>Ga0172379_10008518_pt1 | contig 12889 bp, 15 predicted proteins | sample GrowelOW334metaG_FD_119756 | JGI IMG/M metagenome (GOLD analysis project Ga0172379, IMG submission 119756) | Groundwater microbial communities from an aquifer near a municipal landfill in Southern Ontario, Canada - Groundwater well OW334 metaG | ecosystem: Environmental > Aquatic > Deep... | reverse complement strand
GTGTCCTGGGCCTGGAGGGGCGGGTGGGGATCCTCAAGCTGGCCACGACCTGGCCCCTTCCCCAACGGCTCCTAAAAAGGCATCTCGCCGCCGCACCGAAGATTCTCTTCGTCGAAGAGGTGGCCCCCACCCTGGAGGACCACGTAAAGGTCATCGCTGCCGAATCCGGCGCGGAGATCGGCGTCAAGACATTTTTCGGCAAGAAGTCCGGCCACCTGCCCTCCGTGGGGGAACTCAATCCCGACCTCGTCCTTGCGGCCCTGTCCCGCATCTTTGCCGTCCCCTATGAAGGGGCGCCGGCGGCTTTTTCCGGGGCGGTCAAGGCCCTGGCGGCGCGATACGCCCCGCCCCGGGGGATGACCTTCTGTCCCGGCTGCCCCCACCGGGCCTCCTACTGGTCCATCAACAACGCCGTGAAACTGGACGGCCGGGGCGGCTTCGTCTGCGGGGATATCGGCTGCTACGTCATGGGAACCATGGCCGCCGGTTTCAACACCTGCAAGACCCTCCATGCCATGGGTTCGGGGAGCGGCATCGCCAGCGGTTTCGGCAAGCTCAAACAGTTCGGCATGGACCAGCCGGTGATGGCCGTATGCGGCGACTCCACCTTCTTCCATGCCGCCATGCCGGCCCTGGCCAACGCCATCCACCAACGCTCCCCCTTCACCCTCATGCTCATGGACAACCGGGGCACGGCTATGACGGGATTTCAGCCCCACCCCGGTTCGCCGACGAACGTCCTGGGCGACACGGTTCCCGCCCTGGACATGGAAAAGATCTGCCGGGCTATGGGAGCCAAGGTGGAGGTGAGCGACCCCTTCAACCTCGAAAAGACGCGGCAAAAGCTCAACCACCTCATGGAATACGCCGACGGGGCCAAGGTCCTTATTCTCCGCCGGGCCTGCGCGCTGAGCCCCGAACGGCGGGGGAAGAAGGACTATGAGGTTACGGTGGACGAGTCCCGCTGCCGGGGGGAGGACTGCGGCTGCAACCGGATCTGCACCCGGATCTTCGGCTGTCCGGGACTCATCTGGGACGGGGAGAAAAAGGTCAGCCGCATCGACGAGATCATCTGTGTCGGCTGCGGGGTCTGCGCCGACATCTGCCCCGCCGGGGCCATTGTCAGAAAGGAGGTTGCCTGATCATGTCCGACGTCAAACTCGTAAAAGATCCTTACAACGTTATCATCACCGGTGTCGGCGGTCAGGGAAACGTCCTGGCCTCCCGGCTCCTGGGAGGAATATTGGCCAAAAAGGGCTTTCTCGTCACCATCGGGGAGACCTTCGGGGCATCGCAACGGGGCGGCTCCGTCATGAGCCACCTCCGGATTTCCCGCGAAGTCCTGGCCAGTCCCCAGATCCCCAAAGGCCGGGCGGACGTCATCGTCTCCCTGGAACCGGCGGAGGCCCTCCGGGTCCTGGCTCTTTACGGCAATCCCGCTACTATTCTTCTGACCAACAACCATCCCATCTATCCCGTAGGGGTCATCAAAGGGGATATGGTCTATCCGCCTGTGGCGGAAATGGAGGCCGCCGTTAAGGAGGTCCTCCCCACCGCGCGCTTTATTGCCGCCACCGCCCGCGCCCTGGCGTTAGGAAATTCCATCCTCGTCAATATCGTTATGCTCGGCGCCCTGGGACGCCTGAACGTTGTCCCCTTAAGCCGGGAGGACTTCCGGGAGGCGATTGCCGCGCGCCTCGCAACGGGACAACTGGCCATCAATCTCCAGGCCTTTGACGCGGGTTACGGGATGGTTTAGGCTGGGCCGCCGGCGGGAATGCCGGCAAATCCATTTATGTCCAGGTCACAGGACAAAGCCTTTTCTTTATTTCTTCAATAGATCGTCAAGATCGGCATTGGGCAGATACCGCCGGTATATCTTTTCGAAGGTTCCGTCCGCCTTCAGGCCATCCAGGACCGACTGCCATTTTCTAACCGTCTCCTCAGGAGTCCCCAGGGACACGGCAATATAAAAATAGGTATTGCTCACGGTAAAGACCGGTTCCAGATCATCCATGCCGTATCCCGCATTTTTCACAATCTCCGGCACGGTAATATCGGTAAAGACCGCAAGCTGCACCTCGCCCTTCATGAGTTGTTTAACATTGGCGCCGGGAAGAGGCGAACTAACCAGATTTGTAAAGCCTTTGCTCTTCAGGTACTGCTCGGTGAACCAGTCGGTAGTCGTGGCGATGGCGGCAACCTTCCGGGCCTCTTCCAGACTGCCGATTTTGATCCCGGAGCCTTTCTTGGCGTAAAAGATCGCGCTGTTTTTCCCGACCGGACCTACCCATTGAAACAGCTTCTCCCGTTTTTCCGTTCTCTCGGTGCTGAAAAGCACCACATTCGGGTTGCTCAAGGCCGTTTTGTAAGCTTCGTCCCAAGAGGTCAGCCGGATGCTGTCCCGAATGCCCTGGCGGGCAACGATCTCCCGCACCACATCGGTGACGAAACCGGTGACCTTTCCATCTTTCATGAAGGTAACCGGCGGGTATTCCTCCGTCAGCATTTGAACGTCAGAAATGCCTTTGATGCTTTTCTGAGTTCCACATACACATCCGGAAAGGGCAAACAAACTCAATATCAAGCAAAAATAACCGATTTTCTTCATAAATTCTCCATCCTCCTTAACAATAATGAACTTCCGTTTCAGCAGCTATGGCAACACGGTGAAGACCCGCGCCGGGGCGCCAGTTCCATTCCTGATGAGCATAGGTACGACGTATAATGTAGCGCCCGTCTTCGGCAGCTTATCCAGACCGGCGATATTTTCCAGGGCGACCTTGTCGGCGCCGTAATTGTTGGCAGCGTACCAGTACCCTTTATCGTTAATGCCCCAATACTCCCTTGTCTGCTTGAAGGTCGTTGCATTCGGCCAATAGATGGTATTTTCATCGTACGGATAGGTCATATCCAATGTCCGGCCCATTGAATCACCGGCATAAAGCGACCCGGCTAATGCAAGGATAACGGCTACGGCAAAAACGATGATGCCGTTTTTCATAATCATGCCTTTACCTCTTTCTTAAAATTTCTTGCTTTATCAAGTGTTACGCCATCTACGCACTGAATTATTTCTCAACTGATTCTTCAAAATAGATTTCATATTCGGCCATCTCTTTTCAGTCTCTTGACCATTTCATCATAACTGATTGACCTTACCACGAAGTATGTACCAAGTTCAAATGGAATTGCATTGGCGGTCAAACCCTGTAGGAAAAGTGCGTAAGAACCTGCCTTTCTTCAACGAATTGGCCTATGAAAATTTTACACAAAAAACTTGACAGTACCAACAAGAGCAATGAGGACAAGGAACAACAGGTGCATCGAACGCGAACGGAAAAATAGACCGTCACGACTCCGCACCTTTCAATCAGGATTCAATAAACTCCAAGAAAACGTGGCCTCTCGTTTTGTATTTGAGGGGATTGACTGTAATTCATAAAATTATGACCTGCACCGAAAACGCGTGCACATTTATGAATCTTTTGTTTTTTAGTATGTGATTAAGGTCTTAATGTCATCACGCTCATGGTTGCTGTCGTCTTGCTCACGAAATCCTTGGTCGTTCCAGATACGACGAAGACCTCTGCCTCAACTACAATAAGCAACTTCCCCGGCTTCAGAACCTGAGCCCGACAGAACAGAGAATCCCCTTTGGCAGCGCGTAAGAGGTTAATTTTGAACTCAGCGGTTACAACGAACTGTCCCTGTGCGAGTATCGTGGTTGCTGCGGCTCCTGCCGTATGGTCTGCGATAGTAGACTGTACGCCGGCATGCACAAGCCCTCCATGTTGGAGGTGGCGTGGAAGAATCGTCACGCTTGATTCGCACCAACCTGGTCCACAGTCAAGAAGTGTGATCCCAATATCATTCACAAAGGCTGCGCCTTTAAATCCAGCCTCAATAACTTGTCGGTAATGTGGATTCTTAACTTCCATGATTTGTTTTCCTTTAGCAAAAAAGAAATTAACTACTTTGCACCGCCAAGCACCATGATCGTTGAGACGCCATGGGCGAGAACGCGACCGTCCTGCGCTAACACCCGGGCTTCGGAAGAGATGATCTGGCGTCCTTGCGCCACTACAGTAGCCTCAGCTCGAATTCGTCCGGCATCCTTGGTGATGGGCCGCGAGAAGTTGGCTTTGGTTTCGACAGTAGTGTAGCCCACTCCCGCGGGAAGGAGAGAATGTCCCGCACAGGCAGCAACGCTGTCGATCAGGGTCAGCGCCCAACCGCCATGCACTGTTCCCATAGGATTGAGAAGGTGACTGCCCGGCTCGCCTTCAAAAGCTGCGGAGCCATCGCCGACTTCTACGATCCAGAACGTCATTGTTTCGGAGATCGGAGCCTGTGGAAGGCGCCCATCAATAATCGCTTGGAGCAACTCCTTGCCAGTCATCCCCACTACCTCTTTCGGGTTCGCAAGGCCGTACCGATAGCTTTTCGTTTTCGTCATACTTATCCTTTCCATATAATTTATGATCTGGTTGCGATTCAGCATCTGGTGAAGAACCACAGATTCCCGTATTGACGCTCACCTTCTCTCTGAAAGAAATCAGCAAGAGATATTTCCAGTATTTCGCCGGGTTGACGGTCTTTATGATAGTCAAACATCGATCCGACCCGTCCGGTGGAATTATGGTTATCAATAGGCAGTCCCAAGTACAGTTTGAGGGCCTGGGCGTTGTTCAGTAATTTTTCTGTTGAACTATACAAAAAAGTAACCCTGCCTTTTCTAATTTTTTCTAACAGAAACTTCATGTCTCCGGTGCTTCCGTCCAATTCGGCATAGTACTTCTTTTTAAATTCTTCCCATTTTGCCGGATCATGGCCATACCATTTGCGGAGTTCGTTAGAGGGGGATATTGTCCGTGCCCAATAGTCGACTCTTGCTTTTTCCTTACTTATCCCCCTCGGCCAGAGTCGGTCCACGAGGATGCGTATTCCGTCGTCAGGACTTGAATCTTCGTAAACTCGTTTAACCATGATATCCATTTCTTCCACACCCAAGATCAAATCCTTAAATCGGCATTGATTTTGTCTATCAGGTAAGCGACATTTCTCTCCAGGTGCATCCGGGCTCCTGTAGCCTTGGAAAGCATGATACCACCCTCTATAAGGGAAATAAAAAGAGTTGCGAAAGCTTCCGGATCGATGTCTTTTTTGATCTCGCCCCTCTTTATCCCACGTGTAACAATTAAAATTAACATGCCCATCCATTGGTCAATTGATCTGATCACGAAGCCATGTAGGGGAAGCTCCGTATCGTCTGAGTCGATGGCGGCGTTCAGGATTGGACATCCCCCTCGCCGGGAAATTTCATCAAACATATTCCGGTAAAATACAGCAAATACGGCAAGTTTATCACAGGAATTTCTTATAGGCCCGACAGTGTCTGATATTTCAGATCTTATCCTTGAGATGTTATATTCCAATGCAGCAAGGGCGATTTCTTGTTTGTTTTTAAAATTGCCGTATAGAGCCCCTTTGGTAAGTCCGGTGGCTTCTGTTAATTGCGACAGTGCTGTGCCTTCATAGCCATGCATATTGAAAATTGGCGCCACCGTTTCGATGATAAATTTGCGTGTTTCTTCCGCTTTACCCATGGCTAACTCTCCGTCATCATCAAATATACCTATCGGTATATATTGTCAATAAAAACTGTACATAGAAAAAGGATTAATGTTTTAAAGGTTGGATATATGGTTAAATCATATGACGGCACTCAAGGAAGCAGCCACTCTTTTCCGATGCTGGAAAATACATCGTCAAGACTTCGCACCTTTCTCTCAGGATTCAATAAGCTCTCAGTAAAGGTGGCCTCTCGCTTTGTATTTGAACATAATGCGGCCCATGGAAAAAAGACATGGACCAGACCTTAATATCATCTTCAATTGTTCGTAGTCGTTATTTATCGAAACAGAGGATTAACGACTCAAAAGACAGTAACGCCAAGCTCAGCACCGGTTACGGAGTGCAACGAAATTGTTGGCCCGAGCTGATACGGCTATTATATGGCGTTTTTCTTTGCAATTATGTCCACCACCTGGCGAACATCAGCCATACATCAGCGGCCTTTAGGGCTTTTCTGAGCGCAATCACAGCCCCCAGCCTTCTTTTCAAGTATAATTTTTTCTAAGATTGTTGATCGGCCATCGTTCACGACATAATCATTTTCTATTTCTTGCCTTGTATATCCAAGGCAATAGCAGACAATGTCATTATCTCCGAATTCACTTAGATCAGAGGAATATGCCCGGATTTCAATCATAATCTTTTCATCTCATTTTGGGGAATGTCTATGTGCCTGGATTGCATTACATTATATTCTCAAGAATCTCGGCCACGCTCCGAACGCAAGGAGCGCATATCTTCTGCAGTAAGTCATTCTCTTTAAAATACTTCTGCCCTTCTTCTGTTATCAGCTCACACCCATTCAATAGCTTATGGCAAATATATGTGCCATGTTTCTTGGTAAACTCATCCATGAGTTCTCTTGTTTTCGAGTAGGTAAATACCATGGCTGATCGATCGTCTTTGCTCCCTCTGCCATGCCTCATTCCCAAGACAAGGATGCCACCTGTTACGGCACCGCAAACTTCCGCCTTTCGCCCCATGCCTGCGCCTAAACCACAAGCGATCTTCAGGGCAGTTTCCTCTGGCAATTCGCTCTCTTCCCGGAAAGCATAAAGTACCGACTGTGCTCAGTTGTATCCACTTAAAAATTTTTCCACTGCAAATTCAGCTCTACTTTTCATCACCACATCTCCTCTCTTTTAGACCTGTTTCTCACCGTGGTTGCTTCTCTGTTCAGAAAAAAGCTTTAAACTTATTCAGCTTGTATTTGGACGGAATGATCATTGGCACCTTCTTTTGGTATTCGCGGTAGCCATACCCGAATTCGGCAATAAGGTCCCGCTCTTCCAGAATAGTACCGATAACAATCCATATAGTCCATATGATATTGAACAGCAGTCTGTCCGATGTCAGAACAGGGAATGACCAGATCATGATTATTATAAAAAAATAGAGGGGATGGCGCACCCACTGGTACGCTCCCCTGGCAGCGAGTGACAGCGTTTTTTGCTCTCGGTTGTAAAGGCGGCGTTTTATAATCTTAATGCCCAGCGGGTCAAATGATCCGAGCGACCTGACACCCCAGTAAAACCCCGCTATGCAAAGGAAGAAGAGAATGCGAAGCATCCAGTAAAAGGTACCCTCAGCAGACAAAATCGTCAGTGGGACCTTTTGCCACGGTACAACCACCGCAAAGAGAGCCATGCCCGAAAAGATGGAATAAAAAGCGCTGTAGTATTCCTCATGTATCAGCGAATAGAGCTTCTTTCTGAAAGCTTGCCTGATCATTACGCTATGCTGGATGAAAAACAACAGTGACAGGCCTACATTGAATAAAAGCGCCTGGTTCACTGTCAGATGCAAATCAATTATTTCAAATGAACCATTAAAAAGGAAAATTCCAAACAGAATCAGGGAACCTAACCCGAACAAATAAGATAAATAAATAACTATATTGGCCATATCTCGGTTCATAAGTTACTTCCATTATAACTTATTATCTTGGAGACCGTCACTTGAAAAATGGATTTCTCAGTCTCTCCTGACCTATAGTGGAGGCAGGGCCATGTCCCGGATATACGCGCAAATCGTCTCCAAGAGGAAATATCTTTCCCCTTACGCCCTTAATCAGTGTCTCATGATCGCCTCCAGGAAAGTCGGTGCGTCCTATAGAACCGGAAAAAAGTGTATCCCCAGTAAAGACAACGCCTGGCGCGTAAAGACATATACCGCCGGGAGAATGCCCAGGTGTATGGATCACCTTTATCCTATATGTGCCGACTTCAATTTCCTGTCCGTCATAAAGTGTCCCATCAGGCGGGGAACCAAGTCCGGGAGAATCCAGGCTATGTATCCATACAGGGGCCTTTATAATACCCTTTAGCTCCTTCGCTGCACCTGTGTGATCCATATGGCCATGGGTGATTAGGATATATTTGATCATGAGACCAGCCTTGGATACCTCTTTCACAATGCGAAACGCCTCACCCCCAGGGTCAATGACAACCCCTTCCATTGTCTTTTTACATCCCAGCATATAACAGTTGGCCTGAAATGGGCCAACAGCCATCATCTTAAGCATTACCGTTTGTGCCCTCTCATAATTCTTAAAATCCGTCCTTCATTGACTTCAGGAAAGAGCGGATAGCGTTATCATCCTTAAAAACACTCTCGATATTTTACACATTAATGTTAACCATTTTCATTGATCTGGCCAGTAATTTCGTTTCTCGCTTTGTATTTGAAGCCTTGAATATTTGATCATTCTAACGCATAGAAAACGGCTCATTGCCAGTATTTTTATCATTCCATCTCTACATTAAAAGCGTTTTCCTTTTAATCCAGGCGACTAAATGGTTCTATAATCCTCATTTGACATGCCCAAAAGGAAGTTATAGAATTACGACTCGCAATACTTTCACGGAGGTGCCACAGTGGAATTATCAGACGTTATCGCTTCACGACGAAGCATTCGTAAATTCAGGGGGGAGAACATTTCGACTGATACCGTCCGACTGCTTCTGGATGCTGCTCGGCTCGCCCCTTCAGGATCAAACCTCCAACCCGCACGCTTCATCGTTGCTCAATCATCTGCCGCCAAAGAGGCCCTTAGCCAGTATACGCCCTATAAGTTTATCGTCAAGGCATCGGTTATTTTTGTATGCTGCGCTGACCTGACAGCCATGACATCAAGAGATCGGCATATCGGAGAACTGTTGAAAGAAGGTGCCTTTGATGGCGTGGACATGGATCTGAATGATCCATCAGCCGCCGCCAACCCTATCATAGACGAGGAAGCGATTAAGGCACATCATCCCGAATTCAGCGAAATCGGCGCACGAATGACGGCTATTTGGGAAGACGGGGTTAAAAGCCTGTCCGATAAGACATTGCCGTAGGGCGCCGCCCTGCCTACCCGCTATAGTTTGCTATCTGTGCATCTATCTGATCCATATCCTTGAAGAGACGCACAGGTTCCACCCGTTATTTCATTGACCACAAGCCGGGCCACCTTGCCGTGAGACCCCTTTTCTCATAAAGTGGAACGCAGCAGCTTGGCATTCATCAATGTCTTCACCGTTGAGTGGGCGGCGGTGTGAGCTTCCCTTAATATCTCATGCTTATCAACCGCTATGGTTGTTCCCACCCAGACCTGTTTGGCTGTCTTCCCGTTCCAGAGGATAACCTCAAATCTTATCTTGTCGGCAGGTTCGGGTGCTGATTTATCTGCATTGGAAAGGACCTCAAACAAATCATCCCCGCCGGGAGTGCGTATTGCCACCCAGGCCTTGAGCCATTGCGGAGTTTCATTGTCAGCCATATTCTCTACTTCAACGGTAATAACGCCGTCAAAGCTCCCATCCCGGATGACCTTCTCAACCAGGGATTTGTTACGCAATGAAGCGATATCAGGGAGATCGACGCTGCCGATGAACGTATTCACGCCTTGTTCAATAAACTGACTCATAAAGGCATTCTCGTAAGTTATCCGGGTGGACCCTTTTTTTGTCAGTCCGATCACCATGATCTTTTGAAACGCAGGGCCTGAATATGCGGCATCCTTCCGGGTTCCGGACAAGGATTCATAGGTATTATTCATGATGGCTAAAGCAATCATACCGCAAGCCGTTGTCAAATAACAAACGCCAACGATAACCAACGCGAAAGCAAAACGCTTCCATACCGACTTTTTCATTTTTTCCCGCTCACTCCCTTCAGCCGTATCTCATCATGCTGCCGGAGATATTCTTGATCCATGTTTTATGTTTTCTATAATATTACGTTTATCTGTTGCTTCCTACATCATCTTGAAGGTGACGTCAATCAAGGTGTTCGAAGTTTACTAACCTCTTGACAACCAGTTCTTTATTGCCCATACTCGCCGCGGATAATACTGCCTCCTGCACCAGGCGTGGGTAAAGATCGGCCTCAGGAGGGAAGGATAAAGGGATAAGGGGGAAAATCGTCATGGAAAAAGAGGGCAGTCTCACTCTCGCTGAATATTTACGACCAACCGTATTTATTGACAGCAATTCGCCAGCGGTCATCGATTTTGTCAATGGGGCGGCTGAGGGGGTGTCTTCCGAAAAAGAAAAAGCTATAAAACTTTACAACGCCGTTCGCGATGAAATTCAATACGATCCTTACAGGATTGAGTTTAACCCCGAAGCCTTCCGGGCCAGTGTGATCATCGGCAAAGGCTACGGATACTGCGTCGCCAAAGCCATTGTTCTGGCCGCTGCGGGGAGAGCGGCAGGCATCCCCAGCCGCCTGCGCTTCGCCGACGTCCGCAATCATCTCACGACGGAGCGGCTAAAGAAGGTCATGAAGACTGATCTTTTCATATATCACGGCTATACGGAATTTTATCTCAATGGCCGCTGGCTCAAGGTCACCCCGACCTTCAACCGCTCCCTTTGTGAACGTTTCCACGTCAAGCCCCTCGAATTCGACGGAGAAAACGACGCCATTTTTCATCCTTACGATATGGACGGGCGCCGTCACATGGAATACGTGACAGATCACGGCGCCTCTGCCGACGTGCCATATGACAAGATCATTGAAATGTTTGAAACCCATTACGGGGGCTATTTTCAGAAGGACAAAAAGGACACCGCCGGAGCATTTGAACGGGAAGCGGAAAATGACCGACAGCCCTGAAATCCATCTGTAAAAGCGATTGTGGTTTATGAGAGATACATTGACAGTTATTACAGTGTGTTGCATCCTTATTCTTACCATGGCCGCGCCAGTTACGGCGGCTTACAAGGCAGAGTACCGGATGAGCGTAGCAGTAGAACCTACCAGCCCCTGGGGACAGGGAGCTCAGATGTTCGCCGATCTGGTAAAAAAGCGGACGGACGGACGGACGGATTGTGATCAAACCTTACTTCCGCGGACAGCTATATGAGGGGAAACAGATCAACGAGTTCCTACTCCTCCAACAGGGCGTCACCGATTTTGCCCTCGCCTCGACCATTAATTGGTCCACAACGGTGAAAGAACTGAACCTGTTCTCCCTGCCCTTTCTCTTTCACAATGATTACAAAGCTATTGATGCCCTGGAGGCCGGTGGAGTCGGTAGAAAGATCTTCCGAATTCTCGCTGATAAAGGGGCAATTGCCCTGAGTTGGGGGGAAAACGGTTTCCGGGAGGTCACCAATAGCAAACGGGCAATTCACACCCCCGAAGACCTGCAAGGCCTCAGGATCCGTGTCGTCGGGGCGCCGATCTTCATGGATATCTTCAGGTCCCTGGGGGCCGATCCGGTGGCCATGGACTGGGGAGAAGTCCTGAGCGCTCTCCAGTCGGGCACGGCGGACGGCCAGGAAAATCCCGTCGCCTCCATCATAATCCCTTACCGGCTCTGGGAGGTAAATAAATACATCACCTTCTGGCACTACGCGATTGACCCATTGATCTTTGCGGCCAGCAAGGAAACATGGGACGCCTTGGACAAGATAGACCGGAAGATCATCAGCAAGGCCGCTCGGGAAGCGGCAAGCTGGCAGAAAAAGGCGGCTCGGGAAGGGCTCGCAGACAGTGCCGCCTCCTTGGAAATCCTAAGAAAGAACGGCATGGAGATCACATTACTTACGCCGGCACAGTTCCATGCCTTCAAGGCCAAGACAAAGCCGGTTTACGATAAATGGGCAAGCGACATCGGCATAGATCTCGTCCGGGCGGCGGAAAAGACAGTTAAATCAGTGGAGGCGAAAAAACAGGGAAAGCCCAGGAAGGGCGGTCGTTAACCATATAAATATTTACTTCCAGTCAATGGTATGCGTTTTCAGAAGGAATTCCTTGAATTCCTCCCGGGTGGTCTCCTTGATATCGGCAATATGCACGGTAATCGCCCGGTTGCAGAAGGCAAAACCATTGTCAATGGGTTCAGGCTCGTCGTCTTCGTCGCAGAAATGCTTGATGAACTCCTGAGCCACCTTTCTGGCCTCCTTGATATCTTTGGCCGTCACAAGGTAATGGTGACGGCGGATCTCCTCGTCTTCTTTTTCGCTAATTTTTACCCAATAATCGATCATTTTTCCTCTCCTGATTCTTGCTTATCTTTTTATGTTTGTTCACGATACGTATTCAGTATTTGTTCGATCAGGACCATGAAATATTCATAATTATTTCGGGCCGTTTCATATTGTCGCTCCTTAATTGTTTCACCGTTGGCTTCGTAAAACCTATCAACCAGTTCTTCAAATTTCTTTTCAATTTCTCCATAGGCATCTGTCGAGCCGCTGAGAATCTGTTCATAAAGATACAGTGCTTCGCACTTAATATCGATAACGGCATCTATTTTTTCCTTCAGTTCTTTCACCGTTTTTACTCTTAACAAAAAATGACCTTTAAGGCAAACAGATTGAATGATTTTCTATGGCGCCCTACATAAAACTTGACGGAATCAGGATGTCTCCCCTATAATTCGCTTCCCAAATTCGTTATGCTACACTTTAAAAGGCTTTTAGCAGGAAGGAATCGCACATGGATTTGAAAAAAATTGCCGTCATCGTCATTGCCTTGATCGTCGTGATTGTCACAGGTTGCGCGGGCATGGAAACTGCCAAGAAACCTGGTAAAGATGGGGCTTCTCCCGTCACCACCTCGGCGCCTGCTTCTTCCCCCGATCCTGTCAAACCCGGAAAATCAGGTGGAGAAGTCACTGTCGGCGATGGGGAATCGATTTCCAAAAGCGACTCCATGAAGACAGCGGATAAAAGCCACATCATGAAGGAACTCGAAGGGCCAACGAAAAAAAGGACGGAAGCAGCAGAAGCGAAGGCGTCGGGAGCCCCGTGGCCGC
>Ga0172379_10008517_pt1 | contig 12889 bp, 13 predicted proteins | sample GrowelOW334metaG_FD_119756 | JGI IMG/M metagenome (GOLD analysis project Ga0172379, IMG submission 119756) | Groundwater microbial communities from an aquifer near a municipal landfill in Southern Ontario, Canada - Groundwater well OW334 metaG | ecosystem: Environmental > Aquatic > Deep... | reverse complement strand
AGGCTTTGCAATATAGGCCGAGTATAAATCTTAGTTGAATTGGGGGTGTATTTTTGATACAATAAGAATAAGTAAAATATTCATATGAAAAAAAGAATCTTAGCTTTAAGCTTGCTTTTGACCGTGGTTATGACCTCTGGTTTTGGTTGCGCTACGGTGTCGCAAGATGTTCAGGTTAAAATGAGACCAATTACTCTTAACTATTGGCGAGTTTGGGATGGTCCGGATAATTTTACCCAAATTATTGCTGAATATAATAAAATTCATCCCAATATTAATATTAGTTATCGCAAGCTTCGTTATGATGAATATGAACAAGAATTATTAAATGCTTTGGCTGAGGATCGCGGACCGGATATTTTTTCTATTAACTCTACTTGGGTTAGGCGTTATGAAAAGAAAATTTCTCCGATGCCCGACCAAATTACCATGGCCTATCCGGTAGTTCGCGGAACCTTAAAAAAAGAAACTTTCCCGGAGTTACGCACTAAGAAAAGTTTGACTTTAGCTAGCTTAAAATCAGCTTTCCTGGACACAGTTTACAATGATGTTACTTTAGATGCTTATGATCCAGCTCTAAGAGCTAATGCTAGAAAAATTTATGCCCTGCCATTATCTATTGATACTCTAGGAACTTTTTATAATAAAGATTTGCTTAATAATGCCGGCATTGCCGAACTGTCTCCTTATTGGAATAAACAATTTCAAAAAGATGTGAAAAAATTAACTAAGCAAAGTGGTAATGGAGAAATTTTACAATCAGGTGTATCCTTGGGGACCGGAACAAACATAGAAAGGTCTAGCGATATTTTAGCGTCTTTGATGTTACAAAACGGCACCACGATTGTTGACGATCAGGGTAAGGTTTTGTTTAGACAATATGTCAGTTCCAAGGATTATAATCCCGGAGTTGATGCTATTCGTTTTTATACTGATTTTGCCAATCCCACTAAAGATGTTTATAGCTGGAATAAAACTTTACCTAATTCTTTAGAATTATTTATCCAAGGGAAACTGGCGATTATGTTTGGTTATTCTTATAATATTCCAATTATCAGGGCGCGTTCTCCTAAACTTAATTTTGAAGTGATGTCTTTCCCACAAATTGAAGGTCGCAATGATCCTAAAAATGTGGTTGATTATTGGGTAGAAACTGTGTCCAGTAAAAGTAGAAATAAGTCTGAAGCTTGGGATTTTGTTCAGTTTATGGCAGCTCAACCAGAAATGACTAAGCTGTATTTAAATAGCGCCAGACGCCCGGCTGCGATTAAGAGTTTGATTAAAGATCAAATTAATGACCCGGATTTAGGAGTGTTTGCTCAGCAAATTCTGGTGGCTAATACTTGGTATCACGGTAATAATTTTGCCATAGCTGATAAAGCTTTTAAAGATATGTTGGACGCTATTGCTGATAATCCTGATAATCTGGAATATGAGGCCAGAATTGCTGAAGGTAAAATAGCTGCTTCGGTTAATCAATAGCATTAATCCGAAGACTACAAAAATAAAAAATAAGAAGGCTTGCCGGGAGGCAGGCTTTCGGTTTCTTATGACTTGGTTTCACTCTAACAAAATTTTTCTAGACAAAGAAAGTGTCGCTCAGCAACTTAGAGTTACTCGTCTTAAGCGCGGGTATAAATTAGAAGATGTAGCCTGGGCGACCAATGTTAGTTTACGTTATTTAAAAGCTATGGAAGCCGGCGATTACGCTATTTTGCCCGCCGGTATTTATAGTTTGAATTATTTGCGCGAATATGCGAATTTTTTAGATTTGGATTATGAAAAATTATTAACTAAGTTTAAATCTGAACAGTTGATTTATCAATCCAGCAATCAACAACATTTGTTCGCTCGTCAAACCGTTAATCGCCGTTATTTTGTAGCCACCCCTAATGTCATAAAATATTCATCCATCGCTTTGATCGCCGTGGCGAGTTTAATTTATTTATTATTTTTAATTCAAAATATTTTTGTGGCGCCGGAGTTGACGGTTATGTCTCCGGTCCAAGGATTTATTAGCGGTCGTCCTAAATTAGTCGTCTCCGGCCAAACCGAACCGGAAACAGAAGTTTTAATTAACGATCGTCAGGCGATTGTTAGCGATACGGGAGATTTTAGTGAAGAAATAAATTTAAAACCGGGAGTTAATACGATTATTATCGTGGCGCAAAAAGGAGCCAAGAGGAAAAACAGCATTACCCGAGAAGTTTTATATAAAGAAGCCGTGAAACAAGAAATAGTTACCAGCACGATTCCTGTTTTCGCCACCAGTACGGTAGCCACTAGTACAAACTAGGTAATTTTCAATTTACAATTTACAATTTTCAGTCAATTTTTAATGTTATAATTTTAAAATTGAAAATTGGACCTTGATTGAAAATTGAAAATTGTTCATTGTAAATTATGGCCACTGTTGTAATATTTTAACTAATAATTTAAGATAAAATAGGATAGAAAAGGTCATAATCTGATAATTCACCCCGTTAAATAGGTCCCCGCCTTTTAGCGGGAAATTTAACTGGGTAAAACTATATGGATAATAAAGCAAAAAACAAGGAGGAGAAAAATAGTGAAAAAGGAGTAAAAATGGAGGCAGCTAACGCGGCTATGTTGCAAATCAAGTCTATGTTTGGCGATGGCTCTATTATGAAGTTTGGCGAGGTTAAAACCTCGGTGGTGGATGCTGTGCCAACCGGCTGTTTGTCCTTGGATTTAGCTTTGGGGGTAGGCGGAGTGCCCAGAGGTCGTATTATTGAGATTTTTGGACCGGAAGCCTCAGGTAAAACAACTCTAGCTCAGCACATTATTGCTGAAGTTCAGAAATTAGGCGGTATCGCAGCGTTTATTGACGCTGAGCACGCCTTGGACCCGGACTATGCGGTTAAAATCGGCGTTAATATTAAAGAGCTATTAATCAGCCAGCCGGACACCGGAGAACAAGCCTTGGAAATTTTAGAAACTCTAGTGCGTTCTAGCGCTATTGATGTAGTGGTGGTGGACTCAGTGGCCGCGCTCGTGCCTAAGAAAGAAATTGAAGGCGATATGGGTGACGCGCAGATGGGTTCCCAGGCTCGTTTAATGAGCCAAGCCTTGCGTAAGCTAACCGGTGTGGTGTCTAAGAGTAATACCATTGTTATTTTTATCAATCAGATTCGTATGAAAATCGGCGTCTTTTTCGGCAATCCGGAAACGACCACCGGCGGAACCGCTTTAAAGTTTTATTCATCAGTTCGCGTAGAAGTTCGTCGCGCAGCGCAAATCAAACAAGGCGACAAGATTATCGGCAATCGCGTGAAGTGTAAGATTGTGAAAAACAAAGTCTCGGCACCATTTAGAACTTGCGAATTTGATATTATGTATAACGAAGGCATTTCCATCTCCGGAGATTTATTGGATTTAGGCGTCCAAACCAACGTGATTATGAAACGAGGCAATGCTTATTCTTATAACGAAGAAAAATTAGGCGTCGGTCGAGAAGTGTCTAAGAGATATTTGCGAGAAAATCCTAAGTTAATGAAAGAAATCCGCAAACAGATAATTTCCGAAGTAAAGGCAAAAGAAGCCGAGGGGAATCAGACGACAATTAGCGACAACTCTATAACTGAAAGCGACGAACCGATTCTATAAAGGTAAAAGCTAAGAGGTAAAAGGTAAAAATAACAACTTGAAGGTAAAAGGAATAAAAAACACGGTCCGATGAGACCGTGTTTTTTGTTAAAATTTAAATCAAGTTGAATTATTCCTTGACAACAACTTCTTAATGAATTAAAATATTTAAGATTTAGCTAATAGGCTACTTTTAAGTACTAGTCTTTAAGAATAAACCTGATTTATCGCGTCAATGTTCATGGTGGGTAATTAGCGGTTAGGTTTAAAGTCATTTACTACCAACGGAGCATCTCACCTCGTGCAAGGCTTTGCGAATAGGAACATTTAATTTCATTAAATTTAAATCCTTATTTTAAAGAGAGGTTAAGTCAAAGAATACTCCCGATAGATTTTGCCTTTTGCCTTAAGACCGACAAAGTTTTTGTCGGTCTTTTAATTTTTGTAAGAAAAAACACGGCCTTTTAGCTATGTTTTTATTGGTTTACAAGAAGCTAGACTTTATTCAAAAGGTAATTTTATTTGAATTGCGGCGCTTCTATGATTCAATATTTTTGTAATTTCATAATCTGTTTTAATTGCCCCATCAGATAAATATTGTTTTCTGTCCATTTTTACTTTTAGTATGTCATCTTTAGCAAAAACTTCTTCGTTGTTTTTTATTTTTCCAACAAAGTCAGCGTCAGATATTTCCGCATAAAACGTCGCATTGCCGTCGCTAAACCTCCATTTCCCATTTTCTAGGAAGGATATATTTATTATTTGTAGATTGGCTTCAATTTCGCTTTGATCAATTAGTTCTTCTTCTAATTTGGGGGCATCAAAGAACTCAATTTGTTCTTTTTCTATTTCTTGTATAATGTTTGTGTTTATAGTTTCGTTATCAGAAAAAGTAACTTTATTTATCCCTTCTTTTTCTAAAGGAGTTTTAATGATTGCCTCAAGACTTTTTCTAATTTTAATCATGCCAAAGAGTCTAATTTCATTTTCCGTAACAACTCTCGTATCCCCATCTGTTACAGTTATTTTAAATTTGCCAACTTCAATTTTAGTTATATTCTTTATTGGTCTATTTTTTAGCCACAATATAGTGTTTATTACACCAAAGCTACCACCTTTTATCCCTAGGAGAATAATAAGCAAGTCCCGTGCATTTAAAAAAGCGTTAATTCCATCTCCACTAAACAATGTTTGTGCTTGAGTAAAAATATCTTGGACAACTGAAAGTAAAACATCTATAGATCCAGCCTCGGTAGCTTTAATATTTACCACAACTTTAGTTTTACTTCCATTTAAAGCTAAATTAGCCTCGTCTAAAAGGTCTCCAATAGCAAGAAGTGCTGGAGCAAAATCTCTTACATTCATTTCATGCCCAGCTAAAGCTGGTCCATCATATGAAATTTTAAAAGTTGTATTATTTTGGCTCATGTCGCAAGGGTTTAGTGGATTTTATGTTATTATAGCATAAAGCATAAAATGTTGATAACACAAAAACACGACCTTACGGCCGTGTTTTACTTTATGGACTTTATAACTTTCAACTTTATGAACTTGTGGCCGTTACGCTCTCTCCACGTATTCTCCTGATTCAGTATTAACGCGAATAATATCTCCTTCGTTGATGAACATAGGAACCTGTAAAGTAGCTCCGGTTTCTAGTTCTACGGTCTTCATGACGTTGCCGGCGGAGTTGCCTCGTACGCCTGGTGGGGCGGAAGTTACCTTGAAGGACATTTTGATTGGTAGTTTAATGCTCATGGGTTTGCTTTGGAAATAGAGCACGTCTACGGCTGTGTCTTCTTTGAGGAATTTATCTTGTTCGCCTAGTTGATCTAGGGGCAAGCTGAATTGTTCAAAGTCGGCGTTGTCCATGAAGTAAGCAAAGGTTTCATCTTTGTATAAAAAGTTGGCGCTTTTGTTTTCTACGTCAGCTTCTTCGGCTTTGTCGTTGCCTTGGAAAGTTTGTTCCATCACAGAACCACTAAGCATATTTTTTAGCTTAGTCTTTAAGACAGCGCCACCACGGCCCATTTTATGATGATCGGCTTTAACGACAATGTAGGGCTCATTGTTCATTTTTAAAAGTTTACCGATTTTGATTTCGCTTAGTGATAACATAATAATAAAGGTGTCATTGCGAGCCCTGTACTCAGGGCGTGGCAATCTGGTTTTTGTCACGAGATTGCCACGTCGGCGAGTACGCCTCCTCGCAATGACAGAGGTTTAGCGATTAGTAAAAATCATCAAGGCCATAATGCGGGAGCGTTTGACGGCTTCGGCTAGTTGGCGTTGGTGCTTGGAACAAACACCGGTACGACGCTTAGGTAAAATTTGACCATAAAAATTGGTAAATTTCCTAAGGATTTCTACTTGCTTGTAATCAACGTGATCTAGGCCGTTAGCACAAAAGAAACAGGCCTTTTTAGTTTTAATTGTATTAGTAGTCATAATTTTTGAGGTGGTTGTAAAACTATTTTTAGACAAAGTTTAATTATTTTTTATTCAAGACGAGGAGGGCCAGCGAAATGATTTGAGTCGTAGCATTGCTACGGTGAAAATCATTTCGCGCCAGCCCGACGAAGTATTGGATGAAAATAATAAACTTTGGCAAAAATAGTTTTACATCCGGCTCACTTAAAAAGGGATATTCTCCACTTTAATTTCTTCTTCTTCTGCGCTGTTGGCTTCGCCAAAAGCTGAATCGTAACTAATTTCTTCGCTATTATTAGAATTTCCCATGGGGGCGCTAGGAGTATTAGGAGTAAAAGGGGCGCCACCGCTACGGCTGTCTAACATAATCATATTTTCCATGACCACTTCGGTAGTGTAACGTTTGATGCCGTCTTTGCCGGTCCATTCTCTGGTCTGCAAACGACCTTCGACGTAAACTTTACCGCCTTTTTTCAAGTAACGTCCGCAGATGTCGGCTAATTTGCCCCAAGCGACGACGTTGGTAAATTCGGCGCGTTCTTGTTTGTTACCACTGGCATCTTGCCAAACCATATTGGTGGCAATGGCGAAGGAAGCCACTGATTTGCCGGTACCGGTTTGTCTAATTTCGGGGTCACGAGTGATATTCCCGATAAGCATGACTTTGTTAAGATTCATATAGTTGAGTTTGATGCTTGGTTTATAGCAAGCTATCAGTATTTAATATTTGATTTAATTTGTCATCCAAATCCAAATCAGATAATTCAGCCTTGTGGTCGTCTTTGGCTTTGACCACGACTTTTTCAACTGGAGCTACTTCCGGTTTGACTTCTTCTTCAGTAACTTCTTCGACGATTTCTTTTATTTCTTCCTTAGGCGCTTCTTCAACCTCTTCCTTGTCGATTTTTACTTTAGGAGTAGAGATTTTATTAGTTACCTCTTCTTTTTTAGAGAATTCCTTAACTGGTTCACTGGCTGTGTCGCTGATAAGCTGGCTGATTATTTTAGCTTCGGCTTGCTTTTGTTCGGCGGTTTTAGCTACAGTCTTTAAGATTTGGTGTCTGATTAAATCGCTCATCAATCTCAAAAGGTCATTAATAGCCGGTAAAGAGGTGCTAGGAGCGTCAAATTCTACTAATTCGTAGTAGCCATGACGAAATTGCTTGATTTTGTAGGCCAAGCGTTTTTTGCCTAGATCTTCTTTAAAGGTAATAGTACCCTCATGTTCGGCAATAATGCCCTCTACTTTGTCTTTGATAGGAGTGAGCTCATCTTCGCTGAACTGGTTGGACACAATGTACAACAGCTCATAGTGAGTCAAACCATCCGGTTTGTTTTTTGCCATAATTTTTTTAAATTAAAAAAACTTCCAGTATTCTCAATTTAACTAATATTAGCCAAATTTATTGGAAGTTGAGAATACCTTTAGTGCTTTTGGCACTAACCTCAGGGAAACCCCTGTAAGTTGTGGAAAAGGTTATTAATTAAGTTGTGAAATTAGCTTAACATAAGAGCAAAAAAAGTCAAGTAATGGAGTTTATAAAGCTTGTAAAGTTTATGGTATTATCTTTTAAAATGGCTAATGTTAAATAAAAATATAGTTAGAACTAACAAATGATAGTGTTGACAAATTTTTAAGACTATACTATATTTACGGCAATTCCTTAACAATTGTTTAATATTTATAGGTGCAAAAATGTCACAATTACAAATAGCTGGAGTTTCATTTTTAATTCTGGCGATACTTTACTTTTTACAAAAAAATTATTTTTTTGTAAAAAATCGTTCGGTTGTCGTAACAGATGGGCCTGGATGGGATTTTATAAATTTTATCATTCAAGAAAGGGCCAAGCTGAATCCAAAGTTAAGTGAGCGGAAGTGGTGTATAGAAAAATCGGATACACCATTTGGTAACTTGATGTTATATTTCAGAGGTAAATTGCATCGGCGAGTTGATAATTTTGCTGGTTTTTACAACAACCAGTTTGTTATAAAAAAATCAGATAAAGTTTTGTTGGATGCAAAAAATAATTTAAGTGATCCCGTTTATTTTAAAATAAAAAATGAACGGAATTTACTACAATCTGATATTGTATCAATAGTATTGGTGGTTAGAAAAAAATTGCGTATAGGTAGTTTAATTAAGAATTATCATTCAACGAGGTCGGGGATGAATAGGCCTGTCCATTTTGGAGGATCTAGTAGTGTGATGATAAAGTACCAATATCAGATTTTTACTTTAGAATACAACCCCAAAACAAAAACGGGTAAAGGCAGAATGAGAGTCTGTAAAAATAAAGTCAAAATTGGTATTTATCCATTTCTTTAAAATATATGTTCTTTGATAAAAGGGGTTAGAAATCTAACTCCTTTATTTTTTGTTTTTAAATTACACATCCGTTACGTGTTGCGCGTTGTGCGTTGCGTGTTGTATCATATATCTATGACCTATTACTTCATTTTGGGGGCTAACCCTGCTTTGTCTTTAGCGGAAATTTTTACGGTGCTTGGTCCTTTGGCCACTTTTGAGTTGGTGGATAAGGATTGTTTGCTGGTGGAAGTTACCGGAGAATTAGATACCAAGAGTTTAATTAATAAACTGGGTGGTACGGTTAAAATTGGGTTGGCGACGCCTTTTGTGGGGAAAGATTTGCTGATGGCGATTAAAGAAAAATGCCAGACCACACGTGGCAAGAAATTTTCTTTTGGTTTTTCGGCTTATGGCAAAGTTACGACGCCGATTAAATCTTTGGCGATGAATTTAAAACGAGCCTTGCAGGAAGACGGTTTAAGCTGTCGCTGGGTGGTTAGCAAAGAGAAAAATTTATCCAGTGTGGTGGTGGAGCAAACTGGACTATTAAAAGAAGGCGCGGAAATCGTGTTGATTAAACACGGCGAGCGTCTGCTGATTGGCAAAACTGATGTAGTGCAATTATTTAAAGATTGGTCGCATCGCGATTATGGTCGACCGGAGCGTGATGATTTTTCCGGCATGTTACCGCCTAAACTGGCGCGCATTATGATTAACTTAGCTTCGGTGACGAAAGACGATGTTTTGGCTGATCCTTTTTGCGGTTCAGGTACGGTGCTAACTGAAGGCGCGATGCTCGGGATTCACGAATTAATCGGTTCGGATGTGTCTTTAGAGGCCATTGATGATACTAAGAAAAATTTAGCTTGGCTTAAAAGCCAATATGATTTGGCAGATTTTCATGCGCAATTATTTGAGTGTGATGCTAGAAATTTATCAACTATTTTAGGTGCGGATAGCGTGGATAAAGTAGTGACCGAGCCTTACTTGGGGCCGGTGGTGGGTACGCGCGCTACGCCGGAAAATATAAAAAAATTAACTAATTTATATAGTCAATTTTTAGTGGAGTTAGATAAAATAGTAAAAGCTAAGGGGCGAGTGGTAATGGTTTGGCCGGTGCTGGTTGGTCGCAAGGCTAATACTTTTTTAGATATAGATATGGGACCTTGGCGCATGTGGCGCGCGTTGCCGGCGAATTTAATTAATCCGAGTATGAATTTGAGCCAGCGACATACGATTGTTTATGGCCGAGCCGGACAGAAAGTGTGGAGAGAAATTGTAATTTTGGTAAAAAAATAAGGGACAGACTTATTTATATTTATAAATAAGAAAGTCCCTGTAAGTGAGTGTTATTTTTAGACATCCCGTCCGCAGCAAGTGGACAGGAACAAGTAATGTAGTATTTGACCAGAGGAAATGAGGAAATGAGGGTCATTTTTTACTTGTTTGTGTCTGGGAAAATAAACACTCAAAAAATTTAAAGGTTTAGTCAAAACAATTTATAACAAGTAATGATTGGGGGGAGAATCGAGTGTTTATTTGTTTTTCTAAGTAATGACTAAACCTTATTAAAAGAGCCAACTAATCACATAAGGTTTTTAAATAATAATAGATATTGTTAAAAAAGTCAAGAGATACTAAAAAAGGCCTAATATTGGCCTTTTATTTGTTAACGAGGAAGTTACAGATATCGCCGTCTTTGACTATATAGTCTTTGCCTTCAATCCTTAATAAGCCTAGTTCTTTGGCTTTTTGTTCGCTTCCGGTCGTCAAAAAGTCCTCAGTAGAGATAACTTCGGCTCTAATGAAGCCTTTAATGAAGTCGGTATGGATGACACCGGCGGCTTCGGGGGCTTTGGCGCCGTTTCTAACGGTCCAAGCGCGACTTTCGTCTTTGCCGGTTGTAAAGAAGCTAATTAAGCCTAAAAGCTCATAAGAGGCGCGAATTAATTTATCTAAACCGCTTTCGCTGATGCCCAATTCTGCTTGATATTCTTTTTGCTCTTCGCTCGGTAATTCAGCGATTTCATTTTCCAGTTTAATATTTAGTTTAACGACTTTGTCATTGGCATTTAAAACATGCTCAGCTTCTGGCTTTGCCTCGACGAAGCCTTCGGCGGAGTCGGGGTCGTCAACGTTCAAGACATAAATAATTGGCTTGGCGCTTAAGAGGCTCAAGTCTTTTAAAATAAATTTTTCTTCATCAGTTAAAGCTAAATCTCTGACGGCGATTTCTTTTTCTAAAGAATCTTTAACGCGGTTAATTAGTTCGGCATAGGCGATAGCTTTTTTATCTCCCGTCTTAGTTTCTTTGACGGCTTTTTCGGCGCGCTTAGTAACGGTAGCTAGGTCGGCTAAAATTAATTCTAAATTAATCGTGTCTTTGTCGGTCGAAGGGTCAATTTTGTCTTCCACGTGAATAATATTTTTATTATGAAAACCGCGGACAACTTCACAAATAGCATCGCACTCGCGAATGTGTGATAAAAATTTATTACCAAGTCCTTGTCCCTCACTGGCCCCTTTAACCAAACCGGCGATATCGACAAATTCAATCACGGCCGGAATAATTTTAGCCGGCTGGGAAATTTCAGCGATTTTATAAAGTCGCTCATCCGGCACTTCCACTATTCCTACATTTGGTTCAATGGTACAAAAAGGATAGTTCTCGGCTGGAACTTTATTTTTGGTTAGAGTATTGAAGAGGGTTGATTTGCCGACATTTGGTAAACCAACAATTCCGATTGATAACATAAAGTAAGTTTAAAATTTAAAGGGGAAAGTGTAAAGGATAGAAAGAAAAGAGATAAAAAATAGCCCCTTAGTTGGGGCTGTTTCAAATAAGTTTATAATTAGTTATTCTGGATGAATAATTTTTTGCAAGTCGTTGTACACCTGAATTCTTAATCTTTCTAAATGCCTAAGCTTCCTAAGATCCTCAGGATCCAAAAGGCTTATCCGACCATGGTCATCTTTAGATTGGTTGTAAAATTTACTCCAGGCGGCAACAGCTTCGCTATCAGCTTTAATGAATTCTTCTTCAGTCTCTGGATATTTTTCCCAACCGATATAAATTAAAGCATCTTTTAGCTCTAGCTTATATTTAGAAAAAAAGTCTTTTTCCGTCTCACTTATCATGCTTATCTCTTTCTATAAAATGAACAATAATTTTTTAAAATATCTATATTAATATTGTGGTATAAACAAAATATTTTTGGAAAGAAGGGGTGATTTGTATCACCCCAATGTTTGAAAGATGTTTGAAGGTAAAACGAGATTAGAGCAGAAACATTTTGCTTTTATTAGTTCTATTATTTCTGGTAATGTTATTTTTTCTGCTTCCAGAAAATCTCCGTTTTCAACTAAACGTTTAAGTTCGGATGACGACATTTTTTTGTATTGCAAGGGCACTAAAATTTGAAGCAATTTTTCATAATATGCATGTTGATCTACCTGATAATACTTGGCAAGTTTATGTGTGTATTGGATGTCTTCGGAATTCCTGATACCCCTAATGATTTTTTTGGCATTAAGTAAATATGCTTTAATTTCATTATAATTTTGAGCTGTGGCAATTTGATCGGAAGGCAGAAATAATTTTGCTATTTTTTCACGTTCTTCTATAGAAAATAGCTGATTTGTTTTTAAATCATTTTTGCAGATAAGCAAAGTAACTTTTTCTCCTAATGTTTTTTCGGCAAGCTTAAGTGTGTTGAGATGCGAATAGTGCATTGGATCCACACTCGTAGCATAGATATTTTCTGGGTACGGATTCATTAAAAACTCCAATTTATTTAAACATGTTCTTTCCAAAAATATTTTGTTAAGGTTCTTAATTTTGGTGGACACACTAGGACTCGAACCTAGGACCCCCTCGGTGTAAACGAGGTGCTCTAACCAACTGAGCTATGCGTCCAAGATAACTATTAACATTTAATTCTTAGCTGTTAACGGTTAAGGATTAAATGTTAATAGTTAATTTGGTGCGGACGAGAAGACTTGAACTTCCACGGCATTGCTGCCACAAGCCCCTCAAGCTTGCGTGTCTACCAGTTCCACCACGTCCGCCTACGTCCTGACACTATATCTATAAAAAATACACTAGGATTTTTCAAAGGTGAATCCCAGTGTATTTAACAGACAAAGAGATTCCCGCCTTACACCCCGATGTAATATCGGGGCGGGAATAAGGTTTGGATCCCAGCTCGCGTTCACTACCTAAAGGTAGTTCACTTGGCGGGGATAAAAGCTCACTCGCTTTTACTTTTTAACAGTTTTGAGATTTTTCTTGTAACCCTTTTTCAAGAAGGTTAGTTTGGCGCGACGGACTTCGGCCTGTCTCTTTACTTCAATTTTAGTAATAGTTGGTAAATTGATAGGGAAGATTTTTTCTACTTCCACGCCTTCGGATTTTTTGGCTACGGTAATGGTGGCGCCAATTTCTTTACCATGTTTGCGGGCCACGATTAAGCCTTCAAAGTATTGTTCGCGTTCTTTTTCTTGTCCTTTAGCGTTCAATTCTTTAATTTTTTGATAAATTCT
>Ga0172379_10008516_pt1 | contig 12891 bp, 10 predicted proteins | sample GrowelOW334metaG_FD_119756 | JGI IMG/M metagenome (GOLD analysis project Ga0172379, IMG submission 119756) | Groundwater microbial communities from an aquifer near a municipal landfill in Southern Ontario, Canada - Groundwater well OW334 metaG | ecosystem: Environmental > Aquatic > Deep... | reverse complement strand
TTCGTATGGTTCTAACCAAGCTCTTTCTCCCCTCTACAATACCTCAGGACTCGTGGGATATTGGAATTTTGATGAGGGGAGTGGGACCATTGCTAAAGATACGAGTGGGAATGGGAGGAATGGGACGCTAACCAATGGACCCGTATGGACCAGTGGTAAGGTGGGAGGAGCGTTAAGTTTTGATGGAAGCAATGACGCGGTAAATACGAGTGGAAATTCCCCAAGTCTTGCCGGCAATTTCACTATTAGTATTTGGACAAGATGGAATCAGTTTCAAAACTATGGTGGAATTGTTTTTAACTACACTGGCGGCACCGCTCCTTATTTTAATTTTTTTCTATCTTCATACCCGTCCACCATAGGCTTTAACCTCAGTAACGGAGTTACTATCCAGAATCTTTCTCAAAGTTATGCCTCGGTCAACATAGCGACAAATAATTGGTATCTATTGGATGTTGTGGTTGATGGGAGTTTTGTCCGATTCTATGTTAATGGGACTCTTGCTCAGTCGGCTCCTCAGACCGTGTCATCTATTGGAGGATCGTTTCCTTTTTCAATCTCGCACTCCGTCAATCCTTTCAATGGTTCTCTTGATGATGCCCGTATCTACAATCGTGCCCTTTCTGCCAGTGAAATTTCTGCCCTCTATAACGCAACGAAGTAACTCACGACCGACAACAAACAACGCACATGAGGAGCCTCCTTTTAGTTTCGTTGTTTTTTGTAAGTTGTATCGGTTGTTTGTTGATTGTATACTTGAAAGATGCCTAAAAAACTTGATCTAGCAAAAATAGACGAACTTTTGTCGCGTGGTGTAGCCGAAGTGATTGACGCCAAAAGTCTGCGGGCAAGGCTGCTTTCGGGGAAAAAACTTCGGGTGAAATTAGGGATTGACCCGACCAGCCCGAACCTGCATTTAGGACGCTCCGTGCCGCTGTTAAAATTGCGCGATTTTCAGGAGCTGGGGCACAAAGTCGTATTTATTGTCGGCGATTTTACGGGCGTTATTGGCGATACATCAGACAAAGAAAGTGAGCGGCCGATGCTGGACGCCAAAACCATTAAAAAAAATCTTGCCACCTACATTAAACAGGCGGGGAAGATTATTGATCTGAAAAAAGCCGAGCTGCATTACAATTCCGAGTGGCTCAAAAAATTGACCTATCACGACGTTGCCGAGCACGCCAATATTTTTTCCATTGCCGAATTTATTGCACGCGAAAATATCAAGAAGCGTTTAGATACGCAGAAGCGCGTGTCATTGCGCGAGGTGCTCTATCCGCTGATGCAGGGATATGACAGCATTGCCGTCAAAGCCGACGTAGAGTTGGGTGGCACCGATCAGCGTTTTAATTTGCTCTCCGGACGGGAAATGCAACGGCACTATGGTCTTCCGGCGCAGGACGTTTTGATGACGAATTTGATCATGGGCATTGATGGACGCAAGATGAGCTCGTCGTGGGGGAATACGGTCAATCTTTTGGATGAGCCGGCGCAGATGTTTGGGAAAATCATGAGTATGGGAGATGAGAACATCACCCCGTACTTTGTGCATTGCACGCGCGTGCCGTTGGAGGCAATTGATGCGTATAAAAAACAGATGGCGTACGAGCACGTTAATCCGCGCGATATCAAAATGATTCTGGCGTACGAAGTTACACGGCTGTATTGGGGAGACAAAGAAGCGGAGAAGGCAAAAAACAATTTTGTGCAGGCGTTTCAAAAGAAGGAAATTCCCGAAGATATTGCAACCATTTCTGCGCGAAAAGGGGAAATATATTTTTCTCTTTTGTCGCGCGTGGGCGTGGCGCGAAGCAACTCTGAACTGATGCGGCTGTTTATGCAGGGGGGCGTACATGATTTTGAAACGGACGAAGTGCTTGGAAAAGATGATCCGGTGCATCCCGGAACAATTCGCGCGGGGAAGAAGAATTTTTTCAAGATTGTTTTAAAATAAGTAAAAAGGCCCCGAAGAGAATGGAGCCTTTTAATAGTTTCTTGGGGATGATTTTCATTGCGCACCCCCGGTGCGATCAATGGAGAAAAAGAATTGAGGCGTTGTTGGCGGACTCATCGGTGTGCATACACGTTGATGAGTTTTTTGGAGCTCCTTCGCATTGAGGGCAAAACGGAATCGCTGCCCGCCACACCTTGCCCGAACCGGCGCAGGTATTGGGAAAAAGGTTTGTATGGATGGAAACGTAGCACGTCGCTCGCATGATGCGAGAACCGCACTCCCTACAGACGTATCCTTCCTCTCCCGTGCCAATGTAGTGCTGGTTTGTCCACGCCTCAATTACTGCAAGAAATTTTTCCTTATTCAATTTTGGCTCTGGGGGTTCCATCGCGACCTCCTTGGTTTGCTGTACTTACAATACATATTTATTAATTAAACGTCAATGTTGCCGACGGATGGTTGTTTGTGGTAGGTTATATCAATATGAAATTGAGCATTGGCATCGTAGGGCTTCCTAACGTCGGCAAGTCAACGCTTTTTAAGCTGTTGACGCAAAACGATGTGGTGATTGCCAACTATCCCTTTGCGACCATCGATCCCAATGTGGGCGTGGTTGAAGTTCCCGACCAACGTCTTGAGACGCTAGCGGTATTGAGTAAGTCAAAAAAGAAGATCCCCGCTGTTGTCGAGTTTTATGATATTGCGGGATTGGTCAAGGGTGCGAGCGAGGGCGAAGGATTGGGAAATCAATTTCTGTCACATATTCGCGAAACGCAGGCGATCGTGCAAGTGGTGCGCTGTTTCGGCGGATCGGAAATAATTCATGTTGAGCAGACGGTTGACCCATTGCGTGATGTTGCAATTATTAACGGGGAACTGATTGCCAAGGACAAAGAAAGTGTTTCGAAATGGATGGGGAAACTTGAGGGTGAGGCACGAACGGGAGATAAGGCAAAAATAAAAGAATTAGAACTGGCAAAGAAAATCGTGATTTTGTTGGAAGGAGGAGATCCGGCATATTTCTGCGATGCTGAAACTTTGATACATCCGGCAATTAAATCACTCAATCTCCTAACAATCAAACCGCCGATCTATCTGTTGAATGGGACCGAGGCGGATGTATCGGACGTATTGAAAGAAAGAATACAAGCGTTGCGCGCGCACTATGTAGTAATGGATTTGTCGTCGACGCCGGATTTGACGCCATTGGTGACGAAGGCCTACGAGGTATTGGGGCTTATTAGTTTCTTTACGACCGGCGAGGACGAAACACGAGCATGGACAATTGTTGGCGGTTGGAAGGCGCCGCAGGCCGCCGGAGCGATTCACACCGATTTTGAGAATAAATTTATTCGCGCTGAAGTTATTTTCTGGAAAGACCTCATTGATGTTGGGGGATGGACGCAAGCGAAACAGAAAGGGAAGCTGCGGATTGAGGGGAAGGAGTATGAAATAAAAGATGGCGACGTGATGGTTGTCAGGCATGGGTAGTTGGGTGGCGGTGTTGGTCCGGTGATTTTTGCTTTGTGTGAATGCGGCTAGAAAAATAACGCGCTCAAGCTTGCCGCGGTTGCTTTGTTCGCGTCTGTGCAATCAATTCCGTTGTACTTAAAAAGTGGGTAACTGCTTCTGACGATCGTCAGAAGCAGTTACCCACTTTGAGCGCGTATTGGTTTTTTAATTTAAACAAGGAATGGAGGCGCGAGATATACTCTAAGCTCAATGATTTTGAGCCGCTGGCAACGGCATCGTTGGTTGGTCGCCCAGATAAAACGTAAGGGCATTTTTGGGGATAGTGTCTGCGTTCTGTGGAAGAACATAGTGGACGTTCTTTTCTTCTTGCCATTGCGGGAGGAAGGTGTTGGTGATAAACATCACCGTTTGCGAGGGCATGGGGATGCCGCGCACATCGGCACCGCCTTGGTTGACGACGATATATTTGGGAATCGTTGGTCCAATCTGGTTAATCTGATGCCCAAGATCAACGCTCTGCTGATCAAATGCGTTTTGCGTATTTTGGTTCTGTCCCCATAAAATAAAATATTGATAATAGGACTGGTAGATCATCAGTGCGCCGACAATGCAGATACCGCTTTGGAAAATAATGGGCGCGGTCAAGCGCGGGTAAATCCACTCATACATCTTTGCAGTTGCTAGTCCGGCTATGACAAATATCGGCGGGATCATCAGGATTGAGCGCAATGCGTGGGGGATGCCTTCGTTGGAGATAACGACCGGCAAAAAGGCTACAGCAAACCACATGAGCATGGTCCACCAAGTAATCGTTTGCCAGCGTTTGTTGGGATCAAGTGCACGATATTTTTTGACGCATGAAGCGAGTGCATATATAAGACCGATGGCGAACAGAATGCCGACAATCCAATACAATTCGGGGGCGAGCGCATAATTATGCCGCCAATTGCCATCACCGCGCCACCAAAACATTCCGATGGTTTTGGCGACGTTAATGAAAAGATCATATATGGGATGAGCTGATGCCGTGATTGAGAGTTCTGATGTGCGTCCGAAAAAATCGGCTGGATTTTTAAGAAAATACCATCCTAGCGGCGCGAAGACGATGAGCGATGGAATGACGTATGCCGCAAACGCGATCAGAAGTTTTTTGTAATCAACACGAAAGAAGAACCAATACGCGGCAAAAAAGAATATGATGAGCAATGGCGTCACGCGATAAGCGATATACGAATACATTCCGCCGCCATACACCGCGCCGCCGATAACGAGCGTGAGCCATCCCCATGCGTTTTTATTTTTTTCAAAAAGCAATTCCAGCCCCAGTGCCAATAAATAAAGCCCCCAGACCATAAACGCGGGGGACATAATGGCCCTAAATCCGATGCGTGAAAAATTAATGTGCCAGAAATTAATTGCCAGTAGAAACGATGCGGCACTAGCGGCCAGGGGTCCATAACGATATTTCTTGAGGAGTTGCGACGCTAATAAATAAATGCCCAGAACCGTCAGAATGCCAAAGAATGCGCTGGGAAGACGCAAAACCCATGCCTCGTGAACGTTGGTCCACTTGAGGACAAGCGCCTGGATGTTCATGAATAATCCCTCGCGTCCGTTATTCTCTGGATAGAATACCTTGAAGTGTCCAGTGGCAAGCGCTTCGGCCGCATTATTGCCGTTCATTGCCTCATCGGGGTATAGTCCAGGAGGAGTCGCGGCAAGATTGTATAGCCGAAAGAAGATTGCTATACTTAAAATACAAACAATCGGTCCGTATCGTTTTATAAACGAAAAAACTTTTTCTTTTTTCATGCCAGAAGAAATTCAACATAATTCTATCAATTACCATGAATTGGCGCAAGCCGTCCAGCAGGAGCGTACCGCTAATCCTGAATTCGCTGCGCGATCCGATAAAGAAATTCTCGCAGGCATTCTTGCGCGCCAAACGGAACATGTCACACCCGCATCAGCGCCAATTCCTGTGCCAAAAGCGGTGTCGGCCACCGATGATGACGCGCTCCCATCATATGCGGCCAACGTCCCCGATGACGTAAAGCAACAAGTGAGGCACTTAGTAGCGGTAACGCTTGAAAAAGGAATCGCCACTGGACTTTCTCACGCAAAATCACTCGATCCGTTTGCCATGGATGTGTTTCATGATGTGTTGTCGGAAAAGCTGGTTGCCCATCTTAAAGAAAAACAGCTTCTGTGAACAGTCTATGAATGCATTTCTGCTTATAGGAGGAGGTATCATCGTGGGTGCGGGAATCGCGGTTGGCGCGGTGTATGTTTTCGTGCGTTATCGCAGAGAAAATCTTCGCCGCTTACTCTCCTTCAAGTCGCTTTTAATTAAACTACCTCAACGCAACGAACAAAAAGATGGCGGACCGGGTGGCGGATTTAAGGAAGAGATTAATCTCACCGAGCAGTTGCTCAGCGCGCTACTATCAAACAAAGACGTATCAATTCTTGAGGCGGCAGTGCATCACGTTGGAGAGGAAATTCATTTTTATGTCGTGGTTCCCGAAACCGTGGTATCGTTTGTGAGCCGTCAAGTTGAGGGATTGTTTAAGGATGCGCACATTGAGATAGCACCGGAATATAACGTCTTTCATCCCAACGGCATCAACGCCGGTTTTTATTTAAAACAATCCGCGCATTATGCGCTCAAAATGCGCACGTATGTGGAGACCGAGGGGGACACCTTCTCGCCTATTATCAGCGGTCTTTCGAGGGTAAACGAGGTGGGTGAGGGGATTGCCATTCAAGTTTTGGTGCGTCCGGCTGATGATACGTACAAAAAGAAAATTTTCGGTGTTATTAATGAAATGCGGAAAGGGAAGAGTTTTAAAGAAATGACGGCGGGTATGGGATCTGTGGCAGCCACGGAGATGGGTAAATTGCTGGAAACGGAAAATCAGAAAAAAGAAAAAGAAAGTAAAGGGCCATCGATTGTTGATGAGGAATCAATCAAAGAGCTTGAAAAGAAAGTCAGCAAGCCCCTTTTAAAAGTTAATTATCGCGTGGTGGTGTCGACCACCAGTCAGGTGCAGACCGATGGCTTGATAAATGGCATTGCCGGCGCGTTTGCGCAGTTTGAGTCGCCGCTCAAAAATAAGTTTAAGATTATATCTCCGGGCAATTTTAAAAAATTTGCCTACCAGTTTGCGTTTCGTGAGTTTGATGAGGCGCAGGCCATGATTCTTAACACTGAGGAATTGGCGGGTATGTTTCATCTGCCTTCGTCGACCACGCTTTCTTCGCGCATTATGTGGCTCAAGTCCAAGGAAGCGGCGCCACCGGTTGATTTGCCAACCCAAGGAACCAAAATTGGCGAAAGTGATTTTAAGGGAGATATTCGTCCGATTTTTATTACCGATGAAGATCGCCGCCGGCATGTTTATATCATCGGACAGACGGGTACCGGAAAATCGGCACTGATTACCAATATGGCCGCCGAGGACATTGCGCAGGGGAAGGGTGTCGCGGTTTTGGATCCGCATGGCGACTTGATCGAAAAAATATTATCGCTGGTGCCCAAAGAACGCGCCGATGACGTTATTTTATTTGATCCCGGGTATATTCAGAAACCGATTGGATTGAATATGCTTGAATACGATTTTGATAAACCCGAGCAGAAGACGTTTATCGTCAATGAGATGCTCTCCATTTTCGACCGGCTCTATGACATGAAAACCGCCGGCGGTCCGATGTTCGAAATGTATATGCGCAATGCGCTCCTGCTTCTTATGGAAGATGCGCCTAACGAGCCAGCGACCCTGATGGAAGTGCCGCGTCTTTTTACTGACAACGAATATCGCGCACAAAAATTGGCGCGCATTACCAATCCAGTCGTTGTTGATTTTTGGACAAAAGAAGCGGTCAAGGTTGGGGGAGAGGCATCGCTTTCTAATATGAGTCCGTATATTACATCCAAGTTCAATAATTTCATCGCTAACGATTATATGCGTCCGATTATCGGTCAGCCGCAATCGTCTTTTAATTTCAGAACTTTGATGGACGAGGGGAAGATTTTGTTGGTTAATTTATCCAAGGGGCGCATCGGCGACATCAATGCTAATTTATTGGGCATGATTGTTGTCGGCAAACTTCTCATGGCGGCGTTCTCGCGCATCGATACGCCGGAAAATCAGCGGCGCGATTTCAACTTATATATTGATGAGTTCCAAAACTTCACCACTGATTCTATTTCCACCATTCTTTCCGAGGCGCGCAAGTATCGTTTAAATTTGGTTATTGCGCATCAATTTATCGCACAGTTGCAGGAAAAGATCCGCGATTCAGTTTTCGGTAACGTGGGATCTATGGTGGTCTTTCGGATCGGTGCTGATGATGCGCAGTATCTTGCGAAGCAATTTGACCCGGTTTTTTCGGAGCGTGATTTGATCGCTATTGATAATCTGAATGCCTACGTTAAATTGCTTGTGCGCGGACAGACCACTAAGCCGTTTAATATTCGAACGCTTCTTTATCCGAAAATGGACATGGAGCGGGGGGAAAAAATAAAAGAATTAGCGATGCTCAAGTACGGCGCTGATCGCGCGAGCGTCGAAGCCGATGTCTTGCGGCGGCTGCGTTCGTAGTCCTTTGCGATGGTGCTGAGGCAATGGTGAGAGATGGCGAGCTCGTGCGTGATGTCTCAAGTTTGCGGCCGATTGTTTTGGCACCCTGACTGCGGACGGAGTTGATGTTATCTTGATATTATTTTCTCATATTTTCCAATGTCTTTTTGGCAAAAAATAAAAAAACCGATTTGGGCATTGGCGCCGATGCACGAAGTAACCGATGCCGCGTTTCGCCAAGTCATCGCTCGCATCGCCAAGCCAGATGTGCTGTTTACGGAGTTTGTCTCGGTGGACGGGCTGTGCCACGAAAAATCGCACGAGAAGATCGCGCGGTACTATTTGCGGTTCGCTGATGTTGAGCGGCCGTTGGTGGCCCAATTATGGGGGAGCGATCCGGAAAAATTCTTGCGAGCGGCGCATATGGTGCGCGAACTCGGATTTGACGGGGTTGACGTGAATATGGGGTGTCCGGACAAGGCGGTGGTCAAAAGCGGCAGCGGCGCCGCGCTTATACAAAATCCGCATCGCGCGCAAGAAATTATTGCGGCGACCAAAGAAGGTGCGGGTGATTTACCCGTATCGGTTAAGACAAGGATTGGGTTTGAAAAAAATGAGATTGAATCGTGGATGACTGCGTTGCTTGAAGCGCGGCCGTCCGTCATTACTGTTCATGGACGTACCAAAAAAGAGCTATCAAAGGTGCCGGCGCAGTGGGACGTCATTGCTTGCGCTACTCGCATAGCACAGGGAAGCGGGGTGCTGATTTTGGGGAATGGGGACGTAAGAACCATTCATGATGGATTGGAAAAAGCGAATCGATCCGGCGTTGATGGCGTGATGGTTGGGCGGGGGATTTTGGGGAACCCGTGGTTTTTTTCCGACACGATGCCGTCGCTTAATGATCGGCTCAATGCCATTGTTCTGCACGCGCAGATTTTTGAAGAATTGTTTGGGGGTGTTAAATCATTTGCGCATCTTTTGAAGCATTTGCATGCGTATGCAACGGAATTTGTCGGCGCCAAAGAACTGCGGATGCGATTAATGCATACAAAGAATGCTCGGGAGGTGGCACAGACAGTGGAGGCGTGGCGTGGCATGCATGGAGCATAATATGTCTATTGCAAAATCATTTTCAAAAAAAGTTATTGCGGCAATTCAGGGTGGTGGCATTGGCGTATTTCCTAGCGACACATTGTACGGGATTATGGGGTCGGCGCTCATACCCGAAACGGTAGAAAAAATTTATCGTTTGCGGCATCGCGGCGAACACAAACCGATGATCATACTGATTGCCGACGGGAGCGAATTAAAGTTATTTGGCGTCCATCCAACGGCAGCACAGAAAAATTTTTACACGCGGTATTGGCCGGGAAAGGTAAGTGTGGTATTGCCGTGCAGGACGAAAAAGTTTGTGTATCTGCATCGCGGGACAGGGGCTATTGCTTTCCGCGTGCCGGACAAAAAACAACTCCGTGATTTTTTGAAAAAGACGGGGCCGTTGGTGGCTCCCAGTGCAAATCACGAAGGAGAGGTGCCGGCAAAAACGATTGCAGAAGCAAAAAAGTACTTCGGCGTTTTGGCAGATGTCTATGTTGATGCCGGCATATTAGCGGGAGACCCATCAACGGTTGTTTCTTTTGGACGCGGGAAAGTTAAAATTTTGCGTCAGGGTGCAGTGCGGATCGGTGAATAAAAATAGTGCGTTTTTGCGAATAGCCTAGATATATTTTTTGATAATTTGGAAATCCTCGAGGAGCGTGTCTTTGAGGGCGCGATTGTAGATGCTGGCGGCCGGATGGTAGAGGGGGATAATAACCAAGTTGGGTGCAAAGAGCGAATGTGTTTCAAATACATGGCCGTGGATCGCACTGATCGGTGCCAGATCGTTTTCCAGTCCGAACTTCTTCATAATATATGCCATAGAAAATCGCCCCAAGGTTGCGATGACGTGTGGTTTGATGGCTTCGATCTGGCGATCAAGAAATGGCGCGTAGAGTTCTATCTCTTCGGGGAGTGGATCGCGATTATCTTGGGGGCGATCCTTGAGAATGTTGGTCACATACACATCGTCGCGCTTGAGGTTGATGGACGCGCAGAGTTCATCTAAAATTTTTCCTGCTGCGCCGCAAAACGGACGCCCGGTCTGTGCTTCATTGCGTCCTGGCGCCTCGCCGATAAACATCAGATGCGCGCTGTGGCTTCCTTGTCCGATGACAGGGAAGTAATTATTTTTCGTGCGGTATATATAGAGCGGAGAGGAGGTGAGATTGAGTACGTCGTCGCGGATAGAGCGCAGAACTTCCTCGCGATTGTCATTCGGGGCATCTGATTTCATGATATCGAGTATACCACAGCAGAAATAGAAAATTGAGAGTGCAAAAACTAAAATAAGCCCGAAAAACAACGTGAGGCTAGAAAAAGGAGGTTTTTGCTTATAAAAATGCCCATTGTGCTGTTAGTTGACAGTTTTGTGTTTTTGTGATAGTCTAGGGGCAGAACTCTACAACTGAATATAGATCAAGGAATGTCATCGGAGGCACCCAAGCACGGCTAAGTATTTAGTAACTTGAGAGACGGCATAGGGAATAATCTCGGTGTCGTCGTGACGTTTCTGGAAAAAGAAGAGAAGGAGGTGCGAGATGTTCAAGAACTTTTTGGTAGCCGTCTTAGTGATGGCTGTCGCACTTACTCTGTCATTGGCTGTCTTTGCTAATGACGAGTACTACGACATTGGCAGCAATCCAATGGCGGCGGATCGGCCACTGAATCCCGACACGGAGGCGGTGGTCAAAATCACCGCGGACTCGCCGGTGCTTTCAATGATCGGAGGAGGAGGGAAGGTCGCTTCCGGCAAGAAACTAAAGTCGGGAGAGATCGTGGTCGTCGACAAAGCGACTCACATCGCCAAATGGGTGTGGAGGTGCGGCAACGAGATACCGTACCCGACTGACTGGATTCCACAAGGACCCGTCATGTTCTTCACTTGGAAGGACGTTCAGTCGGCACCGATCGTCTCACCGGTTCAGGATCAACCGCAACAACCGCCGACCCGCCAGGAGGTGGACATCAATGTCCACCAGGATCAACGGTCGGACTCCAACTCAGACCAGCCCCAAGAGCACGGCTTTTGGGACATGGTTGCCGCATCGTTCGTCCAGGCTCTTGCTCAAGGTATTGGGCAGGGCATGGGTTATCGCATGGTGTGGGACGGCGGTCCCGGATATGGCGGTAGTTACGGTGGAGGCTTTGCTCCCATCGTGTACTATCCGTCACCTTCATACTATGGAGGCGGCGGAGGTGGTGGTGATGTCTTTATCACGAAGAACATTACCAAAACCTTTTACGTAAACTCTTTCAACTCGTCGAGCACTACAACGATCACCAACCCGGGCGGACCCCGCGGTGGTGGAGGTGGTGGGCCCGTCGACCCTCCCGCCGATCCTGGTTCGGGCACTGGTGGCGGAGGAGGACCCGTTGATCCTGGGACGTCACAAGCGCGGAATTCTTCCGCCCGTGCGCAGCAGGGTGGCGCTGGTGTTCGCAAGCCCATGACCGAGGCCCAGATCGCCCGAGATTTTCGCGGGCAGTCCGGATCGTCCAGGCCCCAGGCTCATGGCCCCACAGTGGGCAACGATGCCTGGACTCCCTCCGCTCGAGGAGGAAATTACCAGCAGCGTCAACAAGGTCGGGGATCGACAACGACTTCTCGGCAGAACACGCCGCGATACGGGACGCAGCGGCAACCTTCTCGCGGTTGGTCGGCACCGACTCGTCCCCCTGCCTCCGCATTCCGCGGTGGTGGGCACGCCCGTCCTTCCACTCCCGCCTTTCGCGGTGGTGGGGGATATACCCGTCCTTCCACCCCCGCAGCTCGCGGTGGTGGAGGGTACGCTCGCCCTTCAGCTCCCGCTTCTAGGGGGCGAAGGTAAGTAGTTTCGTTGATCTATATTCAATACAATTTGGCCTGGTGAAAGCACCTTTGAACTTCGTCTTAACGAGGTCCAATCCCTCTCACCAGGCCGCCATTTTAAAGCCTTGAAGGTTGGCATGGTGCTTATTTTGAGGGCTTTATATGTGGTTGGGATGGTTATTGACATTAAAACAGTTTTATGATACAATACCGTCTACAAAATCTACTTGATAAATTTTATATGAAAAACATTTTCACAAAAGTGAATATCGGCCTGGTCGCGCTTATCGCAATTGCGGCGATTTTTGTTCCGTTACACGCGGCGCATGCGAGTACGACGTCGTTTAATACCGATCCGCAAGATCGTTCAACGCTTCGGGTGACAAACTCGACGCTCAACCCCGGATGCACTACGTGTTGGACGCAAACAATTTCCGGCGTGCGCAATGGCGACTACGTCAGTTTTGCTATTTATTATCACAATACAGGAACATCAGCGGCGCAAAACACCCGTGTGCGTCTTACCACCAGTCCTGCGAGCAATGGCGTGCAGGCAAGTGGATATTTGTGGGCCGATAATGCCTCAACCGTATCCGGTTCGGCCAGCGCTTATTTTGATTCGGCGTTACAAAATGGTGAATTGGCATATGATGCGGTGTTGTGGTACCCCAATCAGAGTCAAACGCCCACCGCTCTTCCCGGCGGACAAAGCGGTCAGGAAGTTTTGTCATCGGGCGTTAACATCGGCACCATCAATCCCGGATGGCCATCTCAAGGAAGCGTCGTGGTGCGATTTCGTGCAACCGGTACGACGCCGCCTACGGGAGGTGCTCCTATCGTTATTACCAACTCAGCAACCAACGTTCAACAGAACTCAGCAACCGTCAATGGATCAGTCAATCCCAACGGTGCCAATACCACCTACTGGTTTGAATATGGCACTTCATACAGCTTGGGCAATACCA
>Ga0172379_10008515_pt1 | contig 12894 bp, 12 predicted proteins | sample GrowelOW334metaG_FD_119756 | JGI IMG/M metagenome (GOLD analysis project Ga0172379, IMG submission 119756) | Groundwater microbial communities from an aquifer near a municipal landfill in Southern Ontario, Canada - Groundwater well OW334 metaG | ecosystem: Environmental > Aquatic > Deep... | reverse complement strand
CAATTTCTCTCTCTCTTCAGAGGTTAATGTAACCTTGTAAGTGTCCATAGCCGTTTTTTTTCGGCTAAGATACAAAAAACATAATACAATTTACGTCATATTATCGTTGACATGACACTAGTCGTCCCAGTCATTCCAGTCGTCCCAGTCATTCCAGTCGTCCCAGTCGCCCTAGTCCCGTTTCAACGGATTCCATCCCTGCGCCGTCAGCGGAATCTCCTGAATACCTCCTGCCGTAACAAGCATGGCGCCCTCCTCTTTTCTGGTCATATGGCCGATTACTGTAATATCCGGATGATTGCGCACCTTATCATGTTGATTAACAGGTATGGTAAACAAAAGTTCATAATCCTCTCCACCATTCAGTGCAGCGACCAATGGATTGATACTGATCTCTTCCGCCATTTTCTGCACTTGAGGATCAAATATGAGCCGTTCTTCATACAAGCGGCAACCAACGCCTGAATCCTCACACAGGTGCAGAATTTCGGACGACAGGCCATCAGAGATATCAATCATGGAGGTGGGCGTAACACGCAAGGTCTTGAAGACTTCCCGCATATCTACCCTTGCCTCGGGTTTCAGCTGTTTGCTCAGTATGTAATCGTAGCCGGAAAGCAGTGGCTGAACAGTCGGGTTTTGCCTGAACAGTTGATCTTCACGCTCGAGCAGTTGCAAACCAAGGAATGCACCTCCAAGATCACCGGTTACGCACAAAAGATCGGTGGGTTTTGCTCCGTTACGGTAGACCAGTTCAGCCTCATCAGCTTCCCCGATTGCAGTGACCGATATGGTTAAACCTGTCAGGGAGGTTGTGGTGTCACCTCCAACAAGATCAACACCGTAGTGGGCGCAGGCAAGGTGAATTCCCTCATACAGCTCATCAATAGCCTCAATGGTAAATTTGGATGAGATGGCCAGGGAGACTGTGATCTGTCGCGGAATGGCATTCATGGCACATATATCGCTGACATTAACAGCCACTGCCTTGTACCCAAGATGTTTCATTGGCACATACACCAGGTTAAAATGAACTCCCTCTGTCAGTAAATCTGTCGTTACTACCACCCTCTTATTGGGAAAACTGAGCACGGCACAGTCATCACCTACTCCTGTTAAGGTACTTTCATTTTTGATTTTAGCCTGCGCGGTCACCCTTTTGATAAGACCAAATTCGCCCAGTTCAGCGAGTTGATTGCCTCGTGTTTTCTCCTGTGTCATGTTTGTTCAAGATTTATTTACCAATCGCACCTCAAAAATAGTGCATTTTATATCTTTGCACCAATTTGTATCCAGTCTTATTAAATATTCGTATAACTGGGATATATATTGGAAGTTCTTGAAATTATACGTTCTTCCAGTTGGCAATAGTTTTAATCAGTTGAACAAAAGTTGAGAGTCCCTAAGTACTTTAGGCACTCTAGTCACTCGAGTTCACTTTAGACACTTATTCAAATGGACAACCAAAATACATTAATAAACGAAGTATCCGATCGCGATTACCGCTTCGGCTTCATTACAGATATTGAAACAGATATCATCCCGATAGGGCTGAGCGAGGAGGTGGTCAGAATCATCTCTGCCAAAAAGGAAGAGCCTGAATTCATGCTTGAATTCAGGCTGAAGGCTTACCGTAAATGGGTAACAATGAAAATGCCCGACTGGGCACAACTGAAGATTCCCGAAATTGATTACCAGGCTATCAGCTACTATGCTGCACCCAGAAACCAGCCAAAATACGAGAGTCTTGACGAAGTAGATCCTGAGCTTCTAAGTACATTTGCCAAACTCGGAATTCCTCTTGAAGAGCAAAAAATGTTGGCAGGTGTAGCTGTTGATGCCGTCATGGACAGTGTATCGGTTAAGACTACTTTCAAGGAGAACCTTGCGGAACTGGGAATCATCTTCTGCTCGTTCAGCGAGGCTGTGAAGCACCATCCGGATCTGGTGCAAAAATACCTTGGAATGGTTGTACCACCCAACGATAATTTTTATGCAGCCCTTAATTGCGCAGTTTTCTCCGATGGCTCATTTGTTTACATCCCAAAAGGAGTGAGATGCCCGATGGAACTCTCGACCTACTTCAGGATCAACGCCAAAAATACCGGTCAGTTTGAACGCACGCTCATCATTGCCGACAACGATAGTTACGTCTCCTACCTTGAGGGTTGTACTGCCCCAATGCGGGATGAGAACCAACTGCATGCCGCTGTCGTAGAAATTATTGCTCTGGATCGCGCAGAGGTGAAATACTCCACGGTTCAAAACTGGTACCCCGGAAACAAAGAGGGTGTGGGTGGTATTTACAATTTCGTTACCAAGAGGGGCCTATGCAAAGGCGAATACTCTAAAATTTATTGGAACCAGGTCGAGACAGGCTCTGCAATTACCTGGAAATATCCAAGTTGCATTCTTGCCGGAGACAATTCAGTAGCTGAATTCAATTCAGTAGCATTGACCAACAACTATCAACAGGCGGATACCGGTACCAAAATGATCCATCTTGGTAAAAACACCAAAAGTACAATCGTTTCCAAAGGGATCTCAGCCGGTCATAGCTCCAACTCCTACCGGGGATTGGTGAGGGTTGTGGCCAAAGCGGAAAATGCAAGAAACTACTCCCAGTGCGACTCCCTTTTGCTTGGAGAGCATTGCGGTGCACATACCTTCCCATACATAGAGGTGGGCAACCAGAATTCAATAGTAGAACACGAAGCAACCACCTCTAAAATCGGCGAAGATCAGATCTTCTATTGCAACCAGCGTGGCATCTCCACCCAGGATGCGATCGGCATGATCGTGAACGGTTATGCCCGGGAGGTGATCAACAAATTACCGATGGAATTTGCCGTTGAAGCCCAGAAACTTCTGCAGATCAGTCTGGAAGGAAGTGTGGGATAATTAAAAATTACAGATTACAGATTACAAATTGTCAATTAGTGCAGTCTGATGATCACAAAGGTCATCTAACAGACAAATTATCAACTATTTATCGAATTTATTACTATGCAAAATATGCTTATAATTAAAGATTTACACGCCAGTGTGGAAGGAAAAGAGATTCTGTGTGGAATCAACCTTACTATAAACGCCGGTGAGGTACATGCGATCATGGGACCCAACGGTTCCGGTAAAAGCACACTGGCCAATGTTCTGGCCGGTAACACCAATTACGAGGTCACCAAAGGCGAAGTTACTTTCAATGGAAAAGATCTTTTGGAAATGTCGGCAGATGTCCGTGCCAAGGAGGGACTATTCCTGAGTTTCCAATATCCCGTAGAGATTCCCGGTGTTAGTATGATCAACTTCCTGAAAACTGCTGTTAACGAATCACGAAAATATCACCAGTTAAAAGAACTTTCAGCAGGAGATTTTCTGAAGGTGATGCGTGAAAAGAAAGAGTTGGTCCAGATCGACTCGCAATTAACCAACCGCTCTGTCAACGAAGGATTTTCGGGTGGTGAAAAGAAGAAAAATGAGATCTTCCAGATGGCCATGCTCGAACCAAAACTGGCCATTCTGGATGAGACCGACAGCGGACTCGACATCGATGCGCTGCGCATTGTTGCCAATGGGGTCAACTTATTGAAAAAACCTGAAAATGCAACCATCGTGGTAACTCATTACCAACGATTGCTCGATTACATTGTTCCTGATTTTGTGCATGTATTGTACAAAGGACAAATCGTCAAATCGGCAGGAAAAGAGCTGGTTTTCGAGCTGGAAGAGAAAGGTTACGACTGGATTAAAAAAGAGCTGGGGGAGTAAAACCATGATAGAAAGTATAACTATAGAATCTACCGAACAGCGAATCTTCCAACTGTTTACGGAGAACATCACCACGCTGAATGAAGGGGCGGGAACGCTGCTCCGAAACGACAGGGAGCAAGCCATGAAAGCGTTTCAGCGCATGGGGATTCCCGATCGCAAAGTCGAAAATTACAAATATACCGACCTCACCAAGTTGTTCGCACGTGAGAATTACAACAGGGCATTTCTTCCTACAACGTTCGATTTCGACATGCAGGAGGTCTTCACCTGCGATGTTCCGGAGTTCGACACACACATCCTTTTTCATGTGAACGGATGGTATTTTGATCAGAACAGGACCGATCAGTTTCCCAAAGGTACCATCATCAAAAGCATGGAAAGCGCTTGGAAGGAGAATGCTGAACTGGTTGAAAAATATTACGGAAAGATCGCCGATACCTCCGCCGATCCTATGGTTGCCCTCAACGGTGCCTTCGCCCAGGATGGTGTCTTTATTTACATTCCTGAGCATGTGGTGATCGAAAAACCAATACAGATTATCAATCTGTTGCGCAGTGAAGAGGATCTCTACGTTACACAACGCAACCTGGTGATCCTTGGAAAAAATTCTCAGGTAAAACTGATGTTTTGCGACCATACCCTTGCCATTCACAGTTTTCTGGCCAACTATCTTACCGAAATACATCTGGGAGAAGATTCTGTTGCTGATGTTTATGGGATACAGAACCAACACAACGGAACTGCCTATCTGAACGGACTATTTGTGCATCAGGAACGTAACTCCCAACTGATTACCAATACCATCTCCCTGCATGGAGGGATCACACGAAACCATCTTCATGTCGATTTACAGGGAGAACATGCTACTGCGTCGCTCTTCGGCCTGACACTTACAGACAAGGATCAGCACAGCGAAAATTTTACTTCTATCGTCCATGGCCAACCTGGTTGCCATAGCAATCAAATTTTCAAAAACGTTCTGGATGATAATTCAACTGGCGCCTTTACCGGAAGAATCCACGTGATGCCCGGCGCCAAAAAGACGGAAGCCTACCAACGAAACAACAGTGTTCTGATGACCAAGGCGGCAAAGATGAATACCAAGCCACAACTGGTGATCGATAACGATGATGTGAAATGTTCACATGGTGCCACTGTTGGACAGATCGACGAAGAGGCATTGTTTTACCTTCAGACACGTGGCATTAACGAAAAGGAGGCAAGGCTAATGCTGATGTTCGCTTTTGCCCACGAAGTTCTCGCAAACATCCGGGTTGAACCACTGCGTCATAGTATAGACAGGCTGGTCAACAAAAGATTAAGGGGCGAAGTTTCGAGGTGCCACGACTGTAAATTGGAGTGTATACGATGAGTTTTAATTATCAGGATATTAGAAAAAATTTTCCCATTCTTGACCAACAGGTCAATAAACGTCCATGGGTCTATTTTGACAACGCTGCTACAGCACAACGTCCGATTCAGGTCATTGAGAAGATCCGCGAATATTCGGTACTGACCAATTCCAACATTCATCGTGGAACTCACACACATGCCATCAGAACAACTGAAGCCTACGAAAATGCAAGGGATATCGTAAGGGATTTTCTCCATGCAAAGGAGCGGGAGGAGATTATTTTCACACATGGGACCACCGAATCCATCAACCTGGTTGCCAGATCTTTTTGTGAAAAATATCTTAATGAGGGAGATGAAATCATTGTTTCGGAGATGGAGCACCATGCAAACATTGTCCCCTGGCAAATGGCTTGCGAACGGCATCATGCTACATTAAAAGTATTGCCTTTCGCAGACGATGGAACGCTGAAAACTGAACTTTTGGAAAGCCTGATTAGCGATAGGACTAAAATATTGGCTATCACACATGTCTCCAATACCCTTGGCACGGTAAATCCAATCAAAGAAATAATCAGGATCGCTCACGGCCACAACATCCCGGTACTGGTAGACGGCGCACAAAGCGCTCCACATATTATCATTGATGTTCAGGATCTCGACTGCGATTTTTTCGCTTTCTCAGGACATAAAATTTACGGACCTACCGGGATAGGGGTTTTATTTGGAAAACGCTTCTGGCTGGATGCCATGCCACCATTCCTTGGAGGCGGGGAGATGATCGATCGGGTCACTTTCAAAAAAACCACTTACAACGAACTGCCCCACAAATTTGAAGCAGGAACGCCTCACTATGTTGGCGCCATTGCCATGGGGAGTGCTATTAAATTTATTCAAAACATTGGTATAGAGAAAATTGCTTCTTATGAGCATCATCTTTTAAGCTATGCAACAGATCAGATGAAGACACTCGAAAACCTCAAAATTTTCGGTGAGTCTCAAAATAAAACGGGAGTAATCTGCTTTCAATTGGATCAGATTCATCCATTTGATTTGGGAACACTACTCGATCAGCTGGGCATAGCCGTTCGTACGGGAAGGTTGTGCGCCGATCCGGTGATGGATCATTTCGGTGTCACAGCAATGACCCGCGCTTCTTTTGCTTTTTACAATACGGCCGAAGAAATTGATAGCTTTGTTGCAGCACTTAAACGCATCCGTGTGATGTTTTAATAACTTTTTTGACAAAACGATTGACATGAATATCGAAGCTACTCAACAAGCCATCATTGCCGACTTTTCGGCTTTCGACGACTGGATGGACAAATACACCTATCTGATCGAATTGGGAAACGAACTCGAACCGATAGACGCCTCTTATAAAATTGATCAAAACCTGATACGTGGATGTCAGTCAAGGGTTTGGCTGCAACAAAAATTGGAAGGCGACCTGCTTATTTTTGAAGCAGAAAGCGATGCCCTGATCGTAAAGGGACTAGTTGCCTTGTTGCTGAAAGTATTTTCCGGAAGGACTCCTCAGGAAATCCTGGATGCTGAACCCTATTTCATCGACGAGATTGGCTTGAGACAACACCTCTCGCCAACCCGTTCCAATGGCCTGATGGCCATGGTCAAACAAATAAAATTGTATGCATTGGCATACAAGCAAATCGCTTCTCAAAAAAAATAAAATGGACAACAAAATAGATCTGATCATAGAAAATCTCAAGGAGGTTTTCGACCCGGAGATCCCGGTCAATATTTACGATTTGGGACTCGTATACAGCGTAGACGTTGAAGGAACAACCGCCACAGTACTAATGACACTCACTGCACCCGGTTGCCCGGCAGCTGATATGATTGTCGCCGACGTCGAGTACATGACAAAAAAGATCGAGGGAATCGAGGAGTGCAAAGTTGATATCACCTTCGATCCGGCCTGGGACAAGTCTATGATGTCGGAAGAAGCAAGGCTGGAATTGGGGTTCATGTAGAAATCGTTTGAAGGGTTTAATAATGTTTGAAAAGTTCTGGTTCCTTCAGCCCAACTGTGAACCATCATCATTTTAGACTTATTAAACATCCTAAACATTTAAAACATTTTCTATGACCCTCGAAATCAAAGCCGCCATTCAAATTCAAAAACCCATCCACGAGGTATTTGAGGCCATCGTCGACCCGCAAAAAATGCCCCGTTATTTCATTTCCAAAGCAAGTGGAAGAATGGAAGAGGAAAAACAAATTCTGGCCTGTCTCAAATGTTATCTCGAATATGGAATCAACCTGCGAAAAGGTGCATTTGATTACCTGAGAAAATAGAAATGGATAATGCCTCCGACAACTTCAGCCAACTCATCAAGGCAAAAGCTTCCGAACTGGGGTTTGATGCCTGTGGCATTTCAAAAGCAGAAAGACTGAATGAGGATAGTGATAGGCTAAATATCTGGTTGGGTGCAGGTTACCACGGAACCATGGATTACATGGCCAACCATTTTGAAAAACGTGTGAATCCAACCGAGCTGGTTAAAGGGGCAAAATCAGTGGTTTCGGTCCTCCTCAACTACTATACCGAACAAAAGCAGGAAGATCCTGATGCACCTGTCATTTCAAAATATGCATTGGGAAAGGATTATCATTTTGTACTGAAGGAGCGGCTTTCAAAATTACTCTATTACATTCAGTCAGATCTGGCTCCCTGCGAAGGGAGGTATTTTACAGATTCTGCGCCTCTTCTCGAGAAGGCGCTGGCCAAAGAGGCCGGGTTAGGCTGGATCGGAAAACATACTTTGTTGATCCATCCCAGGATGGGAAGCTTTCACTTTATTGGCGAACTGGTACTCGATATTGAACTGAATTACGATGACCCTTTCGGGAACAATCTTTGCGGTTCTTGCACCCGCTGCATGGATAGTTGTCCGACAGGCGCCATTATTGCACCTGCCATTCTCGACGCGAATAAATGCATCTCTTACCTCACCATCGAAACCAAAGAAGCGATACCTGAATCGTTGACGGGAAGCCTTTCCAACAGGCTGGTCGGTTGTGATATCTGCCAGCAGGTATGCCCCTGGAATGGCAAAGCATTGCAAAATAAGGTTTTAGAATTTCAACCTAAATCCGAACTCCTTCAAATGACCACGGAAGAGTGGAAGAAAATTGATAAACCAGTCTACAAAAGGCTTTTTAAAGGTTCAGCAGTTGAACGGGCCGGGTTTAACCGTATAAAAAAAACACTTGCACATCTGTTCCCTTCGAGCTAAACAACTTTGAATGAAGTATCTTTACTTTTGAAAAATAAATAATACTCCGGAGTCCCGCATTCCAAATTCCAAAATCGAAAATCGAAAATTCTTTCCTTTATGATCGAACAAATCAGGAACGCCTTTGATGGTACCAATCTGTACGCAGTAATTTGGAAGCCGGTGGGGGCACCAAAAGCGGTCATGGCCTTTGTGCACGGACATGGTACGCACTGCCGAAGGTACGACGAATGGTTCGGTGCTTTTCTTGCGGCTGGGTTTGCTGTTATATCTTTTGACCTGAGAGGACATGGTCGTTCGGGGGGCAAACAGGGAACTATTCACCGTTATTCTGAATATCTGGAAGATACGGCTCTTCTGGTTCAAAAGGCAAGGGAAAATTTTCCTCACATTCCGCTGGTACTTTATGGCCACAGCATGGGTGCCACCATCGTACTCTCCCATCTTCAGTCGAAAAAAGATCTTCCGGAGATGGCGATACTTGCCTCAACCTGGCTCGAACTGGTTCAACCTCCAGGCAAATTCAAGAGCATGGCCATCTGGATGGCCGATTCGCTGATACCACAGGTTACCATCAAAACCGGACTGAAATCCACTGATTTCGCACCTCTTGCCGCCAACGGTCCGCCAAAGCCAAAAGATCCGCTGATGCACAAAAGAATTTCGGCACGTTGCTTCAGAGAGGTACAGCGTGCCTGCGAAAAAATTGTGCCGGATTCCTTACCTTCAGCTATTCCGATGCTTTTTATGCATGGCAGCAGCGACAGGGTATCCGCTCCGGAGGCCTCCGAAAATCTGGCAAAAGGCATGCATGGCAATGTTACCTACCGTGAATGGTCAGATGCACCTCACCAGCTTCATGCCTGGGATCAGAATGACCGTGTAACCGCTTTTACGATTGAATGGATAAATAAACTGTTATGATAAATTTTCGCACAGAAGTATCCTTGCCCAAGGTAAAAAAGCAACTCTCTTACAGGCGAAATGCCCTGATGATTGGTTCCTGTTTTACAGAGAACATTGGCAGTTACCTGAAAAACCACTACTTTCCTGTCCTGACAAATCCTTGCGGGATCCTCTACAATCCGGCTTCAATGGCAAGCTGTATCGACTTCCTGGTAAGTGGAAAACAGCTAACAGTTGCCGATCTTTTTTATGCCAACGGCTTGTGGAACAACTTCCATTTTCACAGCCGTTTCTCCCATCCCAATCAGCAAACAGCCCTGACAGGCATGAATGAATCGCTGATAAGTGCTTCCCGAAAGCTTCGATCGGCCTCTCACCTTTTTCTCACATTCGGCACATCATGGATTTACCGCGAAAAAGAGCATAACACCATCGTTGCAAACTGCCACAAATTGCCTGCAAGCCTTTTTTCACGTGAGCGTCTCACCGTGGAGGACATGACCAATCTGTGGATTGAAAAGCTCAATCAACTTTTTGCTGTTCAACCTGATCTTTGCGTGGTACTGACTGTAAGTCCCATTCGTCATTTCAAGGATGGAAGCTTCGAGAATCAAGTAAGCAAATCAGGACTATTTCTTCTGATCGATCATCTGCTAAGCCATTTTGGGAAAGAGAAAATTTCCTATTTCCCTTCGTATGAAATCATCATGGACGAACTGCGCGATTATCGTTTCTATGCCCCGGATATGTTACACCTCAGCGAAGTTTCCACCGCATTCGTGCAAGAGAAATTCAACGAAGTTTTTCTCGACAACGAAAGCAGGGAGATCAGCTTCATGGCAGATAAAATTGTAAAGAGTTTGGCGCATAAACCATTTCATGGTGAAAATTCTTCTTATCAGGATTTACTCTTAAGATTGGAACAAGAGGTTTCTATCTTAGCAAAAAATCATCAAGGAGTTGATCTTAACGATTTAATAATTGATATCGTTCAAAAAAAAAGGGTATAATTTTTTTTTAATTATACCTTTGTATATTTCTAAGAGCTCTACGAGTTAAGGATTTAAGAGCACTCCATTATTAAATTTTAATCGTTCGAACCCATGGGATACCTGAATTTTGAAAAAGATAAGCTGGTTAATTTATCTTATTCACTGGAACGCGAAACATTGCGGACCAATAGGGGAGGTGCCTATTCATCCACTACACTTGCCGGATGCAATACACGAAAATACCATGGTCTTTTGGTTGTCCGGCTGGATGATCTGGATGGTGGGAAACATGTATTGCTTTCAACTCTCGATGAATCTGTCATTCAGCACGAAGCGCAGTTTAACCTGGGGATCCACAAATTTCCTGGCGATTTTTACGAACCAAAGGGTCATAAGTACATCCGGAATTTTGAGTTTGATACCATTGCCAAGCATACCTATAGGGTGGGAGGGGTAATACTTACCAGAACCAGGTTACTCGTTGAACATGAAAACACCCTGTTGGTAAAATATACTTTGGAAGAGGCCAATAGTCCAACAAAACTTCGGTTCAAGCCATTTATGGCCTTCAGAAATGTTCACTCTCTCAGCAAAGCGAATCTTTATGCCAATTCAAAGTACACGCCGGTAGCCAATGGGATCAAAATGAACCTCTACGAAGGTTATCCCGACTTCTTCATGCAACTTTCGAAAGAGTGCGATTTTGTTTCAGTTCCCGACTGGTATAAAAATATTGAATACATCAGGGAGCAGGAGAGGGGTTATGAATTTCAGGAAGATTTGTTTGTCCCCGGTTATTTTGAAGTTACAATTGAAAAGGGGGAATCTATCTTTTTTTCTGCTTCGACGACTGAACAAAAACCATCCACCTTTCTCAAGCGTTATGAAAACGAGAAAAAATTGAGAATCCCCAGAGATTCCTTTATCAACTGTCTGCTCAATTCGGGTAAACAATTTATGTGGGAACGTAAAGATGGTATTGACCTCATTGCCGGATACCCCTGGTATGAATCCATTACCAGACAAACCTTGACCGCTTTACCCGGGATCTTCCTCATTTTAGGCGATGTCAAGAATTTTGAAGCGGTTTTGCAAACCAATCTCAAACGGCTTCGAAACGGATTGCTGCCTAAATATGCAGGGCAAGAAAGTTTCTTCGATACAGCCGATGCCCCATTGCTCGTCTTCAATGCATTGCAGAATCTCATAAAATATAAATCAGCCCTAGAAATCTGGGAAACATATGGTGCCGCCCTGAAGGAGATTTTAAACAGCTACCGCGATGGTACCGACTTCAACATCCTAATGCTTGACAATGGGTTGATCCATGCCAAAATGGAAGGCGTTGCCCTTACCTGGATGGATGATTACAAAGATGGCGTTCCGGTTACCCAGAGAGGTGGATTGGCTGTCGAAATAAATGCTTTATGGTACAATGCAGTAAGTTTTGCCCTTGAACTCGCAGTTGCTGCCGGCGATAAATCATTTGTAAAAAAGTGGAAAGAGCTTCCTGCCCTTATCGGCGAATCTTTCTTATCACACTTTTGGTGCGAAGAGTGTTCTCAACTTGCTGATTACATCGACGGAGATTACAAGGACTGGTCTGTCCGCCCCAACATGCTGATTGCAGCTGCGATGGATTTATCACCCTTGTCGCGCACCCAGAAAAAACTCATCGTCAGTACGGTGAAAAACGAGCTTTTGACTCCGGTCGGAATTCGTACCCTATCGCCTGAAGACTATGCATACAAAGGATTTTCCGGCGAGCATGCTGCTGATTTTCCGGAAGCTGCCCACCAGGGAACTGCTTATCCTTACCTCATCTATCCCTTTGTTAAGACCTACCTCGAAGTACACAAAGCCGGCGGACTCTCTTTTGCAAAGAATTGCCTGGAAGGTTTCAAACTTGAGATGTCGGAGAATTGCATCGGTACACTTTCCGAAGCTTATGAGGGAAATCCGCCACATACTGCAAGAGGTTCCATTTCGCAGGCTTGCAATGTTGCCGGTGTGCTAATGGCCAATGCGATTGTTGAAAAATTTGAAGAAGAACTTAAACCTAAAATATGAAGGTATTGATGTTTGGCTGGGAATTTCCTCCTCATATTAGCGGTGGATTAGGGACAGCAAGTTTTGGCTTGACAAAAGGGTTGGCACAGTTCGACGATATTGAGGTTCTCTTTGTCGTGCCAAAAGCTTATGGAGACGAAGATGATACGGCTGTCGAGAAAATTATTGGCGCCAACGAAATCACCATCACTCGTAAACATGTCAATATCCACAAGCTCGACAAACAAATAGATGTTTCGGAGGTTAGGTCCAATCTGATCCCCTATTCCGATCCTGAAGAGTTTTGGCAACTGACTCAGCAAAGATTGTCAGCTTCCACCAGATTTGTACAGACTGATGCCCAGGGTAAAATTCAGTTTACCGGAAAATATGGAGCCAACCTCCATGAAGAGATTGCCAATTACGCCATTGTTGCAGAATACATCGGTCGTGAATACAACTTTGATGTCATTCATGCCCACGATTGGTTGGCCTACCCAGCCGGGATAGCTGCCAAGCGTGTAAGCGGAAAGCCTTTGGTCATCCATGTTCATGCCACCGAT
>Ga0172379_10008514_pt1 | contig 12894 bp, 11 predicted proteins | sample GrowelOW334metaG_FD_119756 | JGI IMG/M metagenome (GOLD analysis project Ga0172379, IMG submission 119756) | Groundwater microbial communities from an aquifer near a municipal landfill in Southern Ontario, Canada - Groundwater well OW334 metaG | ecosystem: Environmental > Aquatic > Deep... | reverse complement strand
TTTGAGCTCAGCCATCCCATAAATCCTTGATTTTGGTAATTGAACTAATAATAACCTCGAAACCCCTTTCAGTGAAATAAGCGATAACCCAACATAGCTAAAAGCAATTTTAAAGAAAGCAATATTCTCCGGTACAACAAACATCCCCAAAAAAACCATCGGTAAAGAACTGTAAAAATTCGCTAAATTCTTGTCAACCGCGATCAGAATACTAAATTTTAAATATTTTGTTATCTTAACTCCTCTCAAGCCGACAAAAATTTCTTTGATTGACGGGAGGAGAGATGTTTTTTTGGCCAAGACACTGTATAGATAAATGGAAAAAATCAAGAAGATAACCGAGCTCAACAGATTGCCAATTACTATTCCATTCAACCCAAGCCCAAATAAGACTAATCCAACTGGAATAATTAAATAAACCAATTTATTAATATTTTCAAGTAATGTTAATTGCTTAATTTTTCTGGCTGATTGGAGGATAATAGTAAGCAATGAAAAAATAAACTGAATAATATTAGCCAAAAGTATCCATCTGGCCAGCTGGCCGATTTTGGAATTTTGGTATAGCCATAATGATACGGTGGGAGCCAAAATAAAAGCGATTAATCCAATAAAAACGAATTCCAGCAATGAAATTTTGATAAAAAACAACACTAAACTCTTGATTTCGGCTTTATCTCGCTTGCCCCAGGCGGCCGATAAAAGCGTTAATAAGGCGTAACCTTCACCCCAGCTTTCGGCAGCGCCAACCAAGCTTACCAAGGAAAAAATAAGCACATAGACTCCGTAATCGGCGGGGCCTAAAATCCTAGCATAAATAATTGAAGCTAAAAAAGATAAAGCGGTGCCAAACACCGATCCGATCTGCAGGGTAAAGGCATCTTTTATAAATTTTATGCGCCAAAAATTTCTAATTCTGCCATAAATAGAATTAATCATACTCAAACGCTAACAGATCTTAAGTCAAGCTATAGACCTTAATATTCAATATCATTTTTTGCCGTGATTAAATTAACCTCCGAGACACCCTCTAATCTCTCAAGACTTTGGGTAAATTCCCCCACCTCTTTTTCGGAAATAAATCTGATGCTGAAAGTTAGCTGCAAAATATTGCCCTGCTCAACCGCTTTAATATTCAAGATGCTGCTATCTTTCAAATACTTATCAAAAACCGACTTGTAGATATTCTCGGTGGCTTTTCTGGTGTCCGTAGCAAACATTAAAATATAATCGAATTTTCTAATTGAGCCAAAATTGATTTTAGTTAAAACGAAGATGATCAGCAAGGTGATAAAAGTAGTAGCTATCGCGATCAAATAATTATTCGTACCGACTGCCATGCCAACAGCTAAAACCAAAAAAATATAGGCCATATCTTTTGCATCTTTGATTGCTGTTCGAAAACGGATTAAAGAAAAAGCACCAAAAGCGCCAAAAGCCCGAGCGACATTATTGCCAATTACCATCATCACCGCGCAAATCACGACTCCGGCAATAACCAAAGTCATGACAAAAGATTGGGAGTAAGAAAGACCTTTGTGGGTAACTTTGTAAACTAAGGCAATCAGTAAAGATAAAACAAAAGCCACAAGCAAGTTGACAACTATAACAGTCGGACTAAGACTCGCATCGGCTAAGCCAAATTGATTAAGATTGAAGAGGTTGTCAAACATAATTTTTTCTTTAAAAATAAATTATAAGTAATTAGACAAATAAACCGGCATTTCAACAAACCGATGAGCCAATTCCGGACGACACACTTCCATTGAATTAGAAAACTTAGAAAAAGGCTGGGTTTGGAGGTTGTATCTTTGGATTATCCGAAGAAACCAAAAAGGCAAGACATTATTAAATTTTACTTCCAAAACCGCCAAGCCGGGATTAACTAGTTTACCGTCATTTTTATCGCTTAGCCAGTCGGCCAAATATGCTCTTATGTTATAATCAATTGTCACGCGAAAGTTAGGATCGATTTTACTGACTAGCGGTTTTCGTTCATATAAAACCATAATTTGTGGCACCATGCCGTTGTAGGACCTAAGCCAGAGAAATTCATCCAAAGTGTCTTTAAGGCTATTGTCGTTGGGTAAATTTACTTTTTTATTCTCCTGCAATAATTCTTTACAATCCCGATGAGTTAAAATTAATCTGTCCTTAATAACGACCGTATCATACTTTCTTTTAATTTCCAAAAAAACCTTGGTATCCGGTTTTAATATTTGATCATAAAATCTAATCCTTAATTTTTTTCTGGTCTTTTGACCATTAATCTTATCGTAATAACACCCCAAACCGACAGAATCATAATAAAGACTAGCTACCCGATAAGAATTATCCGGTAAATTTTTAGCATAATGATCCCAATCCATATACTTCAATAATTCAGGAACCATCCCCTCAACCAAGTCTAGAGGGAGTTGATATTTGAACTCAAAGCGCTGAAAATGAAATTTAATTTTTTGATTATTGGAAAAATCCACAAATGATTAAAGCTAAATATTATAAATAATTTTTTAATTTAAGCCAGCCAGAAACTAATTAATTAATGAACTAATTATACCACTATTTTGTATAAAACGCAAACTTCCCTTTCAGCCCAAAATTATGCTAATGGAAGTAAATCCTTGACTTAATTAGTTTAATAAATTTGGCATAAAATTTTGGTTTTAAAAAATACCATCTGCCTAAAGTATATTTATATTTGTAATGCCAGCGGTAAATCTTAGCCAACCAAGGCGGCTGACTAACGCCGACTTTACCTGCATATTTGTCCAATTTCTCCCAATCAAAGCTCTGCCGGCCTTCCTGCTTTTTAAGCATCTCATACATCTCCGTGCCAAAATAAGGGATGGGAAAATTAGTTGAACACATCACTTGCAAATCATTATCAACTAAAAATTTTTCCGTTTCACTAATGGTTTTTTTAGTTTCACCGGGCAAATTTAAAAGTGAATAAACACCGATATTGATGCCGTATTTTTTGCAAACAGCAAAAGCATTCTTTAAGGCCTGGGGCGAAACATTTTTTTTAATCGTTTGCAAAACCGCATCGGCACCGGATTCAAAACCAATATTGACCCGAACACAGCCAGCCTGTTTCATTTTTGCCACCAGTTCATCATCAATATTAACCGCCCGGCCATTACAGCCCCATTTTATCTTTATTTTTTCGGCGATGATTAAATCGCATATTTTTTTTACTCTTTCTTTGATAATCATAAATTCCCAGTCCTGAAAATAAATCCCTTTGACACCAAATTTTTCCACCAAATATTTTATTTCCGCTACCACATTTTCCGGACTACGGACAATGTAACGCCCCGGCATCATCACCTGAAGACAATAGACGCAGCGATTGGGACAGCCGCGGGAAGATAAGATAATAGAAAAAGGGGTCGGAATATCCGAAAAAGTATAGCGATACTTTTCCATCGGCAGCAGATCATACGCTGGCAAAGGGAGTTCGTCCAAATTTTGAATTCTTTCAGCCGGCGGATTATTGATGACCTTTTCAGCTTTCAAATAAGAGATGCCTTTCAGCCCAGACCAATCATTTCCTTTTGCCAAAGCCGATACTAAATTTAAAACCGTATATTCCGGTTCACCCCGGACAACAAAATTCACTTTCATCTTTTTCAAAACCCATTCCGGCGTGATTGAACCATGGGTACCGGTTAAAATTATATTGGGTACGGAAATACTGTTTACTGTTTTTACCATATTTGCCGCCAAAACTTTGACGTGGTCATGCGATGGCGCCTGCCAGTGATCAATCGGAGTGGAGGTTAAAACTAAAACCTCAGGATTAAATTTATTTATTTCCGCAATCGTCTCTTCTAAGGATAAATCCAAGGCGTTGGCATCCAACAATTTTACTTCGTAATTTTGGCGCAACAAAGCGGCCAGGTAACCTAAATCGAGCGGCTGGCGCTTACGTTGTCTTTTGCTTAATTTTCCCGTATAAAGACAGGGGTTTAAAATAAAAATTTTCATAAAAAATTAAATTTTAACTTTCCTAATTAATATTGATTAAAACTTATAGGTTAGCAAATCCTGAATAAGATCACACTTCTGGCATAGACTGTTTGCCCGCCGAAAATAGTTACGCAAAAAATTTTTCCTAGCCGGCGATTTTAAAATCTTTTCATAATCATCCTGCAAAAGATTGCCAAAACTTGTCGCCGCCTCATAATCAAAGCAGCATTGTACTAACTGCCCGCCGGACAAAATTACTAGATTATTAAATTGCGGGCAAAAGTCCATATTCTTGTAGTACATTTTTAATTCAGATACATTTTCTCTCTTAAACTCTTTTAGGTCTGTTTCAAAGTGTCTATTGGCTGCCACTAATTCTTCGCTGCGGCCGAGATGCATCTTTTTACAAACAAATTTATCGGCATATTTTCGGGCAAACTCAGCCAGGTCTGACAGTTGATTTTGATTATACTTATTAACTAATGTCTGAACAATAATAGTCGGTTCTTTGAGTCCCCTCAAATCGCGCTCTGCTTTTAATCTTTTGATATTTTCAATAATTTTGTTAAAATCAGAGCCCGCCCGATATTTTTCATGAGTTTCTTTATCTATGCCATCTAGCGCTATTTTAATATGAGACAAACCCGAATCTAAAACTTCTTCCAGCTTATCGCCTAAAAGCATGCCGTTGGTAGCAATATTGGTGCGAATCCCCTGTTCGGTGCAAATCTTAATCATCCGAAACAAATCATTATTTAATAACGGCTCTCCCATTTGATAAAAAGTTATATTTTTGGCATCCTTTTTAATTTTTCCGAAAATAATCATAAAATCATCAAAAGAAAGGGATTTTTTTTCACGCCGCATTACGGTATGCCATGGGCAGGCAACACACCGAATATTACAAAAATTAACCGGCTCAATGATAAAATTTTTAGAACGAAAACAATAAACTAATAAAAAAACCTTAAGGCTGGCCGGCAATAAACCAAAAATTTTTTTTGTTATTTTTCTAAAGATTAATTTTATTTTTTTCATAAGATAAAAAACTATTTAATAAGGTAAACATTGTACCCGGAAGTCTGGTTGCTGGAAATGAAAAATTTATCCAGCAACTCGGCTAACGGGGCAGCGAATCTTCTTAAAAATTTAATCGGCAATAAATTAGCTTGAACCCCGAACAAACCTCGAACTTTACAGATTTGGATTCCGGAAAAATTTCTAAACAGATATTTAACGCCATCGGCCGTAAACCGGTAGTAATCGCCGTAATAGCCAACTTCGGCGTGGTAAGGATAAAGAAACGGCAATGAGACCAGACAACGGCCGCCGGGCTTTAAAACTCGATAAATTTCAGCCACGGCTTTAAAAGGATCATCGACGTGCTCTAAAACCGCCCGACAGATGACCGCATCAATACTACTGTCAGGCAAAGGCATATTTCTAATGTCGCCTAAAATATCTGGCCGGTAATCAACGACATTATCCATTGTTTTATAGTCGCAATTTTTAAACCAAGCTTCGTATTCCTCCATCCCCTTTTGGAATCTTTTACCGCCGCCGACATCTAAAATTATTTTTGAATTATCGGCAATTTCTTTAATTTTTTCGTCCCAAAAAATCTTCCATTCCATATTATTGTTTTTACTTTAAAAAATTTAAAATCTTTTCCGCTCTTTTTTCCCAAGTATAATTATCAACATCTTTTAAGGCTTGTTTGACAACTCCTTCGGCTAAAACTTTGTCGGCTAAAACTTTTTTTATACCGCCGGCTAAAGCTTCGGGGTCGTCAGGTTTGACTAGAATTGAGTTATTTTGGTTTAAAACTTCTTTAAGCGACGGCAGCTCTGACGCCACGATCGGCCGGCTTGAAGCCATGTATTCAAACATTTTCATTGGCGAAGTATAATGGGTCGAAATTTTTTTAGTCGCGGAATTCGGCAAAATTACAACATCCGCTGACTTAAGATAATAAGGAACATCGGTTGGCGCCCGATGAGCCACGAATAAAATATTTTTTAGATTATTTTTTTCAATAAACCGTTTTAATTTATCCCGGTCATAATCCATACCGCCGACAAAAACAATCAGCTCGTTATCCGATAAAAATTTTGAGCTTTCAGCCAAAGTATAAACGCCTTTCCAGGCAAACAAGTGGCCCGTGTACAAAATTATATTTTTATCCGTGAGTAAACCGACTCGTTTCCGGCAATCCATCTTGTTTTCTTTAAACATAAATTGCTTGATATCAACTCCGTCCGGACAGACAATAATTTTATTTTCAGCTATTTCTAGGCCGACAATTAATTTTTTAATCTCGCCAGTAATCACAACAATTTTTTTTACCCGCTTAAAGATAAACCGGTACAACCCTCTTTTGCTTTTCGGAAATGTGTGTAACTCTAAAACAATATTTTTTTTGAATAAACTTAGTAGAAAAACGGAAAATTCATCTCGGGAATAAATGAGGTCGGCTTTTTTAAAAATCAGATAAAAAGCGGCGCTCAGGGCAAAGCTGCTGTTTTGTAAAAATACGCCGATTTTTCTAAAAATTAATCCGGCTTCAACTAAATCAAACAGCCAAATTTTTTTGATGGGAAATTTGGTTTTCAAGCCATAATAAACAAACGGATCAATTTTTTCTAACTGGTTATTGGCCCTTTTGGCTACTACTAACTCAAAATCAAGGCCTTGGTTTTTAAACGCCTCAGCCATTTTCATAATTTGCAGCCCATGAGCCTTTTCGGTTGGTATTCTGGCATTAGCCAAATAAATCATTTTCATACCCGGTAGTAGTCCCTCACTTTTTTATTTTCTCTCAGTAAATTTAATTGATTTATCATAAAAGTTAAGCTTTTACTAGCAATTTTATCCCCCAACTAAAGTGAGGGATCACTGCCGGGTCATACCCGGCCCTCCAAAGAAAATTTAAATCCCAATTTATTTAAAAAATATTTAATCAGCCGGCGCAGTTTAAAAAATAGATAGTCCGCTCTTTCTAACTTATTCGGCAAAGTAAAAAATAGTTTCAGGTAAAATAACGGATGGCTTAAATTTCGGCGCTTAACACCTTCAAATAATTTCTGCCGCCATTCGGAAAATAGCACGTCTAAATCCTTAACCGCTGATTTATTAAACTTTTCCGTCGGCCGATGAAAAGAAACATTTTGGTAATCAGCCAAGGTAATTTCCCCGGGCTGGTAATAATTATCATACAAATAAGTGCCCGGCAGCGGCGTAAAAATGCCGAAGGCAAACCAATTTGGCTGAATTTTTTGGGCAAATTTAAAGGTTTGGATCATTTCTTCCCTAGTTTCGGTCGGCAATCCCAACATAAAGGCAGCGTGGGTTCGAATCCCGTATTTGCGGCAAAGCTCAAAGGCTTTTTCAACCTGCTCGAGTTTAATCCGTTTATTAATGACTTCATCTAAAACCCGCTGGCTGCCGGATTCAACGCCAAAATCCAACTGTAAACAGCCGCTCGCTTTCATTTGTTTAACCACTTCTTCCTTGGTCAAATCAACTCGCGACTGCGCACCCCAGTACATTTCTTCCTTTTTCATCAATTCGCAAATATTGGCGACGTGGTCGTAACTGACCGTCATTGTATCGTCGGCAAACCAAATCGCTTCGGCGTTATATTGTTTTTTTAACAGCTCAATTTCTTTTTTAACATTTTCAATATTGCGAAATCTGACCTGATGGCCGAAAACTTTATTGCAGGCGCAAAAAGTACAGCGGTACGGACAGCCCCGGGAAGCCATGACAATGGCCGCTCGCACCGGCACGCCGCGTAAAACTTCGTCGGAAACGGCCAAATATTTTTCCATATAAATCTTATCATAAGCGGGCAAAGATAATTGGGAAATATCAATCATTTCCCTTGAGCGATTGATAATAATTTCATTATTACGATTAAAGGCAATTCCGGAAACGGACGCTAAATCAGGGTTTTCTTTTTCTAATTCTTTGATTAATTCAAGCGCCGTCTGTTCACCCTCGCCTAAAACGGCAACATCAAAACCCTGTTTCAAAACCTCGGCCGGAGCGGCCGTAACATGAGGGCCGCCAATAATTGAAATTGCACCAACCTGCTTTCTAATTTCACGGTTCATTTCAATCACTTCATTGATTTCAATCGTTGAAGCGGTAAAACCGATAATTTTCGGCTTTAACTCGATAACTTTTTTGATGATATCAATTTTAGCCTGTTCCCTGCCCCGATAGACATAATCACGACCGCCAAGCAATTTATTTTCAATAATCACATTATCATAGCCGCCATCGCGCAGATAACCGGAAACATAAAGCAACCCCAAAGAATAGCGATGTTCTTTCAATCGATGGGGTGGAAAAATTAAAGTAATATCTTGGGGTTGAGTGATTTTCATTTTTACCAGCCGCTTTTTATCGTTTTAATAATTTTTTCGACGTCGTCGTCAGTCAAATGGTTATGCAACGGAATTGAGATGTATTTATCTTCAACTTCATTCATTACCGGCAAATCCAAGCGCTGGCCGGCAAAAATCGGACAAATATCATTTCTGACATGAACCATGTGCGATTCAATTTCATTATCCGCTAATTTTTTCTGGAAATCATCACGCTTTTCTACTTGCAGCGTAAAAAGCCAGTTGCCGCTTTCCCGATCCGATTTTCTTTCCAGCAAAGTTAACCCGGAAACATTTTTTAACTCACTCAAATAACGATCAGCGATTTGTTTGCGCCTGGCTAAAACTTCGCCTAATTTATCAAGCTGGATATCTAAAATTGTAGCGGCGACATCATTCATGTGATATTTATAACCAATTTCTTTAATTTGATATTTCCAATAAATATCACCTTTAAACTCCCGGTCAATACCATACCAGCGCAAAACTTTTGCCCGTTTATAATCGGCTTCAGCTTTCATCGTCAGCATGCCGCCATCAATGGTGGTTATCTGTTTGATGGCCTGAAAAGAAAAACAGGAATAGTCGGAAACCGCGCCGATATATTGACCTTGATATTTAGCGCCAAGGGCATGGGCGGCGTCTTCAATCACTTTCAAATTATATTCTTTGGCAATGGCATTAATTTCAGCCATATCACAAGGATAACCCGCCCAGTGGACTACCATGATCGCCTTGGTTTTTGGCGTAATTTTTTGCCGGATATCGATTGGGTCAATATTCATCGTCTTTTTCTGGATATCGGCAAAAACCGCTTTACTCCCGGAATACAAAATTGGAATGTTAGAAGCCGTACAAGTCATCGGCGTCGTAATCACTTCGTCACCCGGTCCAACGTTAGCTAAACGTAAAGCCAAATGTAAAGCGCCAGTACCGGAATAAACTGTCACCGAATGAGGAATGGTAAATTTTCGGCTGAATTTATTTTCGACTTCATCAACTTTTGGCCCTTGGCCGATCCAGCGGGTGCGTAAAACTTCGGAAACGGCCTTAATTGCTTCTTCCGGCATATAAGGCCAAAACATAGTAATCATAGTATTTTTATCAATTATTCTTAATTATTAATTGATTAATCACTTTAGTTAACTCAGCGCCGGTAATTTTTGGCGTTAAATTTTTTAAGTAAAACTGATAACCGCCTTCGGCAATCTGACTAGCGAGCTGAGGATTATTTTTGATTTCTAAAATTTTATCCGCTAAATCTTTGGCGTCAGCCATGCGGCAGAATAAACCGCTTTGGCGGTCTTTGATTAACTCTCGCAAAGCAGGCGTATCGCCAGTCACCACCGGTTTTTTCATCGCCATACCTTCAACGATTTTAAACGCGCTGCAATGCATTGCCTTGTCCGTATCGCCAAACATGCCCAAGACTAAATCCGCCAGACTAATTTGACCGGCTAACTTTTCGTAAGTCATAAAATTAATAAAATTTACATTTTTTAGTCCAAGCTCGCTAGCCAAATCAATTTCTTTTTGATGATTTTTAAGTTTGCCGATAATATTAAAAATAATATTTTCTTTTTCTAAAAGCTTAGCGGCGCCAATAATATATTTAACGCCCTGAATCGGCGAATAGCTGCCATGGTAATGAATTACGAACCTTTCATTGGTCGGTTTTTCGCGCGGATAAAATATTTTCGGATCGCAAGAGACAAAAATCAGCCTAAATTTTTCCGGCTTAATTTTAAAATTTCCGGCAATAAAATTAATATGTTCAAAAGCGTCGAGTAAACAAATATCGGCCAGCTGGCATGACAGCCAATCTAGTAACCAAAATTTATAAGCTTGCCAGCTTTTTACCGGATAAGCTTTCCGGTCTAAAATCACGGAATCATATTCGGAAACAAATAAATCCAAAATTATTTTCTTACCGGTTAACTTAGCCAGTAGCCAAGCCAATGGCATAATCGCATGACCGGCAAAACCAACAATCATCACGTCATAATTTTTTTTAAGTGACTTGTGCAATTTAATCAGCTGCCAATATTTTTTTAATTTATGGCGGTTTTGTAAAACCCGGCATTCAACAACTTCAATGCCGTTTTCTTTCAACCCCTGAATCATCAGCTTATTTCTGGTGTAATTCGGGTCGTAGGTGCCAAAGTAGCAGACTCTCATAATTTTTCTCGCCAATAATTAAGCATATCAAGTAAGGTTTGATTTAAAAAATCGATCTCCGGCTGCCAGCCAGTCGCTAGTTTAAACTTGGAATTATCACCAATGATTTTGCCGCCATCAGTCGGCCTTAGACCTTGGGGATCAGAAATTACTTTGATATTTTTCATGGTAGAAAAATTAAGCAGCTTATCCAATATTTCCTTAAAAGAAAAACCAATACTGGAACAAATATTATAAACTTCGCCGGGCTGGCATTTCTCAGCGGCTAAAAAGTAGGCTCGAACCACATCCCTCACATCGGTAAAATCCCTGACGGCTGACAAATCCCTGGTCTCAATTTGAGGTGGCAAGATATTTTTTTCAATTTCCGCAATTTTTTTGGCAAAGCCGGAAATGCCAAAAACCGAATCCCGCCTCGGACCAGTGTGATTAAAAGCCCGAATGCGAATTATTTTCATCTCGTAGGATTTCCAATACTGAAAACCCATAAAATCTTGGGCGATTTTTGAAATGGCATAAGGCGACTGCGGCCGAAGCTCGCTATTTTCAGTAAACGGCACTTCCCCGTCTTTGGCTGGGCCATATTCTTCCGATGAGCCGGCGATTAGAATTACCGGGTCGAAATCTTTATCCCGCAAATGGCGAACCGCTTCAAACAAATTGCTTTGGCCGATAATATTAGTATGCAGGGTTAATTCCGGATTTTCCCAAGAAGAACTGACATAACTTTGCGCGGCCAAATGAAAAATTTTATCGGGCTTTAATTCCATGATTAACCGGCGGATTTCAAACTTTTCATTAATATCACAGGGATGCAATACCACTTTTTGATTTTGGCCAAAAACCTCGTTAGTCGCTTGATTAGGCAAAACCGTGCCGTGAATTTCTACCTCTGGTTGGCTTTGGCTCAAATAATCGACAAAATGGCTGCCGACAAAACCGGTTATTCCGGTAATTAGTATTTTCATAATTTAATAATTTCTAAAAATTTATTAATGATAACATCATAAGTATAATTATCTAAAACCCGCTGCCGGGCATTTTCCCCCAGCTGCCTTTGTAGGTTGCTATCCCGTAATATCTTAATAATCCCTTCAGCCAACTTCGCCGAATTTTTAATCGGAACCACCAAACCAGTCTGGCTATCGAGATTAATTTCCGGACTAGCGCCGGCATCGGTCGTTACTACCGGCACACCGCAGGCCATGGCTTCAATCGTTACTTGGCCGAAAGCTTCCATCCAAACCGAAGGCGTAACAAACACATCCGCCGCATTAATGTATTTAACCAAATCGGTAAAAGGCTTTTTGCCAATCGGCTGAACATTATTTTTAATTTTTAATTCCTCGATTGATCTAAACATCTTTTCATTTTCACCGCCGCCGATAATAACCAAATTAACATCGGGCATGGTTTTAATCACTTCGGGTAAAGACTCAAGCAAATAACCAATCCCTTTTTCGGCAAAATTGATCCGGCCGATAAATAAAATTACTTTGCTGCCACGGATGCCTAATTCTTTTCTCAAACTTTCTTTTTGGTTCAATGGCTTAAATAAATCTTCTTCGATAGCAATTCCCAAATCAACGGCTTTATTTTTATCTAAACCCAATTCCTCCCCTTCTTTAATGGCCGCCTGGCTTAAAAAAATTATTTTATCGGCCTTTTTATAAATTACCTCAGCAAACTTTTTTTGTGACTGATTATCCAATAAAAATTCCAAAATTTTGTCGGCTAATTTCTGCCAGCCAAATTTTTTAATTTTCTGATACCAGCTGTTTTTACCGAAAATTTCAGCTACGCTGCGGGCAAAATGCCAATGCCAGGCAGTGATTTGCCGAAAATAAACCGGTACGCCCAGCCGTTCTTTGATTTGGCAAATGGCATAGCCGGTTTCTCTGGCCTGCCAGATATAAACTAAATCAATTTTTTCTTTTTTGACTGTTTTTAAGACTACTCTTTGCGTGCTTTTGAAATAAACCAACCTAACCAACCGGTTAATCGGCCAAGCCCAAATCACATTGAGTAAAGGCGGATAATAGCGAACAATTTTTATCCCGTCAAAATCAGTGCTCCCCTTCTTGGTGAAACTAAGCCAAGGGCAGACAACATAAACTTCGACCCCTTTTTTAGCCAAAGTCCGCATCTTTTCAATAAAATAATGGTAGGTGCCTAAGTGCTCCCCGATTTCTTTTTCGTTACCAAATTTATAAGCGACCACGCAAAGTTTCACCCGGTAGTGAAAATTCAAATTATTTGTTAAATTTTGATTTTCCATAAAAATATTCTTTTAACCTTCTTTTCAATAATCTTCTGCCCTGGCTGGTTTTAAAATATTTCTCTCGTCTTT
>Ga0172379_10008513_pt1 | contig 12895 bp, 13 predicted proteins | sample GrowelOW334metaG_FD_119756 | JGI IMG/M metagenome (GOLD analysis project Ga0172379, IMG submission 119756) | Groundwater microbial communities from an aquifer near a municipal landfill in Southern Ontario, Canada - Groundwater well OW334 metaG | ecosystem: Environmental > Aquatic > Deep... | reverse complement strand
ACCGTTGCCGGGATAATTCAGGAGATTCCTGGTTAAGACGGGTATCGCTTATTCGTTCGGTTCCGGAAGGACAGAAACGTATGAGCGGTCGTTTTTCTTGCGCTGAAAAGTAACGGTGCCATCTTCAAGGGCAAACAAGGTGTGGTCTCTGCCAATACCTACATTCAAACCCGGGTGATGCTGTGTTCCGCGTTGACGAACCAGTATATTACCGGCTTTTGCAACCTGACCGCCGTAAATTTTTACTCCCAGTCGCTTGCTTTCTGATTCACGTCCGTTACGGGAGCTACCTGATGCTTTCTTATGTGCCATAATCCTGAGTGTTATAAATTAACCAAGAATAATGTCCTGAATTTGTATTTGGGTGAAATTCTGACGGTGTCCGTTCAGTTTCTGATAACCTTTTCTGCGTTTCTTCTTGAAAACAAGAACCTTGTCACCCCTTACATGTGTAAGAACTTTTGCTGCGATTTTCGCTCCTTTAACAACCGGATTACCGACCTTAATCTTGCCTTCGTTATCGATGAGCAATACCTTTGCAAACTCCATGTCAGTTCCTTCTTCTGCGTCCAGCCTGTGAACGTATACCTTCTGGTCTTTAACCACTTTGAACTGCTGTCCGGCTATGTCTACTATTGCGTACATTACAAATAAATAAAAATTACAGATATCATTTGGGTCTGCAAAGGTAGAAAACATATTCCTATTTTACAAAGACCTCGTGTTTATATTTATTTGATACATTTACAGAAAATCAGGAAACATGGGGAATAAGGTGAAATTGCGGGTTATGGGTCTGACTTTCAGTCAGACACAAACTGGTAGTTACGCTTTGGTTCTGGCGGAGGAATCGGGCAAAAAGAGGATTCCGATTATGATCGGAGCTTTTGAAGCCCAGGCGATCGCCCTCCATCTTGAAGAACTTAAGCCTCCGAGGCCATTAACACACGACCTGTTTTTAAACTTCTCAAGAGCTTATGATGTGGACCTCAGGGAGGTCCTGATCAATAAGCTTGAAGAAGGGATTTTTTATTCCGAATTGGTATTTGTTCATGAGGATAAAACAGTCCGCCTGGATTCGCGCACGTCGGATGCAGTAGCATTGGCCCTTCGCTTTAAATGTGCTATTTATACCACAGAGGAAATTCTCCAGAAAGCTGGGATCATCCTCGAGGAAAAAGTTGAAGAAGAGCCTGATATTGAGGAGGAGATTGCAGATGAAAGTGATTCCATGGAATCAAAATTGCTCTCTGAACTCGAAGAATTGCTGGCACAGGCCATAGCGAATGAGGATTATGAAGCCGCTTCCCAGATTCGTGACGAATTGAAGCGCCGGCAGGATATGGAAGGGTGATCCGGTTTATGAAAAGGACACGATGCCTGTTGCTGCTTTTAACCATGTTGATCTTTACCGGGAACCTGGCTGCCAGGATACCGATAGCTCATCAGTCACCGCCTGCGGATATTCAGATCGGCCATATACAAGAAATTGATACCACTCTTGCAGCCAAAACAATAGTTCCTTCAGGTCTTTCCGTTAAACCGGTAAAGGATACTCCCCATATTACGATTATCAGTCTGGTCCGTGGTCTCTTCGGCCTTGGGCTATTGATTTTCGTTGCCTGGATTTTCAGCGCTAACCGGAAGGCGATATCGTGGAGGATTGTTTTCTTTGGTCTGGGAATGCAAATATTGCTGGCACTGGGCGTTCTTCTGGTCAGGCCGGTACAAGTCATTTTTGAACTGGGGGGGAGGTTTTTTGTTACCGTTCTCGATTTTTCACGCGAAGGGTCGAACTTTCTCTTCGGATCGCTGCTGGATATGGATAAGTTCGGTTCCATTTTTGCCTTTCAGGTGTTACCCACCATCATCTTTTTCTCCGCATTAACCAGTCTGCTGTTCTATCTTGGCATCATTCAGAAGATTGTGCACGGATTGGGATGGCTTTTGACCGGCGCACTCAAGATTTCGGGTGCCGAGGGCCTGACTGTCGCAGGGAATATCTTTCTGGGCCAGTTGGAGGCTCCCCTGATGGTTAAAGGGTATCTTGATAAAATGAACCGGTCGGAAATCATGCTGGTCATGGTAGCGGGAATGGCTACTATTGCCGGTGGTGTCATGTCGGTTTATATTGGATTTTTGGGAGGCAATGATCCTGTCCAGCGACTGATGTTTGCCAAGCATTTGCTGGCTGCATCAGTCATGGCCGCCCCAGGGGCGGTGATGATCGCCAAGATCTTATATCCGCAGAGTGAGCCGGCGGAGGGTAAAATCCAATTTGAAGACCGTTCGTTTGGGGATAATATGCTGGATTCCATTGCTAAAGGAACTTATCAGGGTTTGAAAATGGCAGCAAGCGTTGCGGCCATGCTTCTGGTATTTCTGGCTTTTATTGCTATGGTAAACTTCATTTTCATCAGGATAGGAACCTGGACACATCTGAATGATTGGGTCAGCACGGTTACCGATGGCAGGTTCCGGAATTTTAATCTTCAATTCCTGCTGGGCTATCTGTTCTCACCCGTGATGTGGCTGATAGGTGTTTGTCCCCAGGATATGGCTCTTGTCGGCCAGCTTGCCGGAGAGAAACTGGTGACGAATGAATTTGTCGGATATATCAGCCTGGCATCCTTAAAAGATGCCGGCGCCTTTTTTCAGGATAAATCGGTCATTATGGCCACTTATATGTTGTGCGGATTTGCCAACTTTGCCTCCGTTGGGATGCAGATCGGGGGTATTGGATTATTGGCTCCCGGCAGGCGGAGATGGCTGTCGGAATTTGGAATGCGGGCCCTGCTTGGAGGAACCCTCGTTTCACTGCTCTCAGCTGCAATAGTTGGCATGATGATCGGATAGGTTTTAAATAATTGATTATGAAGCAATACCTTACTCTTCTCGACCACACACTGACGCATGGAGTGCAGAAGGGTGACCGTACGGGAACAGGCACGCTGAGCACTTTCGGATATCAGATGCGATTCAATCTCGAAGATGGATTTCCTTTGGTGACAACAAAAAAGCTGCACCTGAAATCCATTATTTACGAATTGTTGTGGTTCCTCAGGGGAGACACCAATACCAAATACCTCACCGACAATGGGGTCAAGATATGGAACGAATGGGCCGACGTGGAAGGCGAACTCGGACATATTTACGGTTTTCAATGGCGGTCATGGCCAGGGTATCATGGGGAAGCCATTGATCAGATCACCAACGTTATTGAATCCATCAAGAGGAATCCGGATTCCAGGCGGCATATCGTCAGTGCATGGAATGTTGCCGACCTTGGAAACATGAACCTGCCTCCATGCCATATCCTGTTTCAATTTTATGTTGCCAATGGAAAACTTTCCTGCCAGCTGTATCAGCGCAGTGCCGATATTTTCCTAGGTGTACCCTTTAATATTGCATCATACAGCCTGTTGCTGATGATGGTGGCACGGGAAACCGGGCTGCAGCCTTTTGAATTTGTTCATACTTTGGGCGACGCCCATCTGTACCTCAATCATATTGATCAGGCAAAAATACAACTCGCCAGGGAGCCCAAACCATTGCCGGTACTTCTCCTGAATCCACAAAAGGAAAAAGTCCTGGATTTCGAGTATCCTGATTTTGAACTGACGGACTACAATCCTGATCCCCATATTAAAGCAGAAATATCAGCATGACCATCACCCCGGGTAAACCCATATCCATCATCGTTGCCGTGGCAAGAAACTGGGCCATTGGAAGGAACAATCAGTTGTTATGGCATATCCCCGAGGATTTCCGGTGGTTTAAAAGGCACACGAAGGGGCATCCTGTGATTATGGGCAGGAGAACCTGGGAATCGCTGCCATTGAAACCGCTTCCCGGCCGTAAAAATATTGTGATTACCGATGTGCCGGATGATTGCTTCCCCGGAACCATTTGTGTCGGATCCATTGAGGATGCGATTATTCACATGGATGAAAGCACGGAGAATTTCATTATCGGAGGAGGATTGGTCTATCGTGAATTTCTGCCGCTGGCACAAAAGGTATACCTGACCATTGTTAATCAGGATTTTGACGCGGATGTTTGGTTTCCTGTACTTGAAAAGGAGATCTGGAAGGAAACTTACAGGGAGGAACACCTTAACGGTGAACCTGGCTATACCTTTTTGATTTTTGAGCGAATCTCTTAACCTGCCTTCAGCCGGTTGGCCGTAATCTTGGAAATCTTCTCCTCTGCCAGATTTTTCGTGATCCGGATACTGGGCAGCTTAGTCGACGGGTTTTCAAACATCACGTCGATCATGATTGATTCGCATATGGAACGTAATCCTCTGGCTCCCAGCTTAAAATCGATCGCAAGCGAAACAATGTAATCGAGGACATCCGGGTCAAAAGTGAGTTTAACATGATCCATCTCAAACAGTTTGTGATATTGCTTGATGATGGAATTCTTCGGTTCGGTCAGGATCTGGCGGAGGGCATCCCGGTCGAGCGGATTCAGGTGGGCTATGACCGGAAGGCGTCCAACAATTTCAGGGATCATCCCAAACGATTTAAGATCCTGCGGTGCAACGTATTGAATCAGGTTGTTGCGGTCGATCTCATCTGCTTTCTTCTGTGCCCCGTATCCGATGACCTTGGTGTTTAATCGCTGGGCAATTTTCCGTTCAATACCGTCAAACGCACCACCGGCAATAAAAAGAATATTTTTGGTGTCAACCGGGATCATTTTCTGCTCCGGGTGCTTGCGACCGCCCTGGGGAGGAACATTTACAATCGAACCTTCGAGCAGTTTCAGCAGTCCCTGCTGAACCCCTTCGCCCGATACGTCCCTGGTGATGGATGGGTTGTCGCTTTTGCGGGCGATTTTATCAATTTCATCTATAAACACAATCCCCCGCTCAGCAGCCTTGACATCATAGTCGGCCGCCTGCAGGAGGCGTGTAAGGAGGCTTTCGATGTCTTCCCCGACATACCCTGCTTCGGTCAGGACAGTAGCATCAACAATGGTGAACGGAACATGAAGCATTTTAGCTATTGTTTTGGCTAATAATGTTTTACCTGTTCCAGTCTCTCCAACCAGGATAATATTCGACTTTTCTATTTCAACCTCATTGCGGGTATCATGCTGGCCTAATCTTTTGTAATGATTATAGACAGCCACTGAAAGAACTTTTTTAGCATCTTCCTGACCAATAACATATTGATCCAGGAATTGCTTGATCTGAACCGGAGTTTTCACTTCGATGGTCCCCAGGTCGAATGGTTTTTGGGCAGGTTTGAGTTCTTCCTTAATAATAGTGTAAGCCTGCTCAATGCACGAGTCGCAAATATGTCCCGAAACGCCGGCTATGAGAAGGTTTACATCATCTTTTGACCTTCCGCAGAAGGAGCAGCTGTCCGTTTTTCCTGAGGTTGATTTTGCCACAGATTATTTTTTAGGGGTACGAACCATTACTTCATCGATCATACCATATTCCTTTGCCTCTTCAGCAGTCATCCAGAAATTCCGGTCGGAATCTTTTTCGATTTTCTTGTAAGGATTTCCGGTATGGAAAGCCAGAATCTCGTAAAGTTCTTTTTTAAGTTTCTGAAGCTCACGGACCTGAATCTCAATATCCGAAGCTTGTCCCTGTGCACCTCCAAGCGGCTGGTGAATCATGATCCGCGAATGCTTGAGTGCGGAGCGTTTTCCCTTGGCACCGCCGGCAAGGAGTACGGCACCCATGGAAGCGGCCATCCCGGTGCAGATGGTGATGATATCGGGGTTGATATATTGCATGGTATCATAAATACCCAGGCCTGAATGAACCATCCCGCCGGGAGTATTAAAATAAATGATGATATCCTTTTTCGGATCGGCCGATTCCAGGAACAGAAGCTGTCCCTGAATGATGTTGGCTACATCATCATCAATCGGTGTTCCCAGAAAGATGATCCGGTCCATCATCAGGCGGGAGAAAACATCCATCTGAGCCACGTTCAGCTGACGCTCCTCGATGATGGTAGGGGATACGTAATAATTATATAAGGACTGGTATTGCTCCAGGTTAAGACTGCTTATGCCGAGGTGGCCAACGGCAAACTTCCTAAATTCATCTTTTGTTTTCATCCATCAGTTTATTAAATTCATCCAGACTAACGTATTGTTCTTCAAGGCCGAATAAGTCTTTGACATATCCGATGACCTTATTTTCAAGAATAACATCCGCAATCCTGTTTTTTTCTTCTTCATTTTTCAATAAAACATCAGCAAGCCGGAAAAGTTGATCCGCCGGTGCATCATAAATTCCATACTGAAAATAACGGGATTGTGCGGCCCAGATTGCCTGTTCGCGAATTTCTTCCTCCGTGGCCTCCAGTTTTTGTTCCCCGATGATGGTGTTCTTGATCATCCTCCATTTCAGGTCGGTCACGAACGACGGAAAATCTTTTTCGAGCTGTTCGCGCGTCAGGCTTCCATCTTTGGAAGAGATGAGCATCCATCTTTTCAGGAATTCCTCCGGCAGCGGCACCTCGGTGCCGGTCATCAGTTTTTCCCTGGCATCGATATGGAATTTATAATCGCTTTGTCGCGCCAGCTGGCGTTGCAGATCCTCCTCAATCCTTTCGCGGAAAGCTTCAACCGAGTCTAAAGTGCCTTCACCAAAAGCTTTATCAAACAGTTCCTGGTTGATTTCGGCCGGGGTAAAACGGGAGACTTCATGTATGGTGAATTCGAAATCCGTATTAATATCAGCCAGATCCTCCTTGCTGAGTTTTAAAAGGCTGGCACGGTCGGTTTCATTTGGAAAAGCGATGTTGGGATTGAAAACCAGTTTATCGCCGACTTTCGAAGTCAGGAATTGGTTTTTAATGGTTTCGTCAGCAATGGTTTTGATATAGATCAGTGCACCATGCGCATGAACAGGATGGTGGTGATCATGATCGTGGTCGTGTTCATGTTCGTCGTTGTGGGTATGTTCATGGCCGGCATCTCCCAGTTCGCATAAATCACCGGTTACAACATCATCCATTGAGATGCTGTCAGTAGGCTGCAGTGAACCAAAACGGCGGGCATAGTCTTCCACCTGCTGATCGACCATTTCGGGGGTGATGGTGATATGGTAATCGTCGATCTTAACATCCTTGCTGATATTCAATTGGATATCAGGACCCATGGCGATATCGAAATGAAATTCAAAGGTATCTTGTGAATCCCAGTTTATCTCGGGACTGTTTGCATTCGGCAGGGGTTCCCCTAAAACTTTTAACTTGTTTTCATGAATATAGTTGTTCAGCGTGTCAGACAGCAAGCGCTGGATTTCGTCGGCCTGTATGCTTTTCCCATACATTTTTTTAACCAGGGACGGGGGAACCTTGCCTGGTCTGAATCCATCAAAACGGGCTTTTTTACGGTATTCTAACAGTGCGGCATCAACTTTTGGCTGATAATCAGTGGGTTCAATTCCAATGCGGATAACGGCATTCAGATCATCGATATTCTCTCTGCTAATATTCATAGTTAAAATGTAACTGAACGATAAGTAAAAATGGTTGTGCGGATGGGGGGACTCGAACCCTCACGCCTTTCGGCACCAGATCCTAAGTCTGGCTCGTCTACCAATTTCGACACACCCGCAAAAGTGGGGCAAAGATAGTGTTTTTTTAAAAATTGACAGATACATTATTGATCATAAAACCTACCGGCGCAGTTCAAAGTTTTGTCCGAGGTAAACTTTTCTTACTTGTTCATCCTGAGATAGTTCTTCGGCAGTTCCGGATTTCAGGATGCTGCCTTCGAACAACAGGTAGGCCCGGTCGGTGATGGAAAGGGTTTCATGGACATTATGGTCGGTGATGATTACCCCGATATTTTTCTTTTTCAATTGCGAAACGATAGTCTGAATATCCTCTACAGCGATCGGGTCGACCCCGGCGAAAGGCTCATCGAGTAAAATGAACAAGGGTTTCAAAGCCAGAGCCCTGGCGATCTCTGTTCGCCTTCTCTCCCCGCCGCTCAGCTGGATTCCCTTATTACGGCGAAGCTTATCCAATCCGAATTCAAGGATCAGGCCTTCGGCGCGCTCAACCTGTTCTGCCTTCGGGATCTTGGTCATCTCCAGTACGGAATAGATATTATCCTCCACGGTCATATTCCTGAAGATGGAGGGTTCCTGGGCCAGGTAACCGATCCCGCTTCGTGCGCGCTTATACACCGGTTCGTAGGTAATATCCTGGTCATCCAGAAAAATCCTGCCGCTATTAGGCCGGATGAGCCCGACAATCATGTAGAAAGTGGTGGTTTTACCGGCGCCGTTCGGACCGAGCAATCCAACAATCTCGCCTTGTTCAACTTCAACCGAAACCTGATTGACAACGGTTCGCTGGCGATATTTTTTTACCAGTTCTTGGGTAAATAGTTTCATGGATTCTTAGCAGCTAACTGGACAAATGTCCCATGGATTTATATGATGCCTTCTCTCAGTATGTCATGAATATGAATTACACCCAGATATTCACCATCCTTTACCACCAGCAACTGGGTAATGCTTTGGGTACGCATGGTTTCCAGGGCATGCACGGCAAGTTCGTCAGGCGAGATGAGTTTTGGGCTGCCCGACATGATGTCCGCGGCAGTCAGGGATCTTAAATCTTCATGTTTTTCCATCATTCTGCGTAAATCGCCATCCGTAACAATACCGGTGATCTTACCATCAGTTCCCGTTACTGCAGTGGCACCCAGCCTTTTTGAAGAGATTTCCATGATTACCTTGCGGACCGGGTCAGTCAAAAGGACCTGCGGCCGTGCATTATTTTGATAAAGATCAGAAACGGTGACACTCAGACGCTTACCCAGGAGACCACCGGGATGCAGCCTGGCAAAATCGGAACTGGAGAAATCGTTGAGTTTAAGCAGTACCATAGCCAGGGCATCTCCCATGGCCAGTTGAACGGTGGTGCTGGTGGTCGGTGCGAGGTTGATCGGACAGGCCTCTCGTTGGATGGGTATGCGGACGGTAATTTCAGATTGACTTTCAAGGTAGGATCCGGCATCTGAAACCATAGCCAGAATGGGATTGCCCAAAGCCCGGATCAGGGGGACCAGGGTTTTTATCTCACTGGTATTACCTGATTTTGAGATGATCAGGACAAGGTCGGATGCACCGATCACACCAAGATCACCATGCAGGGCATCAGTCGCATGCATAAAAACCGAAGGGGTTCCGATGGAGTTCAGCGTGGCACAGATTTTTTGAGCGATATGTCCGCTTTTCCCCACACCGGTTAAAATCAGCCGGCCTTTTGATGCACGGATTCTCAGGGCCATTGTTGGAAATGAATCGCCCAATTGTTCCGAAATATCAATAATTGCCTGACCTTCAATCATGAGGGTTTCCCTGGCAATGGATAATATTTCTGAGGTGGCAATCATCATTACTTTTATGCGTTTAAGATTTGGATATTAAAATTTAGTAAATTTAATCTACAAAAGTAGTAATAAGAAAATTCACCGGGGTGATCATCTTTGGCAACCGGTTTCTGTACCATATAACGTAGATTTGAGCTAATTATTTACATAATGACAGCAGATACTGAGAGGTTACACCAGATATTAAAAGCTCATTTTGGTTTTGATACATTTAAGGATAATCAGGAAGGGGTGATGCGGAATGTGCTCAGCGGAAAGGATTCCTTTGTGCTGATGCCCACAGGAGGAGGAAAGTCATTATGCTACCAGCTTCCGGCCATGGTGATGACCGGTACCGCGATTGTGATTTCACCATTGATTGCTTTGATGAAAAATCAGGTGGATGCCATGCGGGCTTTCAGCATGGAAGACGGAATCGCTCATTTTTTGAATTCCTCACTGACTAAGGTTCAAATAGCCCGGGTACTGGAAGATGTAAAATCGCACAAAACAAAGTTGTTGTATGTAGCACCGGAATCCCTTAATAAACTTGATTATACCGAATTCCTTGCCGGGGAGACCATTTCTTTCTATGCCATTGACGAAGCCCACTGCATTTCTGAATGGGGACATGATTTCAGGCCGGAGTACAGGCGGATCCGACCTATCATTGAGCAGATCGGGCGTGCTCCCATCATGGCTCTTACCGCCACCGCCACCCCGAAAGTGCAGAACGACATCCAAAAAAACCTGGGAATTCTCGACGCCGATGTTTTCAAGTCGTCCTTTAACCGTGCCAATCTCTATTATGAAATCCGGCAAAAGGTGGAACCGGAGAAGCAGATCATTAAGTTCATCAAGGAAAACGCCGGAAAATCAGGGATTATCTATTGTCTCAGCCGCAAGCAGGTGGAAGATCTTTCTGAAACCCTGGTTGTTAACGGCATCAAGGCGCTGCCTTATCATGCAGGCCTCGACGGTACCACCAGGGCTGGAAACCAGGATAAATTCCTGATGGAAGAAGTTGAAGTGATTGTTGCCACTATAGCCTTTGGCATGGGGATCGATAAACCGGATGTGAGATATGTGATTCATTATGATATTCCCAAGAGCCTGGAAGGTTATTACCAGGAAACAGGCAGGGCCGGCCGGGACGGAGGGGAAGGGAATTGCATTACTTTTTACAGTTACAAGGATATTCAGAAATTGGAAAAGTTCATGCAGGGCAAACCGGTTGCCGAACAGGAAATCGGACGGCAGCTTTTGCATGAAACATCCTCATATGCTGAATCTTCCATCTGCCGGAGACGGCAACTTCTGCACTATTTCGGCGAAGAGTATCATCACGATAATTGCGAAAATTGCGATAACTGCCTGAATCCTAAAACACAAATCGAGGGAAGGGATTATGTTGCACTAGCCCTGGATGCTGTTTTGGAAGTACGTGAAAAATTTAAGCCTGAGCATGTGGCAAAAGTGTTAACCGGTCAGGTGAATTCAGCCATCCGTACGTATAAACATCATCATCTGGAGATTTTCGGCCAGGGAAAGGATAAGGACGAGCGGTTCTGGATTGCCGTATTAAGGCAGGCACTGATTGCCCAAATGCTTGAAAAAGATATTGATAACTATGGAACGCTGAGGATTACCGATGCGGGTAGGGAATTTCTGGATAATCCTGAATCTTTTATGTTGACAGAGGACCAGAGCTACGATGAATCAGACGAGCAGAAAGCGCCCCGGGGAGGCGGATCAGGGGCTGTCGATCCTGAATTGTTCAGTTTGCTGAAAGACCTCAGGAAAGCTACAGCCAAAAAGCATAATCTGCCACCGTTTGTTATTTTTCAGGATCCTTCGCTGGAGGATATGGCTGTTTACTATCCGATCAGGGTGGAGGAGCTTGCCAATATGACGGGAGTGGGACTGGGCAAGGCACAGCGGTATGGTAAGGAATTTGTTGATCTCATCCGCAAGTTCGTTGAGGAGAAGGAAATATTAAGGCCGCAGGACCTGGTCGTACGTTCCATTGTCAATAAATCCAGTCTGAAAGTTTCTGTCATTCAGAGTATTGACCGGAAGGTTCCACTGGATGTGATTGCCGAATCCAAGGGATTGGAGATGAATGAACTGCTCAAAGAGATTGAATCGATAGTAAACAGTGGCACCAAGCTCAACATTGACTATTTCATCAATGAGACGATGGATGAGGAGCATCAGGATACCATTTATACTTATTTCAAAGAAGAAGCTCAATCAGAATCAGTTGAAGATGCCCTTCTCGAACTTGGGGAAAACGAGTATACTGAGGAGGATATCAGACTGATCAGGATCAAGTTCATCTCGGAAATGGGTAACTAAACCTGCAAATATTTTCATATGATTATTTTAGAAACCGACAGCCTGGATAAGTCCTATGGACCTGTTCATGCGGTCAATCATCTGAACCTGAAGGTTGAATCAGGTCAGGTTTACGGCATCCTCGGTCCCAATGGAAGTGGAAAAACCACCACCCTCTCCATGCTGATGGGTATCGTCAGGCCTGACGGCGGAATGTACCGGTGGTTTGGTGATCAGTCAGGTCCTGCGGCCAATAAGCGCATCGGGGCCTTGATTGAGACTCCCAATTTTTATCCTTACCTCAATTTGGTTCAAAACCTAAGGATTGTATGCCGGATAAAAGGTGTCGACGAAAAGGATATCCAGCGTGTTCTCCGGTTGGTTAACCTTCATGAGCGGAGCCAATCGAAATTTCAAACCTTATCGCTGGGAATGAAGCAGCGTCTTGCCCTGGGGAGCCTCCTGCTGGGCGATCCCGATGTACTGGTTCTGGATGAGGTGACCAATGGGCTTGATCCCGAAGGGATTGCCGAGGTACGGACCCTTATCCGGCAGGTCGCATCCACTGGAAAAACAATCATCCTGGCCAGTCATATCCTCGATGAGGTGGAAAAAGTTTGTACCCATGTGATTGTCTTGAAATTGGGAAGCAAACTGGCTGAAGGAGAGGTGGATAATCTTATAAAAGGTAAGGAAATTGTAGTCCTTTCAAGCGATGATCCTGATCAGCTTGGACAGGCCTTGACAGGCTCTTCTCGGGTAGAGTCTTTTTCCCGTGAGGGTGAGGAATACAAAGTGATAATAAAGGAAGGAACCAGACCGGGTGACCTGAGTAAGGAACTCATGGACAAGGGCATTGTCCTGACACGGCTCGAATCCCGAAAAAACAGGCTGGAGGATCAGTTCCTCGAATTGGTTAAACAAGATAACACCCCGAAGCCATGATGAAACTTTTACGTATCGAATCGGGGAAGGTTCTTCCTTACCGGGTATTCCAGATACTGGCTATCTTATATGCCGGTGCATTTCTGTTATCAGCAGGAGCTCTCCCCCTGATCAAGCTTGGCACAGCCATGGTTAATAGTAAGGATATCCTGAACCTTAAATCGTTATATTACTTTCCACAAATCTGGGATACGTTCGCCTATTTTGCCGCCAAGTCCAATATTTTCCTGGCCATCATTGTCATTTT
>Ga0172379_10008512_pt1 | contig 12896 bp, 10 predicted proteins | sample GrowelOW334metaG_FD_119756 | JGI IMG/M metagenome (GOLD analysis project Ga0172379, IMG submission 119756) | Groundwater microbial communities from an aquifer near a municipal landfill in Southern Ontario, Canada - Groundwater well OW334 metaG | ecosystem: Environmental > Aquatic > Deep... | reverse complement strand
TGGCGCAATGCCATGCCAGACGACGCCAAAGCCCTACGCGCCGCCGCGCTGAGTCTGCTCAGTACACTGACCGCCGAAGGCTCAACCAACGCACAGAGCGAACGGGAAAGCCTTGTGCTGGCGCTTGCATCCGTCAATTGTGAAGGCGGTGCGTAATGAGCGCCGTCCTCAATGAGCTTGCCACAAATGAAAACGCCCGGGGGCAACCGGGCGAAGGGCAAAGCAAAACAACAACGCAGTTATTTTCGTACCCAGAACCATGCTCCGTCAAGGGGCGCGTACTCGCTGACCTTCTTCATGGCGACAAGCTGACGCATATGGATGTGTGGGAGCGGCACGGAAGCAGCCGAGCCTCACATCATGTTCTTGTGCTCAGAAAGGCGGGATGGCCAGTCATTACTGAAGAAATCGAATCGCCCACCTCTGACGGACGCATAGTCAGAATCGCGTTGTACTCGTTGCCTTTCGACACCATCAAGGCCGCCGGAGAAATCGGGCAGCGCTATTCGGCTGAATCGAGGGCGGAAAGGTGCGCGCCATGACCAACAAAGAGTGTCTGTGGAAACAAGCTGAAGAATCGACGCGCATTATTCCTCGTCTCTCCGGAAACGATAAACGCAAAGTCATCTTCAAATTGATCAAAATCATCATTCACGCCCTGCAAGCGGAATGCCCCTGCGAGTATTGCCACGATGAAGCTGCAATCCGTAAATCTGCGCGATCAACAGGAGGTTAACCATGTCGATACGCGTTATGACACAAGTCTGGGACGGCTTCCCTGGCAGCGGGCCGGAATTGCTGACAATGCTGGCGCTGGCCGACTGGTCAGATGATGCCGGTAAGTGTTACCCGTCAATATCTTCCATTGCTGAGAAAACACGCCTATCCCGTTCGCAGGCTCAGAGAAACGTCCATAAACTGATTGAAGGTGGTTTTCTTGTGGTGACCGCAAATGCGCTTGGCGGATCACCGGCACAAACGCGTCATTATCGGATTGCCCTGAGTCGCCTTACGGGTAGCACCCATGCGACGGGTAGCGTAGATGCGACGGGTCGCATCCATGCGGCGGAGGGGTCGCATGGATGCGCCAATAGGGGTAGCACCCATGCGACCCAAACCGTCATTGAACCGTCAATAACCGTCAAGAAGGTTTCTCGCATTAAAAAAACAGGAATTACTCTCAATCAATTTTTGGAAGATTGCAAAGCGAACAGCGAAAAAACCTTCCCTGAAAATGATCCTGTTTTTGAATATGCCGACACTGTCGGTATCGATCACGAAATGGTGGCAGTCTGCTGGCAAGAGTTTAAGGCGGCATATCTGCCCGGCAAAAAAACTTATGCCGATTGGCGTGCTGCTTTCCGCAATGCTGTACGCAAGAATTATTACAAGCTCTGGTTTGTGCGTGAAGGTGAACAAGCCGCTTGGACTTCTGTCGGCGAACAGGCGCGGAGGGTCGCGGCATGAACTACCAGCCAGACGAAACCATTCTCCCGCCGCACAGTGTTGAAGCTGAGCAATCCGTTATCGGTGCCGTCCTGCTGGATAGCAATGCGCTTGACCGCATCGAGGGGCAGATTGCAGAGGCTGATTTTTACCGTCAGGATCACCGGTTAATCTTCGCTGCTGCGCGAACACTCGCAAATGCGGGTAAGCCTGTCGATGTAATCACCGTTGCCGAGGCGCTGGAGGGGTCTGGAAGCCTCTCGCGTGCCGGAGGACTGGCCTACCTAGGGGAGATAGCGCAGAACACGCCTAGCGCGGCGAATATCAAACGCTATGCTGAAATTGTCAGGGAACACGCCATGCGGCGTAATTTGCTGGCGCTGGCAACCGACATTCAAGCCAGTTGCATAGCGCCTGGTGCAGACGTTGCGAGGATCATTGATCAGGCTGATGCAGCGATGGCGCAGCTGATCGACACGGGCACGGATGAGCCAACCATGCTGTACGACGGAATGTTTGACGCCATTCAAGACATTGACGACCGTTCAACTGGTCGCCGTCCTTCAGGTCTGCTGACAGGCGTTGCCGAACTGGACGCCATCACCGGCGGCCTTGAGCCTGGGCAACTGATCATTGTGGCTGCCCGCCCATCTGTTGGGAAAACCGCGATTGCGTTGAATATGGTCGACAGTGTTGTGACTCAGGGTAAGTCAGTTGCATTTTTCTCACTGGAAATGACCCGACGGGAAATCATTCAGCGGTTGATTGCGTTGAGAACTGGCGTGCCTGTGTCAGCCATGCGCGCCGGAAGGCTTGAGCCGGAACAGTGGGATTTAATCAGCGCCAGCCAAGGCAAGGCGAACGGGCAACGATTACACCTGATCGATAGATCATCGATCGGCGTTGCGTATGTTCGGGCCGCCGCGCGCAAGATCAAGCGCCAGCACGGTCTTGATTTGGTCGTGGTTGATTATCTGGGGCTGATGCGCGGGGAAGGGCATAACCGCACTCAGGAGATAGGCAGCCTGAGCCGTGGCCTCAAGGGACTGGCAAAGGAGCTGGGCGTGCCCATCATCGCGCTGGCGCAGCTGAATCGCGCAACTGAGACCCGACAAGATAAACGCCCCATGCTTTCCGATTTGCGGGACTCAGGAGAGATCGAGCAGGACGCGGACATCGTTGCCATGCTGCACCGTGAAGAACAGCACAACCCGGCACCTGAATGGCGTGGATTGGCCGACGTGATGGTGCGCAAAAATCGGAACGGCCCCCTCGGAGAAATGCTGCTCACCCTTGACGGCCCGACGATGAAGTTTTCCCGATACGCCGGCTCAAATCCACGCCAGCGCCAGCAACAGCAGCCATCGCAGACGACATACAGCAATAATCGGAACGCGCGTGGGTTCGACGATTAAGGGCCCGCGAGTGAAACGTCTGGCGCGCGAGGCCGATATTATCGAGGCTGCCGAATGGTGCCTTGCTACCATTCCTCCCAACGACGTGACCATACTGGCACCCATCCTGCGCCCACTGTCTAATGATTTTTCGGAAGATAGGCCAGAGGTTGCGGCGATTCTGAAAGATTTGCGCTACCCGAGAAATCGAAAAAGCAGCTGGTCGCTGGCCTGTGCAATCCTCGTCAAGGATGCCTGGCATAGAAGCGATCCGGCCACCTTTTGGGCGGCAGGAATCGAAGTGCTGAAGGCCATGCAGCAAGGCAGGCGCGGCACACACCACAATCGCAACACCCACATTGCCGACCTGCTTGATGACTGCATTGCTGAATATCTGTCTGACTTTCCTCGCGCTACGCCTGCTGAAATTTTTCTTGGTTTTTCAGAACTTGCCGGTTATTCACACGAGGTCATTGTTGAACACGACCAGGACAACGAAGCGCTGGTTTGTCAGCTTGCTCAAGACAGCGAAAAGCTGACCAACGTGGGGCGCGAAGAATTTTCCCGTCGTGTGCGGCGTGCAACCGGTTGCACGTAAATGCGCCTGCTATCGTGCAATAAAACTAATACAGGAAATTGAAATGAAAACACAGGAAGATATGACATCGGTTACAGCCACAGCGGTTGATTCTGCCGATGAAAATAATAAGGAAGTGGATGCTCCCTGCGTGGACGGTCATGCAAATATTCTGGCGGTACAGCGCGAAGTTGCTGCCGCTCCTCAGATCCAAATGGACGTCATACACCATTTCTCAAAAGGACTGTATGCGCGTGAATTGCATATCCCAAAAGGAACAATCCTTGTAGGGAAAACGCACCGTTTTGAAAACCTGAACATCATTTCCAAGGGCGAGATCAGTGTCTACACGGACGAAGGTATTCGCCGAATTTCTGCGCCATGCACCATTGTTTCACCTCCTGGAACAAAGCGTGTTGGATATGCCCATGAAGACACGGTATGGACAAGCATTCATGCAACAAACGAGACGGATGTTGATGTGATCGAGAAGGAGGTCATCGCTGAAGATTGTTGCGTCCTTCCCATCGAAGAACAAATTGTAAATTTTTTGAAAGGGGAATGACATGGCGTGGGTAGCAGTAGCCGCAGTGGCGGCACCAATGGTAGGGCAGGCAATTTTCGGCGACAGCGGCCAGGGTGCAGCAAATGCCGCATCAGCGGCGGCAGCCGGGCAGAGCGCGGCGACATCAGCGCAGCAGGGCGCCATCGCACAGGATCAGTGGAATACCTACAAGACGCAATTTTCCCCGGTTAATACGCAACTTTCCGGGATGGCGCTATCTGCAGGGTCCCCCGCACAAATTACCAGTGAAGGTGCAATTGCAGGGGCGACTGCAACGCAACAGGCTGGACTGGCTGACGCTGCAAAGACGCGTGCGTTAACCCGTGCTGGCGTGAACCCGAATTCAGGAAATGGGCTGGCGCTTGCGCAAGAGAACGCGAACAACACAGCGTTGGCAACGACCGGCGCAATCAATACCGCACGCAAGACCACGCAGGATACCGCTTTTGCAAAAACGCTCGATACGGTCAATGCAGGCAACAAGGTGGCAAGCAATGCGACAACTGGGCTTTCGTCAGCAACTACAGGTGCCGCATATGCTGCACAAGCAAGCGCAAACGTTGCGGCAAATGCCGGACTTACGAACGCAAGTTTTAATAATGGACTTGCTGGAATTGGAAAGGCAGTTGGAGGATGGATGAATACACCTTCATCGGCTGGGCTTTCGTCTACCACTCAATCTGGCCCGACAACATCACTTGGCAGCGGATTCTATAACCCAAACGGTTTCGGTGGATAAATCATGGCAATTTCAATGGCAGGACTAGCAAGCGCGATGCAAGGATATAACCAAGGGTTGGCTCGCATCAATACTGAGGAAGCAGCCCAACGTGAGGCTGATCTAAGTAAGATCAAATACGATCAGGCTATCTTGGATCAGAAAAACAAGACTGACGTGGACGGAATCTTTGGTGACGGCGCTGGGCTGGGAAGCGCAACAGCGAAGGCGGAAACAAACGGACAACGTTTGATGAATTCCGCAATGGGATTGTTCAGTGCAAAAAATACAGGAGATGCGCCTACTTCGCCACAGCCTGCCTCCGGGGGGTTAAATTCGAAGCTAACGCCAGCAACTCAACAGCCTGGTCAATCTATTTCTCCTCAAGCATTGCCACAAATGGCGGCACCCGCACCGAACATCACGATGGAGAGCCCAGCGGTACCGCTGGCTGGTATAGACGGTAAGCCCGTGCCTGCTGGCTCACAGACTGATGCAATCAAGGTCGCAGCTCCGGATAAAGCAGTCTCGCCAGCCGCACAGTCAGAGCAACCCTACAAGCCTATTTTTTCACATGCACCCCAGATGCAGGCCAAGCTCGATGCATGGGCTGCATTGCCTGAGAACACTGGCAAGGATGCAATGTATCGCCAAGCACAAGAAAGGATTGATGCGATTGCAAAGATCGAGCAGAGCAAGGCTCACCAAGAACGCATGAATATAGGTGAGAATGGTTTGCGGCAACTCTTTTTGGCAAATGATGTATCCGGAATCAACAAGCTGATGCAGCGTGATATGCCATCAGGAAAAAATTATGTATTGAAGAATGATCTAGAGGGTAGCGGATACACCATTTATGACGGCGATAAGCCTGTAAATAAGTTCGCAGACCGGGACGCTTTAGGTAAGGCCGTATCAATGCGTCTTCATCCAGAGCTGTATCAGAGCGCAAGTGCTGAGGCGCAGAAGGCTGGCATGGTTGAGTCCGCAAAATTGCCGAGCACAATAGAGCAGGAAACCGTAAAAGCGCGAGTAAAAGGTGAGGCTGAGACCAAAACGGCAACAGATACCCATGTGGTCGAAAAGAATATAGCGGATGCTTCCAAAAGCAGGAAGCAAGGGGATTATTATCAGGCGGAGGCCAGCAGTATACGGTCAGGAAACGGGCGTAATGGCAAAGGCGGCTCGTTGACGCTTGCACAGGAACGAACTAACGCTGAGGTTGATGCTGCAAGAAAGACTGTGGCCGGGATGACGCCTCAGGAGATTGCGCAGCGTACGTTAAAGACAACAAAAACCGGGCGAGAAAATCCTGACTATGATCCTAATCTGGAGAGGAAAATTCGCATTGCATCTACACGAAAGATTGGTGACGATGAGGAATTTGATCAGCAAGGTGAGCAAGCGGATAACTTCGACGCCCCCTCTCGTTTTAATGCAAAAAGCATTGTATTGGGCGGCAAGCCAATCGAAAACTATAAGGATTCCGAGCTGCAAAAATTGCATGGTACAAAAACATTCGCCAGCCCTGCTGCGAAAGCAAAGATCGATGCGGAGTTGACGCACAGGACATTCGTTAAAGATTCTGCTATGAAGGGAAATTCCCTTGGCGAACTAACCTCCAGCGGCTACAAGGTGATTGATAGCACCGGCAAGCATATTGGCTATTACGCGAGGTAATTGATATGCCATTTATCCCGCTCGACGCTACCGAGACAGGCAGCCCCTCTTCGGTCGACCAGCAAGGCCTGTCACGTGGCTTTATTCCTCTTGCCGAGGATAAGCCAGCGCGCGGCTTTATCCCACTGGATAAAAAAAGTGACAGCCATTGGTATGATCCTGCATTGAAAACGACGGCAGAAATTGGGCGTGTGTATCCGGTGATCGAGACGGCAGCCAATCTGGCAACGCAGGCCGTCGCCTTGCCTGCAGCAGGTCTGGCGGGAATTGGCGCAGCAGCAGGTAAGGCAATCGGGTTGACTGAAGCCGACCCGTCTGCTGTCGTTGAAAATGTCGCAGGCGCGCTGACTTATCGACCACAGTCTGAAGCCGGAAAATCACTCAATGAAAAAGTCATGCTTCCATTTGAGAAGCTGGCCGAGGCCGGACGGTATGCCGGTGACAAGACGCTGGATGCGACTGGTAGTCCGGTACTAGCAACGGTGGTAGATACGGCAATCAATGCCGCACCAATGGCGATAGGTCCCGTCAAATCGGGGGCGTCGAAAGTGGCCGACCGATTCAAGGCAAAGCCTGAGACAAGCGCGGAAACAGCAGCAATAACTGAACCGCGCTCAGGGTTTACGCCGCTTGAAGATGTGGCCGCAGATACACCTGGCGGGCCTCACGTTCAAACACCTGCTGACTCCCCCAAAACTGCTGCACTGCCAGACAGCAAAGCCATAACGCAAGATGCCATGCGCGCAATGTCGCCTACCGGTAGCCTGCCGGTGCCACTCACCAAGATGGCCGCTGAATTTTCGGCAAGCCAGAAGGCGAAAGCCACCGGCGTGCCGCATGATGTTGTCGAACACCCCGAAGCGCCCGGCAAGTTCACTGCTGTTCCAGAGCAAGTCGCGCAGGACATCGCCCAAAAGTCAGTAGAAGCCTCGCGCCCGACTACCGAGGAAGTTGCACCAGGTGTTAATCCTACTGCCGTTGAAACACTTCCTGGCAGTCTTGGTGCGCCGGAAGCGTTAGTAGAAGATATGGCCATGCGGCAAGCTGCGCAAGAGCAGGGTATTGCCGCTTCTGTGCCGAAAGACATCGCACAGCCAGATCCAGTTATACAGCAGAAAACTGCGACCTTTGACGATAAATCAGAAGGTGCCGCCGCTATTGAGCAGCCTGCCAATCCGTCGGCAAGCACTCCAGTCGATATGCCGAAAACCATCGAGCCTGTAGCTCAGCAGCGGACCGGCGAATTTAATGCCGAAGCCAGTAACTATGTCACATCGGAATCAGTTGACCACTTTGCTAATGGCGTCACGCCTGAAGCCTTGGACAGCTTATTTGCAGAATCTCGCGCTAAGCACGCAAAAGCCATGGCGCCGCTTGCTGCCGACCCGATATCGACAACATTACCTTTGCAGGAAGCGGTTAATGGCGGAAGCCATACGCCCCTATCACCGCTGGACGTGCTGCCAGAACAACAGCCGGCGCAAAGCGCTGTTGTCATGCGTCCCCAAGAGTTGCTCGATGCGGCACATCCTCAGGAGGGGCTTCAGGGGAGATTCACCGCGCTTTCCGATGCGGTAACTCAAAAGTCTGAGCAGGCAGCGGCCGAGCGCGTATTGGGTGCTGATGTGCGCGGCTTGGATGATGCGACACTCGCAAACATTGCAGAGATGCGCGTGCTGTCAGCCAAAGCAAGATCGACTGTCCGCGATGAAATGTCGAGAAGAGAGGAAAGCATACCTGCGTCATCCGCTGATCAGACACCAACTGTTCAAAGAGGATTCATGCCTTTGAAAGAAGACCTGCAATCGCAATCGGGTGATGCGCATATCGGATTTATTCAAGATAAACCATCAACGATCGAAACCCCGACCGCATTTGATAAGCCGCTACGCCGTGAAGAGGTGCTAGCACCGCTGGTTAAAGCCCTGAACGTGCCGATTTACGAAGGGCGTGTTAAGGGGAAAGGCGTGCTCGGTCTGTATCGCCCTAATGCTGAAATGGTCCGCATCAAAAAGCCCTCTGATCTGGAAGTGACGGCCCATGAAGTGGCACACCTGCTGGACGACCGCATCCCTGAAATCCAAAAAGCGTATGAGAACATCAAGGAGTTTCGCGAAGAGCTGCAGGCTGTGAGCTATGACAAGAGCAAGATCAACGAAGGGTTTGCAGAGTTTGTGCGGCTCTACATGACGCAACCGGAAATGGCAGCAGAAAAAGCCCCTGCCTTTAATGGCTGGTTTAACGACTTCATCAACCGACACGAATACGGCCCGGTAATCAAGCAGGCACAGGATGGAATGACGGCATGGTACGGACAAGATGCACTTGCTCGCGCACAGTCAAAAATCGGCGCCAAAACCGCGATTAATGATGCGCTGGGCGGGATGTGGGGAAAGTTCAGGCAGTCTGTAAGTGATGACCTGCATGGCGTCTATCGCATGGAGCGAGAGTTAACCGGAAAAATAAACCCGACCGGCGCCTATGAGTCTGCAAGGTTGACCCGGGCAGCGCACTCCATTGCCGACGGCGCGATCCGCCACGGTTATCTGGCAGTCAAGGAAGACGGCAGCTATACGTTTAAAGGCAAGGGGCTGGAGCAAATCCTAGATCCCGTATCCGACAGGCTCGATGATTTTCTGTTGTATGCGGTAGGTGAGAGCGCTAAGGAACTGAAGACCGAAGGCCGTGAGCACCTGTTCACCGACGCCGAGATCGATTCGATGCGTAAACTGAAGCGGCCAGAGTTTGAGCAGGCATTTCAGGAATACCAAAAATGGAATCAGGGTATCGTCGATTTTGCTGAGAGCCGTGGTGTGATTAATCCTGCATCCCGTGCGATGTGGCAGCGTCAATCCTATATGCCATTTCATCGCATCGGTCAGCCAGGAGACGCACGCAGCATGAAGCCGGGTGAATGGAGCGGTATTAAGGCGCTGACAGGCGGCACGGACAATCTTCGCCCCATCCTTGGCAACATGATCAGCAATGCGGTGATGCTAATCGACAAGGCGGTAAAGAATGAAGCCATGCAGAAAGTCACAGACATGGCGGATACGCAGCGCGGCGGCGGCCGCTTCATGGTGAAGATACCTACTGAAAGCAGGCCGGTGCGGGTCGAGCAGACGCAAGTGCTCAAAGAAGTCTTGAAGTCCCTGGGCGTGGAAGAAAGCATGGGGCCAGAAGCGGCGGCATTGGCCGCACAATTGAAACAGCAAATTGAAAGCACGCCGGGGTTTTATGAATTCCTGCTCAATAATCAGTCTCCGGCCGGCAGCAATGTGATATCGGTAATGCGTGAAGGTAAACACCATTATTACGAAGTGGCCGACCCTCTGGTGGTTCGCGCGCTGAAATCGCTGGATCGTGAGCATCAATCGATCTGGGTAAACTGGCTGGGCCTGCCTAAACGAATCGGGCAGTTGACTGTGACCCTCACGCCGGACTTTATGGTCGCCAACATCGCGCGCGACACGCTGATGGGCAGCATCATGAGCCAACATGGATTCCGCCCGGTCATCGATTCAATCAAAGGGATGGTGATGCGTCTGGAAAAGGATCAGAACTACAAGGACTACATCGCCAACGGAGGCGGCCTGTCTTCGCAGTTCGTCGACGAAACCCGATTCCGTCATCATCTGGAAAAATTTTACAGCCGTAAAGGCATAGACTACCGCACCGTACTGGACACGCCGGACAAGCTGCTGGGTTTCGTTGAAGAGTTAGCCGACTCGTTCGAGATGAGCACCCGCCTGGGTGAATATCAGAGGGCGATCGATAAGGGGGAGCATCCACGCCATGCCGCCTACATGGGACGCGAGGTATCCACCGACTTTGCCATGCGTGGTGACAACCAAGTCGTGGGCTTCTTCTATGACACCGTAATGTTTCTGCGCCCGATGGTTGAATCAATCGACCGATTAGGGCGCGGTGTTGCGCACGATCCGAACGCAAAGGGCATAGCCGTTAAAACTGGCGCGCTGGCATTGACCTCGATGGCACTTTATCTGCACAACCGGAATAATTCAGATTACAACGACATGGAGGACTGGAAAAAGGATGCGTACTGGCATTTTTACATTCCAGGCTCAGAAGGCAAGAACAAGCATTTCATGTTTCCGAAAGTGTGGGAAATTGGCGCTGTCTCTTCTCTGGCTGAACGAACCATGGAACGGACGATGAATGAAGATCCTGAAGGGCTTGGCAAGGACGTTGCCCGCATCCTGTCTACTACCTTCCATATCAACCTGATGCCGCAAGTGGCCGCCCCTCTTTATGAGCAGGCGACAAACCGCAACGGCTTTACCAAAGCGCCTATCGAGACGCCTGGCATGGAAAACGTGCAGCCCTTCCTGCGGGCTAAGCACGGCACCAGTGAAACCATGAAAGCGCTGGGCATGGCAACCAAGGATATGCCGGAGGCATTGCAATTCAACCCGGCCAGAGGTGAGGCATTGCTGCGAGGCTATTTCAACACCTGGGCGATGTATGGCCTGCAGATGTCAGACGCTATCCTTTACGGCGATAAGCTGCCGGAAAAGCGGCTTGATCAATACCCTGTGATCCGTCGCTTCTATGAAGGTGAAACGCCAACTCATACGAAATATGAATCGATGTTCTATGATTTGCTGGGTGAGGCCAACAGGCTGCGCGGCACTTTGCACAAGCTGGACGACATGGGCCTGAGCGACATTGCCGACCAGAAAGAAAGCGATCCGCTGGCGTCCAATGCCCAGCAGCTGCAAAGAGTATCCAAGTATCTTTCAACCATCGAGAAGGATATCGAAGAGGTGAAGCACTCATCCGACTTATCACCGGAAGAAAAGCGCGGCCATATCGACTCGCTGACGCTGGAACGCAATGCGCTGCTGAAGGCTGCCGTCGAGGATGTGAAGCCGACACCGGGCAAGTGATCAGTGTGCAACCGGCAGTCGTCCGGAATTGCCGGGTAGCTGTTCGGTATTTCCGAATAACTGCGGCAAGGTTACACATCGAGGTTACATAGCCGGTTACACAAAAACATGGTGAGCAAGGAGTGGTACGCAAGCCGGTACGCAGCAAAACGCAACACCGCGCAACAGTACGCAACAGCCTCACCCGCCATGCTTAACAGCAACCTTAACGGGGAATCGGCTATCCGGTCAGTTCGGTTTCAGCTATGAATCGCTCTATGGTTTCCATAAGCTGGTTTCCAGTGAAGTTTCCATAGAAACGGCGAGTGACCAACCTCTATGGATGCGTGGTTTCAGCTCTGGTTTCAACTGAAATACGGTTTGCACTGAGCAGGTTCGCGGCATGGGTTCGCAGGGATTTGATACTGCGCACCCCTTACTACGCAGGGGCACTACGCACCGAAACGACACTTCGCGATGGGTTACTTCGCAGGGGAACTTCGCACTGAATGAGCGGTACGCATGGAGCTGGTACGAAGGATGGTACGAATAGAATGAGGGGCTAGGCTCGTAGTGAAGCTTTGGAGCGGGGAGTCCGTTCCCGCCACTGCGCACAGGCATCCTCAGCGCGATTGCTAACAAATGCTAATGTCATTAGCAGAATTGAGCAAATTAAAGCAAATGTAACGCCCCAGCGCGCATAATGCAATTCACGCTATGCGCAAACCGCCCCGAACTGATAGGCGCAAAAAAGTTTGGGGGCATAATTGGGGGCATAAATGCAAAGCGAATAAACCAATGCCGCGTATTTATTGCCTCGCAGCCTGTAGTTCGAAGTCTGTCGAGGACCAAATAGCTGTTTTTCTGCATTCATCCCCGTACAACAAACCCTTATAAACACTGGCTTTGAGCGTAATACACGCTTAGCTCCGTGCATTCCCGTCTATTGCAATTAACCACAAATGGTGGATAAAAGATATTTATAGAAAATTGTTACCAACAACCGGGGGGAACCATGAATGAAAAATAATGCAGTTATTGAACCCAAATAGGGAGCGTGATAGAGTCCTGCTATGAGAGTGATAGCCATTAGTACGTTACGAGATTTTTGGGAAAAGCATCCGCAAGCGGAAACGCCTTTACGTGCGTGGTTTGCAGACGCAAGCCGGGCGGGATGGAAAACCCCCAGTGAAATTAAGGCGGCGCATCGTAATGCCAGCTTTTTAGGGAGTAATCGCGTTGTATTCAATATCAAGGGAAACGATTATCGCTTGATTGTGGTGGTGCATTACAACCGTGGAATGATGTACGTCCGCTTTATCGGAACACATGCGGAATATGACGCGATAGACGCGGGGAAGGTTTAGCAATGGAACTCAAGCCGATTAAACACGAAATCGAATATAAAGCCGCTTTGAATGAAATTGAAGCCCTTTTTGACGTACCCGACAATACACCTGAAGCGGACAGGCTTGAAGTGCTGGTTATGCTCGTGGAAAAATATGAAGCGCAGCATTATCCAATTCAACCCCCAGACCCGATTGATTTCCTGAATTATGCAATGGAAACGCGCGGGCTGACCCGTAAGGATTTAGAGCCTTACATTGGTAGCCGTGGCCGCGTGGCC
>Ga0172379_10008511_pt1 | contig 12896 bp, 11 predicted proteins | sample GrowelOW334metaG_FD_119756 | JGI IMG/M metagenome (GOLD analysis project Ga0172379, IMG submission 119756) | Groundwater microbial communities from an aquifer near a municipal landfill in Southern Ontario, Canada - Groundwater well OW334 metaG | ecosystem: Environmental > Aquatic > Deep... | reverse complement strand
TGCCCGAACCTGCAGGGGCTGCGCTACCTTTACATGCCGCCGGAGAAATTCATGGCCCAGCTTGGCCTGCAGGCAAATGTGAAGTTCCACTATTTCCCGCGCGCGATAATCTGCACAAGGAAGCGGAAGGTGGAGCTTGACTGTTCAAGGGGGAGCCAGATGCCGTTTGTCCTTCGTGGAAATGGCGCCGGCACGCTCGATGCCGCACTTTTTTCAGAGGCTGAAAAGCTTGGCGTGGAGTTTGAGTTCAACTCGCGCGCACGCGAGAGCGGCGTGCAGATTGTAGCAACCGGGAGCAAAGGCGAGCCAGATTCTGCCGCGCTTGGCAGCGTGTTTGAGAACAGCGATTTCCCGCGCGACTGCCAGCTTGTGATGTTTGATGATAGATACTCGCCGCGCGGGTGGTATTCGTACATATTGCCTGTCGGCAAGGATGAAATTGAATTTGTCACCTGCGTGTCAAAGCCGCACATCCCTAGGCTTGCGCAACTGCATGCAAAGGCGATGAAAGAGAGGAAGGAAATTGCGGATGCCGTGGCTGGCAGGAAAAAGATTGCGACGTTTGCAGGCTCGGCCTCATCGCGCATCCCGGAAAGCGCATTCATCGGCGGCAAATATTATGTTGGGGAAGCCGCAGGCTTCCAGGACCCGTACATGGGTTTTGGCATTGCCTATGCGCTTCGGAGCGGGCATCTTGCTGCGCGCGCAACGCTGAGTGGCGGAAAGGAGGATTATGACGCGCTTTGGAAGAAGGAATTCGGCTACTACCTGAGGAAGGACGCCGCGTACAGGCTCGTGATGGAAACGCTGGGCGATAGCGCGGCGGAGATTATGATGTCAAGGTACAATGACGGGCAGAAAGTGGATTTGTCCGGCGCGCTTCCCGAGAAAAATGCCGCCTACCGCGCGCTGGTGGAGGGCGTGGCGATGGTGGCGCGGGCGAAGAAAGGAGCGATTGGGGGCTATTAGCCGCCAAGCTTGCTCAAGTCGATGTTCGCGCCCTTCATCATCTTTTCCATTTTCTTGCGGAAGCCGCGGTTCTTCTTGAAGGAAGTGAACATGCCGTTCACGCGCTCGAACTGCGTGAGCAGGTCGCGCACGTCCTCGGGCCTGGTGCCTGAGCCGGCTGCGATGCGCTCGATGCGCGTGCGGCTTTTCCTCACAAGCTCCGCGTCCTCCCGCTCAGCGCTTGTCATGGAAGATATGATGCACTCGAACTTCTTGAGCTTGCCCTCGCTGTTTTTCACCATGTCGGCAGGAACGTCCGCCGCGCCCAGCATGGAAAACACCCCTGAGAGCGGGCCCAGCTTCTTTGCCGCCTTGAGCTGCTCGTAAAATGTGCGCAGCGTGAGCTTGTCCTCGATGTCCGAGGGGAGGTTTTGCTCGTAGGCAATTTTCTTCACTTTTTCGAGGAGGGCGCCGATGTCGGGGAAGCCCAGGAGCCTTCCCACGAATTTCTGCGCGTCGAATGGCTCAAGCGCGTCCATCTTCTCGCCCGTGCCTATGAATGCGACCTTGGCGCCCGATGACGAGACTGCGGAAAGCGCGCCGCCTCCCTTGCCGCTGCCGTCGAGCTTGGTGATTATCACGCCGGTAAGCCCCACCGCGCCGTGGAATTCCGACGCCTGCTTGCCTGCCACCTGCCCGATGTCCGCGGATATCACAAGGAAGCGCTCGTCAGGCTGGAAATCCCCGTTTATCGTCTTGAGCTGCTCCACAAGGACGGAATCGAACGCGCTTCGGCCTGCGGAGTCCGCTATGAGCACGTCCTCCTTTGCGCGCACTTTTGCGTCCGCAAGAATTTTTTTCACGTCGGTTTCGCCCTGGATTCCGTAGAACGCCGCGCCTGTTTGCTTGGAGAGCTGCTGGAGCTGCTCGTATGCGGCAGGGCGGTCGACATCGCACGATATCAGGCCGACCGAGAGGCCGCGGCTCTTGTAGAAGTGCGCCACCTTGCCGCAAGTCGTGGTTTTCCCTGAGCCGAAAAGCCCGAGCATGAGGATTTTCTTGGGCGCCACTTTCGGCTCGTAGCGCTCGCCCATCATGCCGGAGAGCTCCTCGTAGACGACTTTCACGACGTGCTCGCGGAGCGACAGCCCTTTCGGAAGGGAAGCGTCAAGCGCGCGGTTCTCAATCCTTTTCGTAAGGTCGAAGACAAGCCTCACGTTGACGTCCGAGGAAATGAGCACGCGCTGGAGCTCGCGGCACAGCGCCTTCACTGCCTTCTCATCCGCAACCGGCGCGCCCGTGAATTTCGAGAGCGCAGACCGCAGGCTTCGTCCAAGGTCCATAATATATCTAGTGTGGATGGGATGGAAAATGGTTAAAACCCTCGCCTTATGCCCCCTCAAACTCCCACGTCGGAGCCACGTCGGCATCAGGTTTATAAACTGTGCCGTCGAATTGCACCTCGGAGCGAAAGAAACCGCTCGTATCTATTTTGGAGGTGTGAATATGGGACAGAAGATAGGAACCGAAAAAATATCGCGCGAGGACGGCTACCTCTACTACATCGGAAAGGATGGGTATGTATGGGCAGCGCCGATGAAGCACAACAAGCGCGGCAAGAAGAAGAAAGTCGGCTCTGAGAAGATTGCAAAGCAGGGCGGCTTCATGTACTACCTCGGCAAGGACGGCTACGTCTACAAGGCGAAGCTAAAGAATGCTTAAGTAGTCTGAACGTTTTTGTTTTTACAGCCGCAGCCCGGCAGGTCACTGGGCTGCGTTCGATTTTTTCAGGGATTTTTTTCCATGAGCCCAAGCGCTGCCGCACGCCAGCCTGATTTTTTGCCGTCTCCGGCGTCATCTTTTTAAAACAGAGCCAACAGATTTCTGTTGATAATATATGAATAACGTGTATGTTCCCACAAAGGCAGGCGAGCTTGCCAGGCTCTACCCCAATCTTGCCAGGGCTGGCTTTAGCCGCGTGCCGCTTGAGATAATCAAGCCTCCTTTCGACAAGGCTGCTTATGTGAAGGCGCGCGATGTCTTGCAGGGGAAAGTACGGGAAGAAGGCCCTTTCCTGCCATATCTCATGATGAGGAACAATGGCAAGCCCCAGGGCACGGGCGAGGGCAGGAGCGAGCCCGTGTTTTTCGATATTGATGAACACGGGGCGGAATGGACTTTCCATGCGATAATGGAATCCGACAAGAACGCGGTTGGAGTCATCATGCAGCCCTTTGTGGGGCAGAGGCTAAATGTGCTTGAGCGGGTTGAAGATGAAAAGATATTTGCCCCTCTCATGTCAGGCATAGCCCACACCAAGAGCGCGCGGGACAATGTGGTGATAATGTGGAATTATGGGCATCCGTCGCAGGCTGCGGGAGGGGGAGGGCACTATCTTGCTTTCAATAAGGACACGCTGGAACGCGAATTGGACGGAATACTCTGGCGGCATATGGATGATACTGTGAATGGGCTTCTGGTCGATAAAGACATCTACAACGTGCCAAGGCTGGAGATGCGCCCGTTCTTCACTGCTTCGAAAGGCATGGGATTGGCTGGTTCTCTCGACGACCCTCTTTTGAGGAAGGTAATGCTGGCTGTCCTGAATCTGAGCAAGAGCGGCTCGCTTTATGTTGAATGGGCACTCACAAGAATTGGAAATGATGTGCGCCTTTTTGCGCTGCAGATAGCAGAGCCGATAGGGCTTCTTCCGGGGACTCCGACCTGGATGCACAATATGCTTCGCAAATACCAAGGCTTGGCAACTGAAGCCAGGATTCAGGGCTGCGACAGCATAGATGAAACCGCGGATTACGGGCGGCTCAAGAAGAAGTATGGGGAAGCATTGGAAAAGCCGGAAACGCTTGCTGTAAGCTTTGATGCTGTTGGGGAAGGAAGCCGAGAGTATGGCATCCTGATTTGGAAGCCGGACATATTGAAACGGATGGGGCTGACAAAAAAGCCGGCAATTGTTGCATACGAGAGCAGTATTGATTGCAATACCCCGCAGGTCCTGGACATCCTCAGCAGAAGGAAAAACCGCGATGCGCTATTTGAAATTTCAAGGGGCGATAAAAACTCCTCACTCGTAGGGCATGTGGGCGAACGGATGGATATGGGCGGCTTGCTAGGAATGGGAAGAGGGACGGTGATAGAGCACAGGCTTCGGGAAATGGTGGAAGCCGCAGGCTTGGAATGGAGCAGCCATGGGATGCGGATATTCGGCAAGTTTTCCATCAAAACAAGCGAAAAGGAGCCTTTCGCCGCACTCGAGGCGCATTCGGTCAGCGGCGTTGAATATATTTACGGCTAGTTTTTGGGAAAGCGCGCAACATTCCGATACGCATTAAAAGCTCGCGCGCGAATTTGCCTTCATGGGATGCAGACCAAGCTACCAGGGCACGCGCCTCATCATGGACTGCCCGACCTGCGGGCTCGGGCTTGCCACGCCGCAGTGCATAAACTCGCACCTCAGGGTCACCTCGGCGCTTCCGAAGCTCTGGAAGACCATGAGGTACGAGGAGGAAATAATGGTGGAGCTCAACGAGGACAAGACCGCCATCATCTACGAATACGACGCGCTCATACGGCAGGTCGAGGGGATAATGCTCAACCAGAAGACATATGGGAAGCCGGAGGACGAGCATTACCTGCAGAGGAAGAAGCTCCTGAAGGACTTTTACGAATACATGTTCATGAACCCGCTGGTGGCGGAGCAGGTGATACGGGGCTACAACGAGCCGTATCCGCAGAAGGCGGTGTTCGTGGAAGGCTACAGGAACTTCCACGCGTGGATGAACGGGATACTAGACGCCTACACGAAGTCGTCGATGTACGTGCTTTGCAAGAAAACCGGCGACATGCGCGCCGCGTTCCTTGTGCTCCTCGGGCTCAAGTCGCTCCTTTTCATGCAGAATTTCATGCTCACCGTGCCCAAGGATGCCGTCCTGATAGACGCGCCCGAGGCGAACTATGAGCTGGGGCATGGGCTGAAGGTGAGGATATACGACGTTCCCGGCGGCGAGGCGCACGTCTACACCATCGAGAACCCCGTGGTGGAGGGAATGCCCGCCAAGCTCCAGGAAATGCTGCGCGTCGCGATACAGGAGGGCCTCAAGGAAATCAACCAGATGGTGGACTACGGCACGATTTTCGACGACAAGAGCAGGGAATTCGCCCAGCAGTTCATAGACCGCGCCGGGCTTGAGAAGGTGGAAATCACCCAGGAGCAGGCGATTGCCATGGGGCGCGAAGCCGCGTCATGGACAGTGGGGCTTGGCTCGCCAATCGAGAACATGGCGCTGGACCAGGACAATATAACCGACATTTACATTGACAGCGAGAACTCGCCTTTGTACATTGAGCACGCGAAGTACGGGCTTTGCCACACGCTTTGGCGCTACAACAGGGAAATGCTCGAGCACGCGTTCAAGAACATGGTGGCGTCCACCATGGGCACGAGGAAATTCGACAAGAACTCGCCGGTAATAGACGTGGTGCTCACAAGGCTCGCCATGAGGTGCCACCTGCAGCAGCCGCCGGCCACCTTCAGGGACCTGCAGGCTGCGCTGCGCATAATGCGCGACAAGCCTTTCACGTACCCGATGTACCTGAAGCTCAATTCCATGTCGCCGTTCTTCGCAGGCTATGACGACGTGATGGTGGGACTGGGCTGCTCGGAGGCGGTGCTTGGCCTCAAGGGAGTGGGAAAGACCGCGTTCACGTCCGCGAAGATCGCTGCAATCGGCACCAAGAAAAGGATATTGCCGATTGAGGACATCGAGGAAATACCCGTCAAGGCATACAGGAAAAAGGGATTCCACATAGGCGCGGTGCAGGTGCAGTCGTCCGACAGGGACGAGGTGGGCACCACGGAGCTTGACTTGGTATCCATGACGAATGCCGCGCTCCGCATGGGGGATGCGTGCGTCATCATCAACGAAATCCGCTCGCGCACCGCCATCCAGGGAGTAATCAACATGCTCAACACCCAGCCCGGCATTTTCCTGCTTTACAACCTCCACGCCCAGTCGCTGAAGGACGTGCAGGACAGGCTGGAGACCGTGTTCGGCATACCCGCGGCGTCCATGTTTTCCACTGACAGGTATTCGTTCCTGAAGAAAATACGCTTCGGCAGGAAGACGCGCGTGTACAGGATGCTTGGCTTCCAGTACGAAACGGACATCAAGGAGCATAAGTTCGTGCAGACTTTCGACCTGGAGCGCGGGGAAGGCATTGACGACACGAATCTGCGCTGCCTGTTCCTGACCGAGCCCGCGGCAAACGCCAAGTCGCTCTCCGACGCTGACCTGGGCAAGATTGCGAAGAATTTGAAGCTGGATTTCGTGCCCCCGGCGCTTGAGAGGCGGAGCGACGAGACGGGCATCTCGCCCAAGCAGTACGTGATGGAGGCGTTCCTGAAGGGGAAGCTCTATTCGCAGGTGTATGAGGCGTCCGAGAAAAGCAAGCATCCGCAGTTTTTGGAGCTTGACTTCGTGCTGAAGTGCACCACCGCGGCGAACAATCTGCTCAAGCGGGTGCAGAAGGAAGGCATAGACTGGGCAAAGGTGGACAAGGAATGGTGCAAGACTTTCGATGCCCTGGCCAAGCAGGAGCTGTCGGAGGCGTCCGCGGATGAGGAGGAGACGGGCACCAAGGACGCGAAGAAGGCGTAGAATCCGCAGGTGCAACGCATTTTTCCCCAGGAAGCTACTTTCTCATTCTTCAATATTGCCCGATAGCGAGATAGTGATAGATAATTAAACATTTTACAGCAGAATATGCCCATGCCTCCAAGCGCACCAAAGGCACCCTCCGAGCCGGATTGGGAAATGCTTCGGCAGAAAAGACCCGCCTTCAGCGAGGAGCATATCGGCGAGATAGACGCGCTTTCCGCGCGATACCTGGATGCGGATGCCGTGGTGTTTTCTGAAGGAGATGCCATCGCAAACATCCGCCTTCTTTGGCAAATGTCAAAAAAACCCCGCACGAAAATCTCAAAAAAGCATGCAAAGGAAGTGGAAAAGATAGTGCTGTCTGTTTTTAGCAAGCACATTCTCGGAAGCGGGGGGCACGGGGCCCAAAAATCTCCGCAAAAAGACCACCCCAACAAATTCAAGCCCGGCAGCGATGAACTCGACTCGTCGAATCGTGCAAAAAATATCTTATCAAGATGGCAGGATTTTCGGGAAAGACGACGGTATTTTCGAGAAGGTAAATCCTACCTGTCCAAATCCGAGAAAACGGCAGACAAGGAAAAGAAGCGCGAATATTGCCTCAAAGCCGCGGAATGCTTTGAAAAATCCAGCAGCAACTGGCAAGCAGGGCACGCGTATAATATGGCTGCCGAATATTCCGAAAGCCTGGAAGACCAGGAGCTTTATTCTGCCAAAGGCGGCCATTTTTATGTAAAGGCTGGCGACTACGACTCGGCGGGCGGCTCGTATCAAAGGGCGGGGAATGCCGCAAAGGATGCCAAAAAGGACAGCTCAGTTTACGAGGCATATTATGCAAAGGCAGAGGAAAATAATGCCAAGTATGGAGACATAGCATTCAAGAAAGGAGATATGCAAGGGGCGTTAAACGGATACCATTATGCAGCATATAATGCGAAAGACCGGGGCAAGAAGGCAGAGTACTGCTTGAAAATGGCTGAAATTGCAGAGAAACGAGAGGGTTGGGGCGAGACGGCAATGATTCATTATGGGGAGGTTGCGGCATACATCCCAAGCGACGAGAAATCGGAGTTTTACCTGGCAAAAGCAAAGGAATTCGCCAGCATGGACAGTCATCGCGGGTATGTGTCTGAAAAATGCGGAGTGGATAGGGAATGCTCCAATCAGCAAAAGGAAAAGCTATTCGTTGACGCTGCGGCGGAATACCGGAAAGCAAAAGACCCGGAGCGGACCGGGCATGCGCTTGAAAATGCCGCAAAAGCCGCCACTGATGACGGGAAACAGGCCATCTACCTCATGGAAGCGGCAGAATGCTACAAAACAGTCGACAGGCCCGACCTTGAGGCAGTGGCGCTAATCTCGCTTGTCGCTGCCACCGCCGATGCCCGGGAAAAGGAAGCCTGCAGGGAAAGGGCGGATGTTTGCATGATGAAGGCAGAGGCAAAATACAAGAATACCCGCCTGGAAAGCCTGCTTAGCTGGATGTACCTGGTAATCGGCTTTAAAGCAGATGACAGCAGCAGGTCAAGCGAATACTTTGTGAAGCTTGCCGAAAACTGCGATAACGACAGGGACAGGTGCATGGCATACGGCGAGGCTGTAAAGAAGGCCACGGACAGCGAAACAAAGCTCGCATGCTATCGCGGGCTTGCCTTGGCCGCGGCAAATATGAATGACCACGAGCTTGCCGGCTTTGGATACGGGGAAATCGGAAAGCTGGCGCCAGACAGCAAAAGGAAGGCATACTACTCGGTCCTGTCTGCGAAGCATTACCTGAAACAGAACGCAACCGTGAGGGCGGCGTGCGCGTATTTCAATGCGGCACAGCACTCGGAAAAGGCGGGGGACGCCCGGAAATACTCTGAGCTGGCGCAGGGATTGGTATCGAAGGCCGTGCAAGAAACCCTAGGCGCAAAACATGATGAAAAGAAGCAGGAAGAGGCGCTGCAGATGATTTACGCACAGGCGCACGTGGCAACCGCCGACCCAAGGCTGAAAGAGCATTATTATTCAAAATTCCTGGAAATAGGCAAGACCCGGAAAATGGATGCCGAACTGGATGATTATCGAAACAATCTCGCACAGTTTTTCGAGGCCCTTGCCTCTGAAACGGAAGACAACTCAGCGCGATCGGAATATTTTGCCGAAGCGGGCAGGAACTACTATAACCTGAAAATGCCGAATAAGGCGGTTGAATGCTACCGGCTGGCAGTGGAAACCTGCGAGGACAAATCAAAAAAGCTGTCCTACGAGCTTCTCCTGGATTCCATCTCGGGCAAAGCAACGAATCTGAACTAGCTGCGTTATCCCATCCTCATTTCGGGAAAAGCGCTTGCCTGCGAAGCAGGTGGGTGTTCCTGCCCCATCTTCACTCCATTTTATCAGGTAATATCAGGTGCTCGGAAGCCATTCTGCGGCAGGGCGCGCGCTTATTCCGCATCCCCGCCGCCGGCAAGCCACCTTTCGTATTCCTTGTGGTCGCCGACAAAGTAGAAGCGCCTTATTTTCCTGTCCTCGAACGATTTATAGCAAATCCGATAATTCTCGTCGATGTTTTCCTTGAAGTATGGGAGGCCGAAGCGCGCGTGCTCGGAGGGCAGCCCTGTGAGAATTTGCTTTATCTTTTTCATCGCGCGAATCTTGATGGAATTGTCAAGCTTGCCGAAGCGCGCTTTCCAGTTTTTTGCATATTCATCGGAATATTCAGTCGTCGAGATATTTGGCATATTTACCCAACGCCTCCTTCCTGTTCAGGGGTTTTTGCCCTTTCTTTTCCATCTCGCGGTCTTCGGCATCCATGCGCTCCTTGAGCCGCATTGTTTCAAGGTATTCGTCGATTTTCACCAGCCCGAATTTTTCATTCACGGCGTAGGTGCACATGCGCAGCGCCTCCATCCGGTTCTGCGCCACGCCGCGCGCGAGCATTTCGCTGATTATCACTGCGGGCAGGCCTTCGAGATTTGCACTGAATTTCATATGTAAAATCACCGATTTACATATTAGGAAGATATGTTTTTAACATTACCAGCATGTTTTCGCTAGATTTTCATATGATGGCATATGATTATTTAAATATCATCCGGCAGTAGGATGCCGGCGGTATTTTGGCTGAAAAGGAAAGAAAGCCCTCATTGTTCCTCCAATTCATAGGCGATAAGCCGAAATGGAGGGTGATAGACTTCCTGCTGGAAAACCATCTGCAGGACTTCACGAAAACAGAGATTGCAAAGGGTGCGAATCTGAGCTGGGCGTCGCTCTACCAGCACTGGGGCGACATTGAGCGCAAGAAAATCGTCAAGCTGACGCGCGTGGTCGGGGGCGCGCGGCTGTACCAGCTAAATGAAAAGTCCGCGCTCGTGGTGCTTCTCAAAAGCATCGAGTCCACGCTCATAAGCGAAGCAGCAGATGTTGCAGAGGAAGAGGCGGTGATGAAAGTGAGCGCAAGGGCTGGGCGCGGGAGATAGAACCGCTGGAGGCGCCTGCCTTTGCGCCTGGGCAACCCGTTCGCCGCCCAAACCCCTTTTTATGCTTGTATGCTGATTTCTTGCCAGTACAACGTGAGGGTGATACCAATGGTGGACATGAAGCTTCTTGCAAAACTTACCGAGTCTTTCGGCGTCCCGGGCTACGAGCACGAGATTGCGGGCATAATGGTGGAGGAATTTCGGAAGGCGGGCTACAAGGCGGAAATCGACAATTTCGGCAACGTGATTGCGCGCTCAAGCGCCACGAAAAAAAAGCCCATCATGCTCGGCGCGCACATGGACGAGATTGGGATGCTTGTGAAGTACATCAATGAGAAGGGGTTCATCAGGTTTGTGAAGGTGGGCGGCATAGACAACCGCGCGCTTGTGAACCAGCGCGTGGTGCTGGAGACGGACAAGGGCAGGATTTACGGCGTGATTGGCAACAAGCCGCCGCACATGCAGAAGGCCGAGGACATGAAGGCCGCAATCGACAACAAGTCGCTTTTCATCGACATCGGCGCCAAGAACAAGAAGGACGCCGAGAAGATGGGCGTGAAAATCGGCGACCCCATCTGCTTTGACATTTCCACCAAGGTCCTGAACGGGAAGCTGGTCACGGGCAAGGCTCTGGACAACCGCGTGGGCTGCTACGTGCTTTTGGAGCTTGCCAAGAAGCTGAAGAACCGAAATGTGGTGCTTGTCGGGACCACGCAGGAGGAGGTTTCCACTTTCGGCAAGGGCGCCATGATTGCCGCCTACAACCTGGAGCCGTCGGCATTCATTGCAGTTGACACGTCCATCGCGGGCGACCACCCGGAGATGAGCGAGGACGAGTCGCTCATACACCTCGGGAAGGGCCCTGCGCTCTGCCTTGTGGAGGCGGGAGGGCGGGGGAACTTCGCGGACGCGAAGCTCAAGAAGATGTCCATTGACGTTGCAAAGAAAAGCAAGATACCGTACCAGATAGAGGTAATAGAGGGCGGCGCCACGGACGCCGCATCGGTTTACGGCGAGAGGGGGGGCATACCCTCCATTGCAATCTGCGTCCCGACGCGCTACATCCACTCGAACGTCGCGGTGTGCGCGCTTGACGACATAGACAAGACCACGAGCTACCTTGTGAAGTTCGTGGAAGCGCTTGCCTGATTCCTTCTGTTTTTTGCAGGAAGCTTAGCCCTGGCGGAGGCTCTCTTGACGGGAAAGGGCTTCGAAAATCCGGCTCGCAAGCACTTCGGCGTATGGCTTTGGGGCAAAATCGTTGAAGAGTGTTGTTGCATCAGGCATTTCCAAGACATCTTGCACACTGGCAGAATAGCTGATGAATATCGCGTTTGGATTGCTTTCCTTGTAAAGCTCCCGCAGCTGCCTTGCCACGTCCGTGCCGAGCTCATAAAGCAAGTTATGGTCCAGCACTACCACATCGAATTTGACGCCTGACGCATGATTGAGCGCAGTCCCGCCAGCCATCGCCAATGAAACCTCAGCCCCCAGGCGGGCGAATTGCATGCCGAGGGCATTGAGAATTATTTCATTGTCCTCGACAAAAAGCACTTTCTTACCAGTTATTCTTTCGCGCAAGGCGGCAATGGAAAGGTTTTTCAGGGCTGGGCGCTGTGCGTGCTTGACCCGGGCTTCGAGCTCCTGTTTCTTTTTCAGCTCACTTTCCTTCCTTTCTGTTTCAAGCCGAATCTTTTCCTGGGCTTTTGCAATTGCCGTGCGCTCCGTTTCGACATCGTCATTCACTGTTTTTGTTATGTTTTCAGCAAGTGTTTTGGAGCTCTTGATGCGCCACCAGAGTGAATTCGCGCCGGATTTTGTCGGAGATATTTTCCAGCGCAGGGCATTTGCTATTGTTTGCTTGCTTTCGTCAGGGAGAGAATTGAAGCCAGGGAAGGCGGAGCCTATGCTTTGCACAAGTCCCTTCTGGCTCCCGGTGGTTCGCCAGTCTGAATATGCCAGAAGCGCGCGGTAGATGGCGCGGGCGCCTTTTTTGCCAAGCCCCTGCCCGGCGGCAGGGATAGCGGCGGATTTTTCCATGCGGGAAACGTGTTTGTAATTGCATATAAATATGTTGGTTTTTCAACCTGTTTTTATTGTTTGGGCGCGCAAAGACAACTGATGGCAAAGGGTTTCCTTGCCCTCGCAGTGGCATCCATTTTCCTTCTTGTTCTCGCTTCGTCAGCCGCGAAACTATCTGAGCGCGCGCCGGATTTTTCCTACCAGCCGCTCGTTGCCATGCGCCTGCAGGAGCAGGCGGCGAGCGCGGCGTTTTCCGATGCATTGTCAGAGGCAGCGGGCAAGGCGCTTGCAGCCTCGCAGGCAAGCGGCGCTGCAGCGGAAGCCCAGGCTGCGGTGAAAGCCGCGGTTTACCTGTCTGCGCTTGATTTTGAGGCGCAGATGGGGGAGGCGGGATACGACGTGGCCTTTTGGTGCGGAAAGCCAAGCGAAGCTTCACTGCAGGGCGCTTCGGTTAAGATGGCAACTGAGGGGGCTTCCATCTTGCCGGATGGCGCGCTTCCCCTTTCCAACCCAGCCTGCGCCGAATCGTTTGATGCCAATCTTCTTCGGAAAAAGGTGCGCGTGAGCGGCGCCGGCTTTTCCATTTATTCGGAAGGGGCGGGAATGGGGCATGCCGTGGCGCTGCCCGAGGGGCTTGAAGGTGAAATTTATGGCTAGCCAATGCAGCGGCGGGAAGGCGCCACCCGGGGCGGCGAGGGCATCCAAAGTGCGCACGGGCAGGGAGGCACGGCTGGAAGCGATGCTGGCGGCCAGGGGGCGCATGTGCAGGAAGGCGCCACCCGGGGCG
>Ga0172379_10008510_pt1 | contig 12896 bp, 7 predicted proteins | sample GrowelOW334metaG_FD_119756 | JGI IMG/M metagenome (GOLD analysis project Ga0172379, IMG submission 119756) | Groundwater microbial communities from an aquifer near a municipal landfill in Southern Ontario, Canada - Groundwater well OW334 metaG | ecosystem: Environmental > Aquatic > Deep... | reverse complement strand
TTTGCAACCCACAATACCTGCAATCTTAAATGCAGGCACTGTTATATCCCATTTGAAAACCGAAAAGAAAAAAAAACTGAAGATTCGGTAATTATTTCTTCTCTTGAAGAATTTATTAAAAAGATTGAATCAGAGAATTATCAAATCGGCAAATTCTGTCTGCATGGAACAGAACCTACTCTTTTATCAGCGACAAACTTAGCGAAAGTTGTGGGTATGGTTGATAATCATTGGCAGAAAACACAAACCAAAAATATTTCTGTCGCGGTTCAAACAAACGGAGTCCGCTTAAACAGAGGATATTTGGAGGAACTCGCAGACAAATCGGGAAGTCCTGAAAAAATCAAACTCGGTTTTTCAATTGACCCTCCTGTACAAGTTCACAATTTTATGCGTGATAATTCTTATGATACTGTTTTTCTTAATTATAATACTGCGATAGAGCTTGGATTTAAAGTCGGAGTATTGATGGTGGTTTCGCAGCAAACCATGAACTTTTTAGATGAATTCAGGGACTGGGTAGTTGAGCAGTCTTTAAGAATGAAAGAAAAAGGAAATCCTTTTAAAATTAAATTGAAATTTGCTACTGGAAAATTTTCAATTTCCGATGATGATATGGATTTTTTTACGTATTTTCTAATTGAAAATAATCTGTTAAATTTAGTACAGATTTTAACTCCCGGTTATTGTATGCAAAGCGGGAACGAATGTATGTGGTTTGAGTTTGATTTTGAAGGTAATGTATATTCATGCAATAAATCTTACGGAAGTTCAGGTACTTTTTCGAATTGGCGGGTCGAAACATTCAGCGAAATAGTTGCAATCAGAAAAAAATTATATACCGAATGTTACGTCAGTTCTGATTGTAAAGAATGTTGCATGGAAGTGTTCTGCAACAGCGGTTGTCCACTTGATAGAATTAAAGTAGGCACATTGACAGGCAAGGCACACGAATGTACCTTAATAAGAAATGTTTATAAATATTTAGATAGCAATAATATCGTTATTAATGAATTTTTAAATAATATTAACTGAGGTCCTTATGTATTTTACGGGTAAGCTGGAAATTGACCCATCGCAGGAAACAATATATAAACGTGTGAAGCCCACAAAGTTGTTTTCGAAGCTACTTGATTTTTTAACATTCGGTGCTGTCTCAGACAAACAGGAGCATGAAACTTTTACTGCTGTTGCGGTTCTTCAGCAGTTGAATATCGGATTGAGAACTTTAGATATAAAAAATGTAATTCGCCTGGCTGTTGATGATTACGATTTTTACCTTGATGAAAAAGGTTTGGACGATGACTTAGAGCAGGCAATGTTTGAATTCAAGACAAAAGTTGACCCAATTGAATCTGAATTTTTTAATACTATTTATTTGGTTTTGGAACAAATTGATGACTGTTTTAAATATTTGGTTGAAATTCAGATTTACCGTAAACATAAAATCGGAGAGTATCCCATAAAAGTATTTGTTAACGGAATGCTCACTGATTTTAGTCTGAAAGAGGGTGAAACATCTACACAGTTGGAAGATAGAATTAAAGGTTTATTTTCATCTCAGGACACATATAATAAATATCTTAATATGAAAAAAGGTATCTTCGATTCGTTCCTTGATAAACTTGAGTTAGCAATCAGAAAATTCATCCGAGTTGACGATATACGTAAAGAAACCAAAGTACAAATTATTAGACCGGAACAAAGAACTGAAAATGTAGAACAAATAAAGCATGAACGTTACTCGGAACCGATTTACTACGGTTATTACGGTTTTGATAATTATTTTCTATATGCAATGCTTTGGTCAGGCGCACTGAGTTCCAGCAATCTTTATATGAATAATTTTATGGTTGTTGATGACATAGGTAATCCGGTCTTTGAGGTAGGTGATAAAGGATTCAATACTACGGAAACAGGAGTTTTTAATATTGATGAACCGTTTGTTCCGCCTACCCTAGGCGAGATTACTTATTTCGGCGGGAACAGTTTTGATAATGAACTGTTAGACGCAAATCTTATTAGTCCGGAGTCTTTGGAAACAGATGAAGGTGATACTACGGACTGGTTAGACACGGATGAAGGGAATAGTGATTATGGCGAAAATGCATCATGTAATTCATGCTCATCATGCGGCAGTTGTAGTAGCGATTAAAATATTTTTTTTAGTTATAGGGAGAAAGAGATGTTTTTAGTTATACTTGGTATCATTGTCTTAATAATAACAATAAGCCTGTCCAAGCAAGGTGGGGTTGTTACGAAATTTAAAACCTTGTTTTTTGGCGGTTCTGTTGTACTAATTATTGCAGGTTTGCTTTTTTCTACAGTTAAGCAGATTAATGCAGGTCATGTCGGAGTTCAGGTACTTTTCGGAAAGGTGCAGGAGGGTGTGATTTACGAAGGTCTCAGCATTGTCAATCCCCTTTTTGATATCAAACAAATGAGCATACAAACCCAGAGTTATACTATGTCCGGCACATTCGACGAAGGTGAAAAACGAGGTGATGATGCTATAAGAGTATTGAGTAATGACGGTCTTGAAGTAGGTATTGATCTGACTGTACTTTATAGGATTGTATCTTCCGATGCTCCGAAAATTTACAGAGATATCGGTTTGGATTACAAGGATAAAGTTATCAGACCAATTACAAGAACAGGTATAAGAGAGAGTGCTTCATTCTTTAATGCAATTGATTTATTTGCTCAGAAACGTGAAGCATTTTCTGCAAAAATAAGAGAAAAAATCGAAGCAGGCTTTAAATCAAGAGGCATTATTCTCGAACAAATGCTAGTTCGCGATATCAAATTACCTTTATCGGTTAGGGAAAGTATTGAAAGAAAAATTACTGCTGTTCAGGATGCTCAAAGAATGGAATTTGTACTTCAGAAAGAACAGCAGGAAGCTGAGAGAAAACGTGTGGAAGCCAAGGGTGTTGCCGATGCTCAACGTATTGTGAATGAAGGTTTGTCCGACAGAATTTTGCAGTACGAAGCGATAAAAGTTCAAAAAGAATTAGTAAATTCCCCTAATTCTAAAATAATTCTTCTCGGCGGCGGTAAAAATAATATACCGTTTATTTTGGGTGGAGAGAAGTAGGATTTTTTTTATGTCCTTTTGAATGAAGTGAAGAATCCATGTTATAAAACAATTGAAGATGTGGATTCTTTACTGCGTTCAGATTGACAATATAGCTTTGATATTAAGTAATAACAGCTTCTAATAAAAGAGCGGAGTTCATTATTTTTTTACATAAAAACAACTAATGTCCGACGACCGTACATTCGGGTTGCAAACCGCAAAAAACGCTATCTGGAATTCAGCATTCTTTGTTTTTTCTGTCTTTTTTGGATTTATCACAGCTCCGATTTTAGTAAGAAAAATCGGAGTTGACGGTTTTGGCTTATACGGATTAATCATATCGGTTCTTGCCCCTCTGAACCTGACTAATCTCGGTTTCGGTGAAGCAACCGTGAAGTTTGTAGCTCAGTTTTACAAAGAAAAAAACTTCGGAAAAGTGCAGGAATACATTTCTACTACTTTTTTTATGAGTTTATGTGTAGGTGTTTTCGGGGCTGTCGCTCTTGCTTTTTTCGGTTCATCATTAGCGGAAGCAGTTTTTAAGATTCCCGTTCAACAAAAAATTATAGTGCAACAGATATTTTATGTTGTTGCCGCAGGATGGTTCATTCAAAGTATAATGTCGATTTTTATAGCTATTCTTCCTGCCGTACAAAACTATAAGTCTCTTACAATAGGCAACACAATACTTTTAGTAATTAATTCCAGTCTTGCGATTTGTGTGGTTTTATTCGGTGGTGGACTGCTCGGTTACACTATCGCTACCGTTACGGGAACATTGATAAGTTTAATCTGGTGGTATGTTGTAACAAAAAGGATGCTACCTCAGATAACATTTGTTCCGAAATTATATAAATCCGCATGGCAGAGTTCGTTCCGGTTTGGCGGCTGGCATACGATAGGTCAAGTCGGCGGAATAATGGCGAACCAGTCGGATAAATATTTGCTTGGAACATTTCTTTCTACTACGGCGGTAGGTATATACAATGTAGCTCTAAGTATAGAACAGACAGCGTATTTATCAATATGGCGTCTGGCGGAAGTTCTGTTTCCGGCATTCAGTTCTATCAGCAATGAACCGCGGGAGCATCATTTTCGCTTACTTATGAGAGCTACATGGTTATTGACTGCACTCGCAGTTTCAGCATTAATATCAGTTATACCGATAAGTTATGATTTACTTAAACTATGGATAAATGAAGATGTAGCAAGGCAGGGTTCAATTGTATTGCAAATGCTTTGTCTGGGAGGCACTTTAGGATGTGCACAGAATGCAACTTATTTCTATATACTGGGAACAGGCAGAACTAAGCTTCTTGCACTTTTTTCAATTATAAGCGGAGTCATAACATTTTCCGTAGCATTCTCTGTACTTCCTGTTTACGGGCTAAAAGCTGCAGGAGTAAGCGGAGTTGCTGCTCAAATTGTTTTCAATCTTATTGTATATCCGATTTTATATAGAAAAATATTTGGTAAGAATCTTTCATTCAAAACTTTGTTTTCGGCTATGTATTTTCCTGTTTTAATCGGACTCGGTATTGCTGTAGGATTATCTATGTCGGGTTTGATACATGCGGATAATTGGTTTGTGCTTGTCTTCTGGTATTTTTTAATAGCAGGAATTACTTTATCTTTAATTATTTTATTAAATCGAATAACACCCGGTTACAGAGAGCGTGAAAACGACATGAGGCTGATAACTGAGAGAGTTATTATCAATATAAAACAATATATCAGAAAAAAATAAATGTGCGGAATTGCCGGAATATGGAATCTTGATAAAAAGCCTGTTGAGCATTCGACAATAGGGAGGTTTACAGATGCTCTTAAACACAGAGGACCTGACGGTAGCGGCTTTTGGTTCGATGATGAACTCGGAATTGCTCTCGGTCATCGCAGACTGAGCATTCTGGATTTATCCGAAAATGCCCGTCAACCTATGCAATACTTAGATGGTCGCTATCAGATTACATTTAACGGTGAGATTTATAATTTTATTGAACTTCGCAGGGAATTAGAAGCTAAAGGATATGTCTTTCATACCCAAAGCGATACCGAAATTGTAACAGCCGCTTATCATGAATGGGGAAACGGAATGCTATCCAGATTCAACGGAATGTGGGCTTTTGCTATTTTTGATACAAAGGAGCGTTCACTTTTTCTTGCAAGGGACAGATACGGGATTAAACCCTTTCTCTACAAATTTTCAGACAATCAGTTTGCATTTGCTTCAGAGTTGAATGCCTTTAAAAAGTTAGATGGCTTTATCGCGGAATTAGACAGTGAAACAGCCTCGGTTTATCTTCATAATGCTATGGCGATAGAAGGAAGTCAGAGAACAATGATTAAGGGTGTCAGAAGGCTTCAGGGAGGACATTGTGCATTGCTGAAAGACGGCAATTTAAAGATTAGCCGGTGGTGGAACACTTTGGATAATCTTGTTGAAGTTCCAGCCGATTTCGGACAACAGGCTGAGAGGTTTCGCGAACTGTTTTATGATTCCGTGAAACTGCGTATGAGAAGTGACGTTTCAATCGGTACATGTCTGAGCGGAGGATTCGATTCCACTTCAATTATCTGCACAATGTCGGATATTGCAAAAAATGATAAAAATCTTGAAAGAATGCCGGAAGACTGGCGTCAGGCTTTTGTGGCTACTTTTCCGGGTGCAATGAATGATGAATCGGCAAACGCGAAAGAAACAGTAGATTATGCGGGTGTAAAAGGGATTTTTTTTGAAGTTACTGAAAACAGTGCAATTGAAGATATTGAACAAATACTGAATGATTTTGACGACTGCTATCCCGGTATGCCGACTGCGGCATGGCTGATTTACAAAGAACTGAGACGCTCAGGTGTTTTCGTTTCGCTCGACGGACACGGTGCGGACGAGTTGCTTGGAATGTATGCTCAGGGTGATTTTATTTCATTTTATGATTCTCCCCATCTGCTGACAAATTGGTCTGAAAACAAAAGAAGAATCAATGAGTACAATACATTTTTGAATTCACTCGAAAATCCGCAACTTTTTAAAAGTCCTGCTGAAGCTATTTTTGCTTACCATCCGGATTTTGCATTTGCGGGAAAAATTAAAAATACTTTTCTTAATTCAGGTGCAAAACTAAAGAGAAAGTTATCAGGTAACAGGTTTTCAATATTCAGAAATAACCCTGTTTTATCCGATGACGATTTCTCTCAGGTAGGTGCTAATGATGAGTTACCGAAGGAATGGGGATTCATCAACAGGTTGCTTTACAAACAGTTCCACAGTGATGTTTTACCGACAATACTTCGTAACTTCGACAGAGTATCAATGGCTCACGGCGTTGAAGTTCGAATGCCTTTTATGGATTGGCGGCTTGTCAGCTATGCCTTTTCACTACCGGATTCATCTAAATTGAGTATGGGAATGACAAAGCGAATTGCAAGGGAAGCAATGAAAAACAGAATTCCGGAATCCATACGAACATCCCGTCTGAAAGTAGGTTTTAATTCTCCTCTTCCTGAGTGGCTGAACGGTCCGCTAAAGAACTGGGTTAAAGAAATAATTTATTCTCCCGAACTGCAATCACACGATTTAATAAATATAAAAGCATTCCAAAAATTTGCCGAAATCCATTTCAGGAATAACAACTGGTCCTGGGGAAACAGTGAATTTGCCTGGCAGATTGTGCAATTCCTCTGGTTCGAGAAACAATTAAGCAGAAAAAGTATATAAAAATATCCGACATTGCAATTCATATATACAATATTTTTTTGAATGATTTGCAAAGATTTCGTTATCGGGTTTTGAAATTAGATAATGTATAATTATATTTGTTTAATTATCTCCGCTCCGATAATTATTCTATTTTTTACGATTTTCTGTTGAAAAGCATGAATCATTGAAATTGAAGATAAATAAGTTAAAATCTGTATTATTCATAAAAAGAAAGATTAGACAATGGAATCAGTCATTCTCTCTGCAGTAAGGACTCCGATAGGTGCATTTCAGGGTTCTTTGTCTGCGTTAACTTCACCGAAACTCGGTTCGATTGTAATTTCCGAAGCGATTAAACGTGCCGGAATAGCGAATGAAGATGTATGCGAAGTAATTATGGGCAATGTTCTTGCAGCGGGAGTCGGTCAGGCACCTGCCAGACAAGCGGCTATTTATGCAGGATTACCGGAATCCGTTTACTGTATGACAATCAATAAAGTTTGCGGAAGCGGTTTAAAAGCTGTCATGCTCGGAGACCAGTCAATACGACTCGGCGATTCTGATTTCGTCGTTGCCGGCGGAATGGAATCTATGACTAATGCCCCTTACATTTTATTTAATGCCCGTAACGGATACCGTATGGGACACGGAGAAGTTACAGACTCAATGATTTTCGACGGCTTATGGGATCCGTACAGCAACACCCACATGGGTATTGCAGGGGAACTTTGTGCAACCGAATATAAAATTACTCGCGAAGAGCAGGATGAATTTGCAATTAACAGCTACAAACGCGCTCTTGATGCTATGCAATCCGGAGGCTATAAAAATGAAATTATTCCTGTCGTAATCGAAGACAGAAAAGGTACCGTTACAGTTGAAAAAGACGAGGAGCCTGAAAAAATAAAATTCGATAAAGTACCGTCTTTGAAACCTGTTTTTAAGAAGGACGGTACTATCACTGCTGCAAACGCTTCATCAATTGACGACGGTGCATCTGCACTTGTAATTGCCAGTGCCGATAAAGCAAAGGAAAAAGGATTGAAACCACTTGCAAAGATTATCGCTTATGCAACTCATGCTCAGAATCCGCAATGGTTCACAACAGCTCCTGCCGAAGCTATTAAGAAGGTTCTTAAAAAAACTAATATGCAAATTGATGATATTGATTATTTTGAAATAAATGAAGCTTTCGCTACCGTGCCGATTGTTGCGAACCGCATACTTAATATCCCGTACGATAAAATGAATGTTAACGGCGGTGCAATAGCTCTCGGTCATCCGATAGGAGCATCCGGTGCCAGAATACTTACAACACTGATTTATGCTCTTAAAAGGGATAATAAAAAATTAGGTCTGGCTTCGCTCTGTATCGGAGGAGGAGAAGCAGTTGCATTAATAATTGAAATGTTATAAAATTTGTTCTTATATTAGATTTGGATTTGTTTACTTAAGATTTGGAGAACTTATGAAAAAAACTTACATATTTTTGACTATTATTTTTTGCTTTATATTGTTTGCAGGTTTTAATATATTAACTGCGGCAACTTCGCCTAAGTCGCAAAAGGCTGTCAGCGACGGATTGCAGAGAGTAATTATGGCTATAGAAACCAGAGGCAATACATTGGGCAACGTAACATTTAAAATTGCAAATGCTGGGAACAACGCCGGTGACGGGCAAGGCGCAAGGACTCACGGCGGGTGTATCTGGCCAGTGAATTCGGGAAGAGCTTATATCTATGGGCAGGGTCTCGGTTTTGCCGCAAAGAAAAGGGTAGGAGACAAAGTGAATAAGCTTACTACTCTGTCTTACAATCCGAACAACGGTTATAGTAATCACGTCCCGGGCAGGATAGAAGAAGGCGACAGCTATTCCTGGGACCCCGTACTTAGAGAAAAGTATCAGGTTTATATTTCGACTGAATTTGACAAAACAACAGGACAATCGAAGGATACTACTGTAACCGTTCAAAAATGGCCTATCTGGAAAGTAGCAGACGGACAAACCGACAAGTTCGGCGTGTATAATTTAATCACAGAAGAAAGAGACCTTGCCAATTATCCCAAAGGACCCGCAATGGTAGCCGACGAACAATTGCATACTGTTTTCAAAGATACGGAAATTGCAAAGTATCTCGGCGACAGAGATGAGATGAAAAGATTGGGCTATCCTATGCGTTTACAGTATGAGGAATCTGTTTTTTATTGGAACACAGAACAGTACAAAGACATTGTAATTATTTATTACAAAGTTATCAATATGTCCACAGACACACTGAATGATTGTTATCTGGCACCTCTAAGCGACAATGATATAATTGACAGTGTAGCTACAGATACCGCTCAGGTTAGTAATGATATCGCAAAATACTATTCAACCGATACTACATTAAATCTCGGTTACACATGGACCAATACGGATAAAGGCGAAGCAGGAAAACATTTCGGTTATGTCGGTATTTCTTTGTTAATGACTCCGGCTGTTAAACAGGACGGATTCTTACGTTCTGATAAAAATATCTATCAGCCGGATGAACAGCTCGGACTTAAAACATTTGAACTGTTTCCGATTGAAAGCGATACTATTGTTTTGGGTGACCTTTACGGATACATAACTTCAGGAAAAAAAGCGGCAAGTATTCTGCCTTCTGATATAAGACTGCTGTATTCTACAGGTCCCTTCAATATGTTACCGGGTGACACTGCAAAACTATTTGTTATGCTGAATTTTGCTACTCCTTCCAAAGGCGGAGAAGCAGACGGGACAGATGAGGATGTGGTCGGATTAGTAAATCAGGTTAAACTCGGCAGAAGCTTTTTCTATGATGAAATATTAACAAAAATAGTCGAACAGGAAACGATAAATAAAGGCAATTTCAGCATTAATTCTGTCTATCCCAATCCCGCTGTATCTAATGTAAATATTGATTTCAATAAGTTAATTTCGGGTTATACTAATGTTGAAATAATTAACTTGATGGGTCAAAAGATTTTCTCAGGAAATTATTATATATCAGATAACGGAACAAATTCATTAACTTTGAACATTGAAACAATTGCTCAGGGAGCTTACGTTCTAAAGATAACCAATAAGGGACAGATTAGTACAAAAATGTTTTCAATTTTAAGATAGAATAATGGCATTAAGTCAGCAAATCAGCATCAGACCTGAAGTATTCGAAATAATTAAAAAATCCCTTACCGATGTAAAAACCGGTAAGGGTAAAATATTTTGTGTCGGAGGTGAGACAGGCACAGGCAAAACACATCTTTTAAAAGAATTAAAAAGCGAAGTTGCCGAGAATTTTACCGATATAACTACGCTGATAGTAGAAGGACAATCTCCTATCGGCAGTTTTAATATTGGTACCTTGCAGCCTCTTTTGCCTTTTTCACGTGCTGTGGAGAAGTTACTTCATTACGACAATGAAGAAGCATCAGCCGAGAAAAAGTTTGCTAAAAATATTGGTCTTACCGTACTTGCTTCCATCCCAGGAGTCGGTGATGTTTTTTATGCTGTTAAAGAATTAGGCAGAGACTGGCGGCAATATAAAAAAGATAAATCATCTTCATCAATTCGAAATATTAGTACCGGAACAGCGGATTATTTCGATACGATTTGTATGTTTGCGGATAAAAAACCTTTGTTGATTATGTTTGACGATTTTCACTGGTGCGATGCTCAATCTCTTGAATTACTGAATTTATTTCATGATAAAGTTTCTTCAATTCCTTTAGTAATTGTTTGTACATTCAGAAAAAGCGTATTGATTAGCAAAGGTCTTCCGCTTTTATCTTTTATCCAGCGTCAGAAGACCAATTCGCATACATTGCAAATGCAAGAACTGCAGGGCTTTTCAAAGGCAGAAACATCTTTAGTATGCAAGTCTTTTTTTACAGGTTACAAACCAAGCAGTAAATTTGAAAACTGGCTTTTCAAGCAATCAATGGGTGTTCCGGGTGTACTGTTTGAATATCTTAAATATTTCAAATCAAATTCACCTTTTCTTCCTGACGGAAGTCTGGACGAAAATTTTGACAGCCGGAGTTTTCTTCCGACTACCGTTCATTCCGCTTTTTCGCAGATTTTAGATAAACTGTCTGATGAAGAGCGAAATGCTTTAGCTGTTTGTAGTAGCGAAGGCAGAGAATTTACCGCTATCATAATAAGTCAATTACTTAATACCGACATACTGACTGCTATAAAAAAACTGAGGGCATTGCAGAATAAAACAGGAATAGTACGCAGTCTGGGTTCACAGGTTCGTTACGGAGTTAAAACAACAACGTATGAATTTACACAGGCATTCTATCATTCGTTTTTTGAAAATTCTTTGGAGTATGAAGAGCATATAGCCCTGCATGGTCAAATTGCTGCAGTTTTAAGACAAAAGTACGACGAGGCGGAATCTGAAGCACTAAAGCAACAAATTGCACCATACCTTGCCGCACACAGCGCTGAAGCCGGAGATGAATCAACCGCAAAATCAATGCTTCTTCTTGCGGCACAGGCTGCACAAAGATACGGCAATACTGAAGTAATTCAGGATATGTACGAAAGTTATGCTAATATCGGAAGCAAAACTTCTGAAGAAACCGAAAATCAAAATGAAGAAATTGCTTTTGCAGATCTTATACGTGCTTCCAAACATAATGTAGTACCTGATAGTGAGGAAGCTGATACTGCTTTATCCGAAGAAACCGGTGAGACAGTCCATGAATCAATTGAACAACCTGCACAGGATTTTGGTATAATTCGTAAAACAATAGTTGACTATTATTTAAAGAAGAACTTCTCAAGTGCGGCAGAACTCGCCATTACTTATTATAACAGTAACGAAGTGAGTCTTCACTCTTCTGAAAAAATTCAGCTTTTATCTTTAACAGTAAAATCATTAATTGAATTAAAAGATTATCACAGGGCAGAAAAATTTGTAGAAGATGCAAAAAATATGCTAAACGATAAAACGGATATATTGGCAGAATGTCTCTATTACAATGCCGTATCTGCATTGCAGGTTTCAAAAAATAATTATTCCGAAGCCCTGAATAATTTAAGGCAAGCCGCCGAAAAGTCAATTAATCTACCGTCAGAACTTCGTTTGCTTACTTTATCGAATATTGCAATTATTACAGAAATCAATGATTCGGCAGAAGCCAACCGGTATTACGATGCTGTCCGGAAACTGAGTTCTGCACTCGATTTCGAAGATTTTGCCCGCGATGTCTTTTAATGCTTATTACAATCATCAGAGCGGATTAATTATAAATCCGATAATAAATAAAATTGTAAATGACACCATTAGCCATCTTGCTTGAACCGGTGATTTTGTCTTGAACGAATTCCACACAACTGCACCCCAGTAAGTCATAACTGTAGCCGCAATAAATGTAAATATTGTTTCAGGTGGACCTAGTCTGGGTCCCAAAAAGTAATTCAATCCCAAATTGACAATTGAACCGTAAACTATCATCAGATGAAAGGTGTACATAAACAGAGATTCCTGTCCGCTTAATCTAAGAACATCGCCGACTCGGTTGTTCTTATAAAATTTTTCAAGCAGAAAGAGTAAAGAAAATACACCTATTGCACCTGATAAGCGGAAAAATGAATGTGCGGGGGAAGCAAGCCACCAGTTAACAACAGCAGGATAAGCCTCTGTATAGGCGCGGGTGTAATAAAGTAAAAACATTAAACCCCAGCCACTGATTGCTAAGATAGTCGCCAGTTTTTTCTTGTTTTCAAACTGCATAAACCATGCTGTTACAGCTACACCTGCAAAGAAGTAGCCGCTCCAATGAAATAATGGAAATTTCGACATCGGCGGATGTGAAAAATATGCTGAAATTATTTGAGGTAAACCTTCAAATGGATTGCTCTGCCAGATAAAAGGAGCCATAAAAAAGACAAATAAAGCAAGAGAGGCATAGATATAAGGCAATATCTTCATCTTAGGAATCAACATTAAAAATATCAGTGCAATAATCGATGATAATACAATTGCGTTTAAAACATCGCATTCATAAAATTTCATTAGCATTTCCTGCGAACCGCCTATCAATCGCGAAAAGGAAAATGTGGGCAGATGTAACCAATAGGCAATAAGAAGTATAAAT
>Ga0172379_10008509_pt1 | contig 12898 bp, 30 predicted proteins | sample GrowelOW334metaG_FD_119756 | JGI IMG/M metagenome (GOLD analysis project Ga0172379, IMG submission 119756) | Groundwater microbial communities from an aquifer near a municipal landfill in Southern Ontario, Canada - Groundwater well OW334 metaG | ecosystem: Environmental > Aquatic > Deep... | reverse complement strand
TTATTTCTTGTCCCTTGTTACCAAGTATAAATTCTATTATAAAGATGGTACAACAGATATCGGAACAATTCGAGATAAATCTAAGAATGCTTTCGCATATGAAGATGAGATCGGGGTTTATTGTGATGGATACACCGCGACATTTGAATTTACTCTCAATAATATTCCAGTAAGTGACCTCGGCGGTAACGTAGTGGTTTACTTCTTTATTGGGGGAGATACTGAGGGCGACATATATACATTGATTGATGATGGATCGGGTCTATTTACTTCGGGGACGGGGATAGGATATTTGACTTACGGGCAGATTGATTATGCGACTGGCGTGATAAATCTTTCATTCAATACTAACCCGTGGTATGGGACGGATATTTCGGTGAATTATCTCGAAGCGTATCATGAGTACACTTTTATAATTTATCATAAATCGACTGCCGCGAAAACATTGGAGAGAATGGAACTCATCAATGAAGCAGAGACGATAATATATGTATCCGCAGAGTTTCCTAATTTTTACGTTCCAGCAGATTATGATATAAATATTTCAGTGCAAATAACGAACACATGAGGTTAGGATGAAAAATATTTTTGAAGGTAAAAAAGTAATAGAATATGGTATAGATGATATTTTTCAAAATAAAGCTGGAAATAATTTTATAATAAAAAACATTGCAAATGATGGTTTGAGTCGAGTGAAGAAAGTTGTAATTATAAGATGGTTGGGTAGTGGAGAAGAAGAAAGATATAAGAAAGATGTATTTGATAAAAATATCAGAAATGGATTATTTAAAAAATAGTTTTTTTATATTTAGGAAAAGAGATAAGGAGAAAATCATGATTAAGGTTTTCATGGAAGATTTTTCAAATGAAACAGATATTTGGTTCGATAAAGTAACTGCATTTAAGGGAGATGTCGGGGATTTGAATACTTTGATTATGTCTATTTACAAGAAGAATTTTGTGACAAGAAAAGACATTGAATCTATTCTCACCGCGCTTCCTGAAGACGAGGTGTTTACAGAATTGAAAAGTTTCATATCTAAAATGTTAAGTGGTGGATATGATAGTGAATTCAAATCACGTTCCGGTGGAAAGGCAAGTCCTTCCATGAAGGGAAAGGTGAGCGCATATAGTGAATTTGTGAATTTACTTCGACAGGCATTAACTTATAATAGTACGGATTTAAAAGAGGAATTTACAGATGAACCTGAAGAAGATGATTATGTAGATGAAGAAATATCACCCCAAGAAGATGATATAGTATGGGATCAGGATTATGGTACGAATAATGGGTCTTTATCTTATGATGGTAGATATGTGGGAACTTTTAAAACAGAAAAAGCGGTGTTTGAATATTTTTATTCTTTGGGGGATAAATTTAATTGGTTTCCGAGTGTATGGAAAGCTCAAGAGCGTGGTATGTTTGAACCATGGACTGAGTTTTATACAGATTATGAGAAATTTAAAGAATCGCGCGATAAAGGTGGTGAAGAGTTAAAAGAAGAAACTATTGATTACGGTAAGCGTTTCAAGGTTTGGGATAGTTTCGAAACTGAGTACGAAACCGCTGATCGATACACTATTCTCGATATGGAAACTGGGGATGTATTTGGTTCGAGTGATGATCCCAATTCACCCCAAGGTGTGTGGAGTAACGATGATGTTAAGTCGTTGGGTTGGGATAATGTTTCAGAATTTAAAGCGCATGGCAAAGAAATTTTATGGAATGATTTACCGGAAGAGGTTAAAAAAGCGGTTGAAGATTCTGTGAGTGGGGAATAGAAATGATTAAAATATTGATGGAACGGTTAAAATCTTTTTCGAGGGATGCAGATTCATGGTTCGATAAACTCATACCATTTTTTGAGAAGAGCCGGGATCGGGATAAAGTGGGGGATTTTGAATCCTTAGTTTCTGAGAAATTGAAGAAAAGCGAAGGAACTGATTTATCTGATAAGGATATGAAAGAGATTTATAGTGCAGTGCCGGAATATAGATTATTCAGTGACATGAAGGTTTTTTTGAATGGGGTTATTAATGGAAAATATGATGACGAATTTCAATCAAGGCCGGAAATGTTCAAGGAGTTTGTGGCTTATCTAAGTAATATTTTTACTTATAAGGAAACTGAGGAAGAAAACGATTTTGTGGTTTAGAGGAGTGGTAAATGAAGAAGATTTTTATGGAAGAAAAAAAATATGAGGAAGAAATTGATGAATTAGTTATTGATGATTCTAAATGGGTCTCTGAAGAAAAGAAACAAAATGCTGTTTCTTTATATAATTCTTTTTTAAGAAATAATTTATCTAAATTAGCGAAAGAATTAAAATCCAAAATAGATTTTATGGGAGAAACAGGATTTGAAGGGTTTCTTTCTTTTCTCGCTTCTGGTTCTTATGATGAATTGAAATAATTATGAACTTCAATCAATTATAGAAAGCCGGGAGGAATTCCCCGGTTTTTTATATTTAGGTAAATAAGATAAGGAATAACACATGGGTCTTTCAAACGTAGGCAACCAGAAAATAATTATGCACTTCGCATATCCATTGAATGCGGCAGATTTGAACAAGACTTTTAAATATATTGTGGCTCCCGGTATTTATCAAGGGTTAGAAGTGACTGTTGGTCCTACACCAACAGATGTCTCTATCGCGGTGGGAAAGTTTGTAATATCAGATGGGACTCATTACGTGTTTATTGAGAATGAGGGGATCGCTACACTGACAGGGTTTAGTTTATCTGCGGGACTTCAATATATTGTGATTGGATATGAATATCGCAGACGTTCAAATTGGTACGCTGAGATTAAAGTTGTTACGCAGGCCGATGCGTATGATATAGCGAATAATTACGTCATTATAGGCCGTGTGGCGACTTGGAACTCGAATACCGAACCCGCGACTATTGATACAAATGTGAGACAATACGGGACTAAAAAGACATGGGAAGATTTTCTCAGTAATGGGCAAGTCACGGAATCTTTAACTGTGGGTCAAGTTTGGTTAGATGCATATAAGATTACCAATTCTAATGGAATATTTGAATCTTTAACGGGTCAAGCTGTACCCATTCCTGAAAATACATCTGTTCCTGTTGTTGATAAGCATAATATAGTTGCTTTACGGACGAGTGATGGGGCTATTGTAGTCATAGAGGGTACTATAGCGGACACCGATCCTGATTTCTTTTCTCATGTTCCATTAGCGCGGGTTATAGTTCCTTCGGGGTATGATGTCGGCGACCCTATCTATTCCGGCATGATAACCGATATACGCCCATTTCTTGGTACATTTGTGGACGATGCCAATGCGGTGAATTACGATCCTACCGGAACTTTGCTTGTTTCTACATTTGTGGGTAATGCGATTACGGAACTTGCGAACGATTCGGCGAAGATGAAGTTTGATCCTACCGGGACTTTACCGTTATTGACTTCGACAGATGTTGAATCTGTGATTAAGGAAATAGCAAATAGGGATAGATATATATTGATTGATACAGTTGCCGCCGCAGTTCCATACACATTACCATCTGGTATAGATATTTTTAATTTTCTTTTAATTTCAGGCGGTGGTGGCGGTGGTAGTGGGGGTATAGGGGCGGGTGGTGGACCAAATGGCAGTGATGGTGATGATACATCTATAGTTATAGATGGAATAACATATGGATTAGGTGGTGGATCAGGTGGTGGTAGAGGGGGAGTCGGTGGTGGTGCTGGGGTAAATGGTGCTGGTGGCGCAGGCGGCGCAGGCGGTACAGGTGGTGGTGGCGGTGGGAAAAGGCCAGCAGGAGTGGGTGCGGAGGGAATTGGAGGAATTGGCGATTTAAGTGATGGGTATGTTGCTGGTGCTGGTGCTGGTGGTGCTGGTGGTGGACAGGGAGCATATAAAGTTCCAATATATAATTTTTCTTCTGCTTTATATTTAGCTTTGTTAAATGTTAATGGTGGAGTAAGTGGCACGGGTGGTGGTGGCGGTGGCGGTGGCAATGGTATAATTACAACAACAAGAATAGCGGGTGGTGGTACAACAGGAGGAGCGGGTGGTGGTGTTGGTGGGTTGGGTGGATATGGATATGGATCAGGTGGTGGGGGAGGAGGTGGTTGGGGAAATTTTGGTGGTGCTGGATTTGGTGGTGGTGCTGGTGGCGGCGGTTCGGGTTATTTATGGGCGATTTTAAATAAAAAAATTATTAGTTTAAATATAACCTATACAATAGGTGATGGTGGAATAGGTGGTGGTGATGATAGTGAGGGTGGACCAGCAACACAAAATCCGGGTGGTAAAGGTGCAAAAGGATGTATATTGATTTGGTGGTAGTAATTTATTGGTAAATTTTTAATAAGTGTCGATTTTTAAGGGGTGGTGTTGTGTAAAAATACGCATTCATCATTAAATATAAGTTTAATATATTTTCATTAGTTGTAAAATAATTCATATTTGTGATTTCATCATAACACGGTAAATTATATGAGAAGATATCACGATGTAACATATTATCAAAATTAATAGAACACCCCATAGTTCCAATGAATAAAATAATAAACATTATAAACAATTTCATATTAAACTCCTTCAATCAAATATTATTTTTAGTTATTTCTGAAAAATATATGACTTGTTCATAGGAAAATATTTGTTCTTTATAAATATATTTTATACTATTTATTATTTCATTATATGAATATGTTTTATTTCCGATGCAGTCGAAATAAACATCATTTATTTCGACATAAGCATGTCCATCATTATGAATCCTATTTATACGAAAATAAATGCAAAATAATTCTGATTTAATATTGAATTTAGCATATAATGTAGCCATAAAGTAAATGCAAAAATCTTCACAATCACCGCCATTATTTTTTTCAAATTCATAGGGTGTCTGCCAATAATCTTTTTTTCCAAATTGGTCAATATCTTTTTTGTATTGTGGATAAAAATTATATGTTTTTATATATTCTTCTGTTTCTTCTATTATGATTTGGTCATAGATTTTATGATCCACATGCCCAGCACTAAGTAAAAAACATTCTTCTATTGATTGTGGACTTCCATATTTTATTACATAGAGGTCGTCATACACAATATCATATTGTGACAAATCCGAAGGGAACACCGAGCATCCCACGGCGAAAGAAGCGATGAGGAAAAAAAGAATATATTTCATATAAACTCCTTTTCTTTTTATATAAAAATTATAACATGGAAAATGCCTATTTGTCAAGATGAAATACTTATTCTTATGCGATCTATCTTTTTGCCATGAAATAAGTAGAGACATCATGTTTTGTAGAGCATATGGTTTCCTCACCTAAAGTCAATTCTATGTATATGCCGAGGTGAGTTTCATCGTGTTTCATGAATGATGAGAGTTTCGCGTTAATGGTCAGATTACTTTTCAGGAAATCGATGATTTCTTTTTTATTCATAGTTTACTCCTTTATTTATCGTTCGGATTGTAGCAGTTTACTACATCTGTACCGCCACGGGGACCAATACTTGTAGTGAGGATAAGATTACCCAATTTACGTTCAACCACGAGATGCCCCCCTGAACTGATCCAAACACCCATGATGTCTTTTGTAGGGAAAGAAACGAATACTTCTTTTTGTTTTGGGGTTACCTCGACTTTCTCTCCACAGTTAAATTCAATTATTACTTTCTTTTTCATAATTTATCGCTCCTTGCATTGTATTCAAGGTTTTCTTCATAGCATTTTTTACACATTTGGACTCCAGCTTCATCGTTTCCAGTATCACGGGTTTTTTTCCCACAGACAACACAGTTATAAACTCCTGATCCTTTTTGAAATTTAGAATAGTTTTTTGCTTTAAATTCGAATGGTTTCACGCCAAACTCCTTATATTCTTTCATATCCCATTTTTAATAATTCAAGTAAATTCCCTGAAAGTTTCTCACCATTAGGTTTATAATATATACCATCAGTGCCGAGGTGTAAATTTATCCTCTTCGCTTCTTTTGGAATTGTTATTGCCCCATACGCAGGATACATACATTTCAAGATTTTTGGGTTTGGTGTTTTTGTTCTCATATCTCACTCCTTTTCATTCAATATAGTATATATCATTATCGACCAGAAGTCAATGCCCTATTAGAATTTATTTCATTAAATTTTGGCATTAGATTGTAGAGTTTAGTTCTATAAAGGTCGCAGTCTTTTCTTATCATGTAGTAGAAATTACACCGAAGATATCTAAAGATTGAGCAGGAATGAATCGAGAAATAAGGTCCAAATTTCTTTTCCGACACCGCGATCTTCGGAACACCTGTGAGGAACTGAGAGAGCGTCATATCAATATAGAATTCTCTATATTCCAACCATACATGGTGGAGGCATATCCAACCTTCCCACATAAAAGTTCCTGTTATAATTTTGGTGTTTTCGGGATCATCCAATTTATTAGCAAGCCAGAGTGATGCATCTTGACAGAGTTGGGATACATCACGTGAATAGTCACCGGAAATGTTTCCAGATTTGATATATCCCATTTTTTGCATGTCGTATAGAAAGTCTCGCGGGTCTATGTTTTTAAGTTCATATAAATCAAAGAAGTTAAGCGTCATGCGGGTATCCGATCAGAACTGTATTTTTACCATTGATTTTAAGCATAGTCTCTTCTATTATATATCCCCCTGAAATGGCAATAGATTTGAGATGAATAAGCCAATCTTTTGTGCAATGCTGACCCCAGTAAACCACGGCAGATGGTTTGACGCAACATGGAACAATAGCGAAGGGGATATTTCTTTTGATTGCTTCGACGATAATAACATCGGTCGCTTCGTCCGGGTGCATACCGATGAGTAGATCGAATCTGTCTTTGATCTCCGATGAGAAGTATTGGTAGCGATAATTGAATCTCCCCAGACGATCTTTTCTTCCCTTACGTTTATCATAAGTTATTATGGAATAACCTGAATGTATAAGTGCTTGTTGCATCTGCCCCTTACCCCCGGCGATATCCGCGATATGCTGATACTGTGCGGGTGGGAACTTAGATTTTATAAGTTCTCCGAATCTCTGAAACCTTCTCTCATCTCCCATGATTCTACTCCTATATATAATACATTGAATCTGAAAATAATTAGATAATTTTTTAAAAATCCAGTGTATTATATATAGGAAAAAAAAATATTCTAATGGGGTTAGTTATGTGGGAGAAGCCGGATATTTGCAGTCAATGTGGTGGCGAGTGTTGTAAATCCATGCCGGGATGCGTATATCCTGAACAAATAAAAGGTGATATGAAAGAAGTATTATCGGAGATGATTAGTTCGGGGAGATACACCATAGATTGCTGGGAAGGTGATCCGAGGCCAGATAGTAATGAATTGATTGATGCTTTCTATATCAGACCAGCAACGAAGGGAAAAGAAGGGAAAATAAATGATTATTCATGGGGTGGGGAATGCACGTTTTTAAACGGGGTATGTGAATTAAAAGAACATGATCGACCGATGGGATGTCAGTTATTGGAACCGAAACCTGATCTTGAATGTTGTGGGCATCCAAGGATCGATAGTTCTTTTTCAGATAAACAGGAATCTTCTATTTTGTGGATTCCATTTACCGATATAATAGAAAGTATATTATATGGAGAAGAAAATGGAAAAATCTAAACTTTTAAAATTGAGGGAATTAGAAGAAAAAGCTAATGTTTTAAGAGATGAAATAGGTTCAAGAAAATTGGCTTTAAATGCAATTTGTGAATCTATCGATTCTTTCAAAACAGAAAGGGATATAGAAATTATCAATTCTGGTAATATAGATTGGTTCTGGTTATTATCGAGTAAAGATGAAACAATGGTCAAGTATAAGTATATGGAAGAAAAGTTAAGGGAATTAAATCTATGGACTTCTGGGAATATATTAGAAACAGAACAGAACCAGATTAAAATTGCCTTTTATGACGATGTATCAGTTCAAGATATTTTGAAAGGGTTGAATGAAATACTTCCTTTTATTAAACCTTTGAAAGATGGTTATAAAGAGATTTCCATCCATGATAAAGATTGTTGTGAATATGGATCATATTATTTGGAGATTTATGAGGATAGATTTGATATTACCAAAACTGGGTGGTGTCAATGTAGCGTCCGTGAAATTTTAAAATCTTTTACTTCACTTGAAGAAGCATTGAAATATATCGCTAAAAATATTTAGGAAAAAGAAGTGGAATATCTATACATACCGTTAATATATGGAATAGACCCGAATCAATTTTTACGTGATATGAAAGCGGTTGGTGATTTAGATCATATCACGGGGGACTATTCCCAAGATACGTTTAATTTATGTGGAGATGCTTCGGTTTGGTTAGCGAATAAACTGATAACTAAAGAAAAAGATATATTCATAACGGTTGGTGATTTTAAGCACCTCGATCATTGGACTGACCATCTATGGGTGGAATGGGATGAGTTTATTATTGATTTAACTCTTGCACAGTTTATAAGTAATTCACCCAAAATTGCCGTGGTTGAAAAGACGAATAAGTTATATAAGAAAATTAAGAGATATACACCACTTGAATTTTTGGATAAAGCGGGAATTAAAAAAATCAGTAAGAAAAGAAAGGTGTATAAATTGATGATGTGTAATATTATGGAAAGGAGTGAGATATGAATCTATACAAATTGCATTTTTCACCGAATAGCGGTTTTGAACTTCACATATATGAAGCAGAGGAGAAAAACAAAACACTTTGTTTTATTGATGGAGATTATGGCGAGAAGAGATTGAAAAAAGAAAAACTTGGTATTATTGATAGTAAGATGCTACCTTACATCATGTCTTATTTTGTCTATTTTACAGATAAAGAAAGAACACAGTTTTATATGGATATGATACGGAAAAGAATAAGAGAGATCATAGAGGGGTTACAGAATAGTATCAAAAAAGCAGAGTATGAAATGCGCAAGGATTCTTTCAATATAATTGTGGAAAGGAGTGAGATATGAATAAAGTACATATTCATGTTACCCATAACTGCGATGAGTGTTGCAAAGAACACTCTCCGGTAGCGGATCATTGTTTGTCTCTAAGTTTTAAATCAGGGCATCCAGTATCAGTAGCAAAGTATATGAGAGATAAAACATTTCATCCCGACTGCCCACTTGACGATGATCCAAGGGATGTAATGGAAGCGAGGATTGATATTTTGCGTGTTAATCTGGAAGATAGGGATAGGGAGATTTACAGACTCAAGGAAAAGATTAAGGCATTGGAAGATTTTTATTGTGGGGTTGATTAATGAAAGTTATAGTCATCGATGGAAAGAAAAAAGAAGTCCGGTGTTGCGCTAAATACCCAAACTGTAAAGATGGGATTTGTGTATTAACCGGGGAGAGCGTGATTAGAAATAATCTGTTTTCTTATGGGTTTCAATGTCCTTTAGGGGAAATAAATGAATAAAACAACATTTGTATTACCACAATTTATTCTCAGCATACTTGAATCTGCGATTGAATCCAGAATATCATATATTGATGGGTTAATTATAGAGGAATGCAAAGATGAAGAAAAGATTGAGAAGTCGCGGCAGATTTTAAAAACGTATATTGATCTTCAAGCATCGATAAATGTTGATGAAGAAATTTTTATCGACACTGAACTTCTCATATCCATACTTAAAGATTGTCTTATAAGAGATATTGGTTTATATGAATCGTGTTTTGAGAATGGTGAACTTGATTCAGAAGACAGTGAGTTTGCAGTGATGCAGATGAAAAAAATAGGGAATGAAAAATTTATTTTAAAAATGATTAGTGAGGAGTAAATGGATGGATGAACTTATTTTAAAGTTTCCACGCAATACGGCACAATACATGAAATGTATGAGGTGTGAGAGTAAAGAAAGCAAACCTAATGGATATTTTACTGTTTGGGTATGTGAGAAAACAGGAGATGTGATATTCCCCATTTTAGAGAAAACAGGTAACTACCCTGATAATTGTCCAATAAAAGGAGAAGTAAATGAAAAAATTTTTTAAGTCGTTTGGTGTTTTTAATATCATCTGGGTTATTTTTATGGCCACTCTTATTTTAATATCGGCATTTTATCCTTCCAGAGATTATCGTATAGATTATATTATTGTTGGGATTTGTTATATAGTTGCAATTATAATAACAAATCTGTGGAGAATGAGATATGATGAATTGAAAGAAAAATACAATCATTTACTGGAAAAAATAATAATAATGGCAGGTAAGGAGAAGTAAATGAAAAATATAGAAATTGATTATCTCAAAGAAGATGGAACTTATGAAAAATTAATTTTTGAGTGTCATGGATTATTACAGGTGAAAGTAAAAGATTTTTGTTATATAAGTGTTAAAGAATCAAATTCAAGAAAGTTAGAAGTGTGTGTTTTGATAGATTCATTGACTGATATGCAGACGAGGTTTTTAAATCCAGCATCTTGGCAAGGTGAGATAGTAAAGAAGGAGAAGTAAATGACTGAGTATATTCCGGTTGGGAAAATTGATAGGGATGGTTTGGAGTTATCACTTACTTGTGAGAATTTGAGTATTAATCTTATGAGTGGTGCGAGTTGTTCAGAGGATATGATGGGAGCCGAATGTCCATACCCCTGTTCGGAATTTAGATGCGATAGTATTTGTTTGGAGCCTGATGATATTAAGAAATATAAAACAAAAGGATAGAGAAATGAATAAAAAAGAATTATTCGATTCATTGAGTGATGTGCCGGATAATGCTGAGATTTATGTCGAAGCAGATCACGGGCAGAACCCGGAACGATGTCCTGTTTTGTTATTTACCGCAGATGAAGAACTTCCGAATTATGGTGAAGACATAGCATGGTTGAAAACGATGAAGCCGGAAAAAGCTACAGCTGTTTTGTTATCTACTTTTCAATAGGAGAAAAGAATGACTTTTTATTATTTTATTAATAAAGAAACAGGTAAATATTTAAGATTGTGTTTTAGGAAAAAAATAGGAAAGAAAGGATTTAAGTTTTCAAAAAAAGAATATATTCTTTCTGATTCTGATATATCGGAATATTTTGATTGGCCTGTGTTTATTACCACATCAAAACAAGTTATTAATTCTATATTGGGTGGAATTAAAGGTGATAAAACTGGAAGTGCTTTTTTCCCATTATATTTTAAAGATGTGAAGTTATTAGAGGTGAAAACTTTTGATGTGGATTTATCATGATATCAAAATTAACGATCAGAGATAAATCTGATTTGCCGATTCATTACTGGGACAATACCGAGGTTCCATTTCTTTCCAATATGAAAACGTTAGAATTTTCACCCGGGTTGAATATTCTTGTTGGTCCTAATGGTAGTGGAAAATCTACACTGATAAATTTACTCACAACTTATTTTCATTGTAAACAGGGTGGACATAGTAGCATCACTGAAATATCTATACAAGAGTTAATAAAGGGGGTGGTTGGTGAAAAGAGGAGTACATATGCTGGTGCTAAAATTGAACATGATGGAAATCCGGTTTTTTATCTCAAACCGGATAAAACATTTGGTAGGGCTGGTGGGACATTTGATGATGACTTTTTTGAGAAAGGATTAAACTCAGTATTCACATATGGGTCGGATGGCCAGTTGACACTCGGTAAATTAGGGTCGCTATTTAGTGAGGCTGAAACAATCGATGAAGTACAGGGGTTGAATTTTAGAAATAAAGTGAATTATATATGGCAAGAATGGTTCGATCTCTCTACGAAAGTGATATTTTCCCAAACGATGGATAAAGTGAAGAAAACAGTAATTATAGATGAACCGGAAAAGTCTATGGATATAAAAAATCAGTGGTTATTTTGGGCGAATGGAATATCGAGATTGAAAGAGAAATATCAAGTCATAGTAGCTACACATTCAATTTTTTCATTTATACATAAAGATGCGACATTCATAGAGACTGAACCGGGGTATAAAGATTTCATTCAAGGTATTATTGAGAATTTTAAGGTAAGGATATAGATATGAGTCACTACCCAGAAAGCATTTGTTTCGAGTGCAAAAACTGTAAAGGTGCTAATCAAGAATCTTCATTTATTGGTTTTTGTAAAGAAAAATTTTTATATGTCGGTACGTATAAATCGAATCCGATAGGTATGTCCATGAATAGAAACGCTATTATTGTAACGGAATGTAATAAATATGAGGATAATGGGATATATGAAGGAGAGTAAGAATATAATATAATTAATATAATTATTAAAAAATCCAGTGTATTATATATAGGAGTAAAATATATGCAGGTGAAAGATGTAATTAAATTATTACAGAAATATCCACAAGATATGGAAGTAGTTGTAGCTGATTATGAATTTATGATTGATACTGAAACATATGAAATTGTGGACGATCATGTTTTTAATGTAAATGAAAGAAAAAGTGATAGTGGAAAATATTTGAGGATTGAATAATGGAAAGAAAAGGATGTGGGTGCAGTATATCCGGGGGTGCTTTAATATTATTGTTGATTATAATCATTGCATTAGTATCTGGGATTAAATAGGAGTAAAATAACATGAATATAGTAGAGGTTCTTTATAAACCTATGGATAAAAACAGCCTGTATGATTTATATGCTGTAAAAATTCTTTTTCCAACTGGAGAATCAGATATTGTATATCTTAATACTGATAGATATGATTTCGAAGTAGCTAAAAGTAAATTTTTAGAAAAACACAATGTTAATGAAAAAGAAATTACTGAATTGTTGGAGATACATGAAAGTATGATTCGGTGTGATGAAATTAGAAGTAATGACGAAGGTTAATATAGGAGAAGTAGATGGAGATTAAAAAAGTATATAGTGAATTAAATGATTTAAAAAATGAATGTGTTGTCATTCCCGATTATGATTCTGATGATT
>Ga0172379_10008508_pt1 | contig 12898 bp, 8 predicted proteins | sample GrowelOW334metaG_FD_119756 | JGI IMG/M metagenome (GOLD analysis project Ga0172379, IMG submission 119756) | Groundwater microbial communities from an aquifer near a municipal landfill in Southern Ontario, Canada - Groundwater well OW334 metaG | ecosystem: Environmental > Aquatic > Deep... | reverse complement strand
GAAATCTCCGTGACGACCCAGTATGAAACCCAGTGGCGCGAGGACAGCGGCGGCTGGAAGGTGGGCTTCAACGTCGCCCACAAGGAAGACGCCTACGACCTGCTGGTGGCGACGGCCTCCAGCGACCGCGGCATGGAATGGGATGCCAAGGGTCGCAGGGTGGGCATGGGGCAGAGTGGTTCGACCAATGACTCCGAGAGCAAGAACATCTTCGCCAAACTCGGCATCAACTTCGGCGCCAATGCGGCGCAACGCCTGACCGCCAGCGCCAGCCACTTCCTGATCCGTGGCAAGGGCAACTACGTCGAGGAACTGGGAAGCCGCGCGACCGGACTGACCGATACGTCGATAAGAGGCACTCCGGCGGGTGGGCAGACCGAGTTCAACGAGTTCAACCAGTCGATATTGGCGTACAAGCACGCCGACCTGCTGGGCGGAGCACTGAACATCTCCACCTACCGGGCCGACCAGCACACCCGCTTCCTTTCGGCATCCAACGACGCCGGCAAGCAGGATCCGCTGTTTGCGCCGCTGGGTACGCTGGTCGAGGCGTCGGAAACCATGTCCCAGAAGAAGGGGGTGAAGACCAACTGGAGCACCGACCAGTTGGCGGGCGTCAAGGATCTTGAATTGAATGCCGGGGTGGACATCGTCGAAGACACTGCTCAGCAGAAGCTGGCCCTGACCAACCGGGTGTGGGTGCCGCCGATGACCTACAAGAGCCGGGCACCGTTCGCCCAGCTCTCCTACAGCGCCGGACCGGTGACGGTGAGTGGCGGCGTCCGCCATGAGAGCGGCGAACTCAATGTGAATGACTACACCACGGTCTACGCCAATAACCGGGCGCAAGTGAAGGGAGGCAATCTGGAATACAGCGCGTCGTTGCCGAACCTGGGTGTGGTGTGGCGCATGCCCCAGGGTTGGTCGGCGTTTGCCTCGTACAGCAAGGGTTTTACCCTGCCCAACGTCGGTATTCCACTGCGTAACGTGAAAACGCAAGGCCAGTCGGTCGGCGCCATGTTCCATGACCTACAGGCGGTGATCAGCGACAACAAGGAAATTGGCGTTACCTGGCGCACCAACCGGGGATATGTCAGCGCCTCGGCCTACCGCTCCTATTCCGAGTTGGGGGCCAGCATCGCCGGAAACGCCGTCGTCAATGACTACGTGCTGACCCGCAAACCAGTTGAAATCAAGGGTTATGAGCTGTCCGGCGAATACAGCATCAACAAGGCGCTGAAGGTGAACGCGCTTTACTCTCACTTGAACGGCAAGACGTCGACGACACAGGCGGTGCCGGGACAACCCATCCCGCCGCTGAACCTCGAGCTCAACGCCAACGACATCAGCCCCAACAAGCTCACCGCGTCCGTGACCTGGAAATACAGCGAACTGGGCAGCGCGCGGCTGGGCTCTCTGACCTTGTTCGATCTGGATACCAATGTGGGCAAGTCGCAGGAAGAGCATGCCAAGGGCTATACGCTGTTTGACTTGAGCGTCAATTATGACCTGAAGAAATACGGCAATGTCTCGCTGGGTATCGACAACCTGCTCAACAAGTATTATCTGTTGAGCTTCTCCAGCCATGACCTGTTCCAGAACTACTTCGCGGGTCGCGGCCGCAAGATCACGCTATCGCATAACATCAAGTTCTGATTTGGCCCGGCTGCTCCAGTCATCGGCCGTTCCCGTTGGGAATGGCCGATGACAGCCCAAACTGGCCACCGGGTTTGTTGAGCGCCCGCGAGATTGCCTGAGCAACCCGATCTTCACCCTGGCTGGATGCATAGCCCTCGCCATTCGCCTGCGTTTCGGCGTACTTAAATGAAACTGATAGTTTCCCTGATATGCAATCTGGCGCTATGTTTCCTTGGCGCATCCGCCATGGCTCAGTCAACTTCGCCTATGCCGGCGACCGCGCCAGCCAATGAGGGTTTCTCTGCTGCCCGGCTACAACGCCTGGACAGCTTCATGCAATCGGTCATCGATAGTGGCGACTATCCGGGTGCGGTAACGCTGATTTCGCGTAACGGCAGGATCGTCGACTGGCGCACCTATGGGCATCGTGACCTCGCGAAGCAGTTGCCGATGCGCCAGGACTCGATCTTTCGCATCTATTCGATGACCAAGACCGTGACTTCGGTGGCCGTGCTGATGCTGATGGAGGAAGGCAAGCTCGGCCTCGATGATCCTGTCGCCAGGTTCATTCCGGAATTTGCAGGTCTCGAGGTGTTTTCCGGCGGCACGGCGGAGCAGCCGCAAACGCGCGCTCCCAGGCGACCGCTCAGCATCCGCCATTTGTTGACCCATACCGGCGGATTCGCCGTCGTCGGCGCCAAGGCCGACGAGGCCGCCAGGCTTTTCAACCGGGTCGACGTCAATCGTTTGCCAACCCTCAAGGCCTACGCGGAATACGTGGCGCAGCAAGCGCTCGCCACGGATCCGGGTGAGCGTTTCGCCTATGACGGTGTGGCCACAGAGGTGTTGAGCCGCCTGGTCGAAGTCGTATCGGGGATGCCGTTCGATGCATTCCTACAGCAGAGGATTCTGGCGCCGCTGGGCATGAAAGACACGGGCTTCAGCGTCCCCGCCGGCCAGCGCGGCCGGGTAGTGGATATGCCCACGACGACTGCCGAGGGCCAGCTGGTGATCGCGGCGACCCGTGACGCGCTGCATCCGGGAGAAATGCTGCGCCCCTATCCGAGCGGCGCGGGAGGACTGTATTCGACGGCGGGGGACTATTGGCGCTTCTGCCAGATGCTGCTGAACGGCGGCTCGCTGGAAGGGATATCGCTGCTTGGCCGCAAGACCGTCGACCTGATGATGTCGAACCACCTCACCCAGCTTGATCCTACGGTAAACTCATTCAGCAAGGCGGAGGGTTTCGGGCTGGGGGGCTATGTGGTGCTCGACGTTGCGCGCCGGGGTCGGCTGGGTTCGGTCGGGCAGTTCGGCTGGTCCGGCGCCGGTTCGACCTATTTCACCATCGATCGCCAGGAGAATTTGATCGCGATGTTGCTGATGCAGCATTTGCCGCAGGGCTTGCCGAAGGATCCGCCGAGAATCAGCGCCAGATTCTACAACGTGGTCTATCAGGCGCTGGTGAATTAAGTGGACTCCGATCGATCATGATACTCGTCGCCGGATCCGCCAATCTCGATTTCGTCGTGCGGGCGCCGCATATTCCGGTGCCCGGTGAAACGGTGCTGGGCAGCGACTTCAAGACCTTTCCCGGCGGTAAAGGTGCCAATCAGGCCATCGCCTGCGCGCGCGCCGGCGGCGCCGAAACGGAAATGGTGCTGGCGCTGGGAGAGGATGCCTTTGCGGCGCCCATCGAGGCATCGCTGAGATCCGCGGGTGTGCGCCTGCATACGTTGCGGGTATCCGACCATCCTACCGGCACCGCCTTCATTTGCGTATCCGACGCCGCCGAGAACGCCATCACCGTCGCGCCCGGCGCCAATGGCTGCCTGCGCCAGGAACACCTGCCGTCGCTCAAGCGCGTATCACACCTGCTGCTGCAATTGGAAATTCCGCTCGCGACGGTTGCCGCCTATGCGCGGCGGGCACGCCAGGAAGGCGTCAAGGTGGTGTTGAATGCCGCGCCGGCGCAACCCCTTGCGGCGGAACTACTGTCCCTGGTCGACGTGCTGGTGGTGAATGAAGGGGAGCTGTCGAGCCTGGCCGGCAGCCCGGCCGATATCGCCCAAGGTCTCGCCCGGATCGCGGTGCCCTGCGTCGTCGTCACGCTCGGCGAACAGGGCAGCGTGGCGCGCTGCGGGGGCGAACTCTTTACCCAGCCGGGCTTTGCCGTCGAGGCCATCGACACCACCGCCGCCGGCGATACTTTTTGCGGCGTGCTGGTGGCGGCGCTTTCCGGCAATCTCGGCATGCCGGAGGCCTTGAGGAGTGCCAGCGCCGCTGGCGCGCTGGCCTGTACCCGTCTCGGCGCCCAGCAAAGCATACCCGCGCTGGCCGATGTCCAGGCCATGCTGCACGCCACGCCGGCGGCTGACGATGACCGGCACGCCAGCCTGCGCCGCTATTGCGGCATTGCGGATGGCGCGACGAAACTTTCTTGACGATAAGCAGCGCTTAACCACAGATACCCCACGCCATGAACCATCAGAACTCTTCCACCGCCACCGGTCCAGACCAACTGCCACTGGGCGAAAAAGCGCCGCAAGCATTTACCGAAGGCCTGCCGCATACCCTCGGTCCGCAACTGCCGGTGCCGGGCAAAGTGCCGGGGTGGCCGTACAGCAAGGTCGGCATGTGGAAGAACGATGTTCCCGCGCTGGCGCAAAGCTGGCGCGAAGCGTTCCGAGTCTGGCGGCGTGAACACCTGGTGCGCCTGGGTTACAACGACCTCCAGTACCGCCGGGAAGATTTGAAATGGTCGCAGCGGAATTTTGTCCAGGTGCAGATGATGGTGGAGGATCGCTATTTCTACGATCCGGTGCAGCGCCGCTACACCATCGACAAGTATCTAGACGACCTGGAGCGGCGTTATGGCGGCGTAGACAGCGTGCTGGTCTGGTATGTGTATCCGAATATCGGCATCGACGACCGCAATCAGACGGAGCTGGCCTCCGATCTGCCCGGCGGCATCGCGGGACTGAAACAGGTGGTGGCGGACTTCCATAAACGCGGCGTGAAAGTCTTTCTGCCGACCATGCCCTGGGATCATGGCACCAACGATCCGGGAAAGAGCGACTGGCTGCCCATCGTCGAACTGGCGAAGGAGGTGAACGCCGACGGTATCAACGGCGACACCTATAGCGGCGTGCCCCTGATATTCCGCGAGACGTCCGATCGACTGGACCATCCGCTGGTATTCCAGCCCGAGTCGACCAGCCAGTTGCGCGAAGCACTCATCTGGAACAACCAGAGCTGGGGCAAGGTCTCGGCGGAAATGAAGGAAACCATCCCGGTCGTCAGCAAGCTGAAATGGCTGGAGCCACGCCATATGCCGAACCTGGAGAACCGCTGGTGTCGCGACCGCACGGACGACCTGCACTACATCTTCTTCAATGGCATCGGCTACAACGCCTGGGAAAACGTCTGGGGCATCTGGAACCAGTTTACCGACCGCGATGCGGCGGCCTTGAAGCGCATCGCCGCAATCTACCGGCAGTTCCCGGCGCTGATGGTCAGCCCGGCGTGGGAACCCTATGCCCACACTTTGCAGAACGGCGTTTTCGCCAGCGGCTTTCCGGGTACCGACTGTACGTTGTGGACCGTCGTGAATCGTAACGAGTTCGAGGTGACCGGGGACCAGCTATCCGTCGCCCATGTAGAGGGCACCGGCTATTACGACCTCTGGCAGGGGGCGGCGCTCCCGGCCAGAATCCGCAACGGCCAGGCGATGCTGTCGCTGACCCTGGAAGCGCACGGCTTCGGTGCCGTGTTGGCGGTGCGCCAGGGCGTGGCGCCGGCCGGGCTGGACGGCTTCCTGAAGAAGATGGCGGCATTGGCCAGCGTGCCGTTGCAGACGCTATCCTCGAAGTGGACAGCGCTGCCGCAACAACTTGTCGAGATTGCGCCGACCAGGCCGGCGGCGAGCGCGCCACCGGGCATGCTATTGATCCCTGCCGCCGAATTCGAGTTTGTCGTTCATGGCGTCGAGATCGAGGGCTTTGCCGCCGCCGGCACCGGTTTCCAGTATCCCTGGGAAAGCGTGGCGCGGCGTCATCACCGGCATACGCTCGCCATCGCCGCCTTCTACATCGACCGCACGCCGGTCAGCAACGCGCGCTTCAAGCAGTTCATCGATGCCACCGCTTATCACCCGCTGGATGACCATCATTTCCTTAAAGACTGGGTGAATGGGACGCCGCCAGCCGGCTGGGAAAACCGCCCGGTGACCTGGGTCTCCCTCGAAGATGCCCGCGCCTATTGCGTCTGGGCCGGTAAACGCCTGCCGCACGGCTGGGAATGGCAATACGCGGCGCAGGGCAGCGACGGACGCTTATACCCGTGGGGAAACAGCTGGGATCCCGGTGCCGTACCGCCCGTCAATAAGAGTCGAAATATCCTGCCGCCGGCCGACGTCGACGCGCATCCGTCGGGTGCCAGTCCGTTCGGCGTGATGGACATGGTCGGCAACGTCTGGCAATGGACCGACGAGTTCGTCGACGAGCACACCCGCAGCGCGAGCTTGCGCGGCGGCAGCAGCTACCAGCCGCAGACCTCGCACTGGTATTTTCCGCAGGCTTACCGGCTCGACCAGCACGGCAAGTACCTGCTGATGGCGCCGTGCAAGGATCGTTCGGGCTGTCTCGGTTTCCGGTGCGTTGTCGATGCATAACTCGAACGCAATAACGGCCGGTCCAAGCGTGCCCCAGGCGCCGAGGGTCTTGCTGGGCGGCCTGCTCGGCAAGGCGTTGGCGGCAAATCATGCCGGCCGGCTGACGCATTTCATCAGCGATGCGACCAGCCCCGCCATCGCGCTTTTCAATCCCGAGCGGGTCTGCTGCAACCAGGAAGGCGACTGGTATGGCGAGCACGCCGGCAAATGGCTTTACGCCGCGGCAAAGGCGGCGCATCGCACGGGAGACGAGAAACTCGCGGCCAGCGTCCGGGGCGTGGCGGACCATCTGGTCCGCTTGCAGGATGGGGACGGTTACCTCGGCACCTATGCCCCCGAACGACGCTTCATGCGCAAGCAACCACCAGGGCCGCGCAGCTGGGACGGTGCGCCGGGAAAACGCACTTGGGACATATGGAATCACAGCTGCCTCGTTCTCGGATTGCTGGAGGTTCACAAACATTTCCCCAACCCGAGCTACTTGACTGCCGCGTGCAGAATTGGCGACCTTTGCTGGCACACCCTGACAAAAGGGGGAGTCAACATTACCGAACTGGGCCTGCATCATGGCCTGTCGGCCACGGTGCTGCTGGATGCCGCGGTGGATCTGCATTTCGCCACCGGGAAAAGGAAATATCTTGACCTGGCGACGCTGGTCCTGCAACAGGCCGATCAACATCCCGAACTGGCGTTGTTGCGGCAGGCCCTGGCCGGCACCGATGCCGCCGAAATCTCCACCGGCAAGGCCTACCAACTCTGCTGGAACCTGGTCGGTCTCGCCAAGCTGCACAGGGCAACCGGCCACGCCGAGTATCTGGAGGCGGTTCAAAACCTATGGGCCAGCATACGCAAGTACCATCTCACGCTGGGGAGCGGTCCCTGGGGAGGCGTCGGCCTGCGCTCGCGCGAGGTATTCAATCACCATAGCGTCTTCAGTCCTCAGGGCTACGTGGAAACCTGCTCGGTATTGTCGTGGATTCAGTTGAATCGCGAGTTGCTGGCAATTACCGGCGAAGCCAGGTATGCCGAGGAAATCGAATGCGCGGCGTACAACGACCTGCTCGGCGCCCACGCGCCGAACGGCGAGGACTGGTGCTATTACTCTTTTCCCAATGGCCAGCGGGTGTTTACCACTTATTGGCGGTGCTGCAAATCGAGTGGCGCGATGGCGCTTGAGGAACTGCCGGCCGTTGCCTATCGCCTGCATGCCGAGAGCGCCGTTGCGATCAATCTATATGGTCCCGGCGAAGCTGCGCTGCCCTTGTCCGGCGCTGGCATGGTGCGACTGCAACAGAGCACCGGCTATCCTTTCGAGGGCGGCATCCGGATCGTCGTCAAGCCGGAAAATCCGGCAAGGTTTGCGATCCTGCTGCGTGTTCCTTCCTGGGCCGAAGGGGCACGTATCGAAGTGAATGGCGCGCTATGGCCGGGCGCCGTGCTGCCGGGAAGCTATGCGGCCGTCGAGCGCGACTGGCGGCACGGTGATGTGATCGACCTGCAATTGCCGATGCTTCCCACTGTGCACCGCAGGGCCAGCCGCAGCGTGCAGGAGTCCCGCGATCCCTACGGCGAGTCGATAACCCAGGAGGTCATGCGTTACGACTACCTGGCCATTACCCGCGGCCCCCTGGTGTATGCCACCGGCCTGATCGATGGCTTCAAGATGCAGGAGACCTTCCGCCTTCCGGCCGGGGACATTGGTCAACTCCTCGAAGTGCTGGACGCGCCGCCCGGATGCGAGGGTCCGGCCATCCGCCTGAACCTCGACTACCGGCCGCCGTTGATCTTCCATCCCTATTACGAGGCGGGCGGCCGCGCCGATGGAACCTGGCATTTGACCTGGTTGCAGCTCGCGCCCGAAGCGCCGGCGGGTTAGCTGCCGTCGCTCACCCCGACAGGCACACCGTCAAGCAATGCGGATACTAGCTTTTGGTCCGAAGGAGCATGGCCTTCTGCGCCTCTTCGATGAAGGCCTTGACGAGGCGGATGCGGATCGTCGAGCGCGACCAGATGATGCCGACCCGGTTCGGCTCGAAGGGATGCGGCAGTGCCAGCTTGGCCAGGTGCAAGCCTTCCGGCCAGGGCCTGACCCAGTCGGGAACCAGCGATACGCCCAGGCCGCGATCGACCATGACGGCGATGGAGCTCAGCGCATTGAGCTCGAAGCGTTCGCGCGGCGTAATGCCCACGGCTTGCAGATAGCGGTCGGCCTGATGCCCGCCCCAATGGTTGCGGTCGTAGCGGATCAGCGGCTCGCTCGCCAGCAGCTCGTGGGGGTCGCGCCCCGCCATGCTTTCCGGTGCCAGCACCACCAGCGGCTCCTCACGCAGCAACTGCCAGCCGATTCTCTTCGACAGGGAAAACGGGCCTTGCATGACGATGGCCGCGTCGAGTTCGCCGCTTTCGACCTCCGGATACATCCTGATCGAGGTGCTGCGCTTGATGAAGACATTGATCCTGGGAAACCGGGCGACCATCAGCGCCAGGATGTCCGGCATCATGCCGGTGAGCGCATTGGTGCCCGCGCCGAGGCGCAGTTCACCAGCGGTGATTTCGTCGTTGGCCACGGTGTGCAAATCGGCCACGTCGCGCAGCAGATTGCGCGCCCGCTCGAGAATGCGCGAGCCGGCTTCCGTGACATTGACGGTGCGGCCGGAGCGCGCAATCAGCGGCGCGCCGATTTCGCGTTCCAGGGTGTGAATTTGCTGAGCCACCGTCGCCGGTGTAATGTTCAGTTGGCGCGCCGCCGCCGCCATCGAGCCGTTGTCTACCACGGTCACGAAACTCTTCAAGAACAGCGTATTCATAGTTGATTTCCAGGCATCGTCGCGAGTGAGCCAGCATCTTATCGAGGAACGGTCATCGACCCGGCGCATCTTCTATGCAGCGACTGCACCGCTGATACATTCGGGGTCTTTATCGAGGGCGCGATAAGAAACAAATACCGGTGCTTGAATATACCTTCGGCCGCTTATTCTTTCAATTCAATTCATACAAGATCATTCGATTCGGCAGATACTCTATGCGCAGCAAGCTGTTTGTCCCAGGGGCTAGACCGGAACTGTTCGTCAAGGCGATAACCAGCCAGGCCGACGCCATTTCCATCGACCTGGAGGATTCGGTGCGGGAAGACCGCAAGGCACGGGCGCGGGCGGATGTCACGGAGTTTCTTGGATCCGCCGAGATCGCTGCAACCGGCAAGACCGTCATCGTGCGCGTCAACGCTTTGACGAGTCCGCATTTCGCCGCGGACGTGATGGCCGTGGCCCGGCCCGGCGTGGCGCTGGTGAACCTCCCGAAGGCCGAGTCCGCGGACGATATTCGCGCGGCCGTGGCCGTGATCGAACATGCCGAGGCACTCAACCGGCTGGACCGTCCGATCGGGATCCTCGCCAACATCGAAACGCCGCAAGCTTTGCACCGTGCCGCGGAAATCGCCGCCGCCCATGCCAGGGTCGTCGGCCTGCAATTGGGACTTGCTGACTTGTTCGAGCCGCTGGGCGTCGACCGGCGCGATTCCAGGAATGTACATGCCGCCATGTTCGCCATGCGCATGGCGGCCGGCGCGGCCGGGGTATTCGCCTACGACGGTGCATTTGCCGACGTCCAGGATGCCCAAGGCTATAGCGCCGAGGCGGCGATGGCGCACCGCCTCGGTTACCTCGGCAAGAGTTGTATCCACCCCAGCCAGATTGCCTTGGCGAACGAAGTATTCCGGCCCAGCGCGGAAGACATCGCCTTCTCGCTGCGGGTACTCGAAGAGGCCCGGCAAGCGGAGCTTGGAAAGCGGGGTGCCTTCATGGTGGATGGAAGGATGGTCGACGCGCCGTTCATCCGCCGCGCCGAGACCATCGTCGCCATCGCCAGAAACTTGGGACTCGCCCAAAATGAATGACGCCGCCCATCCGCACGAAGTCCCGCCTCGCGGGCCGCTTTCGGGCATCCGCGTGCTCGACCTCAGCGCCTACATCGCCGGGCCCTACGGCTGCACGCTGCTGGCCGACATGGGTGCCGACATCATCAAGATCGAGCCGCCGGGTGGCGACAATCTGCGCAAATATCCATCCACGCTCGAAACGGAAAGCCGGGCCTTTTTGGGGATCAATCGCAGCAAGCGCGGACTGGTACTCGACCTGAAGCAGGCGGAAGGGCTGCGGGTGTTGCTGAAGCTGCTGGATGGCGCCGACGTGCTGGTGCACAACTTCCGGCCGGCGGTGCCGGCGCGTCTGGGGATCGCCTATGAGCAGTTCCAGGCGAGCCATCCGCGCCTGATCTATTGCGTGGTCAATGGCTACGGCGAGAGCGGACCGATGAAGGACAATGCCGGTTACGATCAAGTGTTGCAAGCCATGACCGGAATATGCAGCATGCAGGGCGGGCAGCAGCCCGAAATTGTCTATGGCTCGGTGGTCGACTACTATGCCGCGGCCCTGGTGGCAAGCGGCGTTTCCGCCGCGCTGTTCGAGCGGGAACGCAGCGGACGTGGGCAGTATGTGGGGGTGTCGCTGCTGCGCAGCGCGCTGGCCATGCAGTCGGCGCGCTTCATCTGGGCTGAAGGCGAAAGCCGTGATGTCGGGCGTGACATGCGCTCCGGCGGGGTCACCGGCCTGCATCCCACCCGTGACGGCTACCTCTACCTTTCCGCCAACACGCCGCATTTCTGGCGCTCGTTGTGCGACAAGATCGGTCTGCCCGAGTTGGCGCAAGATCCGCGCTACGACAGCGTCCGCAAGCGCGCCAACTGCGCCGAGGAACTTCTGCCCAAGCTGCATGCGGCGCTACAGGCGCATACTGCGCTCGAATGGGAGCAGATCTTCGGCGAAGAAGTGCCCAGCGCGGCGGCGCGCCCGATCGTCGACATGTTCGACCATCCGCAGGTGCTGGCCGAAGATATGGTCGCTACGCTGGAGCATCCGCTGGTCGGCAAGTACCGTGGGTTCAGCCGGTCGATCAAGTTCGGCAACACACCCGGCCCCGAGCCGTTTGCCGCGCCCGCGATCGGTGAACATTCAACGGAGTTGCTGATCGAGCACGGCTATACCGCGGAGGAGGTCGTGCGCTTGCGCGGAACAGGGGTCATCGCCTGAGTTTCCGGCGCCGACCATACGCCACCGGCCACCGCAACCGCGATAAGATGGCAGCATGACGAATTCCATCGACCACATGCTCGCCTACCAGATTGCAGCCGGACATTTCCCGGGTGCCCTGGTGCATGTGGAGCGCGGCGGCCAGCCGGTATTCAGGCGGGCTGCGGGTGTCATCGGACCGGACAGCGACACGCCTATGCATGAAGGCATGTTGTTCCGGGTCGCGTCGCTCACCAAGCCGCTGGTGACGGTCGTGGCGCTGACGCTGGTCGACGAGGGTCGCCTGGAACTGGACGCACCTATTGGTGACATCCTGCCGGCTTTCAGCAGTCCGCGAATGAAATCCGGAGCGCGTCCGCAGTGCGCACCGACGGTGCGCGACTTGATGCGCCACACCTCGGGGCTGGCCTATGCCTGGGAAGTCCAGGACGCCGAACTGCGTGAAGCGCTGTTGAAGCCGCCTCTAGCCGACATGCCGGGCATCACGGCCGAATCCTTTGTCGCCAACCTTGCCGCTCTGCCCCTGGTGGCCGAGCCAGGAACGACATTTCGTTATGGCTATTCCACCGACGTGCTGGGCTGCATCGTCGAAAAAGTCGCCGGCATTCCACTGCGGGACCTATTGCGGACCCGGCTATTCGAGCCGCTGGGGATGCGGGACAGCGGCTTTGAAGTTCCGTCGTCCCAACACGCGTTGCTGGCAAGCGCCCATGCTCATGATCAGGCATGGCATACGGCGGTTCCCAAATACGGGATGCGCTTGCCGGATCAGCCCTGGATGGACAGCGGCGGCGGCGGGCTGGTCAGCACTATCGGCGACTATGCGACATTCGCGCGCATGCTGGCGAACGGCGGCTGTGTCGGCACGCAACGCCTGGTGTCGGCGAAGTTGTTTTCTGAAATGTGCCGCAACCAGTTGCCGGCTGGCGTCGACGGTCCCTCAGCCTACTGCGGTTCGGGATTCGGCTTTGGCCTCGGGCTGGCGGTGCGGCTCGATGGGGGTCCCGCGGCGATGCCCTGCACGCCGGGTGAAGTGTTGTGGTCAGGCATCAGCGGCACGGCGATGTTCGTGCAGCCGGCGGAGCAGTGGTTCGCGCTGATGTTCAGTTGCAACCTGTCGACGCGCATGATGGTGCGACTGGAGTTCCGCCGCGCCGCCGCCCGCTTGTAGGCCGGTCTTCAGGTCAGGTAGGTGTAGCCGAGACCGACTAGCGCACAGGCGGCGATGACCCGCATGACGTCCTGCTGGTATTGCCACAGCGCCAGGAGGGCCGCCACGGAGATCAGCGCGGAGAACCATTCGAAGCCACCGGCGAACGGCGCGGCCTCCGAAGCACTGGGCCACAGCACATGCCAGCCGAAGAACAGGGCGAGATTGAGTATCACGCCCACCACGGCGGCGGTGATGCCGGTCAGCGGCGCGGTGAACTTCAGGTCGCCGTGGGTCGCTTCCACCAGTGGCGCGCCGGCCAGGATGAACAGGAAGGACGGCAGGAAGGTG
>Ga0172379_10008507_pt1 | contig 12899 bp, 8 predicted proteins | sample GrowelOW334metaG_FD_119756 | JGI IMG/M metagenome (GOLD analysis project Ga0172379, IMG submission 119756) | Groundwater microbial communities from an aquifer near a municipal landfill in Southern Ontario, Canada - Groundwater well OW334 metaG | ecosystem: Environmental > Aquatic > Deep... | reverse complement strand
CTCCTTTCAGAAGCCGATGGCTGACAGAAACGCCAGGGAAGAATGCGGCAATTGGACATCGAGCCAGCCCGTGAATAGGTAAAAGAGACCGACGCTGCCGACGAGCGAAATGATGAGCGTGGTTGCTTTGTTCACTTTCCCGAGTATCAGGAGCAAAAAAGCCAGGAAGAGGAACATGGAGATCTGGAAGCCGAGAATATCCATGAACAGGGCCATGAAAACCATCGCCCCCAGGATCTCCAATTCATGGACGAGACTCTTCCCTCGGGGGAAGAGGGTTTTCTTCTCATCCCCTTCCTTGGGCTTGCGCCTGAATTCCTGGAAGATCCAGCCTATCGAAAGCAGCCCGAGTATCAGGCTGAGCCAGAAGGTAAAGAAGCCCGGGCCGGGGCCTATCGATGAGTAGTATTCCATCGACAGCGAGGCCGCCAATATGACGATCGAAAAAATCGCCGACAAGGCGCCGGCGATCATGCTTGTCTTTCTCATCCTCTCCTCACTCGGTTACGGATCAATCAATCGATCAAAAACTATCGAAAGTGCCGTAGTATGGTACTTTGTACCACACAGTAAAACATCACTATCGCCATCTGTCAACAAAAATTTTGATTTCTCCACAAAGTTCTTGCCCCGAATGAGGCCGGCGGAGAATTATCGCATCACAACGGGGGAGGGAAGGTTCAGAGGCGACTCAAGCGCTCCGTAACCGAGGCGGCCGCCCTGGAGACTTCGACGATGAGATTGTCGAGCTTGGATTCGATCCGCGCGCTGGATCCGGCGACCGAGATAGCCGCGGCTATATTGCCCGAGGAATCGAACACGGGCGCGGCCACCGAAGCCACGCCCATTTCCCGCTCGTTCATCGACACCGCGTACCCAAGCTTCTTCACGGTGGCGAATTCCTCGAGGAGGGCTTCCGGCTGGATCGTGTCGCCCTTGGCATAGTGGACGACGCCAAGTCCCTGGACAAGCTTTTTCTGCTCTTCGATCGGCAGCCAGGCGGCCAAGGCCTTACCCACGCCCATGTGAAGGGGGAGGCGTCGGCCGATAGGGAGGACGTAGCGGAGAGGATGCGTCCCCTCGACGCGCTGAACGACGACGCGCTGATATCCTATCCGAACGAACAGAGAGGCCGTCTCCTGGGAGGCGGCGGCCAATTCCTGAAGGACCGGAAGGGACACTTGCGAAACTTCGTTACTGAGAAGATAGGAATAGGCGAGCGGAAGCACTACGGGACCGAGATGGTAACGGTTATGCCGCTTTTCGGAATAGCCATAGCGCTCGAGGACGGCGAGAAGGCGCTGCACGGTAGGCTTCTGCAGCTGAGCCTTGGTACTTATCTCCGTCAGGGTAAGTGGTCGACCCGTTTCCTCCAAAATCGAAAGAAGATGGAGGGCCCGTTCCAGAGATCGGTTGCTGCTGCTTTCCCTTTCGTCAATGTCGACCATGCTCATAGGAATATCCGGAATCCAGTTTCCAGGCAAGGGCCCCGGACCCCAGCCGCGCGCCTCAACCGATCGCCTTTCTCGCCTCGATCCTCATCTTCCTGTATTCCATGATCGGCAAGTCGCCCGGGAAGAGGAGCTCCCCGGTTCCGGTGCCATCGGCCTTGGGCAACTGAGTCTCGACGACACGCCGATCCTGGTGAGCCACGATGAGGTTGAAGGATCCCGCCAAGGCCATGATGAGGTGGCGCGGGCCCGGGAATTTCATGAAGGACTGATAGAACCGAAGGTAGAGAAGGGTTTTCGTCTCGTCGACGGGGACGAAGGCGGCCACGACTCTCACTTTTTCGGAAATGTAGTTCTCCCAAAGGTTGGGAAAGCGGAACTCCAGCCGATACTCCCGCGCGGGATCGGGCACGGGGACTTCCTCGCTCGTCCGGCGGGGGCTTCCGTCATCGACCCGGTTGAAGACATAGACGAAAAAACCTTCTTCGATCCGCGAGATGCCTGGGCCATCCACCACGGTCCTATTTCCCCTGCCAATCGTATTGTGATGGACGAAAGGGAGATGAGCCTGGTCAAGTTGATTTTCGATAACGCGGCTATAGTGATTGTCCCAGGGATCGACGACGCTCGACCAAACCAGCTCGGGGCCGATATCGTCGAAAAACTTGGGCGGCGTGGCGGGTGCCGCGCAGCCGGGCTCGCCCCAGTAAATCCAGATGAAGCCCCGCGCTTCGTGAACGGGGTAGCCCTCGAGCTTGAAGCCTTCCGGCACGGGAGCGGCCCTCCCATTGGCGGGGATGAGGACGCATCGACCGGAGAGATCGTACTCGAGGCCATGGAAGGGGCATTGGATATGGCCGTTCACGATCTTGCCCAAGGCGAGCGAAGCGCCCCGGTGGGCGCATTTGTCCAGATGACATCGCGCCTTTCCCTCCGCGTCGCGCCAAAACACTATGCGTTCGCCCAGGCGGATCACTCCCCTTGGGGTTTCGCCGACTTCGTCCGATTCCAGCACCACGTACCACTGATTTCTGATCACGGATCGCTCTCCTGCATTCGTGTCATGGGCCTCGTCGCATTTCCGCCCAAGGGGAGGCCGGGATCAAGCCTCGGGGATCGAAAAGCAGAACGTGGCGCCTTTGCCGATTTCGCCCTCAGCCCAGACTTCGCCGCCATGGCGGCGCACAACGCGCTGGACATTGGCCAACCCAATCCCCGTTCCAGGGAAATCCTGTTCAGCGTGAAGACGCTGAAAGGCCACGAAAAGCCTGCCCTTGTACGCGTTGTCAAAGCCGACGCCATCGTCGCGGATAAAAAACGCGGGGCCATGCTCCGGATCCACCAATCTCCCCATGACAACATGGGCATGCTCGCGTTTCGAGGTGAACTTCCAGGCGTTGCCCAGGAGATTAGCCAGGACGATGCGCAGAAGCTGGGGATCGCCGGTGGCGGTCATGCCCGGTTCGATCTCGATGGCGACGTCGCGCTTCGGGTTTTGCTCAACGAGCTCAGCGACGATCTCGGCGGCGAGAGCGCTCAGATCGACCTCCCCCATCCGCAATTCGCTGCGGCCGATCCTCGTCAACTCCAGGATATCGTCGATGAGCTGACCCATGCGCAGGGCGTTGCGCCGCACCCGCTCCAAATATTCGCGCCCCTTCTCGGGAATGGACGCGCCGTATTCATCCAGGAAAATCGAGCTGAAGCCCTCGATGCTGCGCAAGGGAGCGCGCAGATCGTGGGAGACGGAATAGCTGAACGATTCCAGTTCCTTGTTGGCGGCGGTCAATTCCATGGTCCGCTCGAGGACCCTCTCCTCCAATTCCGCGTTGAGCGCGCGAATTTCCTCTTCCGCTGTCTTGCGTTCGACGACTTTCCATACCGCTTCCATTAGAAGCGATGTCTGAAGGATATCGGTTTCATTGTAGTCTTCGGCCTTGTTGGCGAGCCCCACCACGCCAACGATTTTTTGGTCCCTAAAAACCGGGACGGTCATAAACTTTAAAAGGCGAACATGGCCTTCGGGAGCCCCCTTCTTGAGGGGATTATTGTCCGGGAAATCGTTGGCGATGATGGGCTTCCGTTGCCGAACCGCTTCTCCCCAGAAGCCAGTCTTATCCAACTCGTAGCGGGACAAGGGGTCGATCACCGCGCATTCCGCCATCACATCCTTCGACCATGTATTGAGAACGAACTCCTTGCGTTCTTCGCTATAGTAGTAAATGTAGCCTATCTTGCTCCCGGTCAGTTGAATGGCTTGCTCCAACGCGTAATCGAGAAAACCCTGAATGGTCTCCGATTGATGCTGCAAAATGTCGACCAGCCTTTTTAGCCGGGATTCATTCTGACGAAGCTCCTCCTCCGCCTTTTTGCGTTCGGTGATATCTTCGGCGCTGGTGAGGAAGAATTGAGGCGCGCTCGCTATACCTCCGAGAAGACCAATAGTGAGCTGGGCACAGACGATGCTTCCATTCTTGTGTATATACCGCTTCTCGAAACTAACGCGTTTTTCCTTTCCGTTGATGAGCGCTTGGGCGGCGGCGTCGCTTTTCCCGATATCCTCGGGATAGGTTAACTGCATCCAATTGATGGTTTCCAATTCCGCCATTGAATACCCGAGCATTTCCGCAAAAGCCTTGTTAACGCGCAGGGAGCCGTCTTCCGCCGTCATCGTCTTGCCGATCGGCGAAAGCTCGAAGACGTTTCTGAACATCTCCTCGCTTTCGCGCAAGGCATCCTCGGCTTTCTTGCGTTCCGTGATGTCGTTGATGATAGCGAGAAAAGTCGGTTTGGTTTGGTCGCCCATCAGCTGCAGATGCACTTCAATAGGGTAGGTCGTGCCGTCCTTTCGCCGATGGATGGTCTCGAAAATGAGTCGCGGCCTTTCTTTGCTTATAAGGGGTTGAACCGCCGCGCGGAAGGAAGCTTCGGTGAACAAGGGTTTCAGATCCACCGATGTCATGGCTGCTAATTCATCCATCGAGTAGCCGAGATTCCGAAGCGCCCCTTCGTTGGCATAGCTGATTTTCAGCGTCGCCTCGTCGAATACATAGATCTCGTTGAGGCTCTTGTCGATCATCGCCAAAAGTTGGCCACGTTCCTCTTCCGCTCTCTTCTGCTCCGTAATGTTCGAGAAGATGCAGTGCGTTTGCCTGAAGTTTCCCTGCTTGTCATGCGAAATCCTTCCATTGAAGGACACCGTGATCGCGGAACCATCCTTTCGGGTCATATTGAAGACGACGCCCGTGACGGAGCCAGCGGCCTTGAATCGGGGGAAATTGACGGCGAAGGCCGCCAGGGAATCCGGCTGGAGGAAATCCCCGAACCATTTCCCGATCACTTCGGCGCGGTCGTATCCCAGCTCCGAGAGCCAGCGGCTGTTGACTTCCAGTATGTTCCCTTCGATGTCGAGCGATTGGTACGGGATAGGCGCTTGTTCAAAGAGCATCCTGAAATGATCTTCGCGCTCGGCGAGGGTATCGAGAAGTCTCTTTTTTTCGGTTATGTCCCGGGCGATTCCCTGGTAACCGATAATCGCTCCGGCTTCGTCCCGCTCGGGCACCCCGCTCGAACTGAGCCAGCGCCAGGCCCCATCGGCTTGGAGCACCCTGAATTCGATGCCAGCTTTTCGCTGTCCCGTTCGGATCACCGTATCGAGAAAAGCCTCGCAGCGCGAGATATCGTCGGGATGGATGAACTCCTCCATCCGCTTTCCTATCACCTGTTCCACGGTATGGCCCAAGAGCGCTTTCATCGCGGGGGAAGCGTAGGTGATGACGCCGTCCAGCGTGAGCGTATAGATGATTTCGTTGGCGTTTTCTATAAGGAGGCGATACTTTTTCTCGCTCGCCACGAAGCTTCCTTGCGCTTGAGGCTCTTGAGGCCGCGCCGGGGCCGCATTGCCTGAAGAAGTGCTCTTGCCCATACCGCCTCCGAAGAACAGGTGAAATCGCGCCGAGAAGTTTCTGGTAGCAGTGTATCATTTTGGGTTAGCCCGGGAGAAAAGTAAAGAAGCGCGGCCAAGCAAAGTACCAGAATATTAAGGACTGCGGATGAGCAACGCGTCGAGCGCATTATGTTGATTTAGCTTTATTCTATAGTTACTTTTATAGTATTGGATGTCCCAGCGCTAGCGAAAAAATCCCCCACACATTCAATCCAGGAATTGTATGAGTCGAACATTGCGAATTCTGATCATCGATGATTCAGAAGATGATGCCGGCTTGATTCTGGCGGAACTGCGTCGTGATGGCTATAGCGTCGTCTCGGCCCTGGTCGATACTCCCGCCGACATGGTTGCCGCGTTGGAGAGACAAGAATGGGACGTGATCACTTCCGATCATGCCATGCCGCGTTTTAGCGCGCCGGCGGCTTTGAAATTGGCGAAGCAGTTTTGTCCGAACGTTCCCTTCATCATCGTTTCTGGCGAAATCGATCAGAACCTGGCTGTTTCGCTGATCAGAAACGGCGCCAAAGACTACATCCACAAACAGGAATTGCCGAGGCTGATCCCCGCGATCGAAAGGGAATTGCGCGAAGAGGAATCTCATAAGGCGATGGTAAAGGTCGAGAAAGCGCTCGCTCTTTCGGAAAATCGCTATCGTCGACTTTTCGAAACGGCGCAGGACGGAATTCTCATTCTCCACGCTGGCACGGGCCAAATTCTGGATGTAAACCCATTCCTCCTCAAGATACTCGGCTATTCCTTGGAAGATATTGTGGGAAAGAAGCTTTGGGACCTCGGCTTCTTCCATGACGAGGAAGAATCGAAAAAGGCTTTCCTGGAATTGCAGAGCAAGGGCTACATTCGCTACAAGAATTTGCCGCTGGAAACCAGCGGCGGGAAAAAGATATCCGTCGAATTCGTCAGCAATACGTATTTAGTCGATGATATCAAGGTAGCCCAATGTAACATACGAGATATAACCGAACATGTACGGGACGAAATGGAAATCCGCTCGCTCAACGCAGAATTGGAGCAACGGGTACTGGAGCGCACGCTTCAACTCGAAGCGCTCAACAAGGAACTGGAAGCGTTCAACTATTCAGTATCGCATGATCTGCGGGCACCCCTGCGGCGCATCATGGCCTTCACGGAAGCCTTAAAAGCGGATATCGCCAGCACACAGAGCATAGAGAGCAACGATCTCATCACGAAGATACGTGTTTCCGCCGAGCGCATGAATAGCCTTATCGCCGCCCTCCTGGACTTGGCTCGTTTATCACGCCAGCCTCTGGAGCGCCAATCGGTGGATCTAAGCGCCATTGCTCACTCTATCGCCAACGAATTGCGGCAGACACAGCCGAAGCGCCAGGTCGTGTTTTCCATCGCCGAGGATATCTATGCCCGATGCGACGCTCCATTGATTCGAAGCGTGCTGGAAAACTTATTCAGCAACGCGTGGAAGTACACATCCAAGCATGCCGCGGCGCGCATCGAATTCGGCTCTATCTTGCATCCTGACGGAAACACCGCGTATTTCGTGCGGGATGATGGGGCCGGTTTCGATATGGCATACGCCAAAAATTTGTTTGGGGCTTTTCAGCGTCTGCACAGCGAAAAGGTATTCCCCGGTATCGGGATCGGATTGGCTACCGTGCAGCGAATAATAAATCGCCATAATGGACATGTATGGGCGGAGAGTATCGCTGAAAGCGGGACGACATTCTATTTTACGCTCGGGAAAGGGTAGATCGCCAAGGGCTGGCCCCCGAGGCCGGAACCTGTTGTTGCCCGGCGCGGTTTCTGCTACCTTAGTCCCCATGGAAACACGAGATCGGGTTGAACGCGGAGCCCGCGCGGCGGCGGAGTTCCTTGGCATCGGGGGAGCGACGAAGAATGCCGCCCTCGACCTCATCGCCGAGCGGCTGGAAGCCGGACGCGCCGAAATCGCGCGCGCGAATCGCGCCGACATAGCCGCGGCGAAGGCCGCCGGCCTCGCCGGGCCCCTGGTAAAGCGCCTCGCCTTCGAGGGGGCGAAATTCGACGACGCGATCGCGGGGATTCGCGCGCTGCGGCGATTGCCCGATCCGAGCGGAAAGGTTTTGGAGGCCCGCCTCCTCGACGAGGGCCTTACCCTGTGCCGCGTTTCCTGTCCCATCGGGCTTATCGCCATGATATTCGAAAGCCGGCCCGACGCCCTGGTTCAGATGGCCTGCCTGGCCGCGAAGAGCGGCAACGCTATCGTGCTGAAAGGGGGAAGCGAGGCGGCGGAAAGCAACCGGGCGCTTTCGGCGATCATTGGGGCGGCAGGCGAGGAGGCGGGCCTTCCGGCGCACTGGCTCACCGCCCTGGAGACCCGCGAAGAAATCGGCCAGCTATTGGCCCTCGATCAGTACGTCGACCTCGTCATTCCCCGGGGTTCCAAGGATTTCGTGGCGCGCATAAAAACCACGAGCCGGATCCCCGTGCTCGGCCATTCCGACGGCGTTTGCCACGTCTATGTCCATGAGGACGCGGACCCCGCCATGGCCGCCGCGATCGCCATCGATTCGAAAATACAATACCCAGCCGCCTGCAACGCGGCCGAAGTCCTCCTCGTGCATTCCGCCTATGCCGAACGCGGGCTCGCGACGCTTCTGTCGGCGCTGGCGAAGGTCGGCGTGGTGCTCGACGTCTGTCCGCGCTGCGCGGCCCTGCTGGGGGCCGCTAAAGGCGAAGCCGTCGCGGCCGAGGCCGCCAGAGCCGCCGATTTCGCCTGGAACCTCAAGACCGACGAGGACTGGTCCGTCGAATACCTCGACCTGAGGATGGCGGTGAAAATCGTCGATTCCCTCGAGGAGGCGATCGCCCATATCAATCGCTATGGGAGCGGCCACACGGATACGATCGTCAGCGCCGGCGGCACCGCCGGCGACGGCTTGGGCGAGGCGGCGCGGCGATTCATGACAGGCGTGGATTCGGCCTCCGTCTACCACAACGCCAGCACCCGGTTCGCCGATGGCTACCGCTACGGCCTGGGCGCCGAGGTCGGCATCGCCACGGGCAAGCTTCACGCCCGGGGACCAATGGGGCTGGAAGGCCTTCTCACCTACAAATGGCTCCTCGAAGGATCGGGACATATCGTCGCCGATTACGCTTCGGGGACGAAGCGTTTCCTGCACAAAGATTTGCCCCTCGAAACTGGGAGGAACTGAGCCATGGAACTCACCGAAGCCGACGCGGCCAGCGACGCGCTCGCCGCGCGAGCGGAACTTAAAAGCGCCAACCGCATCGTCGTCAAGATAGGAACGGCCACCATTGCCCGGCCCAAGGACAAGCCGGCGCGCATCACCGCGGCGCGCGGCGCTGACGGCCTTGCCACGGCGCCTTCCGATTCGAGCCGCGGCGGCGTCGACACGGAGTACATCTACCGAGTCGCCGCCCAGTTCGCCGACCTCGTGCGCGCCGGCAAGCAGCTCATCCTCGTTACCTCGGGCGCCATCGGCATGGGCGCGAGGGAACTCGGCCTGACGAAACGCGTCACCGAAGTGCGCATGAGGCAAGCTTGCGCCGCCATCGGCCAGCCCCTCCTCATGGACGAGTACCGCAGGGCCTTCGGCGTCTTCGGCCTCACCGCCGCCCAGCTTCTCGTCACCCGCGACACCTGGAACGACCGCGCCTCCTACCTCAACCTCCGCGCCACCGTGGAAACCCTCCTCGAGGACAAGGCGATCCCTGTCTTCAACGAGAACGACTGCGTTTCCACCGCTGAAATCGGCAACGCATTCGGCGACAACGACCGCCTTTCCGCCTACGTGGCGAGCAAGATCGACGCCGAACTCCTCATCATCCTTTCGGATGTCGATTCCCTCTACGACGCCGACCCAAGGGAGAATCCCGACGCCAAACCCATCCCCTATGTCAAGGAACTCTCCAAGGAGCACCTGGCGGCCGCGGGCGGGCGAGGCTCTGAATTTTCCACCGGAGGCATGAAGACGAAGCTCGCGGCGGTCGCCATCGCGCGCGACGCGGGCTGCCGAGTCGTCATCGCGCACGGGCGCGAACCTCGCGTCATCGCCCGCGTCGCGGCGGGAGAACCCATAGGCACCCTTTTCGACGCCGCCCACGCCCTCAAGAACCGCGTCCGCTGGCTCAAGAATTCCCAGCCGCGCGGCACGATCACCGTGGACGAAGGAGCCTTGGCCGCCATAAAGGCGCGCAACTCCCTCCTTCCGCGCGGCGTCACCGCGGTGGGCGGCGATTTCAGCCGCGGCGCCGTCGTCCTCGTGAACGGCGCGGCCAAGATCGTCACCAATTTCTCCTCGGCCGAAATCGCCGCCGTCATGGGCAGGCGCAGCGAGGAAATCGAGACGCTCCTGGGCAAGGGAGTCCCGCACGTGATCGCCCGGCCGGAAGACACGGCCTTCCTGGACGACTAAAGCCCCGCCCGCTCTCCACGTACCCCTTTTCTCCTCCCCCAAACGCTTCCGCGCAAGCGCCTAATGGCTGGGCCATCGATCGATTCCCAGGAATTGCGGCCGAAATTTTCGATACTCTTTTATTTTCGTATTCTTTCGATAATTTCTATTTGACTGAAAATTAAAAGTGATGTAAAAATAATAGAAGGAATTTGCGCAGAGAATCGAACCCATCTGAAAAGAGAGGAGTACGCATGGCGAAGTTCAGCCCTTACGCGGCCATCGGGGAAATCTCGATTAACGACGTGAAATGGACACGCGGGTTCTGGGCGGAGCGGGTCGAGCGCTGCCATACCTCCATGATCCCTTATATGTGGAAAATACTCGCCAATGATTCCCTGAGCCATGCCTTCGCCAATTTCCGCATCGCCGCCGGCCTCGAGGAAGGCGAACACTCCGGCCCTCCCTTTTTCGACGGCGATCTCTACAAGTGGCTCGAATCGGTCGCCTCGGTCTACGCCGCCACCAAGGACGCGGAGCTGGACGCCTTGATGGACTCCGTGATCGCCGTGATCGCGAAAGCCCAACGAGCCGATGGCTATCTTCATACGCCGGTGATCATCGCCGAGAAAAACAAGGCCAAGGGCGTTCGCCGCCCTGGCGAGTCCGCCAGCGCGGCGAACCGCCTGAGCCCCTCGGCCAAGGATGACGCTTCCCAGGCCGCCGCTCCCGTCGCCATGCTCGATCGCCTTCACTTCGAAGTCTACAATTTCGGCCATCTCATGACGACCGCATGCCGACACCATGAAGCCACCGGCAAAAACAGCCTTCTCGAGGTGGCGGTCAAAGCCGCCGATTATCTTATAGGAAGATTCGCCGTTCCCGATCCCCAGACCGCCAAAAACAACATCTGCCCTTCCCACTACATGGGGTTGATCGAACTATTCCGGATAACCGGGCAGACCCGATTCCGCGATTTCGCCGCGGCTCTCATCGACAACAGGAACCTGATTAAGGACGGGACCGACGACAACCAGGACAGGATACCCTTCCGCGACCAAAGAAAGGCGGTTGGCCACTCGGTCAGGGCAAACTACCTCTACGCCGGCGTCGCCGATGTCTACGCCGAAACCGGCGACAAAACCCTTCTTCCCGCTCTTTCGAGCGTTTGGGACAATGTCGCCCACACGAAAACCTACATAACGGGCGCCACGGGAGCCCTTTACGACGGGGTCTCGCCCGACGGCGACGAGGACCATTGGTCGATCCAGCGGGTTCACCAGGCCTATGGCAGGGAATACCAGCTCCCGAACACGACCGCCTACAACGAAACCTGCGCGAATATCGGAAACGCCCTCTGGAATTGGAGGATGTTCCGCCTCACGGGCGAAGTCCGCTTCATGGATGTGGTGGAAACGGTGCTCTACAACAGCATGCTTTCGGGCATCAGCCTCGATGGGACGAAATATTTCTACCAGAATACCCTGCGTGAAGAGCGGGTCATGCCGGTCCGCCTGCGCTGGCCAAGGCACCGCAGCGGCTACATCTCATCCTTTTGCTGCCCGCCCAATGTGCTCCGGACGATAGCGGGCGCGGGAACCATGGCTTATGGCGTCTCCGAAAAAGGCATCACCGTCAACCTGTACGGCGGCAACCATCTCTCGACGGCGCTGAAGGACGGCTCCCTCGTCGAACTCGCCCAGGAATCCGCCTATCCCTGGGAAGGCGATGTGGCGCTCACCGTGTCGGCGGCGCCCGCGTCTGCCTTCGCCATCGCGTTGCGAATACCTCACTGGGCCGCGGGCGCCGCCCTTTCGGTCACCTCGGGCGGCAAAACCGAAGAAATACCCTGCCAGCCCGGGAGCTACGCTGAAATCGAGAGAGTCTGGCGCCCCGGCGATGTGATCCGCCTGCGCCTGCCCCTGCGTCCCAGGATGCTCCTGGCCCACCCCCTCGTCGAAGAAAGCAGGAACCAGGCCGCCGTGATGCGCGGCCCTGTCGTCTACTGCGTCGAATCGGAGGATCTGCCCTCGGGTATGGGGATCAAGGATGTGCTCCTCCCCAGCGCCGCCGTCTTCTCGGAAACGAAGGGCCAGGGCCAGTTCGCTGGAATGACCTTCCTGTCCTGCGCGGGATCGCGCATGGTGACGAAATCCGACGAAGGACTCTACAGCGAGCTGAAGTCCTATCGTTTCGAGGAATTCCCGCTCAAGCTCCTGCCCTACTTCGCCTGGGATAACCGAAGCCCCGGAGAAATGACGGTGTGGCTGCCTCTGAGGTGGATGTGACGCGGCCATCGAAACGCGCCGCGGGAGCGAAGCATGGATAAGCCCTGCAGCCTAAAATGTGAACAAGCGACGCACCCCCTCGGCCTCGCGACCAGCCTTCCCCGCTTTTCGTGGATTCCCCCCAAGGGGAAGCGCGGTTCGAGCCAGGCTAAATACCGCATCGTGTGCTCGCGCGACAAGGCCAAGGTGGCGCGCGGAATCGGCGATCTTTGGGATTCGGGATCGCGCGAATCGGCCGACTGTAACCTCGTGCCCTTCGGGGGGGCGCCTTTGGCCGGATGCGGCCGCTACTGGTGGGCGGTAAAAACCTGGAACGAGGGCGAAAGTCCCTGGAGCGATCCCGCCTTTTTCGACACGGCGGTGCTCGATCCCTCGGCCTGGAAGGCTTCCTGGATCTCCATGCCCAACCCCGAATTCGAGACGACGACGGTCCTCCTCGTCGAGGGAAGCATCAACAGCAACCGCCACGTACCCGCCCAGCTCTACCACGCGATGTATTTCCGCAAGGAGTTCTCGCTGGCGAAGCGACCCGTCAGGGCCATCGCCTATTTCTGCGGGCTAGGATACGGCGAGCTTTACGTGAACGGCGCGAAGGCGGGCGATCAGCGCCTCGACCCAGGCCAGACCGACTACGCGCGCCGCGCCCTTTACTCGACCTTCGATGTCACCGACTCGATTTCGGTCGGCGCGAACGCGCTCGGCTTTATCCTCGGCAATGGCAGATACATCGACGCCTATGGGTTCGGCAAGCCGCGGGGCTTCCTCCAGCTCCTCCTCGACTTCGCGGACGGGAGCCGCGAGACCCTCGTCTCGGATTCAT
>Ga0172379_10008506_pt1 | contig 12899 bp, 12 predicted proteins | sample GrowelOW334metaG_FD_119756 | JGI IMG/M metagenome (GOLD analysis project Ga0172379, IMG submission 119756) | Groundwater microbial communities from an aquifer near a municipal landfill in Southern Ontario, Canada - Groundwater well OW334 metaG | ecosystem: Environmental > Aquatic > Deep... | reverse complement strand
AACCATGCGTTTCTGGATCCTCTCATGGATCTTCGCCGGACTCGGAATGATCATCTTCTTCCTCGACCGGATAATCTAATCCCAAAGCTTCCTTTGACAAAAGCCTCCATAAGTGTTAAATTCCGGAGGCTTTTTAAAAATTTATACTGGGAGGAATGATGTAAATGGATGCTTATGAAACCTTCATCAAAAAATACCCATCATACGAGAACAATCTTCTCGATAAAGTAAGAAAAGAACAATTTCCTCAGCTCGAAGGCGTCTGTTATGCCGATTGGACAGGAGCGGCGCTCCCGTCGAGATTGCTGCTGGAATCACACTTCGACTTTCTGAAAAATAATCTTCTGGGTAACCCGCACTCGCATCATGGCCCGTCTGCGACGGCTATGCACGAGATCAACGAGACGCGCAGAGCGATACTCGATTTCTTTAAGGCTGACCCGGGAGAATATGATGTTATCTTCACCCAAAACGCCACGAAGGCGATTGAGATCCTGGAGAATTATCTTTTCGAAGGAGGCGAAATACTGCTTACGACCGATAATCATAATTCAGTCAACGGATTGAGAGAGATAGTGAAAAGAAAAGGCGGAGTGGTTCGCTACTCGCCCATAAACGAAGATCTCACCATAAACGAGGAGCGTCTGCAGACCGCTTTGCGTTTTCCGCGCTCATGCAGCAATAAGCTTTTCTGTTATCCGGCTAAATCGAACTATGTCGGAACCAAACATTCCCTTGATTGGATATGCGAAGCTCAAAGTAACGGCTGGGATGTCCTTTTGGACGCTGCCGCTTTTTCGGCCAACAACAGACTGGATCTGAGCGTCGTCAAACCCGACTTTGTGCCCATCTCTTTTTATAAGATATTCGGATACCCGACAGGTATCGGATGCCTGATCATCAAGAAGAGTAAGTACGGAAAATTGCATAAGAAGTGGTTCTCGGGAGGCAGTATTCTGCTGGTCGGCGTCATGCTCGACTTTTATGCTCTTGAGTCCCGAGGCTATGCTCGCTTTGAGGATGGTACCGTTAATTTCGGGAATATCCCGGCGATAAAAAACGGACTCGAATTCTTCACTTCATTGGGAAGCGGGATAAGCGACAGGGTGATATCGATCGCATCATGGCTTCATGATGAATTGAACGGAATGAGATATGGTGACGCGTACATAAAAGTTCACAGCCTAAAAGGCTGCGATACGGTCACATTCAGCGTCATTAAAGGCGATGAGACTATCGATGCCTGGACATTCGAACAAGCGGTCAACAAAGATAAGGTTTTTGTCCGCACCGGATGCTTTTGTAATCCGGGCGTGAACGAAAGGATCTTCAACTATAAAGTTGAAAGTTTTGCCAAGCTCTACAACAGCGCGATATCTCAGGAAGAGATAACGATCGAAGAGTTGAGAAAGTATTCCGGAAACGATCCCATAGGAGCTATCCGAACATCATTCGGGTTCGCCAACAATTTTAATGATGTGGCGATGCTCGCGAGTTCTGCCGCAAAATTCCTCCGCAATGTAAGTTAACTGTCAGTAAACAGCCCGCTCTCAAGCGGGTTTTTTCGTATTCACACCCCCCTCGAAAGGTTTATCGAGTATAATTATCTTTAATGAGCCTACTCATAAAAGGAGGCGATATAGTTGACGGTTCAGGAGGTGCTCCGAAGAAGGGGGATGTCCTTCTGATAGCCGGACGCATCGCCGCCATAGGAAATCTGGCGTCATACAAAGCCGAGCGCACCATATCGGCGAATGGCTGTCTGATAGTTCCCGGATTTATTGATATGGCTTCCGGTGCCGATCGTCATCTCTCGGTATTGTCGGACCACAGAGCGGAAGAGCTTCTTCTTCAGGGAATAACGACCGTCATAGGAGGCACAAGCGGAATATCGCTGGCTCCTCTGATGTACGGATCTCTCGAGGCCGTCTCGAATTGGTCCAAGTGGGAATCGATCAACGTCGACTGGCACTCTATGGGCGACCTCATGAATATACTGGGGTCGACGAAAAGCGGCGTTAACTTTGCATCTTTCGTCGGATACGACACCGTTAGAAGATCTCTCTCGAAAAAGAAAAGAAGTCTGAGTAAAAGCGAATCCCAGGTCATGGCTCATACTCTCTCTTCAGCTATACAGGATGGCGCTCTGGGTATATCTCTTTCTGCCGAAGATTCCGTGGCTCCCGATATGTCAGCAGAAGAAGCTCGCATCTTCGGTGTGCTGCTGCAGTCGGAAAAAGCGATCCTCGCCGCCGATCTGCCCCTCTTCCTTAAAAAGACCGGAGAAGCGGTTGAAAGCATCGTTAAGTGGACCAGGCTCGGCGCTCCGACGATCATTCAGAAGTTCTCCCGCGCCGCCGTATCAGTCAAGGAACTCGCCAGATCTTTTGAGATCATGGAAAGCGCTTCCGTTTCAGCGAGAATTATCGCGAGCGCATGTCCTTTGGGCTTCGATGAGCTATCCATCCGTTCGATCGTTCCTGAATCGATATGGTCGGAAGACCCGAAGGAGTTGTCGGCGAACATCATGAAAAAGAGGAACTCCGCCGCCATTGAGAAGAATTGGCCGAAAGAAAGATTGGCAAAACTTTGGATAACCGATGCTCCCACAGCTGATTTTCTTGTCGGTAAAAACGTAGCTGAATTCGCCGAGAATAGAGAGGTAAGTGCAACCGAGTGTTTTGCGAAGATAACGGAAATAACTTCAGGAAGAGTCTCTTTCTGTATCGAAACCGAGAGAAGTAAGCAGTCGGAAGAAGTGATCCTTCATCCTCGGGTTGCGATCGAAAGCGGAGCTTACGGATCGATGAATGAACGTTCTGATTTTCATAGAAAACTTGGCGGTGCCTTCCCGGAATTTTTCGAGATCGCAAACCGGTCAGGAATGAATATAGAAAAAGCCGTCGCGAAAACATCAGCTCTCCCTGCCGTGACCTGTAACCTGGGAAAGAGGGGACTGATAGAAGAAGGTTTCGCAGCCGACATCGTTGTAATGAAGGATAGGCGTCCTAATTGGGTTTTTGTGAACGGCATTGAATCCGTAAGCGAAGGTGTACTTACGGAGGATAGGGGAGGCAAGGTCATAAAGAGACATGTTTAAAGGATTCAGGAGAATAAGAGAAAAAGCGGATGTCATAATCCTGATAATCATGATCCTGCTTGTGATACTCGGATTGGCGGTTCTTGCGAGCGCTTCATCATCCGTATCGCTTGATCATTTCGGCCACCCTTATTTCTATCTTCAGCGACAATTCATTTTCATAATAACAGCCGGTCTCGCCGGTTTTCTGGCGGGAAGATTTATACCTATCAGATGGCTCAAGACGGCATCTTTTCCTCTGCTTCTCGTTAATCTCGGCCTTCTCGTTCTGGTACTCACTCCGCTCGGAGGAGATTTCGGAACATCCAACAGATGGATCGAGATAGCGGGAATTCCTTTTCAGCCGTCGGAACTTCTTAAGATCACTTTCATAATTTATCTGGCTAACTGGATGACCTCCAAGGGAAAGGACCGGAAAAATTTTGCCGAAGGACTTCTTCCTTTTCTTATTCTCTGCGGAATAGTGGGCGGACTCCTGATAGCGCAGCCTTCGACAAGTATCCTGGTGATACTGCTGTTGTCGGCCGGCATCGTTTATTTCATGGGCGGACTCAGATTTTCTTTTCTCGCCGCCATCATGGGCATTGCGGCTATCGCCCTCGGAATAATAATCACTATGACGCCGTACCGCATGGCTCGCATCACCACCTTCATGCATCCCGAATCCGATCCTCAGAAATCCGGCTGGCACCTCAGTCAGTCCCTTATGACCATAGGGTCAGGCGGTGTCTTCGGGGTCGGCTACGGGAATTCCGTCCTTAAGAATTCTCTTCCTGAACCGATGAACGATACGGTATTCGCCATCATCGCGGAGGAATTCGGCTTTGTGGGATCGATGTTCTTCATCTTCCTCTATTTCCTGCTCGTAATAGCCGGATTTTTGGGAAGTTTGCAAACCAGGGGCGTTTTCGGCAAACTGATGCTTATCGGCTTTTCGGCCGTGATCGGTATCCAGACATTCATCCATATCGCCTCCGTTTCGGGGCTTATGCCGATGACGGGAATGCCTCTTCCTTTCGTGAGTTACGGAGGCACCGGTATAATCGCCCTCATAACCATAGGGGGATTGATGATCAATATTTTGAAACATGAGTAAACTGAAAATAACTTTAGTCGGGGGAGGAACGGCGGGACACCTTAATCCGCTTATCGCGATAGGCGTCGAACTTCAGATCGAAGCGGTTAAGAATAATATTCCGCTCGAAGTCTCCTATATCGGAACTCCGGGAGAATATGCCGTCGACCTCAAGAATAACGGGGTCATCGTCAAGAAGATCTCCGGCAGCAGGATCCGACGCTATATAGATGTCGAAAATATTTTCGAAGGACCTAAGCTTATTCTTGGACTTCTTCAATCCCTCTGGCATCTCTTCTGGATAATGCCCGACGTCGTCTTTTCCAAAGGCGGAACGGGAGCTCTCGCGCCCGTCCTCGCGGCGCGATTCTATCGCATACCCGTCGTCATACATGAATCCGATTCCGTCCCCAGCGCCACGGGGAGAGTTTCCGCTAAATTCGCCAAGATAATTTTCACTTCCTTCAAGGAGATCATTCCTCTCTTTCCTCCCAAAGAACAGTCCAAGTGCGAACTGGTCGGAAGTCCTCTCCGAAGAACATTATTCTCCGATCTTCCCGATCAGAAGCTTGCGAAGAAAATATTGGGATTCGATTCCGATCTTCCCGTCATCCTTATTCTCGGAGGATCCCAAGGGTCGCAGCGGATAAACAATCTGATCATCTCAAGTCTTCATGAACTCCTGGGATCCGGACTTCAGATAATGCACCAGACAGGAGCGAAGCTTTTGGGTAACGTCGAGGGATCGCTCGGCGGTTATTTCGAAAGTGTCGAAGAAATGCATAAGGCAGGCTACCAGGTAGTGGACTTCTTTAAGGGTGACATGAAAGACGCCTTATCCGCCGCCGACCTCATCATCTCGAGAGCCGGATCAAGTATCTTCGAATTCGCCGCCTTCGGAAAACCCTCCGTGCTTATTCCGCTTCCCGAAGCCGCCCAGAATCACCAGCTTATGAATGCCAAGGCCTACGAGGCGGCCGAAGCCTGTATTCTCATGGAAGAGGACCAGATAACCGTTCCCGGTTTTGTCGGCAGAATAACATCCCTTATTGAGGACGAAGAGGCTCTCAGGGCCCTTTCTAGGGCCGCTAAAGCCTTCTCTAAACCCGACGCGGCTTCAAAAATAGCTTCAAAACTGCTAGAGTTAGCTAATGGTTAGAGTTAGACTCGCTCCGTCTCCGACTGGAATGATGCATATAGGTACGGCTCGCGCCGGCCTTTTTGTGTGGCTCTTTGCCCGTCAGCACGAAGGTAAGTTCATCCTTCGCATTGAAGACACCGATAAGGAACGTTCAACCAAGGAATACGAGGACAGCATCGTGAACGGACTGAGGGAACTCGGCCTTGGTTGGGATGAATTTTACAGACAGAGCGAACGCACTGACATCTATAAGGAGTATCTGACACGCCTGGTCTCCGAGGGCAAGGTATATCCCTGCTTCTGCTCCAAGGAAGAGCTTGATGCGGAACGAGTTGCAGCTGAATCCGAAAAGCGCTCCGTGATCTATTCAGGAAAATGTTCCGATATTCCACCCGAGGAAGCCGCAAAGCGTATCGGAGATGGAGAAGCCTTTACCCTCCGCTTCCGCATGCCGAAGGAGAAGATCAGCTTCGATGACATGGTCCGCGGTCACGTCGAATACGACGGAACTCTTATCGGCGATATTGTGATAGCTAAAAATTACGACGAGCCTTTATATAACTTCGTAGTTGTCATAGACGACGCCCTCATGCAGATCACTCACGTCATCCGCGGAGAGGATCATCTTTCGAATACCCCGAAGCAGATCGCCATCTTCAAAGCCATCGGATACGAAGCGCCGAGCTTCGGTCATCTTCCTCTTATCTTGAACGCCGACCGCAGCAAGATGTCCAAGAGAGGAGGGGACACCGCCCTCGTTGAATTCCTGGAAAAAGGATATATGCCCGAAGCGATCATCAACTTCCTCGCGCTCCTTTCCTGGCATCCGAAGGATGATCGTGAAATTTTTTCAAAAGAGGACCTCATAAAAGAATTCAGCATTGAGAGAGTTCAGAAGGGAGGATCCATCTTCGATTACGCGAAGCTTAATTGGCTTAACCGCTATTATATCAATCACGTCATTCCGACCTCGGAGATTTTGGCGCGCGCCGCAAGATTTATCCCTTCCGATTGGAAGCCGACCACGATGATGATCGACTCGGTCAAATCCCGCCTTGATACCCTCTCGGAGATAAAGGAAGCTCTCGCTATCTTTTTCGAGCCGCTTTCATATGAAGCCGAAATGCTTCACTTCAAAGATAAGCTTTTAAGCACCAAGCCGAATCTCATGAAAATATTATCCGTGATCGAATCGGCTGACGATTCTGATTTTGTTAACTCCGAATCGGTTGAGTTTATTCTTCGCAACGTCGTCGATCCCGACGCTAAAGGAGAATATCTCTGGCCGCTACGCGTGGCCCTTTCGGGAAGAAAAGCCTCGCCCGGACCCTATGAGATAATGTCCGCTCTCGGAAAAAAAGACTCCGTCTCCCGCATCACTGAGGCCATAGAAAAACTTTCTTAAACACTGGAAAAATGACCCTCCGTCCGCTTAAATGCTTTATCTTCGTCGTCGTTGCTCTGGCTCTTATCGTCCCACAGCCTGTTTCGGCTATAACGGAATACGAACTTCAGAAACAGATCGAAGCCAAGAATAAGGAGCTCGAAACGGTGCAGAGCGAGATCAACGCCACCCAGGGCATCTTGGATGATCTCGGAACCCAGAGTAAATCTCTATCCAAGGAGATCAAATCGACGGATTACACCATCAAGAATCTCGAGCTCGGAATAAGATCGAGCGTGATCAATGTGGACAAGCTCGGATTGGAACTCGAGAACCTCGATGAGAAACTTTCCGAGACCGAAAAGAGTATCCGAACAAAGAAAGATACCATCTCCTCCCTTGTCAGAGCTCTCCATGAAAAAGAAAATGAAGGCTTCCTTGAAATACTTCTGAGAGGGGACGATCTGGTCTCGAGCGTCGCGGACATCAACCAAATCACCCAGATGCAATCGACCCTCTCCATGGAGATCAACGAACTGAGGGACCTTACGAACTCCATCAATACGAATAAAAAAGTCAGCAGCGAAAAGAAATCCCAGCTCGAGATAGAAAGCGAGAATCTTAAGAGCCGCAAATATATCGTCGAAGATCAGAAGGCCTACAAACAGACCCTCCTCAGTCAGACTAAGAACAAGGAATCACTTTTCCAGAAACAGCTTTCTGAACTCGAGAAAAAGCAGATCTCCATTAACGACGAGATAGAAAACCTCGAAAGCAGCCTGCGCAAGAACTTCAACGCTTCTCTCGCTCCGGGCAGGGGATATTTATCGAAGCCGTTCAACGGATCCCGCCCCCTTACCCAGGAATACGGAGCAACAGCTTTCGCCGCCCGAGCATATAAGACAGGTTTCCATAACGGTAACGACTACGGCATGCCCGTCGGCACTCCGCTCATAGCTCCCGCCGATGGAAAGGTTTTTGCCGTCGGTAACAACGGCAAGTATCAATACGGAAAATATATCGCCATCAAGCACGGAGATAATTTCTACACTCTCTGCGCTCATCTTTCGAGACAGGTCGTCTCCGTCGGACAGACGGTCAAGAAAGGGGAAGTGATAGGCTACTCGGGAAATACCGGTTATTCGACGGGAGCCCATCTTCACTTCGGCGTCTATCAGACGATGGAACTTAAAGGCTTCACGGGAGCGGGACTCGTTCCTGTCGGTGTCACGATGAACCCGGCCGACTATTACTAAGATCATGAACCGGGAAAAAGAAATAAAGATCGAACTCAATATCCCTCTCGATATTTTTTTGAAGAGAATAGGGGAGCTCGGATTCAATAAGGAAAAGGAGATAACGCAGAGCGACAACTACTTCGATACGGAAGATTGGCGCCTTTACAGAAGCGTCGCCGCAATGAGAATAAGGCAGGTGAATGATGTCGATCATTCTTTCGCGTTCAAGAAGGTGTTTCATCTTCCGAATAAAGACAACTGTCAGTACATAGAAGAAATAGAAGGACGCCTTCCTTTAGGTGATGAAGGTAAGCTGAAGGATATTTTCGACCGCCTCAATATCACCGGCGGAAAATATGATATCCGTGACGGAGCGGAACTTGCCGAAGTGCTTGAGCGGAACGGATTTCAGGGCGAACAGATTCTTAAGAAAACCAGACTTGCTTTCCGTGATTCAGAGAAAAACGAAGTGGTCATCGATGATGTCGATCACGTCGGAACGATAATCGAACTCGAATGTGAAGATAGGGAACCCTTGGACGTCGTCAAAGAACTTCTCCGGGATTCGGAATGGACGAGAAGCACCTTAGGCACCAGCTACATCTGGCTGGACAAGGTAAAGGGATTCAACGATCACCTCGACTACGAAAATAAATTCGCGGAAAAACCCGACTGGAATGTCTGGGACAACGAACGCGAAATGTACGAAGGTCTTAAGTAGTCACCTCTTGGGCTGAAAAGAGGGGAGCCGGCCGGAGAAAGATCGGCCACTCGTCGATGATACCTCCCTGGTGTTATAATTATCTCGAACAAGGTCGAGCCTATTCACCTATATAAAAACATGGACAATAACGCGATTCAGCAATTACTTAATTCTTTACAGAACTTGGGGCACGCCATGGTTCCGATCCTTAAATCCATCATGGATGTCATCGCTCAAGGACTGCAGATACTCATCGATCTTATCAGACAGGGAATGGGTCAACTGGGATAAGAAGCTCCCGCCTTTCATTATTAGACGTGTCGCATAATACACCTTTTGCGACACATAACTCCGGGAATAGGCTTTAAGGCCGTCCCCTCTGATATATTAAAAATCCGCTCCCTATCTACATGGAGCGGATTTTTTTATATAATCATCATTAATCAAATAAAAAACTCACCCTATGCCCGCTTCTAACGCACGTCCAAAAAAAACTAGCTCAGGATCACTTAAAACTCCTCAAAAAGCACTCCCCCGGAGGGTTCATTTTATAGGCATCGGGGGCATAGGTATGAGCTCCTTGGCTCGTTGGTTTTTGGCTCAAAAATGGCTTGTAACAGGCTCTGACGCGGCAAAGAGCTCCATTACCCAAGAATTAGGCAAGGACGGCATTAAGGTTAAAATTGGGCATAGTAAGGGTAATCTACCTATAAAAGCCGATCTGGTGATCGCTTCAGCGGCTGTTTCGCCGGATAACTCCGAAATAGTTCTCGCCACCGAGCTCGGCATCAGGACGCAGAGGTACTCCGAGGCCTTGGGAGATGTGACCCGTAAGTATAAGACCATCGCCATATGCGGCAGTCATGGTAAGAGCTCCACGACCGCCATGGTCGCAAAGATATTCATAACGGCCAAGCTCGACCCGACCGTCGTGATAGGAACCAAACTCGAGGGCTGGAATTTCCGTTCCGGCAAAAGCGAATGGCTTATCATCGAGGCTGACGAATATAACGGCGCCTTCTGGAATTACAAACCCTTTGCCGCGATCGTCACGAACATCGACCTCGAACATGTCGACTTCTATAAGAACCTCGCCGCCGTTAAAAATTCTTTCTTTAAATTCCTAAGGTCGGCCGGCGAGTTCGTCGTCGCCAACAAGGATAATAAGAATACCTACGATGTGTCGCAAAAGATTAAGACCGCTAAGGTCGTTTATTTCTCGGCCGACGATATGGTTCGCGTCGAAAAACTGAAGAACATCCTCAAGGTCCCGGGAACTCATAACGTCATGAATGCTCTCGCGGCCTGGAAGCTCGCCGAGTCGGTCGGTATAGATGAAGCGACCATCCTTAAAGCTCTCGCCTCATATAAGGGCGTCTGGCGTCGTATTGAATACAAAGGACATACTCCCGAAGGCATGAAGATATATGACGACTATGCCCACCATCCGACCGAGATCAAAGCCTCGCTTCAGGCGCTCAGGGAAAAATATTCCAAGGAACATCTGATCTGCGTATTCCAACCGCATCAATCAAGAAGACTCATCGCGCTCTACAAGGACTTCATCGGAAGCTTCGGTGATGCCGACTCGGTTCTCCTGATAGACACCTACAATCCGAAAGGCAGAGATGAGGTGTCGCAAAATATTACCGCCACGACTTTAGCGGAAGAGATAAATAAAAAAAGCAGATCTTCCGATAAGGCTGCGTATATCGGTTCACATAAAGATATCCGCAAAGCCCTTAAGGCTCTGGTGAAAAATAAAAAACTTAAAGAATCGAACACTGTCGCCATTCTCATGGGAGCGGGAGATGTCTCCGACGAAACAGGCAAGCTCGTTCAATAACTCCCCTCTCCTGACCGCAACAAGGCCGCAGGCCGATTCAATATCTTCAACAATTTAAACATCTAGAACATCTCTATAAATGGATTTCAAAAACATAAACGAATTTAAGGACGGAGCGGGATATGTCATCGAAGACCTCTGGTATCCGCGCGTTACAAGCATCGTGGGAATAAAAGCGAAGCCTGCCCTCTATCGATATTACGCAGGACTGAAGAACTTCGAGGAAGGCGAAAGAATAAAACAGCAATCGGCCGATGAAGGAACTATTGTTCATGAAGCTATCCAAGCTGTGATGCGCGGCGAGGAACCGATACTTACGGATATCACCAAGCCCGTCGTCGAGGCTTACAGAAAATTCATCGAAACCACCCCCATCGAAGTCATTCCCGAATATATCGAACGACGCATCACGAATCACGACGAAAGATATTCTGGAACTTGTGATGCTGTAGCGATGATCGGCGGCAAACTCGGCGTTCTCGACATTAAAACCTCTCAGGCGATCTATCGAGATTATTGTCTTCAGACCTCCGCATACGTGGAGCCTCTCCGTCACGAACTGAAGGATCTCTCGACCCGCTGGATACTTCGCATCGATCAGGCGGAATCCTGCCGCAAATGCGGAGGCACAAGAAGAACCAAGGGTGGTAATGAGAAGATCAGACTTCCCTGGAAAAATCCTTACGCCAAATTCTGTAAGCACGAATGGTCCGAACCTCAGGGCGCCATCGAGCTCAAGGAATTCAGCGATTTCGACGACGATTATAAAGCCTTCCTCGGAGCGAAGGTCCTCTGGGAATGGGAGAATATCGACTGGCTGAGACAGATCGGATACAGGCAATAGATAAAGCACAAATATAAGGACGCAAACAAATTTCCACCCGAAAATCTCATATCCTAAAAAATGCGATCGCATTTTTTAGGATATGAAAATATACAGAACACCCCGACTAAAGCCGGGGTGTTCTGTCTGGTAAGCACATAAAAAATAAAGAGCTTTTAATTAAGCTCTTTTTTTATAGATCGTTCTCATATAACTGAGGAGCGATATCCAGTATCAATTCCGGGTGTTTATCTAAATGATCGATGAGTTCGTTATAGAATTCCCACTCGCCTATATCCAAGTCGAAGTCTCCGCAATATCCGAAAGTATCGGTATAACGCAGATTCGATCCGCAGACCAGCGTCAAAAACGGGTCGAAGTTATCGGACATCCTCGCATAACAGCAGACATTGCAGGATGCGCATAACGGCGGATAGACCTTCCCCTTCAGCTTTATCGAATGGATGATCACAGGGTTATCTTCGAATTCATCCAGGTCCGGATCGATATCGATTATCTTCGCAAGCGGCATTTAAAGACCTCCTCTCAAAATGTTCTAGCTGTAAGTAACGCACGGATCTCGATCCGAGGTCAATTAAAAAAATAGCGGAGCTCAATGAGCTCCGCTTTCAATTCCTCCTCTTTCTCTCTATCTCGGTACTTCCACCCAGCCGTTACTGTCGATATATCCGTACAGTACGCCTTTCTTTATGCCTGCTTTTTTGATCATGATGAAAAACGGTTCATTGACGATCAGGCCCTGCTTTTGAACTCCGCGAGTTCCGACTGCAGCTGCCACCTCCGCCTTAACCCCTCTTTCATCAACTTCCAGCACCACCTGCTCCTTCGCCTGTCCGATGGTCATGGTCCTCTTTCCCTTCTGGGAGATCGTAAGACCTTCCATCCACGACACGTCGATATCAGCTTTCGCTTTTATCATCGGCATACTGAAGAAATCAGAATCATCGGACACCTTCTTCGCGTAGGTCATTATATCTCCGATCGTTTTCTGAAGGACAAGACTGTCCGTCGGAATAGTTCTCTTGTCGCCCTGGATCGTTATGAATACTTCATAGCCGCCCATGGCTTCAAGTCTGATGATCGGAAAATTATGATTGATGGCATTCATCACCGAGAACCCTTCTTCGAATTTCAGAGTCGCGTATTTCATCCCTCCGACATTCATCGAAGACCTCGTCGGCTTAGACAGCCAATCAAAGATCGCTCTCATGATGGCCACGGCTCCGACTCCGCCCTCTCCGAGTTCCTGTAAACGTATATCAAATCCTTCACTCTTAAGTGTCTCGTTCAGTTTCGCGGCGCTTTCGCCCGCAAAGGTCTTAAGTTCTCTTCCTCGGCGAAAAAATCCGAGATCATATCTTTCAGCATATTCTCCCTTGATGAGTTTCCTCTGAGCGTCATTCGAAGACTGCCACCCTCGTGATTCCATATTGAGATAGATCTCAATGGCTTCGAGGGATGCGACTAGTGGGTGTGGTGCAAAAAATAACATATGGCATTACTCCTTTTCAGTGATATTCAGCGGTTTCCCGCGTTATTTAGGTACCCCGAAAAAATACGACTATTTT
>Ga0172379_10008505_pt1 | contig 12899 bp, 13 predicted proteins | sample GrowelOW334metaG_FD_119756 | JGI IMG/M metagenome (GOLD analysis project Ga0172379, IMG submission 119756) | Groundwater microbial communities from an aquifer near a municipal landfill in Southern Ontario, Canada - Groundwater well OW334 metaG | ecosystem: Environmental > Aquatic > Deep... | reverse complement strand
TTAATGCGAGAAGTGACTTTTGGACATGATGGTGATTTTTCGCGTCAGGTTTTTATCAACCGTTATAATGCTGATTTGGCCAATGATTTGGGTAATCTACTTAGCCGAACGTTGACTATGGTTGAGAAATATTTTGCAGGGGAGATTACCGCAGTTACGGCTAGAAAATTTGATGAATTAAGTATTGAATTAGTGGAACTGACAATTCAACTACCATCCGTTTTTGATCAGAAGATGAATGAGTTGGCTTTCTCTGATGCACTTCAGGCCATTTGGCATTTAATCAGCCGGGCTAATAATTATATTGAAAAAGAAGCGCCGTGGGGCTTGGCTAAAGCCAAAGAGACGGAAAAACTCCAGGCGGTCCTTTTCAACCTTTGTGAAGTCTTAAAAACTGCGGCTGTGTTAATTTCTCCTTTTATGCCGACAACAGCCGAGAAGATTTGGGGGCAATTAGGTTTAGCTTTGCCGCTTAACTTAACGACTAATTTAGCCGGCGTTAAAATCAATAAAGGTCAAGTTCTTTTCCCTCGTTTAACTGTAACTTAATGGAAATGGATCATTTCAGCGCACCGCTAGAACAAGTCTTGTCCGAATTAAAAACCTCGGAGAGAGGGCTGAAGGACGAAGATGTCAAACGGCGTCTCTTGATCCACGGTTACAACAAGCCGATCATCAAAAAAGAGCGTAGTATTCCCGTTCAAATCCTGGTCAAGTTTGCCAATCCGCTGGTTGCTGTTTTATTGATTATCGCCGGTTTTTCACTTTTCTTTGGAGAAAAGATCAACGCCTTGTTTGTAATGGCCATGGCGATCATGTCGGTTTTCCTCTCTTTTATTCAGGAATACCGGGCAAGTGAGGAGGCGAAAAAATTAATTGCGATGGTCCACACCACCGCCACGGTCCTGCGCAACAACAAAGCTAAAGAGGTCCAGATTGCAGAAATTGTTCCAGGTGATATTGTTGATCTGTATGCTGGCGACATGATCCCAGCCGACCTGCGGATCATTTCCAGCAAAGACCTTTTTATTAATGAAGCTTCCCTGACCGGCGAATCGCTGCCGGTCGAAAAACACGCGACCGAACCTCCAGCAAACATCGCTTACATGGGATCCAGTGTGGTCAGCGGCACGGCGCTTGGGCTGGTTGTCAAGACCGGGCAAAACACCAAATTTGGTGAGCTCGCTAAAAACATTACTACAGCCCAGGTACCAACCAGCTTTGATAAAGGCTTGCGCGATTTTACCTGGATGATGATCCGCTTCATGGTGATCTTTGTTATTTTAATATTCGGCGTCAATGTTTTATTGCGAGGCAATATTATTGAAGCGTTCCTTTTCTCGCTGGCGGTTGCTGTCGGCTTGACACCGGAAATGATGCCGATGCTGGTGACTGTTAACCTTTCCCGCGGTGCGATGGCGATGGCCAAAAAAGAGGTCATTGTTAAAAGACTAAGCTCCATCCAAAATTTCGGCGCCATGGACATTCTCTGCACCGATAAGACCGGAACGCTGACCCAGGACAAGATCATCTTGGAAAAGCATTGTAATGTTCAGGGAAAAGAAGATCAGGCGGTACTGGACATGGCTTACCTGAATAGTTTTCACCAAACTGGCTTAAAGAATTTACTGGATAAGGCTATCTTAAAGCATGAAAAACTTATTCTCAGTGAGCACAAAAAAGTAGATGAGATCCCTTTTGATTTTTTGCGCAAGATCATGTCGGTGGTCATTGATCACGATGGTTACCATCGCCTGATCGCCAAAGGCGCGCCGGAAGAAGTTTTTACCCGTTGTGACCGCTATGAACTGGACGGTCAAATTTATCCGATCCATCCCGACATCCTAAAGGAACTGAAAAAAGAATATGATGCTTTAAGTTCGGATGGTTTTCGGGTCCTGGCGCTGGCCTACAAAGATGTGGATAAAAGCCAAACAGTTTTCTCCCGAACAGATGAGAGCAATTTAATCCTCAAAGGGTATCTGGCTTTCTTGGACCCACCTAAGTCAACCGCTAAAGAGACAATTGTTGCGCTAAAGAAAATGGGGATTGAACTGAAGGTATTGACTGGTGATAATGAACTTGTAACCCGCAAGATCTGCAGCGAGATCGAAATTGAAATTAAAGGGCTGGTCACGACCGAGCAGATCGATAAAGCCAGTGATACCGAATTAAAAGAGATCGTCAATAACGCGACGGTATTTGTCCGCCTGACGCCGATGCAGAAGGAGAGGATTATCCTCGCGCTCCAGGCCCAGTCTCACACGGTCGGTTTCCTTGGAGACGGGATCAATGATGGTGCGGCTTTAAAAGTATCCGACGTTGGTATCTCTGTCAATAACGCGGCAGATATAGCCAAAGAGTCGGCGGACATTATCTTATTGCGCAAAAGCTTGCGAGTTATCAAAGATGCGGTGTTGGAAGGACGGAAAACGTTTGGCAACATTGTCAAATATATCAAAATGGGATCGAGCTCAAACTTCGGCAATATGCTAAGCATGACGGGAGGAAGCATATTTTTGCCATTCCTGCCAATGCTGCCGATCCAGATATTGTTGAACAATTTTCTCTATGACTTGTCGCAGATTGCCATCCCCAGCGACGCGGTTGATAGGGATTACACGATCAAGCCGCGGGCCTGGAACATTAAGGCGATCAGGAACTTTATGGTTACAATTGGGCCAGTCAGCTCGATATTTGATTTTCTGACCTATGGGATGATGCTTTTCATCTTTCGTGCTCAGCCGCCGCTATTTCATACCGGCTGGTTTTTAGAGTCGCTAACGACGCAGACGCTGGTGATCTACATTATCAGGACCAGTAAAATCCCGTTTTTGGAGAGCTGGCCGAGCCGCTTTCTGATGGTGACTTCAGCCTTGATTGTTGCGATAGGTTTTGGCCTGGTCTTTTCGCCGTTGGCCGGAGCGTTGGGCTTCGTGGTTCCGCCGCGATTATATTTTGTCCTGTTGGCCCTGATGGTGGGGGTATACTTATTCCTGGTCCAGATTGTCAAAGTCTGGTTTATCAGAAAGTTTGGGTTTGATTAGCCTCAAAACGAAACGGTTTTTATTTAAACTAAACCCTACAGATTCCTTTTTCTTGAAGCCAAAATGTTTTCACAAACGCCTCTAAATGTCTTTCTGAAAACTTTGGCTTCCATCCTCTGTCAGCTATATTGTTTAATTCTGCGGCTAGTTCAGGCAGTCTCCCTAATTTAATGGCAGCTGCGGCCCGAACTAAAATATTTTTATCTTCCCCGAGGTTTTCTAGCGCTTCGACGCAAAAAGGCGGTGTATTTCTAATCCCTGCCATTAAAAGGGTCTCATGGGTATGCGGTCGAATGATCTTGCCGTCAGGGGTGGTGGGACCCACCATTTGTACGGTTTTTCTGATTTTGTCAATGTTAGCCAGGCTTTTATCTGATAGTGTGTCTAATATAGTTTTTATTTTAGCGGCTGTTATGCTTTCTGAAATATTAATTTCTTTGACTCCAGCGGCATAAAGACACCTGGCATAATGTTGAGAAGAGGGGACAAAACAATTAAAAATTTCATTTGCGGATTCATGATTAATGAAAAGACATTGGGGCTCGACAGTGATTGTGATTTCCTTTCTTCCTGAACTCGCACCGGCAATAAAAGCAGCCACAGCTTTTGCTCCTCGTGTCAGAGTCAGGCTATTCCATAATAGACGAGCACTTCCAACTTTTCTTGCGGATAAATCAACTATTGCTATTGCCATCATTTAGCCTCCTTAATAAGCCATCAAATATATATCGTCATATTTTTCAAATAATTTCATTTTTTATATGTTTTTTATAATTGTTTTCCCTGATTTCTAAGTCTCTAAGTGCCTTAGTCCCTTTCCCTGGTAATAAAATTGCTTGTATGCTTACATGAACAAACAGCAGATTGGCCGCTTTTGCCACCAGCTTCAGATGTTATTAGCCTCCGGCGTCCCATTGTGGGAAGCCTGCCAAATTTTAAACCGTTTATCGTCTTCAAAATTAGACAAATCGCTGGCGCTTCTGGCTGAAGGGGCGGCCTTATCGACCGCTTTTGATAAAGTCTTGCCCCCCTTAGTTATCAGCTCCCTGCAGAATGCCGAGCAGGTTGGGAATCTTGAGGGAGTTCTTCAACGCCTGGGGCATTATTATGAAGATCGGGCGGAGATCGAAAACAAAGTCAAAAGCGCTCTCATTTACCCTGTTTTTGTCCTAATTTTATCCGCTCTATCTCTAGTTTTAATGTTGGTGGTTGTCCTCCCAGGATTTAAAGAGCTTTTTGCCGATCTTGGGGCGGACTTACCGTGGTTGACCCAATTTGTGATATTAAACGCGGATAGAGCTGTTCTGCTTTTCCCTTATGTGGTTATTTTAATCATCGCGGCTGTTGTAGGAGTGTTTTATTATCGACGTTCCGCTGTCGGAGCCTTCAATCTTGATAAAATATTATTAAAAATCCCTTTTATCCGACGCAGTTTAATGGCCGAAGCCCTGCGGAATTTGGGAACGCTTCTCAATGGCGGCGTGCCGATGATGACCGCATTAAATACAGTGACAGCTACTACACCCAATTTAGTTTTGCGGTCATATTTTACAGAAATTACCAGCCTGGTGGCTGCGGGAGAACGATTAAGTTTAATCCTCACCAACCAGCAGCTTCTTTCTGATGAAATAATCCAAATGATCAAAGTAGGGGAGAATTGCGGCCGCCTGTCGCAGATGCTTATCGCCAGCGCAGATCTTTACGAGAAAGAAAGGGAATACCAGCTAAAAAAAATGATCGCGCTGCTGGAACCGTGCCTGACACTGGTTGTGGGGGGGATTGTTGCTATAATCGCGCTGACGGTCTTTTTACCATTGATTGGCATGGCGTCTAAACTACAATAGGTGTTATAATTAAAGGAGGTGAAAATAATGAGAAGATCTGGTTTCACGTTGATGGAAATGCTGGTGGTTATCGGCATTATTGGTTTGCTGGCAGTTTTTTTGGTCCCCAATCTGCTCGGGGCCAAAGATCGAGCCAAAGAAGCGTCCGTAAAAGCAGTGATGCATTCTGTTCAGCTGGCAGTTGAGGCTTATGAGATGGAAAATGAAGTTTATCCGATTGCCAATAATTTACCGCTGGAAAGTCTTTGTCGCAATTATCTGATGGCAGGTGGATACATTGCTTCAGTACCCAAAAATCCTTTTACCGGACAAGAGTATAAGGATGGCGATGCGGCCGGTCGGATAATTTATAATTACGATCAAGCTTCCGGTAAATATACTTTAACAGCTTACGGTCGTTCGTCTTTACGCAAAATTCAAGAACTAAGCAATCTGTGATAAAATAACCGCATGATAAAGCAGGCTATTGCCGTTTTTTTGCTATTACTTTGTTTGACCGGCTGTGCCGCGCCAGGGAAATTAACCGCGAAAGCGATAAAATTACCTGATCCAGCCCAAGCTGATCCTAACGGGAGTCTTATCTTAGCTCTTGGCGGAGAAATCTCTGTCATCAATCCTGTCCTTTCCACAGATACTTCTTCATCGGCAGTAGAAGGGGTTATTTTTAACGGTCTGACGACAATTAACGAAAGCCTAGAGGTTATCCCTGAATTAGCCAGTTCCTGGACTGTCTCACCTGATGGCAAGATTTGGACATTTAAACTCCGGCCGGGTGTCAAATGGCACGATGGCCAGCTCTTTACCGCCGCGGACGTGGTTTTTACCTATGACACGATTTTGAACCCTAAAGTCAATTCCGTGCGGCGCAGTGATTACATTATTGATGGGGAAGAGATCAAATTCCGGGCTTTGGATAAACTAACGGTCCAGGCAATCCTGCCCAAACCTTTTGCCCCATTCCTGACCCGGACGATGATGGGAATTATTCCCAAACATCTGCTTGAAGGGAAAGATATCAACACGGCTAGTTTTAATCGTGCTCCAGTGGGGACTGGGCCGTTTAAATTCAAAGAGTGGGTTACAGGGGACCATGTTTCTGTTGTCAGGAATGATAATTATTATAAAGGCCGGCCGATGCTGGCCCAAATCATTATGAAAATTATTCCTGATGAAAACTCGACTCTGGTAGCGCTGGAAGCAGGGGAAGTGGATGAAACAGGTGTTCCGCCCAAGGATTATCAGCGTTTAAAAGCTAAAGCCGGAATTAACGTCTTTGAGTATGACGCGCTAACCTACACTTATCTGGCTTTTAATCTCGCTAATCCCAAGTTCCAGGATAAGCGGGTCCGTCAGGCGTTGGCTTATGCCACTGATAAAGAACAACTGGTGAAATTGATCTTCAAGGGCTTGGCTTCTCCGGCTTATGCTCCGTCGGCGCCGATCTCCTGGGCTTATTCTGACGCAGTGGAAAAATATTCTTATGATCCCGTTAAAGCCCGCCAATTGTTGGCGGAGGCGGGGGTTAAGAATTTATCTTTTACTATTTTGACTAACCAGGGAAATAAAGAACGGGAAAAAGCGGCGGTTGTACTGCAGCAGCAGTTTAAAAAAGTGGGGGTTAAAGTCGACATTCGTGTAATGGAGTGGTCAGCCCTTCTTAAAATTGTCAACTCGCCACAAGCTCCCAAAGATTTTGATGCGGTGCTGATGGGATGGGCACTGGGGCTTGATCCCGATGCTTATTCTATCTGGCACTCTTCACAATATCCGACCGGTTTTAATTTTATCGATTACAAAAATCCTGCAGTTGATCGTCTCTTGGCCAGAGGGCGGACAACGCTGGATCAAGCCCAACGGAAGAAAATCTACGCCCAACTCTGGCAGGTTATTGCCGCCGACCAACCTTATATCTTCCTCTGGTATCCCAAGAGTGTAGTGGCTATCAGAGAGAGAGTTGGCGGATTGTCACGGCCGGGACCGGCGGGCTTGATGTTAAACATCGAAAAGCTTTTTGTCACTAAATGAAATCTTATTTAAGACAGAGATTGATCCAATTTATTCCCATTATATTGGGAGTCTCGCTCCTCTCATTTTTTGTCATGCACTTAGCCCCCGGCGACCCAACGGCTTTATTTAGCGACCCTAACGTTAATCCAATCGAACTGGCGCGTATCCGGGCCAACTGGGGCTTGGATAAGCCGATTGTAGTCCAATATTTTTACTGGCTGGGGAATGTCGTGCGCGGCGATTTTGGCACCAGTTATACGACGGGACAACCTGTTCTTCAAGAAATATTGGCTCGCCTGCCGGCCACTTTAATGTTAATGATCCCCGCATATATCCTAACCCTCTTGATTACAATTCCTCTAGGCGTTATTTGTGCGGTTAAAAAAGAGAGTTGGTTTGACAATCTGGTCACCTTTTTTTCCTTTGCCGGTATGGCGACGCCGTCTTTCTGGCTCGGTTTGGTTTTGATGCTGGTTTTTGCTGTCCAGCTTCACTGGCTGCCGGCGGTAGGGATGTATGAATCTGGAATAACAGGGGCCTCTTTGTTTGTTCGAGGGTTTGATTTTATCCGCCATTTAATTTTACCGCTATCAACCATGGTCTTATTGAGCCTGGCTGGCATTACCCGTTACCAGCGGGCGGCAATGCTGGAGGTTTTAGGTCAAGATTTTATCCGGACTGCGAGGGCAAAAGGATTGCCAGAACGGCAGGTGATATTTAAGCATGCCTTGAAAAATGCTCTTATCCCAATCGTCACCTTAATAGGCTTGTCGTTACCGGATCTCTTTGGCGGGGCATTTATCATAGAGACTATTTTTGCCTGGCCGGGAATGGGGCGGCTTGGGGTTATGGCGATCTTCCAGCGTAACTATCCTCTGATTATGGGAATTGTTATTTTTTCCGCGGTTTTAATTATGTTGGGGAACTTGCTGGCTGACATGGCTTACGCTTGGGTCGATCCGAGGATAAGATATGCTAAAAAATAAACTAACAGTTTTTGGTTTAACGATCCTAACTCTGTTTGCCATTGTGGCCCTGTTGGCTCCAATAATTGCTCCCTATAATCCCAATGAAATCGTTGATACAGAAACATTAGCTCCCAGCGCTCAGCACTTATTCGGTACTGACGACCTGGGCCGCGATATTTTTAGCCGGGCGGTTTACGGCGCTAGAATTTCTTTAACTGTTGGCTTAGTTGCCGTCATCCTGGCTTTAATTATTGGGATACTGCTGGGGGCCGTGGCCGGTTACTTTGGCGGTTGGGTTGATACCCTCGTTTCCCGCTTCATCGATATTATGCTGGCTTTTCCTTCCATATTTTTAATTTTAGCCATCCAGGCGATGCTAACACCAAATATATATAATGTAATGATCGTTATTGGTCTAACATCCTGGATGGGAGTGGCGCGGTTGGTGCGGGGAGAATATTTAAAAATCAGAGAACTATCTTATGTCGAAGCGGCGCAGGCTATCGGCTGTTCGCCCTGGCGAATAATTTTTCGTCACATTTTGCCTAATGCTCAAGCGCCCATTATTGTCGCCGCAACTTTGGGGATGGCTGGGGCAATTTTGACCGAATCATCGCTTTCATTTTTGGGCCTGGGAGTCCAGCCTCCGACACCATCATGGGGAAATATGTTAATGGATGCCCAAGCTTATCTGCGCGATGCTCCCTGGCTGGCAATAATTCCTGGTATTTTAATTTTGTTAACCGTTCTCTCGTTTTATTTAATTGGCGAAGGTTTGCGCCAAGCCATTGATCCGAGGCAAGATTATGCTGGAAGTTAAAAATCTTACTACAGTGTTTTATAAAGATGGGACAGCTGTTACGGCAGTTGATGATGTCAGCTTTACTGTACAAAAAGGGGAGATATTGGGCATTTTAGGAGAATCAGGATCAGGCAAATCAACCGTTGCTAATTCTATTATGCAATTGGTGCCGCCGCCCGGCAAAATTATTAGCGGAGAAATATTATTTAATGGCCAAGATATTTTAAAACTCTCGGAGCACGAGATGATTAAAATACGCGGCGCCAAAATTGCCATGGTTTTTCAAGACCCTTTTACTTCTCTTAATCCCGTACTGACTGTGGGGGAGCAAATTGTCGAAGCGATCAGGCTTCATCAGGGTTTAAACAAAAATGAAGCCTGGCAAAGAGCGATCGAAATGTTGGAGACGGTCCGCATCAACGGTGCAGCAGAGAGGATACGTGACTATCCCCACCAGTTTTCCGGCGGGATGCGCCAGCGGGTGATGCTGGCGATGGCCCTCTCTTGCCAACCGGAACTCCTTTTGGCAGATGAGCCAACGACAGCTTTGGATGTGACAATCCAGGCCGAGATCATCAAATTAATTAAAGAATTACAACAAAAATTTAATTTATCAGTAATTTACATTACTCATAATTTTGGTATAATAAGGGCGCTTTGTCAGAGAGTCATTGTGATGCATGGCGGCAAGGTGGTAGAAGTGGGGACAGTTTCGCAGATTATTTCCGCTCCGAAAGAAGAGTACACTAGAAATCTGGTCAATTGTTTGCAAGTATTAAAGAGTTGAGGAGGAAAAAATGAAAATCACGCAGGAATTATCCAACGAAGCAAGCTTAATCTCCATGTCCCTGCTGGCCATTATCGCTGTTTTGTTGATTGTTATTATTTATAAATTGTAGTCTGAAAAAAACACGATAACCAAATAGGAGGAATTATGCCAGACATTACTTTTGCTGATTTTCAGAAGTTAGAAATTAGAGTAGCCGAAATTAAAACTGCGGAAGAGATCCCCGGGGCAGATAAACTTTATAAACTTACTGTTGATCTGGGAACAGAACAGAGAACTTTAGTTGCCGGGATCAAACCATATTATCCAATGGAAGAACTGGTTGGCAAAAAAGTTCTTGTTTTAGCTAATTTGGAGCCGAAGACAATTCGCGGCGTCGAGAGCCATGGCATGGTCCTCTGCGCTCATACTGAAGACCGCTCACTATTGACAGTTACTACTGTCCACAAAGATGTTCCCAACGGATCCAAAGTCTCATAATTTAATGAAAATTGTAGAAAATAATATTTTATTGACAGAACTTCTGGAAATGGCCAGGAACCGCTTTGGTGATTTAGTAAAAGCGGTTGTGGATATTGAAAAAGAAATTATGGCCGTGGATAGTGAGTTGCACGCAGACGAAGAGGCCTTATTGCTTGAAAAAGGCTCGAAGCAAGAAAATTTATGGGGAATTAATATTTATCCCGAACTTACTGGTGCCGAGAGAATAGAATTTGATTCGATGATTAATTTGAAGCCTGATTTAGGCAATCGGACGCGTGGCATTGATCAACAGGGTATTAAAGACAAGATAATCAAGATTGTAAATAAGTTGCTTAAATAATTATGGCCTATCAACACCAGGAATTAGCTGCCGGCAAATGGAATAAGTTGACGTTAATGGAACAACTGGCGAATGTTGGCAGTGAAGTGATCAGGACAATTAATTGGCGAAAAAAAGGGAATCTTCCCTACAGCAACAGAGCTTTTGACCGGGCGATAGAGTTATTAGACTTAACCATATCGGATCACAAGAATATTAAACGGCTGCGAGAATTAACCAGAGTGCGGGAAGTTTTAGCTGATTATTTTATTTTTGACAATTATTATCAATCAAACGCAGAGCAATGGGAACGCTACTTCTTAGCTTTTAATTATGCCGCCAGGCTCTCTAATTAGGCAATTAGCGTCTTAGCCGTCATATCAGTAGGCTTCTGCAGACCAATTAAATCCAGGATTGTAACCCCAACATCAGGAATTATCCCCGTTTGCTTTAAAGCGACATCTTTACCCAGGACCCAGAAGGGGACAGGATTGAGCGAATGTTGAGTGCTGACCACCAGCTTACCATTTTGATCAAACATCATTTCATCAGCATTTCCGTGATCAGCGGTAATGATGAAAATGCCTCCCTGATTAACCCAGGCTGGCACTAATTGCGCTAAACATTTGTCCAGGTCTTCGATCGCGGTAGTCGCAGCTTCTAAGTTGCCCGTATGGCCAACCATATCTCCGTTTTGGAAATTATGAACGATGAGAGAGTATTTTTTAGAAGCAATGGCCTTAAGTGAGTAGTCTGTTTCTAAATAAGCGGTCATCTCCGGCACCCAATCATAATGCTTGCCTGCGTCAGTCTTTTCCTTAAGCTTCATATCCTGGGCCAGATGGCGGTCTTCACCAGGAAAAGGTGCACTGCGGCGGCCGGAAAACCAGCCGGTGACATGAGCAAATTTCTCTGGGCCAGCTAGACGCAGTTGGTTTAACCCTGCTTTAGATACAATTTCTCCTACGGTGTTGGGAATCTCTTTTTCCGGGAAAGCAGTCAGTCCGTGAAGGTGAGGATAATATTCTGTCATGGCCACAAAAACTAAATTCTTTAAGCGAGCCCGTAGTACCTGTATTTCATTGTAGACTGCATCATCGATCGGCTTGGTACCTTTTTTATAATTGTAAAAAGCTTTATCACTTTCGCAAAAAGCTGTTGTTAATTGGATCGTCCGGTCCTGGCGGAAATTAAAATAGATAACAGAGTCAACTGGGCCCATGCCGGTGTAGCCGCTAACAATAGTGGGACGGATAAATTCATCGGTCTGGCCGCGCTTGTAAGAAGCTTCTATAGCTTCGCGAGCGGTTTTAGCCTTAAATTCTCCAATGCCGCTGACCAGCGCCTTCATCGCCAGCAAAGTTTTATCCCAAGCAGTATCGCGGTCCATCGCCAGTTCACGACCCATAACAGTGGCAATTTTAACAACATCTTGAAGTCCTAACGCCGCGATTTTATCCTCCAACATCTTCAAATAAATTTCGCCGGCGGCTTGAGGATTTGTATCTCGTCCGTCTGTAAAAAGATGAATGTAGACTGTTCTGAGGTCAGCTTTTTTTGCTAATTCCAGGAGCGCAAAAATATGTTTAATGCTGCCATGGACAGTGCCTCCATGGCCCTGCAAGATTCCCATCAAGTGAAGAGCAGAGGCATGACGCTTGGCATTATTGGCTGCCGAGACCAAGGCTTCATTGGTAAAAAAACTGCCGTCTTCAATTGCCACGTTGATCCGTTCAATTGATTGATAGACAATTCTTCCCGCTCCCATATTCAAATGGTTAACTTCGGAATTGCCCATTGTCCCTTCGGGTAAGCCGACGGCGAGGCCCGAACATTCTAATTTAGCATATTTATGCTTGGCGAAGAGATCTTTAATAAACGGCGCCTGGCCGGAATTGATGGCGTCATAGATCGCGTTATATTTATCGTTCTTCCCAAGAGCAAAGCCATCAAGGATGCAGAGATAAACCGGTGTGTTTTTCATAGTTGATATATTTTACATTAAAACAAAGCGTTTGACAAAGAAAGGTCGCTGGGCTAAAATTGTCGAGAAATGAAAGGTATACTAATTGTTTTCGAGATAATTTGCGCGATAGCATTAATTATCTCTGTTTTGCTCCATGCGGCCAAAGGTGAAGGCTTAGGCGGCATTGGCAGTGCGGCGCGAATTTTTGGCACACCCAAAGGGATGGAAAAGGGGCTCGACCAGATTACCTGGGGTTGCGCCATCGCTTTTCTAGCCATAACTATTTTATTGGCTATTCTAAAATAGGAGGTAGTCCATGTCGGATTTCAATGTTTCTGCCGCGTTATCGACTGGTTGGTTAATTGTTGGTCCTCTTACTATTAAACTTCTGGCAGCACTAATTCTTCTCGTTATTGGTTGGTTAATAGCCCGCGCTATAGAAAAAGGTCTGGTCTTTGTCTTAAAATTGATTTTGTTGGATAAACTGGCTAATTGGCTCGGGTGGGAGCTGTTTGTCCTAAAAGGCGGCCTCAAGCAGAGCCTCTCGGAGATGATTGGCAGTTTAGTCTACTGGTTAATAACTATGGTTGTGGTTATTAATGTTGCCGATCTTGTCGGGTTGCCAGTAACCAGCGCGCTCCCGGCTATTTTTGCTTACATGGGAACCGTATTCCTT
>Ga0172379_10008504_pt1 | contig 12900 bp, 18 predicted proteins | sample GrowelOW334metaG_FD_119756 | JGI IMG/M metagenome (GOLD analysis project Ga0172379, IMG submission 119756) | Groundwater microbial communities from an aquifer near a municipal landfill in Southern Ontario, Canada - Groundwater well OW334 metaG | ecosystem: Environmental > Aquatic > Deep... | reverse complement strand
GCAAAATTGAAATTGGCCCAGATGCTTGAGCTGGTTTTTACCGATAAATTTGATGTGGAAATCCCCATATTGCCGGAGGTTGGTGCGCAGTCATCCGTGACCAATTCGCAGGATGTTTACCTGACTGCTTTGAAACAAAGGCCTGAGATCAGGGGAGCTGAATACCGGTATCAGAGTACCGAGATGCAACTGAAGATGGCCGAGGGGGTTTTTTACCCAACTATCTCCTTTTATGCCAACTATTACAACAATTATAACAACAAGTACACCGATATTAAGGGGACCAAAATCAGTTTCGGGGATCAGTTCAGTAACAACCAGCGAAAAGGTTTGGGATTGCAGATGAATATTCCGATCTTCAATCGGTTTAGTACGAAATTGAATGTTGATAACGCGAAAATCCAAATGCTGAATACCCAACTTGAGTTGGAAGGTACCAAAAAGGTGCTAAGGCAGGAGATTGAAACTGCTCAGACCACTGCCATAACTTCCTTCAACCGTTACAAATCCACTGAAAAGGCGGTAACATCCATGCAGGAGGCGTTCCGTTATTCTGAGGAGAAATTCAATGTGGGAATGGTCAATGCAGTAGATTACAATTTGGCCAAAACCAACCTGTTAAAGGCTTCTTCGGATCTGCTCAGGGCCAAATACGAGTTTATTTTCAGATCCAAGATCCTGGACTTTTACAAAGGGATACCGATAACACTGTAAGACCCAGGGGATTCCTGTTTCATACAAAGACCGCAAAGAATTCAGAACTTTGCGGCCTTTGTATTTTGAAAACTACAACTTTACAGCTAAAAGCTCTTTGCCAAGTTGATGTAAAGCCGCTTCGATTTGCTTTTTATTTTTGGTTCCCGGCTTCTTTTCGTTGCATATATAGCTCGCCATAAGACTTCGATTAATTCTAACCAGTTCGGCAAATCTCGTAATGTTAAGCGCCGGAAACTGGCCGAACACACGCGACACTTCGTTTTCTTGCTTTTCAATCTCGTCCTTGTTAAACGTGTAAAAACCTTCGAGGCTTAAATCCTCATCCAATTCCGGCCAATGAATTGAATCTCCCCAACTGCTTAACTCATATCTTGCGCGTTGTTGGGGCGTTGCATTCCATAGCCTGTCGAACCAACGCAGGGGATGACTTTTTTGTGTTCCATCACTCGTAAGGATATAGATGTTTTTGTCATCAAACCATACTTTTTCTATTTTCAAATTACTCTGCTTTTCCATGAAATACCTCCCAGGCTTTAATGCTCATTGGCGAAGAAGAAAAAACGCATTCCAAATATTCTGAAAACCTCAGGCATAGTGTCTTCATTATTTTGTTTCCTTACAAATATAGTAACAAATTTGTTACTATTCGTCGTTTTTTAGAAACTTTTCATACCAATTTACAAATACATTTTAGGGAAGGTCAGATTTTCAATGCCTACAAAAATGCCCGGAACATTGTTGATTATTCAGGAAGGAGCAAGGCTGTTCCGGTAACTCCGGTAGCCATCCCTGTTTAATTTCCGGGAAGCTTTCCTTTCCGGTAGCTTTTTAGAAGCTGCCCTAACAAATGCACAAGGCCAATCGACGATTTTGATTGGCCTTTGCTGTTGATAACACTGATCGCTTAACTGCTGATTAAGCCTTTCTTTATCCTCCGCTGGCGTGGGAATAGTAGACAGAGAAATGTGACCTTCCCTAAAATAGGGATGAAATAGTTTTTGCGCTATCATAAGGGATCGTTGTTTTATTGCGGGTTTCATCGATTTTTAAGATTCACGCCCTCATTTCACCAGAACTACGCCACTTTTTGACCGACCTGCAAAATACCTTTGGTTCAAAAATAGGAAAGAGATGAAAAATGCAGAAGATAAAGAATGGGATGAGTTTATCGCTAATATGGAGCAACTTTCTCTCCCAGAATTGGAGGAACTGATCAAAGAGCAGTTCAAAGTATTGCAAAAACAACGCAACTACAGAGATATTAAATTGAATATGTGTCTCTGTCATCGTAAATGGCTGATCAATTCAAACTTCAAGTTTACTCAAAATGCTGTCAGTCATATTGAGCGGATCAACCGGATTTTGACGGAGAGTACAGCTAAAGTGCTGAAACGTTCCAGACTGCTTTATGGTCAGATGGTGCAGCTCAAACAACAGGGAGACGACTTCCTGGACGATTTTAATGTGGACGGCTCTATAAGTGCTAGTTTTAATGGAGAAGCCTCTGTGTTAATCCTCGATGAAGATGAAAACCACGGACAATCGGATTACATTGCCATGGCAGAAATTCTGAACTACACGCAACTTGCTTTCGAAAATTTGCGGGCGTTTTACTTTTCTTACGATGACAATCCTGAATGTCAGGAAATTGATGAGGATCGCTTCAAAGACGATATGTTGAAGCTCAATTGGAACATCGAATTACTGAGCGCACCTGAGCTGAGTAGTATCGACTATTTCTGTTATGCCTCCCACATCCTTTTTGTAGATTCAAAGTACTCCATTTCTGATGCGATCCGGGTCAACGATATCTGGAATGAGGTAAAAGTGAGGCATCAGAATTGGGGTGAAAAATGTCTTGACCACTGATTTGGGTGATTAAGATGATTGCATTGAATATGGAATTTCACTTTTTCCCATTGTGACCTACAGTGCCCAATGTGGTTCAATTATTTTTATACAGTGCCACATTATGACTGACTTGGCAAATACCTTCGTTAATCATTATTCCTGGAAATAATAAGAACCATGCTCGAAAATTGGAAAGAATTCCGTACGGAAATTGAAAAATTATCGCTAACCGAACTGGAGATGATGATCAAGGATTTGTACAAAGGATACCCCCCAAAATTAACACCCAAATATGACAAGCTAAAAACATGTTTATCATACCGCAAGAACCTGATCAACCATAATTTCAAATTTACTCCCGAAGCCGTCAAACATATAGCGCGGGTTAATACGATGCTTATGGAAGCCAGGGCAAAAGTGTTAAGCCGCTGTAATCTGCTTTACCGGCAGATGCTCCTACTCAAGCAGCAAGGGGATGACTTTCTGGACGAGTTTGAGGTAGAAGGTTTCGTGACCATCAATTTCCGCGATGAAGATACCGTCGTAACCTTGGCTGAAGATGAAAACAGTGGACAATCGGATTATGTAGCCATGTCTGATGTGTTGGAATTGACCCAATCAGAAAGCATATCTGCATTATCAGGTTTCTCGTTTCGTTCTGATGACGATGCTGATCTCCATGAATACAATGAAAAGCTTGGATTTATTGACAGTAGATTGAATGAAAATTGGAGTTTTGAACTGCCTGACGCCCCCGAACTCAGTAGGATCGAATATTTCTGTTATAATTTCCACGTCCTGTTTTGCGATTCGAAATATTCGTTCTCAGATATTGTACGAATCAAAGACGTTCGCTCAGAAGTGAAGGTGACCCATACGCATTTGGGGAAAAGTGTCCGGACCACTGATTTATTTGACTAAGATGATTATACTGAATACTAATTGTTAACGCATCAATCCAACATGATTATTGAAAAGAAATATCAATTTTCAGGTATATGGGTTAATCTGGTTACCCTAATAAACAAGAATTTCAGGTTGCGTTTTGAGTGCAACCGGAAAGCTCCAGGACTAGGCATTCTGGTTTGCCATCCGATTTTGCCACGAAGTAAATACCGGATGGGAATTTCAATTCGTGTTTTGTGGTTACTCCTGATATTCAAGTTCTGGGAACGGAAGCAAATTCGCGCTGGTTTGGAAATCCGGAAGGAAGCTGAAAAGAAGGTTAAAACTCCGGAGATCTATGTCAAACAATTGGCGAAATATAAAGATAACAACGAAGCATACCTGGTCTGGAATTGGGAATGTCTCGGACTCATGATCTACCTTAATCAACCCAAAGACCATACGCAGAAAGGTGTTTTTATTTTGAATATCCTGTGGCTGGTGGTCGTTTTTGATCTTGCCTAGTTTAGGGTCGATTTATTTTACAAAATACTGACAATCAGTGTAACAATCTGATAAAAATTAGTTACATTCGTTCAACCTAAAACTCAAAATTTCTATTCCATAACCTGCGTTTTTCGCAAACCGAACCCCTCATATTTACTCAAATGACAGAAGATGAACTACACCAATTAATCGAAAAACACAAGAACCTAGCCCTTAAATTCGATTCAAAAGACGAAGAAAAATCGATGGTCTGCGAACGCTTTGCCGGGTTCCTTGAAGATTACCCTCTTCACTCCGGCCTCTCGGACTCCGACACTGAAGAAAACCTTTGGGAAAACTTCAAAGAAGTGGAGGCTGAAGTCGGGAATTATTGGGAGGATGCGTTTCCGGAAGGGGTTGAGTAGGATGAAATAGGAGGCTGAGGGACAGTAAATTGATGAAAAATATTTTTGAAATCATTTCAAATCTAGATACATTCTATTAAAATAAATTATGTAATTCAAACTCATTTAAATTATTCATTATGAAAGTTTCTGAAGAATTTGACACTCAACATGGAGGAAAGATTCAGGTTGCAAAAAACAGTGATGGTGGCAATTCAAGTTGGGGTAACAAAGAAGAGTATTCTGAAGATTCAATTAGATTGGCTTGGTATAAAGAAAAAGGAGGATTTGATCCAATTTCTTCAGCAGAGTTACCAATGTGGGGATTGAAGGAGTTAATGAAAGTGGCAGCTCAAAAAGATATGCTTTCGAAATCTGATGTTGCTGAGTTAATTGGCTACTTAACAGCGTCAATATATCGACAACTCTGAAATAATAATCATTTTATGAAAGACATACAAAATCTACTGTCCCAAATTGCAATCATTGTCAAAAAGAATGCAGAGTTTCTTGATGCTAATGGCGGCCGTTTTAATATGTTTAGATTACTAGGAGTAAACCACTATGAGAATACCCACTCTGCTATTCTTGCAGAATTCCTGAATCCAAAAGGATCTCATGGTCTTAAAAGTGAGTTTTTGAAAGAGTTTATAAATCAATTTGTTAATTTAGAGTCTTTTAAAGATTTTTGTTTTGAAAATGCAAAAGTCAAAACCGAAGCACTAACTGATGATGGCAGAATTGACATTTTAATACATGACGATAAAGGGCACGCTTTGATTATTGAAAATAAAATTTATGCTGTTGATCAGTGGGAACAGTTGAAAAGATACGATCGATTTGCAAATAGAAAATTTGGAAAATTAAATTATGGCATTTTCTATTTAACGCTTATCGGGTCACCTGCTTCACAAAATAGTTCAGAAGGTATTGATTATTTGCAAATTTCTTATTCGGGTCATATACTTAATTGGCTAGAGCAGTGTGTGAAATTAGCAGCCCGATTCCCAATTGTTCGTGAGACGCTAAATCAATATATAAACCATCTTAAGCAATTAACAAATCAAGACATGAACATTAAAAATCAGGAGGAATTGGTCGAGATACTTTCTCGATCTGTAAATATTGAAGCCGCAATTAAAATATCTGAGAATATTAAGGCAGTCAAATATGAAATTGTAAGGAAGATGGCGAAGTACATTTCTGAAAAATGCTTTGTTGAATATATGGTTGATCAAGATATAAATGGAATCGGGTTTTTCAAACCTAATTGGAAGCCAGGGGCTAAAATATTTTTTGCAAGAGATAATAATAGAACTTACTATTCGATTAAAACAGTTGAAGCTGGATATGGGAAGGCAGTACCACAAAATAGGATTGAAATCTTATTTGATAAAAAGCCTGATTCTCATAATCCATACGGATATGGATATGTAATAGATGAACATTGGTTATTTAGCAATGATTTGTATTTAAAAATGGACAATCAATCTTTGGCAGACGATATAATTATTCCAAATCTAAAAAGAGTTTTAGATTACTTAAAGGAACATCCTGAAATAGAAAATATATTATAATCAGGTAAAGAAGTGTTAACAGTGTATTGAAAGAGCCCAACTTTATTCTTTCATACATGTATAAGGCTCAATTGGATCAGCAATTCTGTTTGATGAAGGGGTCGTCTATTTTTTTAATAGCGGTATTAAATAATATTATATGGACATCACCTTTATTTCAGATACCCATGGTTTACATGACCGGATCAAACTGAACGCCGGAACAGTTTTGATTCATGCCGGTGATGTAACGGAATATGGCTCCGAAGAAGAGGTCGTCGATTTCTTGTACTGGTTTTCGAGGCAGCCATTTGCTTACAAAATCTTTATCGGCGGCAATCATGATCTTTTTTTGGAAGCATCTACTCCGGCTCAAAGAAAGAAACTGATCCCATCCGACGTTATTTACCTGCAAAATTCAGGAATAGAAATTAAGGGGTTCAATTTTGGGGGTTCACCAGTTACACCCTACTTTCTGGGTATGGCCTTCAATGCCAGGGAAGGAAAGGAGCGGAAGAAGGTCTGGAACAAGATTCCGCACAACACAGATATTTTAATTACCCATGGTCCTCCTGAAGGAATCCTGGACAATGGTATTGGCTGTGAAGAATTAGCCCTCCAGATTAATAAAATCAAACCGGCAATCCATTGTTTCGGCCACGCCCATGGGCAAAATGGAACTATAAACTCAAACGGTACAACATTTGTCAACGCTTCCATGGTAGGCAGTCTGGATCCACTTCAGATTGTTGATTACCGGCTTGTTGGCAAACCAATAATTTTGAAGATAGGATAAGCTAACCCAAAGAATCATCAAAGTCAAATGAATCACTGATCCAAAATTTTTCTATATTTGAACATGATTCGGAACAATAAAATATTGCTGAAAATTAAGCAGTTGGTTAGCCTGTCAGAACCATCTGCCACCGTTATCTTGTATGGATCCCATGCTAGAAATCAAAGCAATAAGCAATCTGATATTGATGTTCTTATCCTTGTTGATCAGGATAAAATTACCTACGCCGATGAACAGCGAATCAAATATCCGCTTTACGATTTAGAGTTTGAAACCGGCAAAATCATTAGCCCAGTGATATATAGCCGAAATGATTGGGAATCCAGACATACAATTACCCCTTTTTACAGGAACATAAAGAAGGAAGGGATACTTTTGTGAAAATGGATTCGGATAATTTGATTCAATATCGTATAAGTCGGTGTTTACAAACACTTGAAGAGGTGGATACGATGATTCAAAACAAATTTTGGAATGCATCGGTCAACAGGATTTATTACTCATGTTACTATGCCGTTAGCGGGCTTTTATTAAAGAAAGGAGTTGAGACCAATTCGCACAAAGGAATCAGGCAGATGTTCGGACTCCACTTTGTTCAAACGGGTTTATTATCAAAGGAAGATGGAAGATTCTTCTCTGATCTTTACGACAGAAGGCAAACCGGAGATTACGATGATTTTGTTTTGTACGAAGAGGAGACAGTTTTGAAACTATACGACCAGGCTAGGGGGTTTATTGAACACATCATTGAATTGCTCAATAAAAATGATTAACTATCAATCATTCAATCACCTTAATCATTTAAATCAGTTGTTCAAACCGCTGCCAAATGCTCCTCTCTCACCCTTACCGCCAACTCCTCCGGCTGCACAATTTTTACGTTTTTCCCAAAGGAGAGTAGCTCAGCAATGAACTCATGCGTCAGGTATACTTTCAGCTGAATTTTCAGCTCCTTTTCATTGTCCGCAAGGATTTGCTGGGTGGCATGAAGCGGTGTTGATTTGATGAACTTTCCCTGGTAAGGGGCGAAAGATAGCACCACGTCTGATGGGGCGTCATCCCATGGAACGATGTTCCCAAAAGCAAACTTGAAATAGTCGGTCAGGTTAAAATCTTTCGGCAGGTCGAAATGTTTTTTGGTGATCTCAAGATCGGTGATGCGGTCGAGGCCAAAGTTTTTAATATACTCTTCCTCTCCCTTTTTTGCCTCTTTCACCACCAGGTACCAGCGGCTTCTGTACTCCCTAAGCCCGTAGGGTTCTACGATCCGATGGGTTTTCTCTTTTTCGAAATAATTCTGGTAGGTGAAGGTGATCTGAAGCCTGTTTTTGATGGCGTGAAGCAATCCATACAGATTCTCAGTTCCGGCTGACTGACGACTTTCAAAGAGAATGAGGCCTTCCATCCCATCGGCCAGATGCATGGCATTCAGCATATCGATCGACTCCATCATGCGCTTGTTCACCTCCGGCTGACCTTCATTGTCAATGAAATAGACCTTCCTGGAGTAGTCAAATACAATATCAATCTGGTGCATGGAGCGGATTTTATCCAGATCTCGTCCGATGGTGCGTTTGCTGATGCTGAATTCTTCCCCGTATTGGTTGGAATTCCTTTCAAGATAAGCGTTGATTTCCATCAATGTCGCCGGACTCTTCTGCAATCTTTGCAGGATCAGGGATGTCCGCATGAATATTTTTCTGTTGTCCATAACCTAGTTATTTTGAAGGTTCAATTTGGTTAGTTCGGTGTTGAAGTGCTCGTCTGATTTTTGAAGAATTACTTTGACAGCCATTTCCCCTTTGATTTCCGCTAATTCGTCCAGGCGAAAGCAGGTGAAGAAAGGCTGTCCGTACATCTTGCTGAAAAGCACTTCTGCGGTTTTGGCCCTTCTTTCCCCTTCCCAGTGCGACGGAAAACCGGCAATGATTTTGAATTTGATACGCTTCTCCACGAGCCATGGAATTAAATTGTAAAGCAGCACGGTTCCTGTTCCTCCCAATCCCAGGACAAAAATGCATGCACGATCTTCTTTGAAAAGGGAGGTAATCTTTCTGGTCAACCGGAGTTTTTTAGATGACCAGTTCTCGTTTTTGTAGTGGCCGGTCTTCGGAAGTGAATAATGGACGGAAACAAAGGTATCCGGTAAGGTTCTATCGCTGTTGTTAACAATGCAGTAATGAGCTTGTATGCCCTGACTACAGAGGTATTTGGTAATATTTACCCCACTGCTGCCTAACCCGATGATTTGAATAGGGTCATTTGATTTACTTTGAACCATTGGGGTAATGATTTCCATTTTTAAATTGTTTCCAGATGCATCAAAAATAATCTGGCGCATGCCCTGGCATCCGAAAGGGCATTGTGGTGGTTGAGTTCGATGTTGTGGAACCTACACAAAGCCGCCAGGTTGTTTCTGTAGATTTTGTAGGTGCAGTGCTTTTGATAATCTGGAGCCATCATTCCGTAATAACCAAGTGTTTTATCCAGTATCCTGAAGTCAAAGGAGTGTCCGTTGTGTGCAACCACCTTTTGTTGTGAAATATAGGGCTCAATTGAAGACCAAATCTGGTCAAAAGTAGGAGCGCAGACGGTATGGTTGGGGCCAATTCCGTGGATGTCAATAAATCTGCTCCAATAATTGTTCCCCGGCGGCTGCACCAGCAGGCTGATTTCATGGGTGATGGTTCCATTTTCAACACGTACCAGTCCTACCTGACAAATGCTCCAGGGGTCGGTATTAGCAGTTTCAAAATCGATGGCGGTGAAAGTGTGCATAATTAATTTTTGAGTAAATGTAAGATTAGACCAAGCCAAAATGTGTCGTAGTTAAAGTTATGTATTAAAATGATAACCTGCCACACTTTAGGTAGGAAGTTTATTTTGAAAGACTGGAAGAAATAAAAGGTCGAAAAGCCAGACTCAATAACCACGTTTTACGATTAGAAAATTACAGTTCCCCCCGCTTGTGATGATTTGCAATCAGCACCATTTAGTCAGAAAATTACAATCCTAACCGGATAGGAATAAATCCACTTAGCGCAATATTATTCCGAAGATAAAGACTTGGTTGAAATAGTTTTAGTTAAGTTCTTTGAGCGGATCACAGATCCGCAGTTAAAAGGTGCAGATTGCAAATCTGCACCAGCGGGGGAGCATGTTTAAAATAAGTTCGGTATTGGTCATGTTGTCCCGCAGGTTCTCTTTTTTCAAACCCTTCAGTATTTTGTACTCACGGGTAGTTTTATCGGCCCAGGCATTGATAATAATGTCGGTCAGGGTTGCGAATTGTGTGCCTTCCTTTAATCCGCGTTTTTTCCATTCATCGGTAAGCTCTTTGCGAATTTCAATGCTTTTGAGGCGTTGGTTGATCCAGTTTTCGGAATAGCCCAAGCGCAAGTATTGCTCCAGCGCCCTGTCAATCGTTAATTCAGGGTCTTGCATCTCGTCCAATCGCTCTGCTGCCACTTGTGCCAGCCATTGTTTGAATGGTTCTGCTTTTGGCGAAGGGATGGACTGTATTAAGCGAAAAAGCTGTTCGGTATCAGCTACATCAGTCAATCGCATTTTGCCATCTTCGGCAAGTAATTTCAACTGGTTACAATTTGTAACCGTTTCATTCCCTTCTTTTAGGAGTCTGAATTTTAATACCTTCCAGTAATTCCTTGCCCCCTGATAGTCATTTTGGTCAGTTAGCACTGCAATAACATCTACAATGGAAAAATACCATTGCTCCTTCTCTGTATCCCAAAGGGTACGAACTTTTCTATCTTCAAATAATTTGATCGCTTCTTTTTTAGTCATATTTCACGATTCTAAAAGGAGTTGAAATATTAAGTTCTTTACAAAAAGCTTCAATAACCTTGTCCGTTTCAGCCATTTGGCTATCCAAAGCCATTATCTCTTGGGCAATCAGATTAATATCAATGCTTCCGGCAACTTCAAAAGTATCAACATATCTTGGAATATTCAGGTTGTAATCATTATCGGCAACCTCTTTTAGAGTGGCCAATTTGCTATATTTTAATTCTTCGGTTCGGTTTCGATAGGAGGAAATAATTCTATCTATATCTTCGGGCCTTAATAGGTATTGGTTTGTTGCTTTTTCAAAAAACTGACTTGCATCGATGAATAGAATATTGTCCGGATTCTCTCGACATTTTTTAAAAACTAAAATACAGGTTGGAATACTGGTCCCGTAGAAAACATTGGCTGGCAAACCGATAACAGCATCTAAAAAATTTTTGTCCTCAATCAGATATTTCCGGATGTGTTGCTCTGCGCCACCTCTGAACAAAGCACCGTGAGGCAAAACAATGGCCATGGCGCCGTTATCGGCCAGATGGTAAATCATGTGTTGCACAAAGGCATAGTCGGCCTTGCTGCCGGGTGCAAGTTTGCCATATTGGCTGAATCGGTCGTCGCTCGTAAACAATGGGTTGGCGCTCCACTGTGCCGAAAATGGTGGATTGGCTTCAATGGCTTCAAATTGTTTGTCGAGGAGTGAAAGCACCTTTGCGATAATTTCATTTCTGGCTTCGGGCGTTTTCCCAAGTTTGGTACTGTTCAAGTCCATGTCCTCGAAGAGGTTGTCAAAGTCCTCTTCGCTCTCCGTCCCCATTGTGCTAAGCTGGATATTGGTCAGGATTTTCTGAAGATCTTCGAGTATGAAATTGCTTTCTTTGTCCTTGCTGCCGTTTCCGTTGCCTCGTTTTCCAACTTCGCTAAACAATTCAGAAGGTTTTAAGAAGTAGCCCAATTTCCCCAATGATTCTTCTTTGATGGCTTCAATGTATTCTTGTCCTTTGGGGGAGTTTTCATGAATGTCGCGGTATTTTATTTTGTCCTGCATTAAAATGGAATTGGCATAGATCTCCATTTTCTCGGCCAGGTATTTGTAAAAAATAAATCCGAGAATATAATCCCGGAACTCATCGGCATTCATCTTGCCTCTCAGCGTATTGGCAATGTTCCAAAGTTGCTGTTCCAATAGCTTTTTTTTGGTCTTAACTCATTTCTGTAAATGCTTATTTAATATCCAAATGCATCAATTTTTGGGGGCTTCACGTTGGGTCTCATCCCTCAACCACACGAAGCCTTAGTTATTATGCCTAGTGAAGCGAAAACTTAATTTAGCAGTATCTTCTATGGCTTAAAATGCTATAGAAACAAGCTAAAAGAAACAATTTGATGTTTCATTATTAATTTGTTGATACACTAGGTGGATTTGCAACCATGATCGGCAACGTAGCAGGCCCTGTCTTTGCCATCTATCTCCTCGCCTTGCATTTGCCCAAAAAGAACTACATTGGTACTACCGCTTGGTTTTTCGCAATTATTAATATGACGAAACTCCCTCTGCAATATTTTGTCTGGGATAAAATTCCCCAGGAAACACTCCTGATTGATCTGGCAGTTATACCTTTTGTTATGTTAGGTGCCTATCTTGGCATTAAACTAGTACATACCATTGCAAATCAGTATTATAGATGGCTTGTTGTGGTTATAACATCCATATCGGCTTTGCTGATTTTTCTTTAAAAATTGTGAAAAATGATAATTCTCAGGTACTCTTCAAGTGATTTGAATAGTCTCACAATCTTAAATAATTAAAAAATGATGCAACCGTGACGCTGATTGTTTAAATTTGCAGCTTGATTTGATTAACATTACCAGAGTAGAGGCAAATTGCCCTCATGCAACGCTATTAACTATGAATGCCACTAAAAATTCGAGACCCAATTTACTCGGGTTGATTTTTTCAATCTCTTTTCTGGCCTCCTGTTCAGAATCACTCAATACAATTGATAAAAACCAGTGTATTATTCTGACAGTTGAGAAAGGAAAAGTTATCAATCCAATTAAGACATCCGGAGTCGTTGAACCAGAGAGTGAAGTACTGATCCGGTGCAACTATCCAAGCACCATCAAAAAAATAATCAAGGAACCAGGAAGCAGTGTTCAGGCAGGAGATCTTATTTTGGTCCTGGACGATCAGCAGATTAAATCGGATATCGAAAATATCAAGGACCAATTGGCAATCAAGAAAAATAGCCTTGAAAAAAATAATCTGGCTGAAAGTTCAACCAAAATTGATCTAAAATACAATGAGGACGTTAAAAAGTTGAATATTACCTCATTAAAATCTCAACTTTCTGATGAAGAACAGCTTGTGGAAGTAGGAGGTATCTCACCGGCAAAAATT
>Ga0172379_10008503_pt1 | contig 12900 bp, 12 predicted proteins | sample GrowelOW334metaG_FD_119756 | JGI IMG/M metagenome (GOLD analysis project Ga0172379, IMG submission 119756) | Groundwater microbial communities from an aquifer near a municipal landfill in Southern Ontario, Canada - Groundwater well OW334 metaG | ecosystem: Environmental > Aquatic > Deep... | reverse complement strand
TTCTGTTAATGCAAACCCCGGCGATCGTGTAGAATTTAGAATAAGAACCCATTCCAGTAATGCAATTGCCCAAAATGTGATTCTTACAGACACTCTTCCAAAAAACTTTACCTTCTTATCATTTACAGGTGGAGGTAGTTTGCTTGGCAATAATCCAGTCAAGATTAATATGGGCTCTATTGCATCTGACACAACCGAAGAAATAAGGATTCAAACTCAAGTCGCGACTGCCGATAATTTCCCGGTAGGTAACTCTACTTGGGTAAATACTGCCGTTGTTACCTCAAGTAACGCAGGGACCAAGAGTGATACTGCTTCTGTGATAGTTAATCGCATTGCGTCTCCAACCCCGACTCCGAGTCCGACCGTAACTCCGACCCCTACTCCGACCAAGGGCCCTGCCGTTACCGTTCTATCTCCTAATGGCGGAGAAAGATACCATGTTGGAGATATAATGAATATTCGCTGGAAAAGAAATTGGATGCCAACCAACGCCGATAGCCTGGTTGATGTATATTATAATCGAGAAGGTACATATGGTGATCGTCTCTTGGGAGGTGGCGTGAACGACTCCTCTGGCCTGACTTTTCAGATTACGTCGAATTTGCTTGGATACGGAAATGGCTATAAGATTGTCGTTACGTCGCGAGGATTTGGTGGAGGTACGACATTTCCATTAAGTGATTTAAGCGATAACACTTTTAGTATCGTTGCTCCAACCCCAACCCCAACGTATTCTCCCACGCCTACACCGACCCCCACCCCGACTAGAATCCCAACTCCTACTCCAACTCCTGCTCCTAGGAATAATTTTATACCAATTGGATACGTTGATCTGATCGATTGTAACGAAATAAACGGATGGGCGCTGGACCGTGATACGCCGTCAGCTGGGATTTACTTGCATTTCTATGACGGCAGGGCGACAGGAAACTCTAGGCCGTTTGCCGTCGTGAGGACCGAGGTGTTGAGACCAGATGTTAATGACTTGTACAATGCTAGTGGCGCGCATGGCTTTACTATGGCGATGCCGGTGTCACTTAAAGATGGTAGACAGCACAGTATTTATGTTTATGCGATAGATTCTAGTGGCCTTGATACTAATCCACGTTTAAATCCGTCCCCTCGAACAATTAGATGTTCGGCTCCTACTCCCACTCCTACGCCACTACCTGGATCCCCAATAACTTTACCGAGTGACTATTTCACTTTTGTTGTTATCCCCGATACTCAAGTTTATTCAGACCCAGAAGGTTATTCATGTGAAGAATGCCCCAAGATTTTTAAAGATATCACAAATTGGATTGCGACAAATTTTAATAATTTAAGAATTAAGGTAGCCGCGCATGTGGGTGATGTCGTGGATAATTCTAATGAGCCTGATCAGTGGGATATCGCAACTAAGGCAATGAAGGTATTAGATGATGCCGGAGTTCCTTATGGAATTCTTGCTGGTAATCACGATTCTGATTTGTCAGAGAGTAGGACAAAAACATTTGGAAAATATTTTCCACCATCAAGGTATAGTCAAAATTCTTGGTGGGGAGGGAGCTCGGACTCAAACAATAGCAATAGCTACATCCTGTTTAGTGGAGGCGGAGAGAATTACGTTCTTATCAACCTCCGTTACTCAAGACCAAGCCATCAGGAAGCAGATACTATCTGGGCAAATTCAATAATAAAAAAATATCCTTCTAGAAAAATTATCCTTTCGACTCACGCATATTTAAATTATCAAGGGTTGCGACAGTATCAAGACCAAGCAAATAGTGGAGCTGTTACCTCATTTGAACATATCTGGACTGATATTGTATATCCTAACTCCAATGTTTTTATGGTTATTAGTGGTCATGATATGCCCCAAGGAGAAGCATATCGTATAGATAAAAATATTGGCGGGCAGAATGTTTATCAGCTTCTTTCCAACTATCAATCCAACGGAAAAGGCGGGCATGGCAGATTAAGAAAGATGACATTTGCTCCTTCGCAGAACAAAATATATGTCCAAACATACGCCACATCACTTGTCAGAGATAAATGTGTTGACGGCACTATCGGTAAGGGTATGCTGTACCGCGCGGACGGTTGTTATGAAACGGATGCGAATAGCGAGTTTATTATAAATCTTACGAATGGCACAATCACCTCCGGACCATTTGAATTAAAGTTGCCATAGGGGAGAGAATAAAATAATGAATAAATACCAAACACGGCCATATGGCCGTGTTTGGTATTTATGGTGGGTGCGGAAGGAATCGGACCTTCGGCCTCTGTCTTATCAGGACAGCGTTCTACCACTGAACTACGCACCCAATAGAAAAAAGTTACTTCAAAATGATACCAGAATAATAGCCGGCCATCAAGCCCGTTTTCGCGATGCCCTTGTCAAATTATTTTAATTATGGTAGATTATAGAAAACGAATATGTCAAACAAACCCAGCCTAAATCAAGTCAATCTGGCCATTAAGAAGAAATTTAGTGGTAAGAAGCTAATATTTGGAAAGGGACAAATAGGATCTCATGTGGTTTTTGTTTGTGATATTCCTGGACCGCTCGAGCATGAAAGCAATAAACCAGTAGCCGGTCCGTCAGAGAAACTACTGCATCAAATGCTCAAACTAGCCGGTATAGACAAGAAGAAGGTCTATGTTACAAATGTTGTCAAATACTCTTCTAGCGTCGAAAAGGCACTGACAGCCAAAGAGCTTAAGGCTAATGGCCCATTTTTAAAAGAAGAAATTAGAACCGTTGGTCCCAAAATTGTTGTTACTTTGGGCAATACCGCTCTTAATGGATTAGGCGTTAGATTGCCATTGGACAACATCCATGGGCGAACCTTGAATTTCGGTAGCTACGAGCTGTTGCCCACGTTTCATCCAGAGACCGCACTTAAAGATGAATCAGTTAAAACTTTGATGCAGAATGACATCAATAAACTTAGAGATCTTATCGGGCATCTGAAGGACGAGCCCATCGAAGTTTAATTTACAAATCAAAAAGACCCCATTATCGGGGTCTTTTAGGTTCCGATTTTGGGATCAAAGGACAGGCCACAACTGCAAGCAGATTTAGCATTGGGATTTTTGAAAACAAATCTGGGCGATAGGTTGGTTACCTCCCAATCTATCTCCGTACCCTCGATGAATATGATACCTTTTGGATCAATTACCAGGGCAAAATCTAGTACGCTCTCACCGACAACTATTTGACCTTCAAATACGGTGTCAGTGCTATGTGGTTGTTTCTCCAGTTGTATTACATATCCCATACCCGAACAACCTCCGCCTTTTACGCCAATCCGTAGAGCGGGTGCGTTATTAGCTTTCAATATTTTTGCAAGCTCACGAGCGGCATTTTCCGAGATAAAGAGTTTTGTGTTTGGTAGAATACCGTGATTAAATTTACCGGTAAGTGTAATCATACGCACCTCTTCAAAGTGTCAAGAAACTGTGATATATTGTAGCAGATTGTTGGTGTGAGAAAAGGGCCCATAGCTCAGCTGGTAGAGCGCCTCATTTGCAATGAGGAGGTCAGCGGTTCGAGCCCGCTTGGGTCCACCAAACGAAACTTGTTCGAAAAGAGAGATATTAAATATTCAAATTTAGGTATATATTTTAAGTATGAATCAACTAAACATATTAATTCTGGTTATCTCTCTGGCGGCAATTATTATGCTGGGCATTAACATATTCTTGACCATCAAAGGAAAAGAGAGAGAGGACAAGCCCGATCAAGGTGTTCTGGCGCTTCATCAGAGATTAGATTCATTCTCCTCGCTATTGAATGACCAATTAGAGAAATCACGGCAAGCATCGGAAAGAGCAACGCTTACGGTTCATCAACAAGTGCAAGGATTCACTCAGGGCATGACTTCAATTCAGGAGAATCTGAAACAGATGCATGAGTCAGTTAAAAGTGTTTCATCGTTTCAGGATATTTTCAAATCGCCTAAGCTTCGAGGTATTTGGGGCGAGGCATCCTTAGAGGCGGCTCTTGCCGAGTATTTTCCCAAGGATCATTATGAGATTCAGCACTATTTCAAATCAGGCGAAGCCGTTGATGCGGTATTGAAATTACCAAACGATTTATTATTACCAATTGATTCCAAATTTAACTGGGAGAATTTTGAAAAAATGGTTAATGCCGATAACGATATTAACCGCGATATATTCAGGAAATCCTTCTATTCTGACGTAAAGAAGAAAATCGACGAGATTTCGTCAAAATATTTATTGCCCTCAGAGGGCACGACTGACTGGGCATTGATGTATGTACCGGCCGAAACTGTTTATTATGAGCTCATCAATAACGTCAAAGATGTAGATATATCCAAATACGCCAGGACAAAAAAAGTTCAGTTAGTTTCTCCTAATACTTTCGCACTCTCCATATCGGCGATTTTGCACTGGTTTAAGGATGTTCAGATAAACAAGCAAACGAAAGATATTATGAAACGACTCGACAGAATTGTTGTTGATGGAGGGAAGCTTGCCGAGGAATTTCAAAAATTAGGCAAACACATCTCCAATGCTAAGTCGGCCTATGATGACTCTGAAAAGAGATTATCACTGATGGTTGATAGGGTCAAAACCGTTATTGAGATTGGCCCACCCGAAGAAGTCAAAAAGATCGATATTCCTACTGTGTAGTTGAGACCAACTCAGCCCAATCACCTTGTCTGGACACGGCGTAAATGCCTGCTGGCATTTCGCCTATATCTCGACTCGATCAGTCTGCGAAAGTCCATTCAATGTAATTGGGCTTCGTTGGTATTAAGCGTTGCTCTTGTGTAAATGTTCAATTTATTGTATAAAGTATGAGGTTTCTTCACAAAGAGGTGAGTGCATGCCAAACAAGCGCGACGATACCGTTGATGTTGTAGATATTCCGACCGTATTAGAAGTAAGCCCAATTGCTAATCTTTATTGTCCGTCTGCTGAATGGGAGGAGACTGCTCGGAAGATAGCAAAAATTAGAGGGGCTAGATTTACGATTGTTTGTCCAAGGGAATATCGTAGCGAGCATTTTCCGGCCGGTGTCTGCATTGGACAAAAACATGATATTTTTCTAAATAGTGGTCTTGATGGAAATAGTATCTGCGGTGCTATGCTGAACAGTTTTGAAACTGTTCAGATTTGGAATTTAAGTGATAAACAACTGAAGGGAGTTCTGGGGGTCCAATTCGTGGTTCAACTACTTGAGTGGTTTAATACGTCAAAGTTCATTGAGATGATTGGCGTCAAACACCCAAGATTTGGCGGTATCTCTTATGATGATTACCTTGATATTGCAGAATTTAGTGTGGCGGTACTCGCAACCGACAGAGAAGCTGAGTAATACTCAGCTTTTTTAATTGTCCCCCACATCTACTTTGCACCCATCTTTGAAGAACGAACTGTGCCAAGTAGATGTGGGGGTTGTCCACAATAGTCTTGCATGAATTCTGGCTAATAATGCTAAAATTAAGTGGTGATGATTCATACAAAGACCCGTCTTTGCTCTTTTGGAGCTTTGGCGTGGCACAGGAAGGGGGTGTCTGTATGTTAGAAGTTGTTGCTGCATCAGATATAGTAAGGAGTTCTCTTTTAACCCTCTGGACTGGGGTGGCTGGATTTGTCCCTCGTATGGTGGCGGCTTTGGTCGTCTTTTTAGTTGGCTGGCTTATCGCTATCTTGCTTGGCAAGGCGGCTTATCAAATTATCAGAGTTTTACACATTGATAATGCGCTGAGTCGAGTTGGTTTTAGGAGGGCCTGGGAAAGAAGCGGTTTCAGGTTGGATAGTCCGATGTTTTTCTATGAATTAGTTAAGTGGTTTTTCATCGTTGTCTTCTTAATGGCTACGACGAATATCCTTGGCTTAGACCAAGTAACTGAATTCTTGAGAACAGTGGTCTACTATCTTCCAAACGTGATTGTATCCGCAATTATATTACTAATCGGTATTTTAGTTGCTAAATTCTTGGAAGATTTAGTTAGAGCATCGGTCAGAGCGGCAGGATTAGTTTCGGCTAATTTCCTTGGCGCCTTGACTAAGTGGACGATCTTCGTGTTTACGCTTTTAGTTGCTTTAAATCAATTAAAAGTTGCCGAAGATATAATCAGAATAGTCATTATTGGTATTGTTGCTGCTGGATCCTTAGCTCTTGGTTTGGCATTTGGTATGGGCGGTGTTAAACACGCCGATACTATGATTGGCGAACTCAAGAAGAGAATCGAGGAATAATATTTTCTAATTCTAATCATAAAACTCCGCCTACCGGCGGAGTTTTATGATTCTATCAAATTTCGCTCCGCCCCTCCCCATCTCTCACAACTCCCTCGACAGATAAGGCTCGCTCCCACAAACCACCTCTTGTCAGACCGATAGTTCTCGCCCCAGCGGGCTCGACTACCTGCCTGCCGGCAGGCAGGTCTGCATGCTCGGCATTATTATCTCTCGCTTACGCTCGAGAAACCCATCTTTATACTGCCTACGGCAGTAACTCTTACTAGAGTTCTGCCTCGTGCTCGGCCCAGTCGGCCTGTGCAAGCCTCTTCAATATGATCGGACTTCGTCAGTTTCTATTCTAGTATGGCGTAGCCTACTCCCCATATCGAACAATCCGACTAAGCCAGTATAGAAATAGATAAAGATGAGGATATTTTATCGAAGACTAAGAATCTAGTCGGAAAAATTAAGGAACCGCTCTCGCGGTTCCTTAATGCAACGGTTACAGATTCTTTGTCGATAAAATGACGAATCTTTATACTATTTCTCTGGTGAAGGAGTTGTGAGAGATGGGGAGTAGGTGGAGCTATTTAATTTGCAGAAGTTTCTGCACGCCTTCTTTGAATATTGATTTTAGGTCCTCGTTTTCGTTCTTCGTGAATTTGCCCAATACAAAATCAACAACGGCATCGTTCTTCTTTTTTTCCGGCATCTTATAAGCTTTCTTGAGTTTGCTGTTGGCTGTACCAATTCTTAATCTCCAGAATTTTTTGGTTTTAAGAGATTTCATGACAGACTCAACTCCACGATGTCCACCGGAGTTTTTCTCAAACGATAATTTAGTATTGCCGAATTCTATATCCAAGTCGTCGTGAATTAATATCATATCTTCTGGTTTCACCTTGAAGGAATTTTTCGCCTTTATTGCGACCTCGCCGGTTTTGTTAACGAATGTTAGGGGCTTAAGTAGGGAAGCGGATATCTTCTCAATCTTTACTTTTGTCGATAAGGCGTTGAGCTTCTTGTCTAACTCAAACTCACCACCGTCATATTTCTTTGCGATATAATCAAGCATCATGAAACCCACATTGTGACGCGTACCCTCGTATTCTTTTTCGTAATTCCCCAGACCAATTATCACTTTTAGTTTTGTAGGCATAGAAACAGTATATTCGAAATCTACAAATTGTAACTATTGACAACTATATTTAATACTTTATACTTTGTTTAATAGACTTGGAGGTAACCAGAAGTGAGCGACGAACCAGGCGATAACGCTGAGCTTAGATCTTGGGGTGAGTCATACACACAGGCGGTCGAACATTCTGCTTCTTCTCACTGCCCGAAATGTTATTGGGCGCCTCATTCCCAAATAAAGCCTATTAGGGGACGGGGCATCATTAACCATGGCTGGTTTGCCCATATACTGGGTTTTTCGCTAGAGACTCCGGGGTCTTGCAGGGAGGGCAGAATGGGCTCCTTTATTATCGAGTGTCCAAACTGTTTTACTAAGTATTTCTTTCATGCGAGTTTAGACAGTATCAGATTTTGTAAAGAATCTGGCTGGTGGCCGGCAGCCTAATGCCGGTTTTTTGTTGAAAGAGCGGGCGATGCTAACTTTCTGGCAATAGATAAGCAAAGCCCATCATAAATAAGGCACTCCGCAGCCAAAGAAGCGTAGAAGGATTAGAAAAGCATTCATCCAAAACACTAGGTCAAACGCCGAGTAGTAAATCACAATGGGAGTCTTTGAAACCTAAAGACTCCCATTATGATTTATGTAGCGAGGAGGCAAGTGCGCCTGCCTGCCGGCAGGCAGGGGGACCTGTTGTTTTGGTAGATGAATGCTTTTCTATATACGAGACGCTGATGCAGGCGAGGACTTGTGCCTGATTTATGCTGGGCGCGAGCGGTCATTTGATTAAGTGCGAAAATATGTTAAAATTTAGGTCATGTCTGATGAACAAATGACTAATTATGGGCAAAACGGCGCCAATACATCGACCGAGAAGTCGGTAGGTTTTGATTTAGCGGTGTTCGCCTGGGAAGTGATAAAGACGGTCTTAATCTCGCTTGCTATAATCCTTCCAATAAGGTATTATCTGGTCCAGCCGTTCTTTGTTAAGGGACCCTCAATGGAGTCCAACTTTCTAAATAATGACTACCTAATTGTTAACGAAATTGGCTACAGGTTTGAAGATCCCCAAAGAGGCGATGTGGTTATATTTAGATACCCCCTTGATACAAAACAGTTTTTTATTAAGCGTATTGTCGGTCTGCCCGGAGAAACAGTTGAGGTCAGGGACAACTCGGTTATCATATATAACAAACAAAATCCGGGAGGATTAATTTTGAAAGAAGATTATCTGGATGCTTCACAACAAACGCTGGGCAATAGCAGAATAAGGATGGACGATGATGAATATTTTATGATGGGTGATAATCGACTCATGAGCCACGATTCGAGGGCGTTCGGTCCGGTTAAAAAGACATTCATTATCGGCAGAGCAATGCTAAGACTCTATCCTTTAAATCGAATTGGAACAATATCACGGATAACAAACTAGAATGGCACGAACAAGAAAACAGAAACAAGTTGATTTACCAAGAGGAATCAGGGAAGTGCTCCCTGATGATTTGAAATATTGGCGTCATATTTTGCGTAAAACAGAATCGCTTCTTGATTATTACGGTTTTGAAAAAATAGAGACACCAATCGTTGAAAATGCCGATCTGTATCGACGGACATTTGAAGATGATGAGAATATTGATAAAAAGATCGTTTCTATAAAAAACAAAGACGAGGTCCTGGCATTGCGTTACGACTACAATGCCGCAATTGCCCGAGCTTTCGTGGCCAATGGTATGAACTCCTGGCCTCACCCAATAAAGCTATTCTTTCTAGGACCCGTTATTAGAAATAGTCAAAGCGAAGATGAATCGGAAAGATATGCAAATGTTTTAGGTGCTGCGACTATGGGTGACCAATCGGAAATTGTTGACGCAGAACTTATTTTCCTTGGATATAAAATCTTGGAAGGGTTGGGGTTCGATAACTACAATGTGCATATCAATAGCGTCGGTGATGGCGGTTCGAGAACGACTTATGCCAAAGCATTAAAAGAATATTATAAACCAAAATCGAAAAAGCTGTGCGCGGAATGTAGGGATTTGGCGAAGGATGATCCCGTCAAAGTCTTAAGATGTTTGACGGATGAGTGCGTGGAAATAAATAGAGAGGCACCGCAGTCGGTTGACTTTTTAGACGAAGACTCGAGGGCGCATTTCAAGCATATTATCGAATATCTAGATGAGGCAAAAATTCCGTACATCCTCGACCATACTTTAATAAAAAGAAGAAATTATCAGATGAGGACGATTTTTGAGTACATTCCGGAAGGCGCGGCCCGTGAAAATGAGCCGATTATTTGGGGTGGCAGATTCGATCGACTTGTTGATCAGCTTGGGGGTGCTAAAACGCCAGCGGCTGGTTGGATAATGAATATCGATAAAATGGTTCAGGCCCTCAGAAGCTCCGAAGCTAATGTGCCAGATCATCGACCGAAACCAAAGATATTCTTTGCCCAACTTGGCGAAATGGCAAAAAGAAAAAGCCTTGTATTGTTCGAGAGTTTCAGAAAAGCCGGTATTGAGGCAAAATCATCGCTTGGACGCGATAATATCAAGTCCCAGCTTAGGATTGCAGCTCGATACAATGTGAAATACACTTTAATATTTGGTCAGAAAGAGGCACTTGATGGTACAATTATACTTAGAGATATGGAGACAAGTGTTCAGGAGACTATTCCGGCCGAGAAGATTATTGATGAGATAAAGAAAAGGTTAAAGAACGGTTAAATATATGGTTCAGGATATTTTCTGTAAAATCATAAAAGGAGAAATAAAATCAAAGCCGATATATAAAGACAGAGATTTCTTGGTAGTTAAAGATATCAATCCACAGGCGCCAGTCCATTTATTGATTGTCACCAAGAAACATTTTGCCGATATGAATGACTTCAAGAAAACTCATTCAGGGATGCTCGGTCGGGGATTGCTGATTGCCGAAAAGATATCAAAGAAGGTCGGTTTGAAAAATGGTTACAGAATAATTATCAACCGGGGCCCCGATTCACAGAGAGGCGTGCCGCATTTTCACATGCATGTCTTGGGTGGTAAAAAATTAGGTTCAAAAATTATTAAATAATATAATTTAGGAAAGGAGGTATTTATATGGTAGAAGTCAAAAGAAAACCAAACGAATCAATAGGCAGTTTAATGAGAAGGTTCAATCGTTTTGTTCAGCAAAGCGGTGTTTTGCTTAAAGCAAAAAAATCACAGTTTAGAGAGAAAAAGCAAAACGAGAGAAAAGAGAAGAATGCCGCAATCATGGGATTGCATCTAGGAGAGTTGAGACGCAGACTTGATAAATTAGGCAAGTATGACGAAGAAACATTTGAAGAAGAGAAGAGAAAAATGAAACAGGAATTAGATCTGTAGTATGCTAAAAGAACAAATACAAAACGATATAAAAGAAGCAATGAAGGCCGGGAATTCAACCAAGAGAATGGCTCTGGGCATGGTTATGAGTGCCATCAAGAATAAAGAACTTGAGAAGCGTATGAAGACGGCCAAGATCGAGGTTGATGTTGCCAAGCTGGATGAAGCTAGTAAGCTCAGCGATGAAGAAATAATTGACGTTGTTGCATCGGAGATTAAAAAAAGGAAAGACTCATCTGCTAGTTTTATATCCGGCGGTAGGCCCGAATTAGCCGAGAAAGAGAATGAGGAAATAGGTTTTATTTCTGTATATATGCCGGAACAGCTTAGTGATGATGCCGTTCGAGAAGAAATCAAGAAGACAATTGCAGAGACGGGAGCTACGACTATAAAAGATATGGGTAAAGTTATCGGTGCCGTCATGGCCAAAATTAAGGGCAAAGCCGATGGCCAACTCGTCAGTCAGATAGTCAAGGAACTCTTAGCTTAGTTTAAATATGGAAAAACACCCTCTCCACCTCAAAGATCCAGAACTTCAAAAGAGCGAAGATGTAAAAAAAGCGGTAGAAAAGAAAGAAAGACTGGAAGATATTGTTTTACCCAACGACCCCAAAGACAGAATAGAAGCATATCTGGATAGACTGGAGAAGATATTTCTCAACCCAGACCAAAGAGTAAAAGAAAGAAACCTAGAACTTCTGCTACCATCAATATACGACACCTTAATCATCAAACCGGAACAAGTACCGGAGTCATATTTTGAACTCCAACAACAAGTGGCCAGAGAAAGAGGTCAAACAGTAGAAACCATACCCCAAGACGTTAGAGACCAAATGATTGAAACGGTCATATCTGACCAGAAACACTCTCTAGACCAGTGGATAGAATACCTCACTTCAGATGATGTCGCCTATCCAACATGGTTTAAGTACTTCGTTTGGAGAAACGTCATCAAACTCTCCCAGTTTGATAAAACTCTTGGCAAGTTCAAAACAAGAACAGAATCCACGGTTGCTCCATACCCTGATATCTACAGAGCACCGCTAGCCAGAATCCTTGATACATACGAAGAAGCATTAAAAGACAAAACCAAATCAAACAAAGAGGTTCAGGAAGACTTCTCTAAAAGATTTGCCAAACTCTACGCTGAATTAATCACAGAATCGTTATCAGTCACGATTGAAAACAAAGAGCAAATCAAAGGTGAGTGGATTAAATACTACAAAGGCAACCAAGCCGAAGCCGACAAACTTTTTGACTCTATGCAAGCCAAAGGCACGGGTTGGTGCGTGGAAGGCAGAACGACTGCTCGAAACTATGTCGAGCAAGGAGACTTCTACGTCTTTTACACCTACAACCAAAACAACGAACCATCTCAACCAAGAATCGCTATTCAAATGAATGGCAACCAAATCGGTCAAATCAGAGGCATCCAAGCTCACCAAGAACTAGAACCAGTAATGGTTGATGTCTTGGAAGACAAACTAAAAGAATTTGGTCCCGAAGCTGACAGCTACAAAAAGAAAAACGCCGACATGAGAAGAATGACGGAAATTGAAAAGAAAACGAAATCAAAAGAAGAATTAAGTAAAGACGACCTCCTCTTTTTATATGAGATAGATTCGAAGATAGAAGGATTTGGATATGACCGCGACCCCCGAATTGCTGAATTACGTTCAAAACGAGACCCCAAACTAGATGCGCCTATCGTTCTTGAATGTCAGCCCGAGCAAATTGCCACAAATATTTCTGAAATCACAGAAAAGACAAAAGCCTATCTTGGGTCGCTCGAGCCGGGTGTTTTCAATAAATTACGAGATATTGAAAAAATATATACTCAATTCCCCGATAAACCGATTGAATATCGAAAGATTGTTCCCAATCTGGAATTAAAAACGGCTGATGATTATCGCAAAGCCTTGGATAAAGAAGGATTTAAAATAGAAGAGTCGTATGCAGGTTATATTTTGGATCGAATGCCAGAAGAAGAAAAAAGACCACTGGATGTCGTGATTCTTTCAGTGTCTGATTTGGGTTTTCCTCGTGGCGCTACTACCGAACAAATTTACGAGCGAGCTAAAAAGCTTGGTTTAGAACTTTGCCCGGCATGGGTCGGGCCAGAACTTCGTATTTCTTACAAAGACCAACCTCAAGGGGATTGGTTCAGAATAGGCATGGAGCAAATTTCAG
>Ga0172379_10008502_pt1 | contig 12902 bp, 2 predicted proteins | sample GrowelOW334metaG_FD_119756 | JGI IMG/M metagenome (GOLD analysis project Ga0172379, IMG submission 119756) | Groundwater microbial communities from an aquifer near a municipal landfill in Southern Ontario, Canada - Groundwater well OW334 metaG | ecosystem: Environmental > Aquatic > Deep... | reverse complement strand
TCTTGGCGTTCCGGCACCTCTCAAAGACGGGATATTTATTGCAGAAAGCAACAGCGAGAGATTCAACGGAATAAGCCGCGTCTGGCTCAGAAAACCGCCAAACGACAAGGGAACGGAAAGAGTATATGAGATACCAAAAAACACGCTAGTCCTGTCCGGACAAACCGTCGAAGTGAAAAACGGAGAAATATTAATAATCTGATCCTCTGCTGGAAAAAGCAGAGTTTTTTTAAAGTTCGGATAAAGCAAGAAGGAGCTTAGCTCCTTAAATATTTTCCAATCACGTCGGTTCTGAATATAAATATAAAAACAATCCCCGCTTTTATTGCGGGGTTGTTTTTATCTGAACTGAACCTATGGATCTATTGTTTCTTCGCGTAATCCTTTGAAACCCATCCTTCAATTCCCTTTGCGGTTTTGATCTTGAACCAATTTCCACTTTCGCCCAGAATGTCATACGTCTCGCCTTCTTTGGTAAATGCTAGGGTTTTTCCAAGGGTGGAATTTACAGACCTCACCCTTAACCACTTCGTGGTTATGATCAAGGTTCCTGTTGCAGAAGGCGCCGGTTCAACAGTTGCAGATGCGCCGGCAACAGAAGTGTATGAACCCAGGATCCAGCCTGTCTTTCCGGAAGGAGTGGTGATCTTATACCAGCCGTTATTCTCTTCAAGAACGGAATAGTTTTCGTTCTTTTTTACAAAGCCCAATACTTTTCCGGTGGTACTATTCACAGAGCGGATGCGGAGAGTGGTGGCGGTGATTGTAGCAACCCTTGTCGATTCTTCGACCGGAGTTCCTTCCGCATAAGTGCCAAGCTCGGCAACGCTTACTACTTTCACATCGGACCATTTGTAGCCGGCGGCATTGAATTCGGCCGCGGACTTCACATGCTTTCTAGTGTTGTTGTGGATGACATAAACTTTGTTATCCCCTTCAGCCCTGAGAAGCGTTACGGATCCGACAGTCTTCACTACAGTTGCAGAAACAACCTTCACGTCAGACCATTTATATCCTCCTGCATTGAACTCTTCAAGCGTCTGGATCCAGACCTGGTTCCCGTTCTTCACAACATATACCTTCGGGGAATCGGAATATTTGAACAATGTCCCTTCAGGCTCAGTGGTCGGAGTCGAGACTGCGGGAGTTTCGGTTGTCGGAGTCTCGGTGATTGGAGTTGCAGCTTCACCTAAAGTTATCGAATCAGAAATTACAGATGACTGAACACCGGCCGAGTCTTTAAATTTGGCATATACGGTTTTCGTTCCGTTTCCGGAAGTCAATGTCCATCCCTTTGATGTCGCAAATGTTTCCCAGCTTACTCCATCGAAATTGGAAGTGTTGGAAATCGCCATATGCGTCGCGTTCGTGGCCGTGAGTGTCAATGTGACAGCCGCACCAGCCGTGCTTGCCGCACCTCCTGCAACTGAGATCGAAGCGCCAGTCACCGCCGTTATAGCCGGAGCTGACACTCCACCACCACCGGCAGGAGCAGCAGCTGCTGAAGTCGTAGCTGTAACTTCGCTTGAAGGCAAGGATTCACCTGAGGAATTCAGGGCTGTTATCTTGTAATAATACGGGGTCGATGCGGAAAGTCCGGTATCAGTGTAGGAAGTGGTGGACCCGGATGAAACCGTGGGCTCGCTTCCAATCCTTGCGAATGTTCCGCCGGAAGAAGCGCTACGATAGATGTCATAGCTCGTCGCGCCGCTCGTCGCGGTCCAGGAGAGATTGATCGAGCTTGAGCTTGCTGCAGTCGCTGACAGTCCCGACGGAGTTGAAGGCGCTCCGGTTGTGGATGAAGTGGGCGCATAAAGCGAGAAGTGGCTTGTAGGAGCGGAGATAAGGACCGTGGACACATTGGACAACGTGTCGGAAGGAGTCAGGCCTGCAGTACTGGAATCCATTACTGTTCCGCTGGCATCTTTGTATGTGATGGTGCTTGGCAAAGTTACCCAGTTTGAATTGGTCTCATCCCAATAGGACATTTTGAGCATGTCCGCTTCCGCTTTGGTATTGATAGAGGCATCACTGCCTGACGGAGTCGCGGCCATTTCCGCTTTGCTGTAGGTCATTTCCACAGTTACGGAATCATTCAAATTTGTGATGGGATTGCCATCGGAGTCGGATGCCTTTATTTCTTTGGCCGCATTGATATAGGTTCCAGTGGCGGAATCATACTTCTTTACCGGTTTAGATGAACTTGTCTGGCGGACATTGTTCGTTTCTTTCGACTGTATATTTCCGGCGGATGTCGAGCTGCCGAGCGCGTTCGCGGGAACCGTAATCTTCACGCCCGCAGTGGTGTCTTCAAGAGTTCCTCCGCTGGCCGGTGTTATCGGTTTGGATTTAGGCGCTGAAAGAGTCACCTGAGTCGTCAAAGTGATGTCCTTTCCTGTTACGGATGCAGTCGTAATCGCGATCGGGTTTGAGGTATAAGCTGCTTCCGCATAGCCCTCTGCTACGCCATACACTTTCCAGCTTCCGGCAGTAACATATAAAGTATAGTTACCGCTAGTATCGGCTTGCGTTCCGGCAAATCCGCCTCCTTGTTTTTCAGCTCGGACAAAAGCGTTAGCAGCCCCGGTTGCACCGATCTTAATTTGTCCCTGAATGGTTAAGGAAGTTGCGGCAAGCGTGTAAGTTCCGCTGGCCAGGTTTCCGTCGGTCACACCGGTATTTACCGTAATATTGGCCAGATCACTGACATAACCCGGTTTCATGGCCTGCACAAAATAGTCCGAAGAGGAGTTTACGACTTGCAAGGAGAAGGCTCCGCTGGCATTGGTCGAGGTCCCGAAGTGCACGCCCGTTGTCGGATCGCCGATCTCAACCCAGGCATTCTGGAGATTGTTGGTGCCATCTGTCACGGTGCCGGACACTGTTCGCAGCGTAGGCAAGGTCACCGTGAGACCTTCATCACTATTTACAGTCAACAATTCAGATGAACTATTATAAGTCGTATTACCATCCGTCGCGGCAATGGTCAAGGCGGATTTGGGCATGCCGGGAACATCAACTCTAACCGTATACGATCCGTCGGGAAGAGACATCGTAGCCGTCGTTTTATTCGTGATCCTCATCTTATTCCCGACTCCGGTGTTATTGAAAACCTCAATGAACGCTTCCGAAACGCTTGAGGAGAATGTGAATGTGATTGTTCTCGTGGCGCCAACCGTTATATCTTTATTGCTGATATTTCCCGCAACATTGAACGAAGCGAGCGGCAGCAATTCGCCGATATTCGGAGCAAATGCCTTGATCACATATCCGTTTCCTTCCGGCGCCTTAAAGCTGTATGTTCCGTCCACTCCGCTTATTGTTTCATTAAAGGTTCCGTTTCCCATCAGTTTCACAAACACGTTAGACAGCTCTTCTCCGTTGTTATAACTTGAGCTTCCATTCGCGTCTTTGTACACCCGGCCTTGGATCGTATAGAAATTTCCGGTTCCGGTCAGGGAAGGCGAGAAATTAATATTTGAAGCGCTTGAAGTGGTGATGGTCACCGTTTGTTCTGCCAGCTGTCCGTATTGCGGCAGGAATGATCCCGCTCTCCAGGTGCCGGCGGAAACATACAATGTATAATTTCCGGAATTATCGGTCATGGCATTGGCATTTCCCGGACCATCGGTGCGATAAGCATACACTGAGGCACCCTGCACGACGTTGGTTCCGTCGATTACCTTGCCGGAAATCGTATAATCCGGTTTAGCGAGCTTCAGAACGAAAGTCGTTAACGCCGTAGCGGGAGCGATTCCAACAGACGCTCCATCGATGTAGAGATAATTGGTTGCATGTCCGCCTTTGGTCGTATCGCTGTTTACAACTACCGACACTTCTTTCGAAGAAGGCATGCCCGGCACAAACGCGCCAACCACATAACTGCCATCAACTACGTTCAAAGTGAAATTACCGCTCGAATCGGCCTGAGCATGGGTTCCGAATCCGCCGGTTGGCGAATAGCCGTATACTTCGGCATTCGCGATGACTTTGTCGGATCCGTCTTTCACCACGCCTTTGATCGTCTTATCGGAAGAGGTTAAGGTAAACGCTATCGTTCCATCATTCGCCGTTCCATTATTTTCCGTAACCGTCGCTCCGCTCACATTCACATTCACGGGCTGAGGAGGAAGATAATTCGGCGTTGGAGGCGGACCGGACATCGGGCCTTTGGGCATTTGAGGGCCGGTTCCCACGAACCACTGTCCGTCGGAAAGATACAAAGTGGCGGATCCGGATCCTCCTCCGTTCAACGTTATTTGTTTGACCCTGAATCCGGTAGACGAACCGGCAAAAACATCCAATGGCGTATTGGCCGGACCCGTGATATTCACTGTAACCGCCGTTCCGCTTGAAGCGCTCGTGAGAGTAAAGTCATAGGTCGTAGGAGTTGATGTAACGCGCACCATTTCCGGCATAGATTTGCCAAGATAATCCGCTCCGTCCAAAGTAATGGTTTGATCGGTGAATAGCATGTAATCTCCGCTGGGCAAATTGGGGAAACTATAAGCTGCCGAACCGCCGCTGAAAGTAGCAGACGCGGCTTCCATGGGACCTGTCATTGGCGACATCAGGAAAACATTCATCGTGCCGGCGTTGGCGCTGCCCGCGGTGATCGTGCCCTGCAAAGTGTTGCTTCCGCCGGACTGAATAAAGAATGGCTGCGACGTTAATGATTCAATAACGGTTGAACCGTCGGCTGACTTAGTCTTGATGTCGACGGTGTAGCCCGAAGTGTCAAATCCTTTCGGCACGGTCGAGTTCTTTATGCTGGCTACATCGATTCTTAAGAAATCAAAGCCCGTGACATTTGTAGCCGCCGAAAGATAGATGGTTACCGTTCTGGCCGAAGTGTTAACCACTACGCCGTCACCTGCAAGTCCTCCCTGGGCCGTTCCGGTGTCGTCGGCATTGAGAGTTCCCGAACAGGAAGCGCCTGTCGGAGCTCCGGCAGTTGCGCATTTGAATGTCGGTGCGCCTGTGCCGGGACCGTTCAGATCCGTTCTCATCGGACTGTTAACATCTTGCTTGGCATTCGTTACGTCAAAACCGCTCGGGAAAGTGAGAACGATCGATCCGCCCGCCGGAATTTGGCTGGAGATCGGAAGATCGACTCCGAAAATCGTGGTCTGCCCGGCCATCATGTTGAATGGCTTCACCATGATCGGCGGCGCAAACCCGAATGTGCTTGAAGAGAAATTGGTCGGCACGAATCCTCCGCCATTATCAAACGCGCTTCCTCCCATGGCCATTGGCCCTAGAGCGCCTTTGGTGGTCATGCTGTTTTGGATCGTAGCGCGGGCGGAATTTCCGGTTCCTCCCATGGCCGTACCAGACAAATCTTTAGCGCCAGTGCCGAGGGCTACATATAATTCCTGCCCCGCTGCAACGCTAAGATTCAATCCTTCGATCATTACGGTGTTGGTAACAGAATCATACTTGAAGGTGGCGCTGGTCAGAGGCACTGCGGTTCCCGCAATTGCCGGATCGAATACAGCCGTCCCGTATTTCACCGTGGCGTAATTAGACGGATTTATAACACTGGCCGCCCAATTAAGCGAATCCGTGGCTTTTGCAGAATTCATGGGCTCGGAGAATGAAATTGCAGCGGCATAATCATCAGCGTTCATAAAAGTGACTGTCGGCACAGAGGAATCCGCCGCACCGGTGGTGAAATTTCGCGCCACCGCAGTGGCTATGGCAAATCCGTTAATTCCGGTTACGCCCGTAGTAACATTTATCGTGTAAGTCGTATTCGGATTTAGCACTGATTTCGGTATGAAATAAGCTTGCCGGTCCAGCCCTCTGTAATCCATCGTGCCATTGATCGCCGTCGAGCCGATAGAAACATAAACCGTGGAAGTGGTGATGGTCGAAACATCCATATCCTTGCTGAAGCTCATGCTTATCGCCCCAATATTGACCGGCACGGCAGTGGCGCCATTGTCAGGATATGTTCCCAATACCGTAGGTGCGATAATATCAGACGTGGTGCCGGTTTTGAAATCCGACATGAACATTGGGAAGGATGCCTGATCGGGAGGAGCGATGGTCATGCCATTCGCAGCCTTTGCCCCGCCCAGGACCTTCAAACGATAAGATGTGCTGGCGGCAAAAGTTCCGGAGTTATAGCCCGCCGCCAAAGTGACCGTGGAAACCATCTTGGCGTTATCAAGAGAGACGGTGCTAATCGCGCTTGAAGAAACATCCGTTTCCGTGGTGCCGCTTACAGTATATAATTTCACATTGTTCTTTAAGAGATATCCTCCCCCGTCATCCGCCATCGGATCAGAGAAATTGATGACGATTTTCATGTTAAGCGGCACGTCAAACGAACCGGGAGCGGGCATTACTCCGTTCACATGCGGAGGCACAAACGCGCCTGATCCGAAAGTTCCACCGCCTTGCAGAACTCCTCCGGAAAATGTCGCAGTCGAACCTGTCGTAAAGAAAAATACATAGCTTCCATCGGACTGATTGCCCTGGATCGCGTTGCCTGCCGTATCTGTCACATTGGGAGTGATCTTTACCGCAATATTCTTATTGTCGCCAAAAGTGTTTCCGCCCGTAAATGACCAGACGGCCAGATTTGAATCCGGAGGCAACGGCGCGGATGGCGGAGTAGTATAATATGCCCAAGCGCCTTTGGTGCTCGTGATATTGGTCAACTCACCGGTGGACATATTGACTTCATTGACCGTCATATTTCCGGCGGCCGTAATGGAAGTCTGACTCATTTCTTTGTTAAATGCTGCAAAAATCTTGAAATTAGTATCTCCGCCAGGAATTCCAGTTGATCCATCCATTGGTCCGTTCCATTTTATGCGCGGATTGGTGAGATCGCCTCCAAAGCCTCCTCCCCCGCCCTGTCCGAGCTGAAAGTTAATGCCGGAAGCGCCCGCGGGAATTCCATTCATCATACGATCAGCAAAACCTTCTTTAAAAGCAACCAGATCATAGGTGCCGGCAAATAATTTACCAGCGCCAATGGTGAAATTGCCGTCAGCGCCTGTTGCCGCCGAGAGGAATCCGGTGCCTTCGGCAAAAATATAAGCGCCTGCAAGATTGTTCGGCGTAGGAGTGGCTGAATCTTTTATGTTTCCCATGATATTGGTGCTGTTTCCTGCAGTAACAGAGGTCAATTGGAACGGATTACCGCTCATATCTTTCATCTGCTGGGTATTTGTTTCGTCAGTAGCTTCGAGGTAATACCTCACTATAGTATTTGCCGCTCCAACTGTTGCGGATGGAATCACATGTCTATAAAATCCTCCTCCCAAGTGTGAGCCATTATGATTGGAATCGCTCACGTATGTCGGAGTACATCCGGATCCGGCGCAGTAATAAAGCTTGCTGGATAGAGCCGGCGTTGAAGAAGCGTTGGCAAAATTATCCATTACGCGGACAATGACATCAAGATTGGTGCTGGCCGCCGCCTGGAAAATAGGGCGGTGCATGATGTTTGGCGGCATCGTATCGGAAGCGGCTGTGACGGTCGTAAAACCGCTGGTGCCGGTTGTTTCCAATGCAGTTAAACTCCCCACGTTCGCAGAAGTTATAGTAGACATTAGTTCCGCATAGGTCTTTACGCGCCAATAATAAGCAGTATTCGGATTAAGAGGAGCTGGTTGTGTCAAGATCAGGTATTGTCCCGCCCCATAGTTTACGTTGCAGCTTGAAGCATTGCAATGACTCGCGGTTTTGGGAAAAGTGTAATCCCAAACCGTGGTACCAGTAAAATCAGAAGCGGTATTTACAGTCAGTCTATAACTATTAAATGTGGCATTGTTTGAAGGGCCGAAATTGAAGTTTGGCGGAATAGGAATATTAGTGGCATTGTTCGACGGAACAAACAAGCTCAGACCGCTTCCAGAACTTGAATATACACCGAAGCCATTCGGCATTGTCACGACTTCGCCGCCTGTCGTGACTCTGACATCGCGACTTCCATCTGTGGCATCAGCCGTGATTGTGACTGGGAAACTTAAATTAGTAGCACCAGTGGAGCTGACCGTACCAGCTGTCGCATTTGTGTCGTTAGTACTAGTACCGCTAAGCAAGAATTGCACTGTGCTTGAAGCTGTAAAATGAGTATTTGAACCGGTTATCGTAACAGTAAAAGGAGAAGAGCCTTTTGCTCCGCCTCCTGGAGTCACCATGTTAATCCCGGGAATTCCTCCGCCGCCGGAAGGCGCGACGTTGATCTGGAACATTTTCTCTCCATCTACCGCGCTATCCGTAACCTTGATTCTTATTGTGTAGCTTCCCGGCGCATTGGCAACGGTACCCGTTATTTTGCCGCCATCAGCTCCGCTTGCCACGAGCGTCAAACTAAGACTTGCCAAAACGTCGATGGCGTATTGATCAGCCGCAGCCCATGTGTATGTGCCTGTGGCACCGCCAGTCGCCTCCAAAGCTACCAAAGGAGTAGTGGTATTATAAACCGTTCCAACTGTAGTTGAAGGAATATTGGTAGTGGTAATCGTAGGCGCATTGGTTAAATTGACGGCTAAAGTGCCTACCACATTTCCACCCATATCGACAATGGCATTATTTGCCGCGGCGATCGTACTTATACCATTTCCGCCATCCGCAAAATCGCCAGAATCCAAATTTCCATTTAAAGTAACGGTCGCAAATTCCATTCCGGGATTATGAGTAACGCTTGAAATCGTGTGTCCGCCTGTTGTTCCATTGTCGATAAAAGTAAACGAAGCCGCAACCAAACTTCCACCGCCTGATTTTTGCACCGACTTACTGAACCTTACATTCACAGCAGCAGAGCCTGAAGCTCCGGTGGCTTTTACGATCGTCGCAGGAGCGGTGTCCGCCTTCAAATCATTGGTAGTGAAAGTGGAAGCGCCATTATTTCCGTCAGAAGTAACCACGCCAGTAGTCGCCGGAATAGCGGCAATAATACGATCATCATCGGCAATAGTGCCTGATGTTTTAATTACCACATAGAAAAATGTTTCGGTCCCATTAGCTAACGCCACCGGAGTAGCCGGCGTTAAAGTGATGCTGCTGGAAGACCAGGCCGGAGATCCTCCCAAAGTTACAACCGCATCTCCCGCACCAAACATGCCGGTATTTCCGCCTCCGGCATCATCGTATAAAGCAACGCCTGAAGTATTATTAGTGGCAATCGCCGCCAAGTCAGAAGTGCCAAACCCCGTACCGCTGAAATTCACAGTAACTGAAGTTAAAGTTTGACCGGCTTGCGACGCGGTTACGCCGACTCTTAACATAGCAGTCGCTACTGAACTTGCCGGTATCGGAGAACCGGGCATCTGGGTTGGCATTCCCTGGGTTGAAAAAGTAAAAGTCGAAGCCGCCCTCGCCGCCGGCACGAGAACCAAGAACTGCAAACCCAATGACCACACCAATGTGGCCACGAGGAGAAAAGACGCAAAAAATTTCTTCGCGCCCTTTTTTATTTCTTTCCTTGTTTTTTTCATTTTTGTATTCTCCTTACAAATTAAAAAACAGCCCCTGAAAACCTCGAAGGACTGTTCGCTTGCTGATTAAATTATATGAAAAAGTTGTTGAATTCCGGTCTTTTGAAAACAAAAAATACGAGAGAACAAAAAACCTCGCATTAACATCCGATGCATTATTTATTTTTTTTATATTTTTTCTTTTAGACCCCCCTTGAAACATTTTTTGTTTTGCTTAAATAAAAAAGTATTACGGGAATTTGCCTCATAAATAACTTTCTGCTTTTCAAGCTATTCTTATTATATAAACATTTGCCATACGTGTCAAATGGATCGTAAACTGGAAATTGGATATTAGATATTGGAAATTATAATACCTCTTGCAGGAACAGACTTGCCTGCCGGAAGAAATAATCCTAAAGCTCGGCCTTAGGAAAATGCAATGTTAAATATCAGATATAAAATCTTTACATTTTCCCCTATCTATATTATATTACTTTTCAGAGGTGGAGATATGGAAACTAACGATACGCCCTTCGACAAACCGGAAAAAATAACCGATGTATCTCAGATAAAAAATCCGCAAACATATTTTGAAACGGTATACAGCGTCTTTATGTGTCCGGGCAAAAGTTGCGCCAAAATAAAAAAATCTCAACTCTAAAGATGGCAAATCCAGGTTCAAACAATATATAAAAGCTCAAACAACGAGCTTTATTTTTTTGCTGGTTCAATATCTCTGACTTGAATCAATTATTCCTATGCTTTATAAGTCAGAAACTCATGGTTCAAGTTATAAACTCGTTCCCGTCGGAGAAATAAATTGCTAAGACTTAAACGCCTTTGGAATTGATGCCCTGTATCATAATATCTCTTTCCAAGGGTGGAGATATGGAAGCTGGTAATAAGCCCCAAGATACACGAATAAAAATAGAGGTTCTATCCGAAATAAAAAATCCAAGAACGTATTTTGAAACCGTCAGAAAACTGATGATGTGTCCGGGATCAAGCTTCGCTTCCATAAAAAAATCTAAAATTTGCTAACAAGCTCAAAATGGGCTTATTTTTTTATATTATTATATCCTTTTATACCGATTTAAAAACCCGGCCATTTCCATGGCCGGATCTTTTTATCCTGAAAGATATTATTCGCCTTGCGCGATCCTTCCTTTATATCCTGTCCCGGATGGGATCAGTCTTCCAATGATCACGTTTTCCTTGAGTCCCCTCAGCTTGTCTTCTTTTCCGGTTATCGCAGCGTTTATGAGAACGCGCGCTGTTTCCTGGAACGATGCCGAAGACAGGAAGCTCTCGGTGGTCAGCGACGCTTTCGTGATCCCGAGCAGGATCTGATCATGAGTCGCTTTCTTTTTGATCTTATCGGTAATAGCTTTGTTCTTCTTGTTATCCGCTAAAACTCTGTCATTCGCATCAAGAAGCTGGGCTTTCTCTACAACGTCTCCGATCAGAAGGTTCGTATCTCCCGGATCCTTGATGCGGACCCTTGATAGCATCTGGCGTATGATTATCTCGATGTGCTTATCATCGATCCCCTCTCCCTGCGCCGTATATACCTGCTGAACTTCCTTGATGATATATTTTTTCACAGCTTCGATGCCCTTGAGAAGGAACAGCTCCTGAAGATCCACATGTCCCTCAACCAACTGCTGTCCAATGGTCACAAGATCTCCCTTGTTGACCAGAAGCGCAGTGTCTTTAGTGACTGTGTAGCTCCTTATATCATCGACTTTCTCCTTTGCCGACAGCGCTTCGACTCCCGGATTGAATTTTATCTTTATGGTTTTCTTTTCAAGACCTTCTTCGATCTCATCAACTTTGCCATCAACTTCCGCGATGACTGCCTTGCCTTTCGGAAGCCTTGCTTCGAATATTTCCTCAACCCTCGGAAGTCCCTGAGTGATATCTTTTCCGGCAACACCTCCGCTGTGGAATGTCCTCATGGTAAGCTGGGTTCCGGGTTCTCCGATCGCCTGCGCGGTAACGATGCCGACGGCCTGTCCGATCTCCACCATCTTATTCCTTCCAAGATCGAATCCATAGCACATCTGACAAAGCCCTCTTCTTGTCTTGCAATCCACAACGCTTCGGACAAACACGCTCTTCACTCCAAGCTTCTCGATCAGCTTTGCATCATCCTTGCTGATCTGCCCGCCCGCTTTGACTATGGCTTTCCCTGATTTGGGATTCTTTATATCCGCAAACGCCGTCCTTCCTGCGATCCTCATGGAAAGCCTCCTTCCAATATCTTCATGTTCTTCGGCAATGATCTCCATTGACGTCGGGTCTCCGCAATCATGTTCATGGACGATAACATCCTGCGCAACATCGACAAGCCTTCTCGTAAGATATCCTGCGGTCGAGGTCCTGAGAGCCGTGTCGGCCATTCCTTTTCTTGTGCCGTGGGTGGAAATGAAATATTCCAGCACGTTGAATCCTTCCTTGTAACTGCTCTTTATCGGAAGTTCGATCGTCTCTCCGGACGGGTTCACAACGAGCCCCTTCATGCCGGTCATCTGGGTTATAACAGCCCAGTTGCTTCGTGCGCCGGAATTGATCATGTACGCGACAGGACTGGCTTCTCCGATAGTTCCGGGCGTCATTTTCGATATCGTATTCTTTACGGCGGTCCAGACTTCGATCGCTTTTATCCTTCTTTCATTATTCGTGAGAAGTCCTTCTTCATATTGATTCCTGATCTCTTCGATCTTGCCGTCAGCTTCCTTGAAAATGGCTTTCTTTTCTCCCGGAATCTTCAGGTCATCCATTCCCCAGCTGATTCCCGACCTTGTCGCATAATAGAATCCAAGTTCTTTTATCTTATCGACGAGCAACACGGTTTTTTCCGCGCCTAACAGTTCGAGAGAATCGGCAACAACCGCCTTCAGGGATGAGGAATCCATGACCTTATTGATGAACCTCAGTTCATCCGGCAAAGAGTTGTTGAATATTATCCTTCCGACGGAAGTTTCAATATATTTTCCGCTCTTTTCTTCCGCAGTCAGATATTTCGAAGGATAGTCCTTTATCACCGAAGTCTTCAGTTTTACCTTTGAAACCAGATCGATCATACCAAGCTCATAAGACATTATGGCTTCGTCAAAATTATTGAAAGCCTTGCCCTCTCCCTTTTTGCCGTCGATCATCTTGGTTATATAGTAGCATCCGAGAACTATGTCCTGGCTCGGCGTCACGATCGGATCTCCGGTCGCAGGCTTCAGAAGATTCCTTGCCGAAAGCATGATCTCCCTGGACTCTTTCTGCGCTTCTTCGGTGAGAGGAAGATGAACGGCCATCTGGTCTCCATCGAAGTCGGCATTGAATGCCTTGCAGACCATCGGATGGATCTGGATCGCTTTTCCCTCGATCAGCACCGGATAGAATGCCTGGATACCGAGCCTGTGCAAAGTCGGAGCGCGGTTCAAAAGTACCGCTTTATTCTGGATC
>Ga0172379_10008501_pt1 | contig 12902 bp, 7 predicted proteins | sample GrowelOW334metaG_FD_119756 | JGI IMG/M metagenome (GOLD analysis project Ga0172379, IMG submission 119756) | Groundwater microbial communities from an aquifer near a municipal landfill in Southern Ontario, Canada - Groundwater well OW334 metaG | ecosystem: Environmental > Aquatic > Deep... | reverse complement strand
TTCCCATTCAACCGCTACGACTAATGTCCACGGCCTGACTTTCACGGCTGAAGGCACTGGCGGAGGATTGGATGCAGATACTGTTGACGGCAGCCATGCCAGCGCTTTTCAAGCGGCCGATGCGGGGCTAACTTCTATTGCTGGGCTGACGACCGCGGCAGATAAAATGATTTATACTACCGGGTCAGATACATACGCCGTGATTGACTTAACTTCTTTTGGCCGAGCTCTTTTGGATGATACAAGCGTAGCGGCGCAAAGGACGACCCTTGGGTTAGGAACCATAGCGACATTAAATTCAGGCACGCTTACAGACACTCTTATATGTACATATTCATTAGCTACTACGAGCATTGTTTGTGATACTTCCAGTGGATCAGTTGGGCATACACCGGTCACTTTGGCAGCTATTGGCAGCACGCCGAACGCCAACGGTATGACTTTAAGTACCCAAGCGCTTAATCTCGAACCAGCTAACGCTTCTTTTGGCGGCGTAGTCACCACCGGCACTCAAACTTTGGCTGGAGCCAAGACTTTTTCAAGCTTGATAACCGCTACTTCGGGGCTCACTGCCGATGGAGCCTTAACAGCCAATGGAGCTTTCACTCTCGGAGACAATGGGGATGCCGGTTCAGTTAATACTAATACTTGGGATATTTCTACTGCTGGAGTCGGATCAGGATTCACCGGGTTTGCCTCAACTGGAACCATCGCTTTCTCCGGAGCTGGAACTTTTTCAATCGACTCATCAGCCTTTGATGTTTCCACTGCCGGCGCGCTTTCGGGCATTACCACCATTACTACTTCGGGAGCCATCAATTCTCAAACCATCTCATCCGCCGCTTCTTTCACTGGAACTGTAACCGCTGCCACCTCATTTTTAGCTCCAACTTTTGATACTGCCTCCGGAGTAGCTATGAATATTGGAACCGCTACTCAAACCGCCCTTACCTTGGGCAGAGCGGGAGCAGCCACAACCATCAACGGTTCCGGCCTGACTGTTGGTCCAACCGCCTGGACAGCCACCCCGACTATTTCTGGGTTGATAACTGCTACTTCGGGGCTCACTGCCAATGGAGCCTTAACAGCCAATGGAGCTTTCACTCTCGGAGACAACGGGGATGCCGGTTCAGTTAATACTAATACTTGGGATATTTCTACTGCTGGAGTCGGATCAGGATTCACCGGGTTTGCCTCAACTGGAACTATTGCTTTTTCCGGAGGCGGAACCTTCTCGATTGACTCATCAGCCTTTGATGTTTCCACTGCCGGCGCGCTCTCGGGAATCACCACCATTGCCACCTCATCAACTATTAATTCTCAAACAATTTCCGCCGCCGCTTCTTTCACTGGAACTGTAAATGCGGTAACTGGTTATAAGGTTAATGGAGCCGCGGCTGCAGGAAATGTCCTTCGCGGTGATGGGACTAATTTTGTCAGCGCAACTTTGGCTGGTTCGGACATTACCGGCGCGGCTCTCACTAAAACGGACGATACCAATGTCACCTTGACCTTAGGAGGCACGCCAGCAACCGCTCTTCTACGCGCAGCTAGTTTAACTCTTGGCTGGACCGGACAGTTATCATTGGCAAGGGGCGGAACGAATGCCAGCCTTACTGCCGCGGACAAAGGCATGATCTATTCAACTGGCAGTGCTATGGCTATCTCCACTCCCTCAGCTCTTTCCTGGGATTACACTAATAGCCGCCTTGGACTTGGCACGGCTACTCCGGCGACTATGCTCCATCTTTACGGCGCGGGAAATAATATGCGCCTTGACTACAATGGAACAAATTATAATGATATTTACACTAACTCAACAGGGCAATTCGTTATTTCGCCATCCGTCGCACCATCCGAAGCGGCGGCGATTATCGGCAACGGGGGAGCTATGGATGCTTCCGTGCAATTTGATGGCGATGCGACGGCGAATTACTATGCCGGCATAGATTATGATGCGGCTGCGGGAGTGGATAAATTCATGATCGGTTTGGGTTCGGTTGTCGGCACAACTCCCTATCTGACCATGCTATCCACCGGCGAAGTCGGCATCGGCGCGACGGCCCCAGGTGCAATTCTGACAGTTAGCGGAACCATGACTGCTTCCGGCGGCGCGATCAACTTGAATACCAGCGGCAGTTCAGCGACTAACATCGGAACAGGCACCAATACAGTAGCTTTGCTGGGTACGGTCAGCATCAATACGAGTGGAACGGCAGCCACCAATATCGGCAATAGTTCTGGCGGTGCTTTGAATTTTTATTCCGGAAATATCAGCCAATGGACCAATACAGGCGCTGATTTGACGATCAAAACAACGACTTCCGGGATTTTGACTTTGGGCAGTACTAGTGGCACTACCGGTATTCTCGAAAGAGTAGGGACCGGCAACTATTCTCTGGATGGAGTGGCTGGCTCAACTTATGCCATCGGCGCTTCAACCACTACCGGCACCATCACCATCGGCGGTACAGCTCAAACCGGGACCATGACTCTCGGACAATCTTCCGGCACCAATATAGTAAATCTCGGAACAGGCGCTGGCGCAACGACTGTAAACATTGCTACCGGTGCTACCAACGCCAAAACCATCAATATCGGCTCCGGAGCCGCTATGGCTAATAATATCAATCTTGGCGGTACTGGCGCTAATACTATTGCAATCGGCAATACTCAAACCGCCGGCTCGATTTCTTTAGGCGCGACCATGACTACCGGAAGTATACAAATCGGCGGTGCAAACCAGATCGGTACGATTGGCATCGGTACTGGCGTCCAGGATCAGACAATTAATTTGGGAACTGGCGAAGCCGCAAAAGCAATTAACATAGGTGGCGTAAGCTCCTACTTGGCTATTAGTTCAAGGGCGTTCAATGTGACGAGTACCGGTGTTCTTTCGGGCATTACCGGCTATACTCAAACTTCGGGCAATTTTTCCATCTCTGGCGCTGGAACTTTCGGCACAGGCACAGGGGCGATATCACTCAATGGCGACACGACCATCGCGGCCGGAAAAAATCTTGCGCTGGCTTCCGGAACTGGTCAATTTAGCCAGATATATACAGGCACAACTACCAATGCCGCCGCGATCACGGCTGATTCCTTGACTACCGGATACGGACTGACAATTAGCGCGGATGGCCTGACCAGCGGCCGGGCTCTGGATATTTCTTCTGTTTCAACCGCCGGTACTGCCAGTGGAAATTCATATCTTGCTTATCTTTCCCGCTCCGGCGCCAATAGCAATGCCAGCCATACTGCCTATGGGGTTTATTCATCCGTCACCAATACCGGAACAACTTCCACCAACATCGCCGGATATTTTTCAGCTAGCGGCGCGACGAATAATACCGCCTTGCGGCTCGCTTATAACCCGACAAATTATACCGACTTCAATGTCCAGACGGATGGTTCAGTGCAGACAAGCATCACCAGTGAAACTCTCAACGAATCAGGAGTGCTGTTGGGCAGCGGCGCGGCGCAGGATGTGGCGCTGAAATTCAATGGTGATGCCACAGCGGATTATTATGCCGGCGTGGATTATGACGTGGCGGCTGGGGTAGACAAATTTATGATTGGTCTTGGAGCAACTGTTGGCACAACTCCTTATATAACTATGCTGTCCACCGGTGAAGTCGGCATCGGCGCGACAGCTCCGGGCACAACTCTTGACGTTACTGGAACCGGCAGATTTTCCTCCACTTTCACTGCCAATGGCCAAGTAGTTCTGGGAGACGGGGGAGATGACATCGCTATCAATTCTAATGACTGGGATATTTCATCCGCTGGAGTCGGATCGGGATTCACCGGATTTGCTTCTACCGGCACTATCGCTTTCTCCGGAGCCGGAACCTTCTCAATTGATTCATCAGCCTTTGATGTTTCCACTGCCGGCGCTCTTTCCGGAATCACCACGCTTTCCATGAACAATCAGCTGACAAACTCCTACGCTAATGCCGCCGCCTTAAATCTGACTGGCAATGGAGCGGGAATTACTTTTGGCGGCACCGGCGCTAATATAATTAGCACTGCCGCCAATAATAATCTAAATTTGACGCCGGGCGGAACGGGAATTGTTAATGTCGGCACGGGCGCCACCGCGGCGCTAATTGTAGATTCCTCTGGCAACGTTGGCATCGGGGTTAGTTCTATGTCATATAAATTTGTGGTGGATTGGAACGGTGATGGAACAACTCCTGCCTATGTAAATAACTCGAATGCGTGGACAAATGGAAGCGCCGATTATGCTGAATATTTTTATACGAAAGACACGGATCTTAAACCGGGAGAAGCTGTTTGTGTCAGCATGGAAAATGCCAACGCGGTCAAACGGTGCCAGCGTTCAGGGGATAATAATATAATAGGAGTAATATCCACAAGCCCTTCAGTTTTGGGAAATGCGCCCATCGGGAGAGACCAAGATCAAAACTATGTCATAACGGCTTTGCTCGGCCAGATTCCCGGAAAAGTATCTGCTGAAAATGGCACTATCCAAATTGGTGACAGCCTGACTTCGGCGAGCACCCCCGGGTATCTCCGCAAAGCCGACGCGGGCGAATCTACGGTCGGCATCGCTATGCAAAAATTCGATGGAGCGGAGGGCGTTATTCAAATCCTGATTTCCCGCAGAAACCAGAGTCTGACTGTAGAAAAAGTTGAAGAAGCCGTCACGCAAAGAATAGCCGAGATGAATGTCCAAGATCAAGTCAATGCTATGATTACCGAGGCGCAAAAAACCATATCCGCTAGCACCGACAATCAATTAATTAGTATCGATGGCAGAGTGGTGGCGCTGGAAACTCTGATGGGCGGTTACGGAACCAGAATCAAAAACCAGGAGGATTTGAGTGTGGCTCTACAAAAGCAAATTGATGAGCTTAAAGCCCAAATCGCGGCGCTGGATCCATTGCAACAAGCGGCGCAATTGGATTTGAATACAACGGATATTTCTTTCCTGAAGACTTTACTTGGCATAGATAGAGTCGAAAACCCAGGTGATGTGGATCTGCTCGGCCAGCTTTCGGCGGAGGGTGTTGAGACTGGAAAATTAGTAATCAAAGTGATTGACAAAGACGCGCCGACCATCGGAGACGCGGCCATTCAGACGGTCGAAAATGACGCGGATAGCGATGGCATGAGTATTGTTGTGAAAACAAAAGCGGCCGACAGCGACAGTAAAGTTTTTGTAACACCGAAAGATGTGACCGACCAGCCGTTGGCTGTCACTGACATCAAAGACGGCGAAAGCTTCACGGTGCAAGTCAAAAATCCAGTCACAGACGATCTGCGTTTTGATTGGTGGATCGTTGAATCGCGATAGCGATTCAACGAATATTTACGAATTTTATGACGAAAATAGACGAAACACGAATATAAAACACGAAAAGAAACGAATCACGAATATGGAAAATAAAAAACGAATTATCACGAACAGCAGTTTATTATACCCGGATTTAAGTTATGATATTCAAGGAGCGATATATGAAGTATCAAAAAAATATGGGAACGGACTCAAAGAGAATATCTATCAAAAAGCACTAGCAGAAGAACTGTTAAAAAGAAAAATTAAACATGAAGAACAAAAAAGAATCAATATTTATTCGATTGATAGCGGTAAGGTTTTAGGCGTCTATGTTCCGGACTTTGTGGTCGAAGAAAAAATAATCATTGAAATTAAGGCCACAGAATTTTCTACAAATAAAGATATTAGTCAGCAGCAGTCATATTTGAAAGCCAGTATTTATGAAGTAGGGTATCTTGTTAATTTTGGTACAGATAAATTATTTATGAAAAGGTCAATATATACCAATGACCGCAAACCCTACATTGTTTCAATTCGTGTTTCGTAAATATTCGTTTTTAATTCGTCTAATTCGTTCAATTGCTCACATGAAAAAATTCCTCCTCCCCCTCTTCTCTCTCGCCATCCTGATTTTGTTATTATTTCCTGCCGGTTATGCCATGGCTGATTTGGTCACGGTTCCATTTACTTATTCAGCTCCCGGCGGTCAGCAAACATGGGTTGTGCCAACTGGAGTTTCTTCTGTCACTGTTGATATGGCCGGGGCTGGAACTGGACAGTGCTATTTAAATGGATGGTATTATAAGAACGGCGGCCGTGTCCAAACAACTCTTACTGTTACTCCCGGTAGCACATTGTATATTTATGTTGGAGGTCAGCCCTCTGATACCGCTGGCGGTTATAATGGGGGAGGTAACGGTACGAATACTTATTATAATTTATATGGTGTTGGCGGCGGCGGCGCATCTGATATCAGGACAAGCGGTGATGGAAATTGGAGTCATAATTTAAATACAAGACTTGTTGTTGCGGCCGGAGCAGGAGGAAGGGGTAATAGCTCTTGTGGAGGTAATGGAGGTGGTCTTACCGGTGAAAGTACCAGCGGCGGCGGCGGGACACAGACAGCAGGAGGAATCAACGGCGGTTCGGGTGCGACAGATGGCGGTTTGGGTTATGGAGGTTTAGGGGGGGCGAGTTGGGAATATGGTGGCGGTGGCGGTGGCGGCGGTTACTATGGCGGTGGTGGCGGAGGAGGAGACGCTGGCGGTGGTGGCGGATCAAGTTATACGCCTGATAATTGTACCTCTCCTACAACTTGCACATCCGGTTTTCAAAGCGGTAATGGATATGTGAATATTTCTTATCCTTATCCTCTTTTTAAATTTTTTTATAATGTTAAATTATTCCAAAACGTGAAGTTTTGGTATACTCCCTAAATTAAACCTCTCCTAAGGTCGCATCTTAGGAAGTAAAATCAATGAAAGAAGTGACAAAAATTTCCATTTTTCACGGAAAAAGAATCAGAAAAACTATTCATAACAATGAATGGTGGTTTTCTGTGGTTGATGTCATTGAGGCGCTTACAAACAGCGTAAATCCGAATGATTATTGGTATAAAATGAAAATCAGGGTGAAAAGCGAGGATGGAATTGAACTATCGACAATTTGTCGATGGTTGAAATTGGAAGCGCCAGATGGAAAAATGAGAGAAACTGACTGTGCTAATACCGAAACTATGTTTCGCATCATCCAGTCAATTCCTTCTCCTAAAGCTGAACCTTTCAAACTTTGGTTGGCCAGAGTAGGTTATGAGCGTGTTCAGGAAATTGAAGATCCGGAATTGGCAAGCAAAAGAACGGTGGCCATTTACAAAGCCAAGGGTTATCCGGAAGACTGGATCGATAAAAGAATGCGAGGCATTGCCGTTCGCCAAACGCTTACTGAAGAATGGAAAAAAAGAGGTGCCAGGGAAAAAATTGACTACGCCATACTTACTAATGACATTATGCTGGGCGCTTTTGAAATGAAAGTTGACGATTACAAAAAATTCAAAGGGCTCAAGCGGGAAAATTTGCGCGACCATATGGAAGACTTGGAATTGATTTTGACCATGCTGGGGGAAGCGACCACCACCAAATTTACCAAAGAACGCGACTCCAAAGGCGTCCCGAAACTTCGCAAAGACGCCAAAGACGGAGGCAAAGTGGCCGGCCGAACCAGGAAGGATATTGAAAAAAGATCAGGCAAAAAAGTAGTAACCAAAAATAATTATTTGGGAATTTCCCCAAAGGAAGCGATTAAAATAATATTAAATTGTTCCAAAACGTGAAGTTTTTCTATACCCCCTAATTTCTAAATAACCTCTCCTAAGGTCGCGCCTTAGGAAACCAAAAAAACTAGTTAAAAGTTCAAAATTAAAAGTGCAAAGCTGCAATTTAAAGTTAAAAGTTTCGGAAAGCTATGAATAACAAATTTTAGAAATAAAAAATGATAAAAAAACAGGAGACAAAAAATGCCGTGTTTCTGATCCCGCAAGAAAGAGTTGAGAATAAGATATTTTTGATCAGAGGTGCCAAGGTGATGCTTGACTCGGATTTAGCGCTACTTTACCAAGTGAAGACAACGGTGCTTAACCAGGCTGTCAAAAGAAACATTAAAAGATTCCCCGATGATTTCATGTTTAGGCTTACTTTAGCCGAAAAAGAAGAGGTTATCACAAATTGTGACCACCTCCGGCACCTGAAATATTCTGCCCACAAGCCGTATGCTTTTACTGAACAAGGTGTGGCCATGCTCTCCAGTGTTTTAAAGAGTGAAAGAGCGATTCAGGTCAATATTCAAATCATGCGGACATTTACCAAAATCAAAGAAATGATAATCAGCAATAAAGAGTTGCGTTTAAAAATGGAAGAAATGGAGAAAAGATACGATGGAAAATTTACGGTTGTTTTTCGGGCAATAGCCAAACTCATCGGAAACCCGGTAAAAACAAGCAAAAAGAGGATAGGTTTCAAAATTAAATAAGCAATAGCTATTCGTGTTTCGCAAGCATTCGTTTCTAAATTCGCCTAATTCGTTTGTTAGTATGTATATCAAAAAACTAACCATTTTCATCCTGACTCTCTTCACCGCGCTTTTTCCCGCTGTTGCGTCAGCTTCTCTTTCCGGTTCCATTTTCCACACCTCCAACTCGGATTTTAACGGGGTACCTTCGCAAACAGCCGTGGCCAATAATCAGGTAAAGTTGGACTCCTCCCTGTCTTTAGGAGATAGCACGGACGGCGCAGTGACCATCACTGGCGCCAAAAATATCAATACTGATCTGATAAGTGGGCTGGCTAACCACAGCCGGACCTGCGCTGACGGAGGAGACGGGGTTAATTATTCTGTAACTGCCCTTAACCACGCCGCCAAAACCGCCACGCTTTCAACTACGCCTTCTTCCGGCTGTTTGGCCGCCGGGGATGAAGTTCTTCTTATTAATCTTAAGGGCATTTCTACAAATTACGACAATGTCGGAAATTATGAATTTCTGACCATTCAAACCGTTTCCACTAATACTATCACTTTCACTACCACCAAGACCAAGTATTATGGCAATGTTGCCGGCGGCGACACCAATCTTGGCACGGCCGACACCAACCAAAGAGTAATGCTCCAAAGAGTGCCCAATTATACCGATGTTACGGTTAACTGGGGGACTTTGGGTTCAAATATATTGACCTGTAGTGCCTGGGATGGAACCAAAGGCGGAGTTCTGGCTTTCCGCGCCAGCGGGACAGTCAATGCCGGCAACACTACCACAGGCAAAAGTGACGCGAGCGAACGATATGCATACATAAGCGTAAGCGAGAAGGGATTCAGGGGGCCTGCTGGCCCGACATATCCTGACAAGGCAAAAGCGGGAGAAAGTTATTTTAGAAGTTCATTTGATTCAGGCGCTGCTTGTGGTTATGCGAACGGAGTTGATGCGCCAGCCACTCCCAATCCGGGCGGAGGAGGCGGAGGAGGAGCAGATGCCGCTGATACTATAACGGTATATTTAGGCGCGGCTGGGACCACTGGTCCTGCCGGCGGCGGCGGCGGCTATGGCAATAACAATCACAATATGTTTAATGAAGATTACGGTGGCGGCGGTGGCGGCGGTGGCGGCGGTTATGGCAGTATAGGTGTTAATGGCAATGGTTATACTACTGAAGATCCGGCAAGCGGGAGCACTGGGGCAACCGGAGGAGACACGAGCAATGCTGTGAATTATGCATTTGGCGGCGGCGGCGGCGGCGGCGGAACCTTTGGTGACTCATCGCAATTAAACAGCAAGGCGTATTTAGGAACAAGCGGCGGCGCTGGCGGTATGGGGCTTTGTGCAGCTTCCTGTAGCGGAGGCTCTTATGCCCAACCAGGCGGCAATGGCGGCCCAGGAGGAGGAGTTATCTTTATTATCGCAAATACTATAAATGTTAATTATGATTCATTTGTTTATGATTGTGGCAGTGGATATTATTGTGAAGCTCATGATTATGGCAGTATCAGCGCCAATGGAGGAGTGGGGGGGAGTCCCAGCAGTACCGTTTCGGCTGGGTCAGGAGGGGGAGGAGGAGGAGCCGGCGGATCCATAGCTCTGTTTGGCAATACAATAAACAATGAACCTAGTAATGGAGTTGTCGCGGCTGGTGGTAACAGGGGTAGCGGGGGTAGCTTTGACGGCCACTATGGCAACGGCGGTTCTGGCGGCGGCGGGAGAACTTATGCCGCCTATAGATCTTTTTCAGGTTCTGATCCCACTCCGAATTATGCAGCCGGAACTCTTAGCTATTTCCCTTCCGGCACCTACACTTCCCCAATTTTCCAGCGCCAACAAGTGGCCAGCTGGGGGAATATTTCGTGGACAAAAACAGGCACCGGCACGATCACGACGAAGGCTCGCAGCTGCACTAGCGCAAGCGAAAGCAATTGCTATAATTATCCCAACTGGTCAAATTGTTCCAATATCACCAGTGGTAGCGGTCTAAAATCCGGTACTCCCAATAATTGCGTTTTTGACAACCAAAAATTTATCCAATACCAGGCGACTCTAGGTGGCGATACCATAACCACGCCCTATCTCGACGACATCACCCTCGACTATCTCTATAACCCAGACGTTTCCGTCATGTCCGGCATCGTCAAATTTTTCGGCTCAATCACATTCAAATAACCCCCACTTAGAAGCTCGGCTTCTAAGTAATAAAAATATGAGAAAAACACAATTTGCCGAAGGAGAATACTACCATATTTTTAACAGGGGAGTGGATAAAAGAATAATTTTTTCAAATCAAAGAGAAATGCAAAGATTTTTCCAGTCTATGTGTGAATTCAACACAATTAACCCTCTCGGCGGCCTTTATGCCAGCTCATTTAATCAACTTAGAAGCTCGGCTTCTAAGAAGGCTTCTAAAGAGAGATTGGTCAATTTTATTTGTTATTGCCTCAATCCAAACCACTACCATTTTATTTTAGAGCAAGTAGCTGACAAGGGTATTGAAAAATTCATTCACCGATTAGCAACTGGATATACCAAATATTTTAACGCCAAGCACAGAAGGAGCGGGGTTTTGTTCCAGGGAAAATATAAAGCGGTTCATATGGATTCAAATGAACAGTTATTACACGTTAGTGCGTATGTGAACCTGAATTTTAGAGTTCACCAACTTAGAAGCTCGGCTTCTAATACGGTGAGATCTTTGTCTAGCTGGGATGAATATATCGGAAAAACAAAGTTTAATTTTTGTAAAAAAGATGATGTTTTGGGGCAGTTTAAAAACAAGAGCGAATATAAAAAATTTGCCGAAAAGACGCTCACTGCTATTTTAGAAAGGAAAGAAATATTGCGCGAACTGGAAGAGTAAATAACTTAGAAGCTCGGCTTCTAAGTGAGGCTCCAACCCCGACGTTTCCATTATGTCCGGCATCGTCAAATTTTTCGGTAGTATAACGTTTAAATAGCATGACAAAAAAAGAGTGGATTGTAATTATCGCGGTAATAATCGCCGTTGGCGGGTATCTTTTGATAAAAAAAGACCCCGCTGATTTGTCGAATGAAAAACCGTCGATAATATCCGCGCCAGAATCTGTCTCCGAACCCGAAAACATAACAGAAGAAAAAAATAACGCGACCGGCCAAAATGGGGAAATAAAAAATGTGGTGCTGATTACCCTGGATACAGTCCGGGCGGACCATTATGGGTTTATGGGCTATCCGCGCAATACTACTCCGTTCATAGATAAACTGGCCAGCGAAGGAACGGTTTTCAAAAACGCGCGTACGGTTGTTTCGGAAACCGGACCTTCGATCAGCTCCATGTTTACGGGTCTCTATCCTTTTGAGCATCATGTGATAAATAATAATATTAAATTGGACGGCTTCCATATCTTGCCCGAATATCTGAAAGAACTGGGGTATAAAACCGGCGGTTTTGTGAGCGCGATTTATCTCAACACGATGACCCAAGGTTTTGACCGCCTTGATTTTGAAGGAGACGCAACGCTTGGGCCAGAACCGGGAGCCAGAAGAAGATCAGGCGATAAAACAATCGGGAGAGCAAAAGAATGGCTTGGCCAAGTTTCCCCAGATGAAAAAACTTTCCTGTGGGTGCATTTATTTGATGCCCACCTTCCTTTTAATAGTGATATAAATTACACGGAAAATGAAGGCGACCGTTTGAGCGGGGATGCCCTGATTAATTTCTGGACGAAAGAGCAGGGGGCTAAGCTGGATTTTTTTACCGGCAATCAAAAAGAAAGTCTGACAAAAGTTATGAACCAATATGACGGAGAATTGCAATTTCTGGATAAGCAACTGGAGACGCTTTATAATTTTATGGAGCAAGGCGGCTATAACAAGAATACTTTATGGATCATAACCAGCGATCATGGCGAGGGACTGGGCAGCCATTCTTATTTTGGCCATTTTGAGCAGGTCTATAACGAACAGCTGAAAACCCCGATTATTTTTTACAATCCGGGAGCTAAGGATGGAAAAACTGTTGATAGTTTAGTTGAAAATATTGATCTTCTGCCGACTTTAGCCGACCTGCTTGGCTTTAAAATCCAAGAGCATATTTCCGGCCGAAGCTTGGTTCCTCTAATTTCCGGTTTGAAAGACAGCATCAGGAATTATGTTTTCAGCCGAAGGGGAGAGACAATGAAGGTGGGATTAAATGAATTTGCCACTAAATATCTGCCGGTAAAAAATCCCCAGGATGAGGAATTTATCGGCGAATTGTACAGCCTGCAAGAAGATGGTTACAAATTGATATACAGTCCGGATAATGTTGGGCGGGATAAATTTTTTGATTTGAAAAAAGATCCGAATGAATTAGAAAATCTTATCGACAATCCAAACATGAAAGCTATGGCGGAGGACATGAAAAATATGATCCGGGAGATTTTAAATGGAAATATAAGTGCGGCGGATAATGCCGGCGCGCAGCCGGACAAAAAACTGGAGGAAGCATTGAGAGCATTAGGATATTAGTTCCATGTTCTTAAATTTGGTATAATTTAAACAAAATGCGAAGAATATTTATGAATTTCAAACAATTTACCAGAAACAAAAATA
>Ga0172379_10008500_pt1 | contig 12903 bp, 7 predicted proteins | sample GrowelOW334metaG_FD_119756 | JGI IMG/M metagenome (GOLD analysis project Ga0172379, IMG submission 119756) | Groundwater microbial communities from an aquifer near a municipal landfill in Southern Ontario, Canada - Groundwater well OW334 metaG | ecosystem: Environmental > Aquatic > Deep... | reverse complement strand
CCGTCTTCCGCGAGTTTGATGTGATATAGAAACGACAAAATGACCTGATCTGCTTTGTTGCGGGTCCCGCTGATTTTATCCGCCGTACCTTGAGTACGTCTACAAAAATCAGCTTCTCGCGCCGTGCATCTCAAATCATTTTCTCGCTTCTAAAATGCAGTTGCCCGCCCATTTTTTCTTGTGTATAGTGTTTTCATAGCGGGGTAGAGGAGAGCTGTGTCCCACAGGCGGGAGCGCAGTTGCGAAGCTTCCCGCGAAGAAAGTAAGAGGCACATAGCGGGGTAGAGGAGAGGTACCTCGGGAGGCTCATAACCTCCAGACGCCGGTTCGATTCCGGCCCCCGCAACACGGTTGTGACGCCAGGAACCAGTACCGGCCCCCATCAAGGCCAGTACAGTACCGCTCGGCATCACGGGAGCGAAAGGCGCGAGAAATCGCGCCTTTCGCGTTTCGAAAATAGGAATATACTTCAGTCATGGCCGACGAAAATCACACCGATTTAGGTACTTATGATAAACAGCTCGCTAACCAGCAGGAGCAGTTTCTGCAGTTGCTAGAAAGTGTCGGTTTGCCATCAAAGGATATATTTGTGCCCGTTAAGGAGCGTGCGGTCGTTTTTCAGAATGCACATGCCTTACTCGATAAGATAGGTGACGAATCCCGATCCCATGCAGCGTATATCTCAAAGTTTTTCGCTGCTGTGGCAGGCGGTCTTTTTGACGCGGCTCTGAATTACATTTGGGATGAAACGGTTCTTCATCTTCGAATGCGCATAGAAGCTTATGACCTCGAGTACTTTTACGAAATAGCAGCATCAGAAGATAAACGAAAAGACCTCAAGACGATTGAGGATATATCGAAACTGACTGACGACGAACTACTAAGAGGATCTCTCAAAATCGAGCTTATATCAGAAATAGGATTTAGAAACATCGATTTGGTTAGGTACATGCGTAACAACGCAAGCGCAGCCCACCCTAATCAAACGGGTATCTCGGGTCTAAAGCTCGTCTCGATGGCGGAGGATTGCTTGCGTGAGGTGATTTCCACGCCAATCCCGCCCGCTGCGATTGCTGTACAGCAACTTCTTGCAAATGTACGCGATGGTTCAATTTCTGAAGCAGATGCAAAGCAGGTGGCTGCCCATTTCCCAGACATGGGCCCAGAACGTACGCAAAAACTTGCGAAAGGCCTTTTTGGTATTTTCTATAAGCGGGATACTCCAGAGCAGGTTCGACAAAACATAAGATATCTTGCGCCACTTTTGTGGCCATTTATTGACGAAGAGACGAGGAAATATTTTGGAATTCGACACGCATTTTTCAGTGCGAATAACCATTCTGCTGAGAGAACATACGCGAGAGAGTTTCTGACTGTGGTTGATGGTCTTGGGTACATAACAGATCAGCAGCGTGCTGTCGAAGTCTTGTCTATCGTTGATGAGCTAGAGAATGCTCATGATGGGCTTAATAACTTCTATAACGAAGTTCTACCCGCAAGGCGTCTGCAATCGATTCTCGGGAATCCGTCCAAAGTCCCGCCGGGTGCGGAAAAGAAATATATCGATACGTTGGTCAATGTGTTTCTTTCAAACGGATATGGTATCGCATTCTCTGCAAACGAGATTTACTCAGAACTTCTGAGCGGGCTTACTCCCAGGCAGGCCATATATGCGGTCGCGCTTGTATTTGATGAAGGTATTTCAAGCAAACTGAGAATTGACCTTTGCGCGAAGAAGTATATTGAGATGGTTGATTCACTGAGCCCGAAGATATCTACCCATGCCGCTAAACAGCTTGTTACAGAAGTAAAGTCAGGGAAACAGCCTTTGCCAGATATTCGTGCCAACAAAATGCTGAAAGCTCTCGCGGACACTGCTCTTGAGGAGATAAAGGTTGGTTAATAGAAGTTTTTGTTTCGAGCGGCCTCCGTGGTTCTATGAATTCGAAACGATAAACTTAGCTCGTTCAAGCAGCTCATCGAAAGTAATTATCTCGGGTTCGATCGTGTTTCTCCGTAGGAGTTCAAAGGATCCGAATTTTTCCTGATTAGCACCTTTCTCTGTTTCGAATTCAGCGAGGCGTCCAATAATTAAGAATGACTTGGGGCGATAAGCATATAACACCTCTCCGGTTGGAGATCCGTCCTTATTCTTAGGTCGGAACGCAGTGCCTACGTTCTCAATTGTCTTCTGTACAGTTTTCTGTGCTTGCGAGATACCGCCACTCAATTCCTTGGATGCTTGCCAGCATTCGGGGCGGTACGGCTCGTTCTCAAGCAGATGTGCGTCGGGAGTCTTGATTTCGATAAGACATAATGAGCTCACTATTCCAGTAGTTTTTAGTAGTCCGTCGGCCCGTTTTCCTGCTCCTGTGATGTCACTACCGCGTACGACACGTTCGAGTCCCTGACCTTCTAGCGGCTGATTGAATACAAAGTTCAGGCCGTAACCGAATATCCAGGTATTCGCCTCGAAGAAGTGCTGCCATACCGCTTCCGCACCTGCTTGCTTAATGCTGTTAGCTATTCTATAAGCATCGATATCTGCACTACTATTGTGCAATAGTTTCTCGAAGACCTCTAGCTGCTTCTTTCGGTAAGCGATGTTCACGATATCAGTACTGGAAAGTTGCCCGTTGCTCACGACTTCGCGTATGAGCTCTTGTCCGGCATCGGTCGACGCAAGTGTATAAAACTGCTTCCGTGTCTCTTCATCAAGGTCGGGGCTGTTGTGAAGAGGAATACGTCGTTCGGTAATATCATTGAGGTTTAGCTTCGCCAGTGATTGGAGGAAGCCGATCAGACCAACGAAGAAAGGAAATGAAAACGTGATGCCCTCACTCTGGGGTACATAACCTTTCTTTGCATAAAACTTGTAGCGCTCGAGTTCTATCTCCTTGATGTATCCTCCATCTTCCGACTTAATAAAAGTCAGCCGTGTCTTTACCTTATTGCGTGTCGGATAGGGCGACTCCGCTTCCACGACTACCGGTACACCAGCCTCGTCGGAAGATACGACGGTGAAATATTTCCCGCTGCCATCACGAAATGCGTGAGTATACAGATGATCGAGACGGTGATTATCGACAATCTCTGCCTGGGATGGCTCGGGTTTTACACGGTCCTCCTCTTGCTTATAGTCCATAGGTATTGGGAAGTATATTCCTCCATGCGAGGAATCGCTACACCCCTGTGGAGTTGGTTATGAGAGCGTAATTTTCTTATCTTTCAATACGAGCTTCCCGCGCAATTGCTCAAGCAATGCTCGTTTCTCATCGATAGTTCCTTCTTCGAGCAGATATCTTGCGTATCGCTTCACGTCCATCTCAAGCGCTTTTTCTTTCTCCTTCACACCGAGTACCTGAGAGCGCAGTTTGTTGAAGCGAGCCACCTCCTTATCTATAAGGTGTCGCGCGCCAAGGCGGTCTATCTCAATTCCGTCGATGACTTCTGATAGTTGCTCTATGAGATTATCCTCACGGATGTACGGATTCTTGCACCGCCGATCCTGTGCGCGACTGCATAAGTAATACCTATAGATCTTCGTCGTACCGAGACTTTTCACGAACTTCTCCTTATCCATGCAGGTGACGCCGGATCCACACTCACCACAGGTCATTAAGCGAGTGAATGCAAACTCGCCGGTTCGCTTTTTCGGATTCGTTTCCGACACGATCTTCTCGCGCACCAGTTCGAACAGTTCTCGCGTGATGAGCGCCTCGTGCTTGCCCACATACCAGTTGCCACTCCCACGTGGGTATTCGAAGACACCACAGTAGAAAGGATTCTTCAGGAGCTCGTAGAGGGTACCGATACTCATATTCTTTCCGCTTCGGGTCGAGAATTTAACTTCTTCTCGTAGCCAGTGGTATATCTTCACTCCGCTCCATCTCTCTTTACCAACTTTTTCGAAGATCATCTTCACGATGGGGGAGCGTATCGGGTCGAGCAGATACTCGCATTTATGGTCCGACCGCGTGTCGTTGAGATATCCGACTGGCGCCCAACCTGGGAGCATTCCCATCTCCGCGCGAGTCCGTAGCCCACGCTTCACATTAATACTCTTATTATCGTTCTCGAGCTTTGCTTGTGAGCAGAGGATCATCAGCAGGAATTTCTCGTTTGGGTTGTTGGAGAATTTTTGGGTGTACGTCTGTATCTGCACGAGCACTCCGGCGTCCATCATGTCGACGACTCTCCCGAGATCGCCCGCGTTGCGGCTGATACGATCCGCAGCCCAGGTCAGGATTCCGTTGAACTTCCCGGCACGCATTTCATCGATCATCTCGTTGAAGACTGGTCGCTGGCTGGCCTCCTTGGCCGAATGACTTTCCTTTTTAACCACTACAATCTCGAGGCCTTCGCGAGCCGCTAGTGTAGTCATCTCCTTGATCTGTGAATCGATTGAGAGCGCCTGCATCTCGTCCTGCTCAGTGCTCTTTCTGGCGTATAGGCAATACCGCACTTTAACCGCTTCCTTGGCCTCCGGTTTAAGCCCTAGAACCCTATCTGTGCCCTCAAATACCGCTGTATTCATTGCATTGTGGTTATTGACTAATCGCCCTACCACAATGGATGACGCAACCCGCGCTGTGAGTCCAGACCCTATAGTTTCTTATATTTCTTCAAGAACTCCTGGATATTGATCCCATTACGCTTAAGTTCTTTCTCCATCCGCTCGTGCGGCTTTCTGGTACCCCAATCTACGATTCGGTCTTCATCGGGCATTGTGTGCGCGGGAGTCTGTACTTCATCATGCTTCTGTTTGTGTTCAGGGCTCGCTAAGAAGTTTTCTTTCAGAATCTCATGTTGAGCGAAGGCGTTTGTGATTCCGCTGATACGATACGCCCTGACAATCTGCTCGCGCTGTTCGTCAGTAAGTATCCTGTCGCCGACACCGATTACACTGTGCTCGTGCTGGTGTCGAATTTTATCGCCGAACCACGGGTGATTATTCTTGAGCCAGAAGATAAGCATGGTTTTGTTGCCCTCCTGAATCTTTTTTAAAAGACCGGAGAAAGCAATGTCATTTAGATACGCACGGCCAGCGTTAATAGCCTTGTCGGCGGCCTCCTTGAATTCTGTATCCTCTGAGAGCCAGCTGTAATAAGTGGAACGGCCAACGCTAGTACGTTCACAGGCGAGCTGTATGATGCAACACTTTGCCAGTTGTTCTAGGATGGCTAATTTCTGTTCGGCGGTCTTTTTAGCAAGCGTCAAAAGACGTTTTTTCTTAGCCGATATTTTCCCAGCCATAAGCTAAGAAATTTTCTCCGCCTTTTTTCCGGTTGTCTTCTCCCAGCGGGCAATGATAACCGCAGTGTAAACCTCGCTCTTTTCCATCACGTAGCAACGGCGTCCGAGCTTGTTCGCGGCGATTAATGTACTACCAGACCCACCAAAAGGCTCCAGTACGAGGTCCCCGCGCTTCGTCAGCACTTTCAGATAGGGAAGAAGGATTTCTATTGGCTTAGTCCCGAAGATAATGCTCTGACCGGATGACTTTTCATCCGAGGCAACAAAGTCAACGAAATCAGTTGGGCAGTACTTCTTGCCTTTTCCAGGGCCCTCCCAGTGCGGATGACCTGATGTGGCGAAGAGAGCCGTCTCGTAAGTCTCCTGCAACAGCGGATCATCTTCCGGCCCGTCATTCAGAGCGACCTTGCCCGAAGTGCCGACGAGGGCTACGTCGAACTTGTTGTAGAACTTATACTTTGCCGAAAAACCTTGGCATCTATTGGGTAAATGCCAAATAATAGTATTGCGATACTTCCAATTTTTCTCGAGCGCGTTCCAAATGGTGCGCAGATTTTTAGGATTCTCAAAAATAATTACTGAGAAATCTGGCTTCTGCACCTTGGCGACATTGGACATCCACAAGTCGGTGAAGTTCTCTGGTAGTGAGTCGGTTCCAAGGTACTTGCGATCGCGTTTTAAGCCGAACCCTTCTGTTGCCTTGCCACCCTTCTTTTTCTTTCCGTGCAAATAATCGAGAAGATAAGGCGGGTCGCAGAAAAGCATGTCCGCTTTTTCACCGCCCATAAGCGCGAGCATATCTGTCTCAATGGTGCTGTCTCCACAACGAAGTCGCGACCCATCCAGATCGAACATATCGCCCTTCTTAATCGTTACTTCGCTTATGTTTAATTTTGCGAGTTCGTGCTGAAGATTGAAGTGTTCCGGTGTAGTTTCAACCTCGAATATTTCATCAAGCTCCACCGTGTCGAACCCTACGTCTTTGAGAAAGTCCTCGCCGAAATCTTTCAGTATCGCCAGATCGAATTCTCCCAGGTTTTTGTTTAAACGAATGTTGAGTTCTTTTTCGCGCTCCAATTCAGGTATGTTCACATGCACAACTGGAATTTCTTTGAGTCCCAAATCTTTAGCAACCTTCAGACGAAAGTGACCACCTATAACCACATTCTCGCGCCCGCTCGCGGAATTACATATAAGAGGGTCGACTGTCCCGAAGCGTTGCATACTCTCCTTCAGTGCAGTGGTCTGCGCTTCATTCCACTTTCTCGGATTATATTCGGATGGCTTCAATTCACTAATTGGCACATAAACTACTTTTAGAGTTTCCATAACATTTAACGTTAACCGAATAAACATTTTCGGTTGCTAGTTAGGTCTCTATTGAAAAATTCCACGATGGGAATTTCTCACGGTATCTAAATAGGTTGCTCGCCCAGTGGTTAAGATAAGTATACATCGGAGTTTTATTACTCAAATTATTTTGAGAGTATTTTCTTACATTTATTGGGCGCACAGCTTTCTTTTTAAATCTCGGTATTAATCAGCGTTTAGAACAGAGAGCGCACGTCAATAATGTCAATGAAAGTCGCTTAAAATAGTTATCCACAAGCCCCTTCGCAAACGCCGAAATCTAAGCTAGGGTGCAAGGCGATAGCCGAAAGTGCTATCATAGAGAAGTTAGACAGTTGAATAAAGAGGCCTAAACCGGCTTAAGAATCCTTACGATTCTACCGGCATGGTCGTAAATCCTAGTAGAGATCAAGGGCCTCCCGGTCCGAGTCACTCTACTAGGTCATATCCAGAAATGGGTATGGGCTGGCCCGAAAGGGTCGGTCGCGACGGCCGGGAGACCCTTGATCATTTTCAGGGGGCTCAAGGTTCACTAAATCCTAGTAGATTTATGTATAAAAGAATTCCGGTGACTAAACTCACCGGCAACGAACAGTTCAAAAATATAGGAGATAAAAAATTCTCGGTACTCGAGTTCTGGCGCTACGGATTTTCAAATCTCAACTCTAATGTTCTGCGTGGAGCGCTAGCAGAATTTATCGTGGAAAACGCGCTTCGGGGAAGTGGAGAGATAGATGTTCGCAATCCATGGGGCGATTCGGATGTCATCGCGCCAAATGAGAAAAAGATAGAAGTGAAGTGTTGTTCGTATATTCAGGATTGGGATCAGAATGATTTTTCAAAAATCCTGTGGAGCGGTCTTAAAGCGAAGACTCTTTATTGGTCATCTGCGGTAAGCGAATATCCGAGGGCAGATGCGGATTACAAGTCCGATATCTACGTACTTGCGCTTTTCAAACACCAAGACCATGCCACACTCGATATCCTCGATATGGACCAGTGGTGCTTCTGGGTACTGACGAGGGACAAAATAAAAGAAGTTACAAAAGGAGGTAACAGCGTATCGCTCGTCAAGCTTCAAAAATTCGGCATTGAGCCGGTGCATTTTAGCGATTTACACAAGGCAATAGCGGACTCATGAGAAGCTCGAATTTGGCCAAAAAAGTGATAAAATCAAAGAAATCTATGGCCAAACCGAAGATATCGAATAAACAAATTTCCATTGAGGCCTATTCGCATAAGGGGAAAAAGCGAACTAATAATCCTCCTGTTGGTCTTGTTTCCAGTCAAACCGACAAGCTAAATGGATTTACTAAGTATGAGCACGATCCACATATTGACCCATACCTTAGCTGGGCTGGTAAGAAAGAGGGTAATGAAGTGAATGTTCGAAACCTATCTTTACATATTCACGAACGCATTGATCCGCTCCGAATTATAAAGTCGTTTTCAAAAGAAAGAGAAAATCCGCAACCATCTCTCTTTGACGCACTTGATAACAAACTCAATTTAGGAAGAGCATTCGAGTTTTATCACCACACGCAGGACTGGACGAATCGTCTCATCGCTGGGGATTCACTTCTAGTGATGAATTCGTTACTTAAAAAGGAAGGTATGGCCGGTGAAGTTCAAATGGTCTACATCGATCCACCCTACGGCATTAAATACAATTCAAATTTCCAACCGTTCGTTAATAAACGTGAGGTGAAGGACAATAATGATGCAGATATTCCGGCTGAACCCGAAATGATTAAAGCTTTTCGAGACATATGGGAATTAGAGATTCACAGTTACCTAACTCATTTGCGCGATAGGTTACTTTTAGCAAGAGATTTACTCAAGGACAGTGGTAGTTGTTTTGTTCAAATCAACGATGAGAATGTTCATCATGTTCGAGAAATCATGGATGAAATATTTGGAGTAAAGAATTTTATAAGTCTCATTTCTTTTTCCACAACAAGCGGGTTCCAGTCAAGCACATTGTCGCGAGCTGGCGATTACATCTGTTGGTATGCGAAAGACAAAGAAAAATTGAAGTATCGGCAGCTCTATAAAGATAAAGTTGTCGGTATTGAAGGATCTGCTGGATATGACTCAGTTGAATTGTCTGACGGAACACTGCGACCCTTAAGTAAGGAAGAGCGTTCTAATCCGTCAATTCTTCCCTCAGGAGCGAAACTTATAGCAAAGGGCGATCTTACAAGTTCCGGTCGTGCGAGTGTTGACCAAGCTTTTGAATTTTTAGGGAAAACGTTTCGACCGAGTTCGAATTCGCATTGGAAATCGAGCTTTCCTGAGGGAATGAAAAGATTGGCCGAGGCTGGTCGTTTGGTAATTGTTGGAAATACCCTCCGTTACAAAAGATATTTTGATGATTTTCCATTGTACCCAATAAATAATCTTTGGGCAGAACAGATGTCTGAGCAAAATAAAAGCTACGTTGTACAGACATCTGAAAAAGTTATCGCGCGATGTTTACTTATGTGTACTGATCCTGGAGACGTCGTGCTGGATCCGACCTGTGGTTCGGGCACAACTGCTTATGTGGCTGAACAATGGGGACGTCGCTGGATAACATGTGATACATCAAGAGTGGCCATATCTATTGCCAAGCAACGTTTAATGACCGGACATTTTGACTACTATCAACTCGCTCATCCGAGTGAAGGCATAACAAGTGGCCTTTCATATAAAAAGGTTCCTCGAATATCACTGGGGTCGATTGCCAACAACGAGACTTTGCAAGAAGAGTCACTCTATGATCAACCCTTAATTGATCGGACAAAAGTGCGGGTTACTGGACCATTTACCGTAGAAGCAGTTCCTGGTCTCCGGGTTAAGCCATTCGACGGAAGTAGGCAGAAAATTGGTACAACCGGGGAAGATCTGTCCCGCACAGAAGAGACAGCAAATCAGACAACATGGCGCGATGAACTCAAAACCGCTGGTATTCGCGCAACTGGTGGGAAAATAATTACTTTCTCTCGTATTGAGCCTATGATAGGTACGCGGTTCTTGCATGCGGAAGGGGAGGTCCTAGAAGACGGCAAACAGAGAAAAGTCTTGATTAGTTTCGGTCCTGACTACGGGGCACTTGAACAACGGCATGTTGATGAGGCTGTTGATGAGGCTCGTTCACTTACGAGTAAACCGGACTTACTTATCTTCGCGGCATTTCACTTCGACCCAGAAGCTGCAAAGGATATAGACCAAATTGATTGGAAGGGAGTGAAAATCTTAAAGGCACAAATGAGCGTTGATTTACTCACTGCTGATCTTAGAAAGAAACGATCATCCAGCCAGAGTTACTGGCTCATTGGCCAACCAGATGTTGAGGTTATAAAAAATAAAGATAGTACCTATAAAGTCAAAGTGAATGGTTTTGATTATTACAATCCTATTACGGGCGAAATTGATTCCGGAGATACAAAACGCATCGCAATGTGGATGTTAGATACCGATTACGACGAACAAAGCATCATGCCTGAACAAGTGTTCTTCCCTCTAAAGGACGAGAAGCGTGATTGGACAAGTCTTGCCAAAACTCTAAATGGGGCAGTAAATGAGGAGGTTATGGATAGTTTTACTGGAAACGAGTCGCTGCCGTTTAAGGCAGGATTGAATAAGAAGGTCGCCGTAAAGATTATTGATGACCGCGGTATTGAGTCATTCGTCATCAGAAAACTCTAGAACTATGAGCCAAAAAAACATCGGTAAACTCATAATAAACGGCGCCCACGCGGAACCAACTCAGCATTGGGCCTACATTCGTGAGAAACAAGAGTTTGAGCTCCGAGACGGGCGTCGCCCAGCGGGCTATTGGCGTACCAGTGGAGTCGGTAAAAAAGCCGTCGATGACCCCGGTGAATTTGTCCCGCTTGAAATCGTAAACAAGGTACGCCCGCGAGTACAAAAGTGGCGAGAGGCAGGATACCCGAACGTAAGTGGTACTACTCGTAAACTCTTGGACTATTGGAATGACGCAAGTCAGAGACAGTTTCCATTTTTCTATTGTCAGCTGGAAGCTGTAGAGACCGCGATTTGGCTAGCCGAGGCAAGTGATAGCGAGAAACAAGGAATTGAATTGCCATCGGAGCCTGACGGTTGGCAACGACAATGTTTTAAGATGGCGACCGGTACTGGCAAGACGGTTGTCATGTCGATGTTTATTGCCTGGCAAGCACTGAACAAAATTGCCAATCCGACTGATGCTCGATTCTCGAAGAACATATTAATCATCGCTCCTGGACTCACGGTGAAAGATCGTTTGCGCGTCTTAAAGCCAGAACGTGAAGACAACTTCTACCAGAAGTTCAACATTGTACCGGCGACGATGTGGCAAGAATTACTACAGGCAAAGATTGTCGTAGAAAACTGGCACACACTCGCACCAACCAATGAGAATTATGGCCCTAAGGTTGTGAAGAAAGGCCCCGAAAGTGACGAGGCGTTCACTCGTCGTGTCGTCGCAGATTTCGGTGGTGCTCAGAACATTCTTGTTATGAATGACGAGGCGCATCATTGCCACCGGCCATCTGGCTTTGAAGATAAAGAAGAGCAAGAAAAGGCGACTATCTGGATCAGTGGGATTGATCGCATTCATCGGGCACGAGGTGTTTTGCGTGTTTTTGACCTGACTGCGACTCCATTCAAACCGACTGGGAAAAATAATCAAGGAGAACAACTCTTTTCGTGGATTGTGAGTGATTTTGGTCTTAATGACGCGATAGAAAGCGGACTTGTAAAAACACCGCGCATTGCCGTGCGAGATGATTCAGTCAATTTAAACAAAGATCTCCGTTCAAAACTGTTCCACATTTACCCTGAAGTGAAAGAGGATTTGAATCGACGCGCAGAGGCGAATGAGGGTCTACCTGATCTACTTTCAAACGCGATAGATATTCTCGGTGGTGATTGGCTTCGGGAAAAAGAGGATTGGAAAACACTCCGTCCAACGATAAAGACTCCGCCCGTGATGATTATGATTTGCAATCGCACAGAGACAGCGGCGCGTATTGAGTATTCGATTGAAAATGGCTATCAGGCCACTAGAGAGCTTGGTGACGGGTTATTGCGTATTGACCAAGAGGCTTTGGACAAGGTTGAAGCGGAAGAATCTGATGAAATGGTAAAGAATAAACGAGAACTGGCAGAAGCGCTTCGTGAAAAAGTGAATACGGTCGGCAAAGAAGGAAAACCTGGAGAACAAGTACAGTGCGTAATTGGTGTGAATATGCTCTCGGAAGGGTGGGATGCCCAAACAGTCACCCATATTCTTGGTGTGAGAGCGTTCACTAGTCAACTTCTATGTGAACAAGTGATTGGTCGAGGATTACGGCGAATTTCGTATGAAAATCTTTCCGAGCCGGAGTACGTAACCGTGTTTGGAGTACCGTTTACTTATTTACCAGTCGAAGACGATGGGGAGCCACCTCAACCACCATCACCTAAGACAAAGATAGAACCAAAACTCGACCGTGTGAATCTCGAAATAAAATGGCCGCATGTATTGCGGGTGGACTATAAACTTAATTATTTTCTCGACATAGATTGGGGAAAATTAAAACCCCTGGAACTCTCAACTGATGATGCACGAACTGTAGTCGAGATTGCGCCAGTTCTAGACGGTAAGCCAGACCTTACAAGACTTACGGAACTACAGCTACTTAAGTTTGCTGAGGACAGACGATTCCAAAGTCTTAAACTTCAGGCGGCGGTACGTCTACGCGAGAAGTTCAAAGATAATTGGGACGGCGATCCTGCGAGTCACATCAGTCAATTGCTCAAGATAGTTGATAAGTTTATCGACTCGGATAAGCTTGTTATTAAGCTTCCGAAGTTCGAGCACGCTGAACTTTTGAGGCGTATTGTTGTTGCTTTAAGCATTCAAAAAATAGTTGACCACGTAGGACAATTTATTAAAAGTTCTAGCACTGAAGATCCTGTGGCTATTTTCGACAGCGTTCGTCCGGTCAGGAGCACGGCCACATCTTTTATCTGGTATACGAGCAAGCCGACTCAGCCAGTAGAAAAGAGCCAGATAAGTCACATTGTTGTCGATAGTAAATGGGAAGGTAGTCTCGCATTCGAATTTGAGCGAAACCGTATCCCCGGATTGATCTCGTGGGCAAAAAATGATCATCTCGGTTTTGAAATTTACTACCTTTGGAAAGGTTCAGTCCGTACCTATTTCCCAGATTTTATCCTTAAATTTGAGGGTGATAGGTATATTCTCCTTGAAGTAAAAGGTAAGAAACTCGATCAAGATACAGCAAAATGGGCTGCTGCCGAGGAATG
>Ga0172379_10008499_pt1 | contig 12904 bp, 9 predicted proteins | sample GrowelOW334metaG_FD_119756 | JGI IMG/M metagenome (GOLD analysis project Ga0172379, IMG submission 119756) | Groundwater microbial communities from an aquifer near a municipal landfill in Southern Ontario, Canada - Groundwater well OW334 metaG | ecosystem: Environmental > Aquatic > Deep... | reverse complement strand
TCCTTGGATGGTTGATAGTGTCGGTGCATTTAAAAGTCTGTCAACCTGCTCACCGTTTAGAAATTTGACTTGCCGTTCTTCAACTTTCGGAAGCTCGATTTTGTCGGGTGCCATAACTGCATAGTCGTTTCTTATTAGCCACCTCAAAAAGCTTCTCATCGCAATTACATGATAGCCTTGAGTACGTCTGGTCATTTGGGGTTTATTTTCCCCGGGCAGGTTTGAAAGGTAAACCCGAAAACTTCTAATCACGTCCGGATTTATATCTACCAAATTTTCCCGAATACCTTCTTTGTCCATCCAATGCAAAAAACGCAACAAATAATGTTTATAGTCCCTGATTGTTAGGGGAGAGGAGCCTTTTTCTATTTGGAGATATTCCAAAAACTCATCAATCTTCTTTCCTATTTCAGACTGATTTTGGGTAGGTTCAGCCATCAATTTATAATAAACCAATTACAATAGGGTGTCAATAATGTGCGACTAAGGGGATGTTGAATTTCTGAAAACTCGATCTATCGCGTCCATTAGCGGATACATCGCCTGAATTTCGTCCGGAAAGCGTTTAACAACGAACAAGCGGTCATGTGTAAAATCCGGAACAATCTTTCCTTGGGGACAATTGATGATAAGGCAATTTCCTATATCAGCTTCTAAAGTGGACTTAACGAAGCTAAGGCCATCGTCAATAAATATTACCCACGGAGATTTTATAGCTAACTTTCTAAGTTCCACAATCTTAAAATTCTCTCCTGAAATTTTATTTTTGCCATCCCTGATCAATATATTTCCAGGCAGGATATCGGGAAATTTACGTTTAAACCAAGATAGCGTAGAATCCTTAAGATCTGGATTCCTGGAAGTCAAAATATAATTTTTATCCGGGCCGTAATATGCCAAGGTTTTCATTATCACAGATTTCATATAGAGATTAGTTTGAGCCATTTCAAGTACTTTGGGATCGTAATAATCTCTTTCCGCATTGCAAATAATATCTTCGCTAAACCCCGCATTTTTGGCAACCTCAACTACGTATGACCAACAACTAATATCGGCCAATTTTGCACTTGTTCCATACTTTTCATTAAATCTTTTAAGAACTATTTTTGAAGTGTCCGAAATAATTCCATCATTGTCATAAACAAAAATCGTCTCGGGATTTTGGACTGCTTTCTGAAACAGATCCCAATTGCCGGTAAAAAGTTCTGAAAATCTATATGGTTGTCGTTCGGAAATCATAAGTAAATCGTTTTAACACATTTTTCAGACTAAATCCATGCCTAGCTTGAGCCTAAAACCTCACCAAATCGATTTTAACGCGTTATTTTAAAAAAGATGATTAACTCATCACCCGATCGTCCCGTATTTACGGAAATAATAATAAAACAACGCAAAATTGCCAATTTACAAAGGATTTAAATAAAAAAGGGGGAGTGGGCCAATTTGGTTAAAATATGTTTCGGTATTTGTATGGAGAATGTATAGTTAGACAAAAATAATAATAGAGGATATTTATATAAAAAATATAATAATAAATTTACAATTATAAATGAAACGTAAAACACAACATTAAAACATGCTCTACTCCATGCTACTCTTAAACAACGTCGCAAAAGTTACATTGTGCGACTATGTACAATAGTGATCCTCCTTAAGTCTTCTGTTATATATTGGACTATCACATACCTCCCATAGGGGCTTGTGGAGCCTTTATGTGTCTATAATAACGTAAAATACCACACTCTTTAGAGATAGTGTATATACATACTTATTGGTACATTAGTTATCCACACAGCTAAATTCTGAGAGTCACGGGATGAAGATGTAGACAAGCGAGGCTAATTACTATATCAAACTATACAAACTCCCCACGAAATAGGCTTTCGGTTTTTCTTCGACCTAAACCCTGTGTCGCATTTCGTGAAAACTACCTATAATATTCGTGAAAACAGTTTCGGGTTTATGAATACGTATCCTATAATTATAGGATATGCACCACCCTCCTCCCCTGCCTTGTGTCAATGTCTAAAAAATCGTAAATTGTAAATTGAAAATTGTAAATTATTTCACGCTCCCCAGCGCGTTGCAATAAACATTGCAATGAAGATTAGTATGCCCACTACCAGGTGTTCCCTAACGGTGGATGCAAAAAGCCTGCCTTCTAGTTTTGACTGTCCCAATCCTAATAGCATATAAAATGAAACTGTCAAAAAAAGCGATCCTACAACAATTGTTACCGGCCAAAAATACAATGCCGCCGCAAGCTCTGCCGTCAATAAAGATGATACAAGAGTCAACATCATAACCTCACGGGAATTTTCCTTTTCAAGAATCATTGTCCAAAAACCCTGAAGGTATAAAGGAAATGATAAAGCAAAGACAGCAGGAATTAGAAAAAATATTCCTGTTCTTACTGATAAAATTGCGTCAAAAATAAGGAATGAAACAAGAAGAGTGAGTACAAAACCTACTCCCCTAGCCGCTCTAAGAAGTGCTATTGTTCTGACCGATGCTACCAAATAAATATTTGCGGTCAGGCAAAGAATATATATTCCGACACCATAAAATAAGACAATCGGAATTCTGGCAAAAATATTTGCGGGAAGTAAAAACCAAAAAAAACCTACTCCCAATGTAAACATCACAGGAAGGATTAATGTTAAAAGGGTCATGTTTTTTCCCAGATTTTCAAACAGCGACCAGAAAAAAAGTGCAAAAGTAAGTATTCCCAAAATCCCAATTGCCCAAAATCTATTTTGATCATTTAAAAATTGGATTCCGACAAAACCAAAAGAAAGAATAAGAGAAGTAATTACAAAACGTGTGCGTTTAGACATTTAAAATTTCGTCGGGGATATCCGCGTTGGTAAAAATATTTTGTACGTCATCGTGGCTTTCGACTTCTTCAATAAATTTAATAACTTTTCCTGCTATGTTGGCATCGTTTACAGCTACAAAATTCTTTGGCTTCATCTGAAGCTCCACCTGAGTTACTTCAAAACCCTTGGCAATAAGGGCTTTACTAATTTGTCCAAGTTTATCGGGTGCTACATATATTTCAAATTCATCACCCACATCCTCCATATCCTCTGCCCCGGCATCAATCAGTTCCAACATTTGATTATCCGGATCCGAATTTTTCTTAACAACCATAAACCCTTTACTTTCAAAATTAAATGCAACGGAATTTGGTCCCCCCATAGATCCCCCTACCCTATCAAAGAGATTTTTTATTTCTTGAGCCGTTCTGTTTTTATTGTCGGAAGCAACTTCAATCATTACCCCAATTCCACCGGGGCCAAATCCTTCATAGGTGATTTCTTCAATATTGGCAGCCTCGGTAGTTGCTTTTGTGATAGCACGCTCAATATTTTCCTTCGGCATACCAACCGCCCTTGCTTTATCAATTTCAAATCTGAGCTTGAAGTTCATGTCCGGGTCTCCGCCGTTTTTTGCAGCCATCATTATTGCACGGGTCATTTTACTAAAAACATTTCCGCGGGCGGCATCGTTAGCCTGTTTCTGCCGTTTAATTGTAGCGAAGTGAGAATGTCCGCTCATGAAGCTATCTTATCAAATAATCCCCAAAGAAGAAAGATTGCAATTTCTAACTTATAATTCCTAGCTTCTTGTCTATGGAGCCACTTCTCTCCAGTTCATAACCCTATACGCAAGATCGATCGGGAAAAGAAGTTCCTGATCGGGAGCAAATTCGAAATATTCCCCTGGTGTGGTACTATTGGTTGTTCCTAAATCCCTCTGCAGGTTTACTCCGCCAAATGCTGCAATTATTCCCCTCACGCGAAGTTGAGTGTCGCTCTGAGCTCCACCCGTACCTGTCTGAAATTTTTTATCGGTAATATAAACTCCCTCAAGACTTGGTGTTGCCCCTCCCACAACTGCATCCACATTAATATTTCCACCTGTTGTCCAATTCTTTTTATCAACAACCGCCAGGAAAAATCCCTGACCGTCTGCCAGATTAATTTTTCCTCCTATATTTAGATCGGCATTTTTAACAATCAAAATCACTTTCCTTGTGCTTAAAGTAACATTCTCAGTTATGTTTAACGGAGCGTTGCTGTTTTGATCACCGTCATATTCATACCAAAAGTATCCTCCATAAGACACACCCCCGCTTGATAGATCGCTATCTGTCACATCTGTGTCGGTAGTTATATTCGGTAAACCGGTAATATCACTTGGAATAGCATTAATAAAATATGCTGGATTAAAAATTTTACTGGAAGAATAATTTGATTTTGCAATCCAGCCCGTAGGAGAGGTTCTGCCGGCAGGGATAGTTGCAGTATCCCCGTATGATGGAACCCCCGGGTATCCTCCGGCTCCGGCAATATCAAAAAATTGACCCGAAATTACACTGCTTATCAAGTCCCCATTCGTAATAACATCGGCGTCTTTCACCTGCCACCAAGGATCCGTATTGGCAACGGCGTTGACAGTAATTGTCGACGTGTCGGAACAGGAAACAAGTCCGCTTATATACGCACTCGCGGTGATTACTGATGTTCCGGCAGAAACCGCAGTTGCAGTGGTTTCATAAGGCGAAGTGGTGTCGTTTGTTGTATTAATATTAATTTTCGCGTTGTTTTTGGCAAAAGTAACTTTCTCGATAGTTCCGGAAACACCGGTTAGAGAAGCAGTAAACTTTTGTGTAGCTCCTCCTATCGTCATTGTTTTGGTTGCAGGAGTAAGGCTTAGGGTACATGCCGATTTACATGGGCTTATCGGACAATTTGCATCCGAAAGGTTTTTCAAAGCAATCCAAGTAGCACTTCCTTTTTTACGATAGTAAATGTCCAAGGCTTGAGAATTAAGATCATCTCCATAACGCGAAGTATAACCCAAAGAAACTTTATGTGGCCCTTCTGCCAAGTCCCTTGTAAAATATGAATGTCCATAACCTTCTACAATCCAACTTCTATCGGTTGTATCTTTATTAATTTTATTAAGGGCGGGATCCGTGGTCCAAGCGGAAATAAGGCACTCCGTTGTCGATTTCCAAGGAGTATCAACAGGGCCCGTCCAACCTGTACCGCAACTTAAGCTTGCATCAACGGTATTTTCATCAACCGTTTCCAGGTGTTCCCCCTTGCCCGTCCTCTGACTCGTCGGAACGCTTTCGCAGTTGGCAGAAGCCGAATCAAAATATGATAATGTATTTACCCAACTATTGATCCATCTTGGCCGATACATGGCCTGCTTGCAAGCAGTACACCCCGTAGCTAGGAAAAAGTAATAGTCTCCCACTATTGGATCATTCACCGCAGTTCCTAAAGGATTCGGGCAACTTGAATTAAATGTTCCCCCTCCATCAATATCAAATTTGTAGGTCAAAATAGGATTAAAAACTACATGGAAGTCATACTCTCCCCCCTGCCCTACCGGTATGTTCCAATATCCGTCCCATGTAGAATTCCAGCTGTCACACACTTCTTTCGAAGTACCCTTGCTGGAATCGGGATCACATAGATAAGCTGTGGCATAGACTCCATTGCTGGCTGCATATTTTCCATAAAAACCTGCTTTGGTACAATCCACTTCAGGAACAGGAATATCGTTTGGATCGGTACAACCACCACCCCCCGGTGGGGGTGTTTCACCCGGAGGAGTATCCCCACCACAACAGCTGTAGGTTTTTGTTATAACGTCTTCAGAACATGATCCGCTTGACGACTGAATAGAACATTCCTTATAATTTTCAATTTTTACACTACAAGAGTTGGTGCTGGTAGTACATTGTAAAAACACAGTTCCCGTATCTTTACAATAATTAATTGTGTCCACATAGGCACCGCTTGGAAGAAGCCACCAATGTTCACAGGTGTATCCTGAATAAAGTGCATCGCAATAAGCATCTTCATCAGGATAATAATTGTTACAGTTATTTGTATCCCATTTCCTATCATTTCCTTCTGAACAAACCCAGGTTTGAGATACTGAATCCATAGTTGAGCAAACATACTCATTTATAACTCTTGAAGGCCAACAGGTAGGATAACTTGGATTGGTACATGCCTCGTCCCCGGCTTTTACTTGAGAATTTAAAATAAATACGAAAAATAAAGAAAAAAAAGTTATTACAAATATGTTGCGTAATTTTTGCACGTTATTTTTGGACAAAACCTATTGAAAAAGCATCAAAAATAAAACCTTCAGGTAACTTTATTTGTTTACCTTCGGACTTTTCAATCTTATTGAATATTGAATCAATTTCTTTTATCAAATTCATGTCTGAGTCGGATTTTATATCAAATTTTCCTCTAAGTTCCACCTGTGTGCCCGCTTTTCCTAATGTGCCCAAATTCTCAGCAGTATCCATTTTCCATGTCGAGCTTTGGTCAAAGTTAGATTCATAATTTCCAATATAAAAATTTTTCTGGCTACTTTTAATTCGTAAGGTTATAATATTTTTTGCCTTATCATTTAAAAAATAAAAACTTCCAATGGCATCACCTGTACCACCATCAGTTGCAATATCTTCAGCCAAAACAACGTTCAAAAAATAAAAAACCACGCCCTCGCTAAGATTTGTGCTTTTTTTTACCCCTATGTCAAGAAATTCCCTTTCTTTAGATGCGCCTTCTGATAAATCCGAAGTGCTGCTTTTAATTTTGAACAATACAAGAAGAAATATTGTAATAAGCAAAACCAAAATAAATAGAGCTATCAGTATCTTGTTTTTCGGAAATGTAACCATAATATACCTAAATTATTATGGCATATCCGAGGAATTTATCCAAATGTCGTAACCAAGCATCAAAGGAATGTGTATGTCGTATCCGTTTTCGTTTATACAATTTTGCCAAAAACCATTATGATCTTCGTAATGGGCGGTGTCTGGAGTTAAATTTAACTCCACAATTATTTGTCTTCCACTTAAAACAGATAAATTAGTTTGAAAAGAATCGTTAATTTGTTGTACACCTAATGTTCTTGTTTCCATAATTCTTCCATTTGCTTCGTCAACTATATTGACATCAATCATTTTATTGTCTTTCGTTTTTGGATTATAAATTACTATTATTTGTCTTTCATATTTATGAGGTATCTCAAAAATATAATAAGGCTGAATGGAAAATGTTTTTGAAATTTCCTCTGTTTTAATACTTATTGCACCTTCGATAACACCCAAAAAATATCCGGAGAAGTTTGCTTCGTGAATAAAATTTGACTCTGGTAGAGGGTCTGATTCTTTTGGAACAGAATCTTTCCAGGAATAGGAACCTTTTTGGTAACCCCAAGGTATAGACTCCAATTGAGAATCTACCATTCTGCGAATTTGGCTTGATGGTATATCTTTCAGGAGTGAAATAGGGAAATCTCCAAAAGAATAGGTAGTTTCAACAGTACCACTTTTGATACGGTATTCATTAAAAGAAGCTCCCAAAATCGGTCTTTCAAACTTTACCCACTCTCCTGACTCATTCCTGACAACCATAGCTCTATCCACGGTATCAATGCCGTACATTTTACCTTCATGAAGCTCCACACTGACAATCTCCCCCACTTCGGGAGGGGTTGCCACTTCCTGCCAATTTCCGTTTTTGTTTTCCTGAATTTTTCCATCAATAACCTTGAAATTTTCAGCATTAAGAGCTTCCATTGTTGGTGTTGCCGCCTCTGTCGCGGTTGGGGTTGATAGGCTTTCTGCACTTACAATGCCCGGTGCTTCCCAAAGATGGGAATAGGCTTGCACTTCCTTTTCGTTTTGAGTAATAACATCATAGATGTTTCCTTTAGCGTCAAACACTTGAAATTCGTTCCCGTTGGCGGTTTTACTGTTTATCAAAATATAATGACTATTACCCATGTCATCTATATAACCAAAAACTCTTGACGGCGTTCCTTCAATTACAGTGTCTAACGCTATCAAATCTTTATTAACATCTATAGACTCTTGCGTTTTTCCGTCCATAATGCTTAATATCTTTGTTCGCTCCCCATCTCCATCTTTTACGTCTGCAAAACGGTAGGAAAAAACGTTATCGGGAACAATTACCCTATAAATCTGAACTGTGTCCCCCATGCATCCGGGTATTTCGGCACATGCTTCTTTAATGCTTGTTAGTTCCGCTTCAAAGGAATCCTTAACTTCACCTGCAGGTAGGTTTTCAATTATTTGTGCATCCAAAAGGCCGACCGGTATCGCCTCGCCGGCTGCTGGCGTTTCTATGGATGGGGTTTCAATATTTTTGATGATATTTGCACAACCGGCAGAAGTAAGTGACAGGCCAATAATTTCAGCACTAAGTACCGTGTTTCTTACTTTTTTATTTGATGACAACCATGCGGTTGCCCCATGAATATTTTCCAAAACTCCGTTAAAAATTTTGGTTTGTTTGGGGTTAAGATTTAACTCTTTTCTTGCAGTTTCAAGTTTGGCTGCACTCACCATAAGTCCCGCGACCGGACTTACTATCTCTTCTTCCTTAATTCCGGTTAATTTAACTGCCTCAATTGCTTTAAACGGATCTTTTTTAAGCTCCGGAGATTTCCTATAAAGTTCGCTTGCGGGAGCACAAAGACTTCTGGCGATTTTTTGAGATAAAACCTCAGGATCAAAAGCCAAAGTATTGGTAGCATTTTCTATTTGAAGGGATATCAGTTCCGAAGGATTGATCCTCTCCCCAACATTAATTTTTTCGTCAGACATAAATATTTCTTTTGTCATTTTACTTATAATATCCTTTCCTCCGCAAGGTGTAACTTTCCAACCTTGCAAGGATCAACCTTACAAGGTACTTGTAATCGCCCACCCTCTGCAAAAATCAATCCCTACAAAAAACCCGCCACATGGGCGGGTGATCAAGTCTTTTAAAAGACTTTTAAACTAAACTTTATCATCGTTTTTATACGCATCATTTATCTGCCACAATTATACTACTTTTGAGCCGAAGATCAATTTTGGTTCCTTGCAAGGTCGGTCCTTACAAGGTTAATTTTCGATGGCTATATTCTCGGGCATTGTCCCAATATCCGGTTCATAACTTTCCACAAAACCTTCATAAGTAAGCACCTTTTTAAATATTTTATTATTCGCTTGTTTGAAAAAACCAAGTATTTGTTCCGGTTTAACCCAATTAGTTTTTCTGATGCCAAGATAATCTTCATACGAAGAATAAGCAGACTTAATATTTTTTGTTATTTCAGCAGGATTTAGGTGAATATACCTGGAAAGATGAAGCAAATAATTATCATTTTCTACTAAAACAGCTTTGTAAACCCCCTGAAATAAAGGCCCAACTCTCTCGTATTTTTTATTGAAATACATAGAATATCTAGTACATATGGCTTTCATAAAACTTTTCATACTTCCCTTTTCTATTTGTCTGATTAAAAGATGAAAATGGTTCGGCATCAAACAATATGCCAAAAGTTCTATCTTGCCATAATAATTTTTAGGCTGGTGTGGTATCCCTTGAAAGGTTGATCCTTGCAAGATAAATTTTTGAACCAGCTTTTTAGCATCTTCTGCAGAAGAAAGATATTGATTCAGATAACCTAGAAAAACCTTATAGTCCTCTACATTTTCAAAAATAATTCGCTTTTCAACCCCTCTGTTATAAATATGGTAATAACCATTATCTACGTCTATTTTTATTAAATTTCTGGAAGGCATAATCAATACTACCTTGAAAGGTTGATCCTTTCAAGATTGTATTTGTTGCGAGTTTTTCCTTAATTACTCATTCTTTATAGTTTAATAATTTCAGATCTGTTAACATTAATATACGTCTATGTGTAAAAAGTATCCTACAAAAAAAAAGGGGGGTGCAAACCCTCTTGACTTTCCACCGCACCTCCCTATACTCAATTACAGTTAAATGGACACTTCTCCCGCCCAAACAGCAGTCAGTTTAGCCCTTTCTGGAAAATGGAATGAGGCTTTAGATGCCAACCTTGAAATTCTGAAAGAAACCCCCAACGATACTGAAGCTTTATGTCGTCTGGCTCGGGCATATTACGAACTAGGTAAACCCACTAAGGCTCTAAATGCCATTAAAAAGGTTTTAAAAATTGAACCCGCAAACCAAATTGCCTCCAAATTTATTGAAAGATTAAAAATGGCTAAAAATTCAGACAACCCCGCTTTTCTACCAACATGTACTGAATCTTTTTTGGAAGAACCCGGAAAAACCAAATTAATTCCCCTCTTAAATCTCAGCGGTCCTGAAAATTTCGCAAAATTGGATCCCGGCGAAGAAGTTAAGTTGATAGCTTATTCTCATAGAGTTTCCGTCAATACATGTGATGGAGAGTATATAGGCAGGCTCCCCGATGATGTCGGTGCCAGATTAAAATATTTGATAAAAAAAGGAAACAAATACCAAGCATTAATTAAGTCCATCGGTCCTAAGGAAACAACAATTTTTGTCAGAGAAATGGAAAAAAGTTCCCGTTCGGATGGCTCGCCATCATTTCCTCCCGAAAAAATTGAATATGTTTCGTTTACTCCCCCGGAGTTGGTTCATAGCGATACTCCGAATGTAGAAACCACTGAAGAAATTCCTGAAGAATAACTTTTAAAATCTTTCCGCAAATTTCGATCCGATGTTTATATCAAGATCAAATGATGTTTCTCTATTTTCAACTTTGCAGGAAAAAAGTTTGGCTACTTTCCTTGCAACATTTGCATTTTTTCCGATAACAACACAGTCACTTTCTTCAGCTGAATTTTTCTTATCGACCGATACAACTTTTCCACCAAGTACTTCCAAAATTTCTCCAAGTTTGTTGGACACTCCGGATATGCCGGTTGCATCCGTTATGTTTATTTTTATATTTTTTTCGCTCATTTCGTTATCGGAAAAATAAACAGTCAAACGTTCGGAAATTTTACCCACTATTACATAACCCAATTCTCCATCACTCAATCTTTCTTTTTCCAAAAACTTACTTTCTGCAAGATTTATTGTAGAATTTCCCAACTCCTTAACATTCATAACAAAAAGCCCCATTCGAACCCTGTCACAAAAAGAAATATTGGTATCCCCGGGTAAAAATACAAAATTCAAAATAGATTTTATATTACCTTCTTCAAAACCTGGGCTTTTATAAGACCAAAGAAAATTTGGGAAAAGAAAATTCTGGGTTACGGTTTCGGACATAAGTATTCCTCCTATTTTTTCATTTATACCCATCTGCCAAACATTTTTAATTAAAAATGTTCCGTAATTTCGGGAAATGTCAACCTGTGTATCCCCCGGAATAATTAAAGTGGTAACTTCCGATAAAGTGGGGTCAAGAACTGTAACGCCAATGTCCCCGCTATTTTTTTTATAAACCAAAGATACTTTGTCTTCCCCATTCCAAACTTTGGTGCCGGTTTTTAAAAAAATAAAAAATAAGCTTATTACGACAATGGGAATTATTAACTTAATAAAAGAAAATTCTTTTTTTGTACTTTTTTGTTTTCTGGCAAAAAAAGCTTGTCTTCGGGCAGATTTCATATAATTTTATTATTTTATCTTGTGTGTGAAAGTCTTAAACTTTTGGTTACATTACTTATTTCTTCTTTACTCTTCCCCATAGAACCAAACACATTTTTTATAATCGCAATAGCGGCTTCAAACTCCGGTTGAACAACTTTATCAACCTTTAAATCTTTCAATTTTTCCCAATCGGCATCTTGATGAGCTCTGGAAATAATTTTTGTATCTGGGGCAACAGTTTGAACATAGGTTATTAATGTTTCTTGGGCAACCCTATCGGGAATTGCTAGAATTACAGCTTTTGAATATCTAATCCCCACAGCTTCCAAAACTTCAGGTTCAGTCGGATCACCATAAAGAACAGGTATTCCACCGAGAGTTAACTCTTGAACGATATTTTGATTGTATTCAACTACGACAAATGGAATATTGGATCCCTGAAACGCTTTGCCTATCCATTTTCCCACTCTTCCATATCCGCAAATAATTATATGGTCCCGATAACTTTCAGTAGACGTTTCGTGTTTTTCTCCGGCAGAAAAAAGTTTAGAAAGAATTTTTTGTTTACCGGCGACTCCCCTCATTTTTCTCCAAAACGGAAGGACCTGATCATAAAGAATCGGTGATACTATAATAGTTAAAAGGGTTACGGAAATTCCGATCGAAGTTTCCTGAGAGGACAACAATTTGAGCGCAAGAGCGGCAGAAAAAATTACAAAAGCAAACTCTCCAACTTGAGCCAAAGCAAAACTATTGGCAACAGCGGTTTTGCCACGGTATCCAAAAATAAAACTTATTGCGAAAACAATAATTATCTTTAAAAGAAGGGCGATAATGGTAAGTACCAATATTAGCCATATATTCGAAAAGATTACTGACGGAGTGACCATAAAACCCAAGGTTACAAAGAAAAGTGCAACAAAAACGTCTCTCAAAGGCCTTGTTTCGGCAAAAATAGCATGATTTTCCTGACTTTCGGAAATTACAACTCCTGCCAAAAAGGCTCCAAGTGCCGGAGAGATTCCAAAAAACGATGTTATTGCAGCCGTACCCAAAGCAAGTGCAATTGATGCCAATAATAATATTTCTCTAGAGTTTGCCCCTGCTAATTTATGAATTATATAAGGAACCAGTTTTTTTCCTAAGAAAATTACACCCAAGACCACCAAAATTGCTTTTCCCAACGATAAAAATATTTCTAAAGAGATTCCCCCGCCACCGGCCAAAAGAGGAAGAATTACCATCATTGGGATCACTGCCAGATCTTGTACCAAAAGCCAACCAAAAATTATACTGCCGTGAATAGTATCAAGTTCCCCCTTATCCCCTAGAATTTTAACAACCACAGCAGTTGAAGAAACAGAAAAACCGAGTGATAAAATAAATGCCGCTACGTGGGAGATATTAAATATGTTTAATATGAGATATAAAAAAAGTGTGGTAACAAC
>Ga0172379_10008498_pt1 | contig 12905 bp, 14 predicted proteins | sample GrowelOW334metaG_FD_119756 | JGI IMG/M metagenome (GOLD analysis project Ga0172379, IMG submission 119756) | Groundwater microbial communities from an aquifer near a municipal landfill in Southern Ontario, Canada - Groundwater well OW334 metaG | ecosystem: Environmental > Aquatic > Deep... | reverse complement strand
TCTTTTTCCTAAGTTTGAATAAATAAGACGCTAATCTCTGTAGAAATCTTAAGAGCGCTTCGCTACATTAAGATTTCTTAGATTAGCGTCTTATTTATTAAGCAAACTTATCCAGGACGATGAGAAGGCGGGATGAGGCGTTCGCTCTTAGGGAAGCGACGGATATATGTCTTCAGAGAACGACCCGCAGGCACTTGGGCTTGGTTCTGCCAAGTGCCTGCTCGGAGAAGGTTCCCGTGCTTTAGCCGGGAATCTCTGTAGGGAGAAGAAAGATTTGCCGCTGGAGCAATCGTAACGGGCTGAAAAATACAATAAGGCCGAGTCATTGATTTAAACAAAAAACCGCATTATGCGGTTTTTTGTAAGAGGCGGGAGGTGTTGGATTTAAGGCGGGAGGCTTTGTTTTTCTTTATAACTCCTGACTTGGTTGCTTTATCCAATATCTGGTAGACTTTCGGCAACATCTTTTTGGCCTCATCTTTCTTGCCCGCGGCAACCAATTTTCTGAAATCTTTAACTGAAGCTTTATAAGCGACAATCTTTCTAACATTCCTTGTTCTCCTTGTTTTATTTTGTCTTAACGCCTTCTTTGCACTTTTTGTTATTGGCATGGTTATAACTTGCTGGTCGCTCTGCTATGGGCTTTGCCCATTAAGCAGTACGCTCTTAGCCAACTTCTTCGTTAAATCCTCCGCCTGCTCCTCACCATACATTAGTATGGCTCTTCGCAATGCTCGGATTTGCCTTGAATTTGACTAAGCCAGCTACGTTCTAATTAATTGATAAATTATTTATTTAAAGCTTGATTATCTTACTATATTTTGGTAAAGTATGCAAGTTCTTTGATATGTAGTAGGTAAAATATGACCATCCACGACTTCTTAATTAATCATGCAAATGATGCAAGGCGAGAAGCAGCTGTGTGGACTGACAGATTGATAGATGATGCCAATTTAGGTGAGATAACATTTCTGCAAAAAGAATTAATTAAGGAAGCTTTAGAGCTGACTTACAGGACTGGAGCCACTGACGCTTTCAGGGCATTAGGGAAATTAGTATAAACGGGTATTGCCCGTTTTTTTTGTTTGAATTTTTATTGCCAATTATCACCTACCCACCTAAGCAACCGGCGACAGAGAGTTTTGCGGGCTAAAGCACCGCACACTCCGAGAGAGGGGGTGTGCCTTTTTAAAATTTAGTAAATATTTTTAAAAGGTACACCCCGCAGTCATGCATAGAGGTTGTGTCAGCTGTTCAGGTTTAATTACGCAAGCTCGCTTTTTAGTTTTTTAATTTGCTCCTTTAGTTCCAAGGCTTTTTCATATTCCATCTTAATTACTGCTTTGTCCATCATTTTTTTAAGCTGTTTCATGGCATTTTGCCTTGAACCGTTGGTAAAGAAGATTATTTCACTATTGCCATCGCCATATTTCTGGACCTCTTTCTGATTGACGGGCAAACTGAAGTTGCCGATATCTTTTATGATTGTCTGGGGTACTATTCCGTTTTTGGTGTTATATATTTCCTGTTTCTTCCGGCGCCTTTGGGTTTCTTTAATGGCAAAGTCCATGGACTTTGTTATTTTATCGGCATACATGATGATGTGGCCGTTAACATTACGGGCGGCACGGCCCATTGTTTGGATAAGAGTGGTCGCATTTCTTAAGAATCCTTCTTTGTCGGCGTCTAATATTGCAATTAAAGAAACTTCAGGCAGATCCAGTCCTTCCCTTAAAAGATTTACACCAATTAAGACATCATAATTTCCGAGTCGGAGGTCTTTTATTATTTTTAATCTATCAAGTGTTTTTATTTCAGAGTGAAGGTAGTTGGCTTTGATACCTTGTTCAGCCAAATGTTCGGATAAGTCTTCAGCCATTCTCTTTGTAAGAGTCGTGACGATAACCCGTTCACCCTTCTTGGTTCGGGCTCTGATGTTTTCTACCAAATGGGGAATTTGGCCCTCTGTTGGCCTTACCTCTATGGTCGGGTCTAAAAGGCCAGTCGGCCTAAGAAGTTGTTCGGCAATGCCATTTTTGCCGGCCTGTTCCAGTTCATATTTAGCCGGTGTCGCCGAAGTGTAAATAGTTTTTTGGATTCTTTCTTTGAACTCCGGGAATTTTAACGGACGGTTATCTATTGCTGAAGGCAGTCTGAAGCCGTATTCTACGAGGGTAGATTTTCTGGAATGGTCGCCAGTGAACATTGAACGAAGCTGGGGGACTGTAATATGTGACTCATCAATTATTGTCAAAAACTCGCCTTTAGATGCAAAAAAATCCAAAAGTGAATGAGGGGGTTCACCGGCTTTTCTAAAATCAAGATGGCGGGAATAATTTTCTATTCCGTGGCAGTATCCCGTCTGGCGCATCATTTCTATGTCTTGTAGGGTTTTTTCCTGGAGTCGGGCGGCTTCCTGAAATTTCTTTTCTTTTTTCAAATGTTTAATGTGTTTCTGAAGTTCGCTTTTGATATTCTCAATAGCCAGACCTATCTTGCTATCAGAAGTGACCCAATACTTTGCGGGAAAGATAATAGTTTCAACTATTTTTTCGTATTTTAAATCTTTCATCTCTAATTCCTCGGGGTCGGAAATAGAGGCCTGCATGATTTTTTCTATTCGGTCGCCTTTAAATTTTATTTTAATTACTTCTTGGGCGCTTGGGGCGACTATTTCTACTTCGTCGGTAGTTTTTCTGAAACAACCCCGCTTAAGTTCAATATCCGGAATATATTGTAGGCGCAGAAGTCCCCGCACCAGTTCCGATGAAGTTATTTTTTTATTTTCAAACATTTGGAGGCCGAGATTTTTATAATCTTCCGGAGAGCCGAGGTTGTATATGCATGAAACCGAAGCCACTATTATGACATCATCACGGCTGATTAGGGCTTGAGTGGCGGCGTGCCGTAAGCGGTCTATCTCCTGGTTTATCTTGGAATCCTTCTCTATGTACGTGTCGGTATGAGGAATATATGCTTCTGGCTGGTAATAATCATAATAACTGACGAAATAATGAACTGCGTTTTGGGGGAAGAATTCTTTGAACTCTTTATAGACCTGAGCAGCGAGTGTTTTGTTATGGGAAATAATAAGAGTCGGTTTTTTGTAGTGTTCAATTATCTTGGCCATCGTAAAAGTTTTTCCAGAACCAGTAACGCCCAAAAGCACCTGGTGTTTTTGCCCGGATTTCAAACCGGCAATTAATTTGGCTATTGCGGTCGGCTGGTCTCCAGTAGGACTAAATTTTGATGACAGTTTGAACATCTTGACTCGTGTAATAAATTATTATATAAATGTCATGCGATATGATTATTGGAGTGTGGAATGATCAGATCATTAGCTAAGTCTTCTTGGTTTTGGTTATTTATAGTAGTAATAGCTATCTTTGAAGAGGTTCTTTTGGGGGATAGGATCTGGTGGCATATAGTATTTACTGTTCCCATTATTGGTTTAACGACCCTGTTTGTACTTAAATGGTTGCGTAAGTTACCTCATCCTCTGAGTCGCCGATAGCGGCTCTTTTTTATTTCTGTTTTCAATGCTATTCTTAAATCAATAATTTAGAACGCTGTCTGTTTGGCCAAGTTCGAGGTAAAATTGAGCATTGCGACGAGCCATAGTGAACTATGGGGAGGAGCAAGCGGAAATTTTAACGAAGAAATTGGACGAACCTGAAAGGCCCGTACCGCTTAATTATTTAAGCGGAGGGCAGACAAGTTATAAAATGATTTCTTATCTCGAAGGGAAAATTGAATATACAGGGGATAAATACGTTATTTTGAATGCGGGCGGTATAGGCTATAGGGTCAATATAGTCCCCAAATTGCTAAATAGTATATCAAAATGTCAACCCCCAGTCAAGCTCCTTATTCATTCTCAGTTGAATATGCGCGAGGGTACTTTTGACATGTACGGATTTGATAAAAGAGAAGACTTGGAATTGTTCCATCTTCTTATTTCGGTATCGGGAATAGGTCCAAAGAACGCTTTGAACATAATGTCTTCGGTAGAGCCGATACATTTAAAAGCAGCAGTGGTTAATAATGATCCGGATTATTTAAAAAAGATATCCGGCTTAGGACCCAAAACTGCGCAGAGGCTAATATTGGAATTGCAAAATAAGGTTGATTATCTTGAGGTCGGCGATATTAAAGGAATGGATCTTGGCCAGGAAGGAGAGGCGACAGAAGCATTGTTAATCCTTGGTTATACCCTTAGTCAAGCCAAGGATGCCCTTAAGGAAGACGCGAAGGGCAAGACGCTGGAACAAAGGGTCAGAGAGGCACTCAAATTATTAGGCAAAAATCGCCGATGAAGTCATTTTTACAAACGCAGAATTGGTTAGATTTTCAGAAATATATTGGGCGAAAGACCTGGCGATTTGACGACGGAAAAATAAGGGCGAATATAATTCAGCATGATTTGCCTTTCGGGAAGAATTATCTTTATATTCCTCACGGGCCGGAAATTTATTTTGGCGAGATTCAGGGCGGTTTGAAAAATGAGGTAGACAACTTTTTAAAATATTTAAAAAATCTTGGAAAAGAAAATAAATCAATTTTCGTAAAAATGGAGCCGATGGAGGATGTTGTTATGGAAGTTGTTTACCGTAGGAACCTTAAAAAATCTAAAAAATCTATTCAACCCACCAAAACGGTTATTTTGGACTTGAATCTGCCGGAGGAAGAGCTTCTTTCCAAAATGCACCACAAGACGCGGTATAATATCCGGATTGGAGAAAAGAAAGGACTTCAGTTGCGAGAGAAAAGTGATGCGGATACCTTTTGGAAATTACTTAGACATACGGCTAAGAATGATAATTTTTCAACCCATGACAAAAGTTATTATGGCAAATTATTAAACATGCAGGCGCTTAATGTAAAAATGTTTTTTGTAGAGCATGATGAACGGCCACTCAATAATGTTAAAGACAGACCCGTCGCAGGTGCGATATTGTTGGGGCATGGCGATACGCTTTATTATTTACATGGTGCCATGGATAGAAACTACAAATCCATGATGGCCCCGTATCTGATGCACTGGGAAATTATTAAATGGGCTAAAGCGCAGGGATATCATTATTATGATTTTTGGGGCATAGACGCCAAGCTTTGGCCGGGAGTAACGAGATTTAAGCTTGGTTTTGGTGGCAGGGAAGTAGAATACCCCGGTTCATTTGACCTGCCCATCTCCAAAATTTGGTACTTGATATACAAAATTGCAAGAAAAGTATTTTAGCGAACACCTTATCTCAAACAAGCTCAGGCCATATGCCTTCATCGAACCAGAATAGATTTGCTCCAGCGGCAAATCTTTCTTGTCTCTACAGAGATTCCCGGGCTAAAGCACCGTGAACCTTCTCCGAGACGGCATTTCGAAGAACCAAGCCGAAATGCCTGCGAGGCCTTCTCTGAAGACATATGGCCTTACGCTTTAAACAAGAGCGGACTGATTGCTTGACATTATTAAAACTTGCTTGTATTGTTGTGAAAGTTCTCAAGAATTAGGAGGCTGAAATGCTTAAGGTGAGGTCTGTTATTTCTTTGGTTTTTCTGTCAATTTTTATTGCCGGATGTGACAAAGGAGGCTCTTTCTTGTCACAAGACGTACCGTCTAAATTGAGAGTTCTGGTTGAGAGGCAGATTTATGGTAGTCCAAATCAAAAGATGGTTGTATATGCAATGGATTTTCGCAAAGAAGGAAATACCTTAACTTTTGTTTGTCCTTGCCACATTTCCTCTGGTCAAGAAGAGAGCCTGCTCAATGTTCGGGTAGAGGGTGATTCGTTTAAGCTGGCTCTTCTTCCTGGTGCCGACTATAACATTGACGTTCAGTATTGGGCTCTAGAATCATTGGTAAAGTAAATTCTGATAACCCCCTTAAGTGGGGTTTTCTTTAATTAAATGGGTGAATATGATAATCTGATGGCACATGTTCAAAGAATCTTTATTGGATAAAACTTTGTATCGCATCAAGAAATTAATACCCAAATCGGTATTTAATTTTTTTGCGCCATATTATCATGCCGGATTGGCCCACTTGGGAAGTATTTATTACGGAAATCCTTCAAAATCGTTGAAGGTCATCGGTGTAACCGGAACCAAAGGCAAATCCACGACAGTCTTTTTGGTCTCTAAGATTTTTGAGGGGGCCGGCTTGGGTGTCGCCGCAATCGGTTCATTGGGCTTTAAAATAAAAAACAAAGAATGGCCGAATACTCTAAAAATGACCATGCCGGGTCGATTTAAGCTTCAGAAGTTTTTTTATGAAGCCAAAAAAGCTGGATGCAAGTATGTCGTGCTTGAAGTAACATCGGAGGGCATCAAGCAGAAACGGCATTTGGGAATTAATTTTGACTGCGCGGTTTTTACAAATCTGCACAAAGAACATCTTGAAAGTCACGGTTCGTTTGAAAATTACTATCAGGCCAAGCGGGAATTATTTAAAATAACTTCAAATACTCATGTTTTGAATGCTGATGATAAGAATGTGGAATTATTTTCCAGATTTTCCTCAAAACGTACGATATTCTACGGAATAGAAAACGGGGACATGAAAGCACGGGATTTGGAATTGAGGGCGGACTCGGCTTCGTTTGATGTTTATGGTACAAAATTTAATATTAATTTCGGAGGCAGATTCAATGTTTTAAATTGCCTTGCGGCTTTGTCTGTTGCCGCTATGTATGGAATTGATTTGCCCAAAACAAAACCTGTTCTTGAAAATATTAAAAACATTCCCGGCAGGATGGAGTTTATTCAGAAAGAACCGTTTGGGGTGGTAGTTGATTATGCACATACTCCCGATTCGCTTGAGGCGGTATATAAAACCTTGAAAAAAGATTCGCAGAAATTGATTTGCGTGCTTGGCGCTGCCGGAGGGGGCAGGGACAAATGGAAAAGGCCGGAATTTGGAAGAATCGCCGATGAGTATTGCGATGAAATAATCCTCACGGACGAAGACCCCTATGAAGAAAACCCTGAAAAAATAATCAACGAAATTGTATCGGGTATCAAGCCGGGTAGACAGACAATTAAGATATTAGATCGGAAAGAAGCTATTAAAATCGCTATAAATAAAGCCGGAAAAGGCGACATTGTGGTAATAACGGGGAAGGGTTCAGAAACTTCTATGGCTGTTGCCGGCGGGATAAAAATACCCTGGTCAGATAAAGAAATTGTCTGCGAACTTTTGAAATAAAAACTTAGGCTTGTCAATTGTTTTATGTTGGTATATGATTTTGGCAATAGTCCATTGACATAAAGGTCGTGCTTGGCACTCCCCAAGGATCGAAGGGTTCGAGGCAAGACCGAGCTTCACGGGCTTTACGGTGGGGCGCAGAGGTTTGGGAATTTCAATATGCACCATTTGGTTCCTTCAACTCGTGACGGAGAAACAAACGAGTTCAACCTCTTTCCTTATAGGATAAAACCCCACCGGGCCTATCATGCTCTTTTTCTAAATATGACTATTTGGGAGGTCTGGGAAGCGCTTGAGAAAATTTATGAAGAAATATTTAATACCGACAAAGAAAGAATTAACCGACAATGGCTTAGTGTTTGCCCCACAGAACAAGAAGGATTAGAGATACAAATCCAAAGAGTTTACGGGGTTGAGTTTCTGCAGGAAAAGTGGATTTCCGCTTTCGGTGGTGAAGATGTAAAGCAAGCTCGAAAATTTTTGGAAAATATGATGCTTTTTATAATCTTCGGTTCCTATATGGCAGATACAGACGCCCTTTTTGATAACGGTAATTTAACGGAATTCTTTGAAGAATATCCGGCCGGTGAAGATCGGCTCAAAGCGTTTAATGTTTGTTTTGGTGAATCCGCTGATTGGCATACGATAAAAGTCAGGATATCTAAGTTGCTAAAATAATCTCCATTGTTGGAGATTTTTTGTCCTGTAATATTTACTTAGAATTGAGTTGTGTTAATATTATTAGGTCATATACTAAGGTTTTATGGAGGATTTAGAAGTACAACTTGCCGTCGCTAAGAAAAAAGAAAAAAATTTACCGGTTATCAATGGTCCCGGACTTTTTTGGATGCTTATTATTCTAACCCTCGTTCTTTTTGGTCTTGCGGTAAGCATGCTGGGTAAATCTCAAAATCTTGGTACTGATCAGCCGACTCCAACGGAGATTGTTCCTTCCCAAACTACACTTTCAAGGATATATACAATATCATATAAAAACGGTGTATTCAGCCCCACCAATTTAAGAATCCATGCCGGAGATACTGTAAGATTTAAAAATGAGGCAGTCTTTCCGATAAGAATAGTTTCCGGCCCAGACAGCAGCTTGGTCGGGTTTGATAGTGTCGGAGACATCCCACAAGGAAGTTATTTTTCTTTTACTTTTGCGGCAAAAGGAATCTTTGATTATCACAACGACAGAAACCCCAAAGAAACGGGGACCATAATAGTTCGGTAAACTCACCGTAAATGAACCCCCTTACAGTACAAGTTGAATCTCGGCTCGGTGCCGTCTATATATCTTTATTAGGGCTTTTTTTTGTTGGCCTTATTTTTATAGCTCTGAAAAATTTTGAATCGGATTCTCTTGTTTTAAATTCTCAAAGCGCTCAGGTCAAGACCGTCTCTAACACAGAAAGAGATTTAATAAACATTTGGATACAAGAGAATCAGATTGAGGTTCCTAAGGGCGAGGGGTATAGATACGTAATTCAACAGTATCCTTCCAAGCCGTGGTTTAGGTAAGATTAGACAATTAATATCATGAAAATTAAATTGGGTCTTTATTTAAAAGAACTATTGTTGTTTGGTGCAACGCTATTGATAGGAATTTTTTCGGCTTACCGAAACATTACTTCTTCTGTGCCGATAATGATTCCAGAGATTAAATTTGGCTGGGGCGACGCTATTTTTTTGGCGGTATTGGCACTGTTTTTTATATTTTTTTCAAAATATCAAAGAGTGGTCAGTTTTTCTTTTAAATTATTTTTGGTTTTGATTATTTTTTCCGGCACCAGTGCGGTTATGAGTACGGTGTTTAATCCGCCTTGGGATATCTGGATTACATTTTTGGTTGTGGCTGTTTTTATGTCTGTTAAGAATGTTCTTGTTCATAATGTTGGAATAATTTTAGCGGTAGCCGGTATCGGTTCTTTGTTGGGCTTGGCCATTTCTCCCGGGATAGCTGTTGTGGCAATGGTAATATTGTCTTTTTACGATATTATTGCTGTCTATGTAACAAAGCATATGGTTAGAATGGCAAAAACAATGATGGAATCGGGAGCCATTTTCGGATTTTTAATTCCTTCACAAGTAAGCGGATTTTTCTCCCACAAAGGAGAAGCTCAAGCTCAAGTTGGAGTTGGAGGCCAATTCATGGTATTGGGTTCGGGTGACATTGGCTTGCCAGTTGTTTTGGCAAGTTCGGTGGTGAGATACTCGCTTAGTGGCGCGATAGTCGTGGCGGTATTTTCTTTGGCGGGGTTGTTTATTACCCATCTTATTTTTGTAAATCAGCAGGAAAGAAGACCAATGGCCGCCTTGCCTCCGATTGCGACGATGTCGATTATCGGTTATTTAATTACAACCATAATTTAATTATGACGATTACTTTTTACGGCGGAGCAAAAACAGTAACCGGAGCAAATTATTTGCTTGATTCGGGTGGTGTTAAAATTTTGGTGGACTGTGGTTTGAATCAAGGCTCCAAATATGCGGAAGATATGAATTATGACAAATTTGCCTATGACCCGGCACAGATAAATTTTGTATTTATAACTCATAGCCACACTGATCATGTTGGTCGTCTTCCAAAATTATTTAAAGAAGGTTTCCGGGGGAGAGTTATTGCTTCCAAGCCGACCATAGATTTGGCTCAAAAAGCTTTGCCGGATAATTTGAACATAATAACCGAAGAAGCCAAAAGAGAGGGCAGAGAGCCGATTTTTAATTTAAAAGACTTGGAAGGTGTTTTAGAATTGGCAGAAGGTTTTGACTATGAGGTGCCGATAGAACTTGGAGATGGTTTGAGGGCGATATTGCATGATGCCGGCCATATTCTTGGTTCAACGATAGTTGAGATAGATTTTGAAGACAGAGTTCCCTTATCGCCACGCTTCGCGGGCGAGGGAGCCCACTCCGAGAAAAAAAAGATTTATTTTACTGGCGACCTTGGCAATCCGCCGACTCCGTTGCTCCAGCCGCCTTTTTTTCCGAAAGATGCCGACTATGCCGTGGTGGAATCCGCTTATGGCTCAAGAATTCACGAAGACCGTTCGGCCAGGAAAATTATGCTGGAAAACGTAATTAAAGAAACTATTTCCAAAGGAGGTACTTTGATGATACCGTCTTTTGCAATGGAAAGAACGCAGGAACTTTTATATGAGTTGAACCAGTTTGTAAACCACAATCAGATACCTCGGGTTCCGATTTATGTTGACTCTCCCTTAGCAACAAATCTTACGGAAGTATATAAGAAGTATCCAAATTATTTTAATAAAACCGCTTATCATGTTATTGAATCGGGTGACGATGTATTTAATTTTCCGGGGCTGACATTCACAAGAACATCGGATGAATCCAAAGCCATCAATAATGTAAGGGGACCGAAAATAATAATTGCCGGTTCGGGTATGTCTACGGGCGGGAGAATTTTGCATCATGAAATGAGATATCTGCCTGATTCCAATTCGGCCATATTGTTTGTGGGCTATCAGGTTCTGGGTTCGTTGGGACGCAGGATTTTAGACGGTGAGAAAAATGTAAAAATATTCGGCGAGCCTGTTGTTGTGAAATGCCAGATTCGGGCCATCGGAGGATATTCTGCTCACGCTGATCAGCCCATGCTTTTAAAATGGATTCAGAGCGCCGCTTCAGGTGGTAATCTCAAAGAAGTTTTCATTGTTCAGGGCGAAGAAGATTCTGCAACAATTTTAGCCGAAAAAGCCAAAACAGACTTCAATGTCAACGCCGTTGTACCCTCGCAAGGAGAGAGTTTTGAGTTGTAAACCTTGCTTGAACAGCTGATACAACCTCTATGCATGACTGCGGGGTGTACCTTTTAAAAATATTTGCTAAATTTTAAAAAGGCACACACCCTCCGCCGGTTGTTTGGTCGGATAGGTGTTGGTAAACGATAGAAATTCAAAGTTTTTATAAAAGAGTAAAGTCAACGGCTCACAATAGTGAGCCGTTGACTTTTGTTAATAATCGTGTTAATCTCTTGGCTCGGTAGGCAGTTCGTAAACAACTTCGGTGGCTACTGCCACGGGCGAAACGCCCAAAAGTAGCAGAAGGAGACAGAAAACCATGAGAAACAGGATGGCGATGTCATTGCTTCTTTTCTTGGTTTCGTTTGCGGTAGCCGGTTGCAGTTACGTATCACCGGATGCCGGTCACGAGGCTGTGCTTGTCCGGAAGCCTTTGTTATTTGGTTCGGGCGGTATTGATCCGACTCCGATCAAGGCTGGTAAGACCAAGTACATCGCTTGGACAACTGACGCAATTATCGTTGACATGCGTCCTCAACAGACGGAAATTGAATTCAAGGATGCGATGACCAGTACGGGAGTTCCGGTCGAGTTTCACTCGGCCATGCAATGGCAATTCACGGACTCCGTCAAGGCCGTCTCGGGATTCGGTGTTGACGAACAGTTCTTTGTCCGGAACATTGAGCAAAAGTACAGGATGTCGGTGCGTGATTCAGTCAAAAAGAAGAGCTTGATTGCAATCGCAATTGATGCTTCGGCGGCGGAAGAGGTCGACGCAGAGGTCAAAACGGCGACCCTTGCGATCATTAAGGAGAGCGGTTTGCCGATTGGACTCCTTGGTGTAACCCTTGGCAAGGCCAATCCGCCGGACGCGGTTAAGACCCAGCGGATTGCTACTGCCGAACAGCAACAGAGGCAGGAAACTGAAAAGCAAGGCAAGCTAGCTGAAGACCAGAGAAAGTTCCACGAAGAGAGCCGAGCGGATGCCGACAACGCCTATCTAAAGAAGATGGGCATGTCGTCGGAGCAGTTCATTCAGCTTCGGCAGATTGAAACCATCAAACAGGTTTGTGCTTGGGAGCGTGGCAACTGCACGTTCATAAACGGAAATCCTACCGGCACGATGTTCACTATCAAGTAAGCCCAGTATCTGATGGCAGCCCCGCACTATTCGGGGCTTTTTTATCCCTCACCTTTCCGAAAGGTGAGGGATTGACATTGTTTTTGAATTAGTATATAATGTAAATACGAGTTCAGGTTTTGTCTGGGTGCAGAGACTCCAGATGAAGCTAAGTAACAAGTCTCTGAAGGAGAGTTCGTATGTGGACATTGTTGCTCATCGTCGCCGCTGCAGTCGTCGCAGTCGTCACCGACCGCTACCTGCGGGTGCAAGCGCCCGTCGCACCGCCCAAGTCATTCGGGCTGAAGGCCTTTGAGGCTCATGGTCTGACCAGTGCGTCCGGCGATGTCCTGAAGGCCGTCGTCGCGACAATCTCGTTCCTCGGCCACCCGTTCACAGTGGTGGAGGAGGCCAGGGCGGAGAAATCATCCGCCGCGGCCAGGTCAGCTGAGGCTCGGGACCAGGTTGAAGAGAATCTTCAGGACATCGAAGCCCTGAAGAATGACAATCTGGCACTCTCGAGCAGGGCCAAGGATGCCGAAGCCCGAGCGAGCGCAATGGATGTGCTCGTCGCGCAGGTCAGCTCGGTGGTCGGCAAGTAGCCGCCGCCGGGAAGGTGGGAGGGAGGGGGACACCCGTTGTGTTCTCCCCCTCCTTTTTTAATTTTAATAATTCACATCTCTACGATAAGAATAAAGCCCCCATCGCAACCTCTTCTCTATCACAACTCCGCAATGCGAACAAAATGGGGTCTCATTTCATAAATATGCGAGAGCGCTTCGCTAATTCGCATATTTACTCATTAGACCCCTATTTTGTT
>Ga0172379_10008497_pt1 | contig 12906 bp, 9 predicted proteins | sample GrowelOW334metaG_FD_119756 | JGI IMG/M metagenome (GOLD analysis project Ga0172379, IMG submission 119756) | Groundwater microbial communities from an aquifer near a municipal landfill in Southern Ontario, Canada - Groundwater well OW334 metaG | ecosystem: Environmental > Aquatic > Deep... | reverse complement strand
ACTCGTGGCAAAAAGGAAAAAGATATGGTGAAAATTGCTGAAAAAATAGACGCTGTTTTAAGAGCTAAAAAATAATGAAATTAAAAGTAAAATACCTAGTTAAAGATATTCCAAAACTTGCCTATGCAAAAGCAGGGGATGCAGCTTTTGATTTGTATTCAGCGAAAGATGTTTCTATTGCTCCGATGGAGCGTGTGCAAGTTTCAACTGGTGTTGCTTTAGAAATTCCTGAAGGATACGCCGGTTTGGTTTGGGACAAAAGTGGGCTTTCGCATAAATTTGGCTTGCGGACACTTGGTGGAGTTATTGATTCCGGCTATCGAGGGGAGATTATGATTGGGATAATTAACCTATCCAAAGAAACCTATACTTTTGAAAAGGGTCACAAAGTTGCCCAGATGTTAATTCAAAAAGTCGAACATTGTGATATTGTTGAAGCTAATGAACTTTCGGAATCTGAGCGTGGAAGTAATGCTTTTGGAAGTACGGGTAAATAATGATTAAACAAAAATTACAAAAAGCTATCGGTGAAGTTTTGGCTGATTTAAATATAGAGATCAGTGATTTTGGATTGGAATATCCAACGGATTTTGCTCATGGTGATTTGAGTAGTAACGTTGCAATGATTCACGCGAAAATTTCCAAACAAAATCCACGAGAGTTGGCTGAAAAAATTGTTGAGAAATTAAATGAATTTAAGAAAGACAAAAAACTTACGGACGTAGAAAAAATAGAAATTGCCGGTCCAGGTTTTATAAATTTCCATTTATCGCGTGAATTTTTTACAAAAAATATTGAGCAGATTTTGGAAGAGGGTAGCAACTACGGAAAAAATACTTTGCATAAAGGTGAGAAAATCATGATTGAGCATACAAATCTCAATCCATTCAAGCCATTTCATATTGGGCATTTGGTTAATCACTCTGTTGGTGAATCTATCTCAAGACTTCTTGAAAACAGCGGGGCAGAGGTCAAACGTGTTAGTTATGGCGGTGATGTTGGATTGCATGTGGCCAAGACTATTTGGGGTATGATGGATCATCCATATGGACAGGCCCCAAAAAATGGCGAAATTCTTGAAGAACCAATTACTTACATTGGCCGAGTCTATGCTGAAGGCGATAAGGCTTTTGAAAGTGATCCAATTTTGGCGCAAAGCATAAAAGATATTAATAAGAAAATTTTTGAACGATCTGACGAAGGAATAAACAAACTTTATGATTGGGGCAGAGCAGAAAGTCTAAAATATTTTGAAAAAGTTTATGCCATGCTTGAGATGAAATTCGCTTACCAATTCTTTGAAAGTGAGATGGCGCCGATTGGCATGTTCATAGTGGAAGAATTCTTGCAAAAAGGTATTTTTGAAAAAAGCGAAGGTGCGATCGTGTTCAAGGGTGAGCAATATGGTCTACATACCCGCGTTTTTGTTAATTCACAAGGTTTGCCGACATATGAGACCAAGGATCTTGGTCTCACTAAACGTAAAATGGAGTTGTATCTATTTGATTTATCTATTGTGGTGACAGCCAACGAGCAAAATGATTATTTTAAAGTTTTACTTAAGGTTATTGAATTTGTTTTTCCTGAGATTGCCAGCAAAATGCGCCATATTTCGCACGGTTTCTTACGATTGCCAACAGGTAAAATGTCTTCGAGAAAAGGCGGTGTAATCACGGGCGAAGCATTAATTCATGATGTGAAAAATATTGTGTCGGACAAGATTTCAAATCGAGAATTGACTGCTGACGAGAAGAGAAATGTTCTTGATACGGTGGCGATTGCGGCCATAAAATTTTCAATTTTGAAACAGTCTCCTGGCAGTGACATCATTTTTGATCTGGAGAAATCATTGTCGTTTGAAGGAGATTCCGGCCCGTATTTGCAATACAGTACGGTTAGAGCACAGTCAGTGCTTCATAAAGCAGTGAAAGAGAAAATTCCGTCGTTTACAAAAGGGTTCAAATTGTTTTCAAGGAAAAATAAAATTCCGGAAACCGTCTCAGAATTTGAAAAACTTCTTTCTCGTTTTCAAGATGTTGCCAATCATGCAACTGTTGAACTTGCGCCACAACATATTGTTACATATTTGCTCCAACTTTCTGGCGCTTTCAATTCTTACTACGCTACAAACAAAATCGTTGATGCAATTGATGGGACTTCTTCGTATAAAGTTGCCATGACCAAAAGTTTTGTTCAAATTATGAGCCACGGTCTCTATTTGCTTGGTATTTCCGTGCCAGAAAAAATGTAGTTGCAAAAATCTTTGAAATGTGTTTTAATGTTGCCCAGAGTTTTTGTTATTTAAATAAACATAAAGAATAGAAAAAATAGAAAGGAAGGGATTGTTTATGGTGTACATGTGTAACAAGCCGGTTGTTTGGTACATTGAGCCTATTGGTGATTTTACCAATAAAGCTTTGGTGAGTGTGTTATCTGATGACAAATGTCTTAAAGGGGTAAAATGTGGTGATGGCGTTTGTCGTAATTTTTGGGAAGTGACTTTCGATGAAATCAAGCATTTCGAACAAAGTCGCAAGATCGAAAGTCTTTCTTTTTCAGTTTGGCACAAGAACAGCCAAAGTGGACAGATTGAGTTGTGGAGAAGTGACTATTCTTACAATCACCCAAAACCGTCACGTCTGTTGCGTAGTTCGCTGACTGATGGCAATGGAAACCCGGTCAAATTTCCACGCAAACTCAGAAAACCGAGAAGTTATTCTCAATCCTGAAATGTCGTCTTGTTTTAATGTTGTAGCCCCGCGATTAGCAAATCGCGGGGCTTTTCTTTTATAAAATCAAGAAAAATGTTACTATGTATTTCACTATATGGCGACAGATAAAGTTAAAAAAGAAAAGACTGAAAAGGTAGACGGTACCTTACAAAAAAGCGCAATCGCTTTGCGTGAAGAGGAAATTTTAGCTTTTTGGGAAAAGAACAAAATTTTTGAAAAATCTCTGCAAAAAGACTCTCCGAAAGGTGAGTTTACATTTTATGACGGTCCGCCGTTTGCGACCGGCTTGCCACACTATGGTCACATTTTGACCGGTACAATGAAGGACGTAATTCCGCGTTTTAAAACAATGCAAGGATTTCACGTTGTTCGTCGTTGGGGTTGGGATTGTCATGGACTTCCTATAGAGAACTTGATTGAAAAAGAACTTGGATTAAAAAGTAAAAAAGATATTGAAGAATACGGTATTGAAAAATTTAACAAGGCTGCTCGAGAAAGTGTACTGACACATTACGCTGATTGGAAGAAAATAATTCCCCGATTGGGGAGGTGGGTTGATATGGATAATTATTATATGACAATGGATTCCACCTACACAGAATCTGTTTGGTGGTCGTTCAAGGAACTTTTCAATAAAAAACTTGCATACGAAGGATACAAATCAATGCATTTGTGTCCGCATTGTGGCACAACACTTTCAAACTTTGAGGTTAACCAAGGTTATAAAGACATCACCGATATTTCTGTCTTCATAAAATTTCAGTTGTTAGGCGAAAAAGGAAATGACGTGCCTGATACATTTTTGTTAGCTTGGACAACTACTCCTTGGACATTGCCGGGTAACTTTGCTTTGGCGGTAAATCCTGAAATAGAATATGTACAGATTTCTGTAGCCGGTGAAAAAGGTGAAAGTAAATTAATTCTTGCCGAGAATCGTCTGTCTACAATAAAACAAGAGTATTCTGTTGAGAAGAAGTTCAAGGGTTCCGAACTCGTCGGTAGATCATATAGACCAATTTTTGATTATTACATAAATACTGAATTACCAAATAAAGAAAATGCTTGGAAAGTTTACGCTGGAGGTTTTGTTACAACCGAAGACGGTACTGGCATTGTGCACATAGCGCCGGGTTTTGGAGAAGATGATTTACGTCTATCACAAGAGAAAAAAATTCCTTTCATTCAACATGTCGATGTTGATGGAAAATTTAAAAAAGAGGTGACTGATTTTGCGGGTCAAGATGTAAAACCAAAAGACGATCATCAAAAAGCGGATATTGAAATTATCAAATATCTCGCAGGGCAGGGCACTCTTTTTGCAAAAGAGAAAATCATTCACTCATATCCGCATTGTTGGAGGTGTGAGACCCCTCTCCTCAACTACGCGACTTCATCGTGGTTCGTGAAAGTTACCGATCTCAAAAAACGGATGATTGAAGAAAATAGTAAAATTAATTGGGTGCCATCGCAGATTGGTGATGCTCGTTTTGGGAATTGGCTCGAAGGTTCCAAAGATTGGGGTATTTCACGTCAGAGATATTGGGGAACTTCAATGCCGATTTGGCGTTGTAAAGAATGCGAAAAAATAGAAGTACTTGGTTCTATTGAAGATTTGAAGCAAAAGGTCAAAAGTTCAAACACTTACTTTTTACTGCGTCACGGACAAGGAGAACATAATGTTAAAGGTATTTTAAGTACCAAGATTGAAGATAATCATCATTTGACCGAAAAAGGTAGAGATATTGTGGCAAAGTGTGCCGAAGAACTTAAAGATAAAAAAATTGATGTTATCTACACTTCGCCATTTACTCGTACAAAAGAGACGGCTGAAATTGTCGCAAAAGCTATTGGTTACCCGGTTGAAAAAATAATTTTTGATGATCGACTTCACGAATTAAATGTTGGTGTTATGGACGGAAAGAATACCGAGGAGTATCATGATTTTTTCAAAACTCCTGAAGAACGATTTACGAAATGCCCTGAAGGGGGAGAGACTGCCGAAGATGTTCGCAAGCGAGTCGTTGATTTCCAAATTGACATTGATGGAAAATACGAATGTAAAAATATTTTGGTGGTGAGTCATGATGATCCATTATTTTTTATGCGGGTTGGCGGCCTTGGACTTACTCGCAAACAAATTTTAGCAACTTCGGCCAACGATACTGATTATTTGCATCCAGGGGAGGTTAAACAACACCATTTTTATCGTATTCCTCGCAATGAAAAGTTAGAGTTAGATCTGCATCGACCATATATTGATGATATTTCGTGGAGTTGTGATTGTGGTGGTAAGTTCGAGCGGATTAAGGACGTGTTTGATACATGGTATGATTCCGGTTCAATGCCTTATGCTCAAGATCATTATCCTTTCGAAAAAATAATTTCCAAGTCTTCATACGAGAGTTTCCCGGCCGATTTTATTGGCGAAGGACTCGACCAAACTCGTGGCTGGTTTTACACTTTACTTGTTTTAGGTGTGGCACTTTTTGATGAATTACCATACAAAAATGTTATCGTAAACGGTTTGATTTTGGCCAGTGATGGTAAAAAAATGTCTAAGAGTCTAAAAAATTATCCTGAAATAATGCCAACTGTCGATAGATATTCTGCTGACGCTTTGAGATACTATTTAATGTCTTCACCTGCGGTAAAAGCCGAAGAATTACTTTTTTCTGAAAAGGGAATTGATGAAGTTGTAAAAAAACTTTTAATGCGTCTCAATAATATTTATTCATTTTATGCGCTTTACGCTGATAATGCTTTGGCTCACAAAATGAGCACAAACGTTTTGGATCGATGGATTTTGGCTCGGCTTTCGCAGGTGGGCGATACGATCACTGGTGCACTTTGTGCGTATATGTTGGACAAGGCGGCGCGGCCGATAGATGAGTTTATTGAAGATTTTTCAGTATGGTATTTGCGCCGTTCACGCGATCGATTTAAGGGTGAAGATACTTCAGATAAAGAATCGGCTCTAGCCACAATGCGGTATGTTTTGTTTGAATTTTCAATTTTGATTGCGCCATTCATGCCGTTTATCGCCGAAGATATATACCAGAAAGTCAAAGATGAACAAGATGCCGAAAGTGTGCACTTGCGTTCATGGCCTGTATGCGAAAATTATGATGTTCAGATTTTGGATGGCATGAATGTTGTTAGAAAAATTGTGGAAGTCGGACTTGCTTTTCGTGCGAAGGAAGGCAAAAAAGTGCGTCAACCGCTTGCTGGTATCGAATATGATGTAGAAGCAAAACACTCATCTTTGTCATTGGAGCTTGAAGCAGTGCTTGCAGATGAACTTAATGTAAAATCAGTTGTTCGAGTTATTGGATTAAAAGAGAAAAAAACCGGGAGCATGATATCTGGAGGGGTTACAGTTTTTGTGGATACTGTTCTTACTCCAGAATTAATCGAAGAAGGCAAATTGCGTGAACTGACTCGGGCCATTCAAGAAGTTCGCAAAGAAATGAATTTTAGTCATCAGGATAAAGCGTCTATGGAATTTTCTGGTGACGAAAATGTTGTGGCTTTTGTTAAAAAATATAGCACTGAACTTATTAAAAAAATTAATCTTGATAGCGCACCAATATTTAATAATGATACGGTAGGGAACACGATCACTGCTGAAGATTTACATTTGATTGTTAAATTAGAAAAGGTTTAATAAAAAGAATGAGCCACCATATCTATCACACAAAAGGGATAGTCATTGAGGCGCTTAATGTTAGAGAGGCCAATAAATCATATTGGATTTTTACTCGTAACCTAGGAATGATTTTGGCTTCGGCACAGGGTGTCCGGTTGGCTGTATCAAAATTGCGTTTTAGTCTGCAACCCCTTTCTATTACAGAGATTTCTCTAGTGCGGGGGCGCGCTGGTTGGCGAGTTGTCAATGCTCGGGAGATTTCCAATATTTATTGGCGAATCAAAGATATCCCGCAAAGTGTTACTATGTCTTCACGTGTTTTGCGTCTTATGAGACGTCTTGTGACAGGTGAAGAAAAAAATGAAGCGCTTTTTGATCGTCTTTTTGAAGGTTTAATGTTTCTTGCCGGTGATGTTGGTGGCGTAAAACCTACTACCAAACAAGTTATGAACCTTGAATTCATTTTAGTTTTACAAGTGCTCTACACTCTTGGTTATTTTGCGCCACCAACAGACTTGTTGTGGTGCATTAATGATACACTCTCATCTGAGATGGTAGAAAGTATGTCTGATTTTCGCAAGGAAGCCATTATTCATATCAACAGTTCTATTAAAGAAACACAGTTGTAGTGGTATACTTATCTTTATGTTTGGAGATGAAAAAAATAAAATTGAAGAGCTGAAAAAGACTCTTTACTCGCGCCAAAATTTCAAGGCGGACAATCCTATTCACAATCTTCCTAGAAAAACATATGAAGTAAAAGATGTTTGGACACCTCCAGTTGAGTCTATTAAAGAATATAAAAGACCTTGGCCTATCGGTAAAATACTTGTCTGGTTTTCCATCATTTTCTTTCTCGTCGCTGTTGGTATTGCTGGTTTTGTGTACTACAACGGGTACAATACTATTTCGGCGGACAATGTCGTTATTAATATTACTGGATTGACGACAATTGATGCTGGTAGGAACGCGACATTTGCTATTGCCATAGACAACAAAAACCAGGTTGATCTTCAAGATGCGTATCTCAGTATAGTTTATCCCGATGGCGCACGCCGAGATACTTCACAAACTGAGCCTTTAGTTAAAGACAGAATTTCTTTGGGGACTGTTGCATCCGGGACACATCTGGATCGCACCTTTTCCGCGGTATTTTTTGGGTTAGAAGGTAGTCAAGAAAAGTTTGAAGTTGTTTTGGAATATCATGTCTTGGGTTCGGATAATCTATTTGCTAAAAATAAAGATTATTTTTTCGTACTTGGCGCAGGTCCTGTGTCAATGACTGTTACTCATGTTGAACAAGTGAATTCTGGTCAAGATATTTCGTTTACAGTTGAGATAACTTCAAACTCTACAACAGTGCTTGGTAATGTCGCTCTAAATGTTTCCTATCCGATTGGTTTTGGCTTTAAAAGCGCAACTCCGACAGCTTCCATTAATAATTCGGTCTGGCAACTTGGCGATATTGCTCCCGGAGACAGTAAAATCATAACAATTGTCGGCAAACTTGAAGGTCAAGAAAATGAACAACGGGCATTCAAATTCAATGTTGGTATCAGTAATCCTGCTGATACGCAGCAAATTGCCACAGTGTTTTATTCTGGTACCGAAATGGTTGAGATTCAAAAACCGTTTATTGGTCTTGACATGGCATTTGATGGCAGTACCGTTTCAACATTTCCAACATACGCCGGTAATGTTATAAATGTTGTTCTTTCTTATAGCAATAACACAGTGGTGCCCTTGGTAGATGGAGTAATCAAGATCAAACTTGATGGTGCGATTTTGGACAAAAGTTCAGTTGTGTCTGCTCAAGGATCTTATCAATCAACTGACAACACGATTACTTTGGACAAACGCGTTGTTCCTGAACTAGATGTTCTAAACCCCGGTGATCAAGGTATAGTGCAGTTCAATTTCAAAACTTTACCTTTTTCTAAAGGTGCTTTATACGCGAAAAGCAGTCAAAAAATTTCTTTCATAACAAATGTATCTGCTACGCAGGTATCTTCTGGTGGGACTATGCCGGTTTCTTCGGCAATTACTCGTAACGTTGTGGTGAATTCAAATGTTTCACTTGAGGCAAAAGCTTTTTATAATGAAAGCACGTTTAAGAATACTGGGCCTATTCCTCCAAAAGCAGAAAAAACAACCACATATACTGTAAGTTGGGTTATTTCAAATACGTTTAATAATCTTTCGGATGTTAATGTGTCTGCTGTTTTGCCTTCAAATGTGAAGTTTCTTAATAATATAAGCCCACAAAATGAAGTATTAACTTATAATGAAGTTTCTGGTGAGGTTGATTGGAGTGTTGGTAATATTAAAACTAATACTGGATATATTTCTGCGCCACGGCAAGTTTCTTTCCAAGTTTCTGTTTTGCCAAGTTTGACCCAGATAGGTTCAGTACTAACTTTGATTGGTGACAGCACTCTCAAGGCAACAGATACATTTACTGGTGTTAATCTTGCTGCGGTTGCAGATTCTCTTTCAACGGATATTGTTAATGATTCGGGATATAAATATGGGCAAGGTGTTGTTGTGAAATAATTTTGCGTTAGCGCAGTAAATATAATAGGATAGGGAATATGGCTAAAGACATTGAACTCATGGAAAAGCTGGTGTCGCTTTGTAAGCGACGTGGTTTTATTTATCAAGGATCGGAGATATATGGCGGTTTGGCTGGCACGTGGGATTACGGCCCTCTTGGTGTTGCTTTAAAAAATAATATAAAAAATTTGTGGTGGAAGCGTTTTGTACTTGATCGTACCGATATGTATGGCATGGATGCAGCTATTTTGATGAACCAAAATGTTTGGAAAGCGAGCGGTCATGTTGATGGATTTTCTGACCCGTTGGTTGAATGCAGGAAGTGTCATAGACGTTTTCGTGCTGATCAAATTGAAGGTGGTAAAAATGACTTTAAATATTGTCCTAACGATAAGGAGATTCTTGGTCCAGAAAAGAAATTCAACATGATGTTGAAAACCAGTGTTGGTGCCGTTGAAGACGAAAACTCGATTTCATATTTGCGACCGGAGACTGCTGGTGGCATGTTTGTAAACTTCAAAAATATTATTGATTCGTTTCATCCGCGTTTGCCGTTTGGTACTGCACAAATCGGAAAAGCTTTTCGCAACGAAATTGCTCCTCGAGATTTTCTTTTTCGCACACGTGAGTTTGAACAAATGGAAATTGAATATTTCGTAAAACCTGCGCAGTGGGAAGTGGCTTTTGAAGAGTTTAGAAAAGGTGTTTTGGCATATACTCAAGATATTGGCTTGGCTCAGGATAAAGTGCACGAACTTGAAGTTGCTCCGGAAGATCGTGCTCACTATTCAAAACGCACAATTGATTTTGAATTTGATTTTCCATTTGGCCGAAAGGAGTTGTATGGTTTGGCATATCGCACAGATTTTGATTTGAAAGCACACGAGGCTTCAAGCGGTGTTAAGCTTGCTTATCAAGACGAAGAGTTGAAAGATTCTTATACTCCTCATGTTATTGAACCTTCTTTTGGTGTGGACAGGACTATTTTGGCAGTGTTGGCGGATGCTTATCGGGAAGATATTGTAAACGGAGAATCTCGTGTGTATTTAGCGCTTTCTCCAAATATCGCACCAGTCAAGGCAGCTGTATTTCCACTTTTGAAAAACAAACCAGAGTTAGTTAAAAAGGCTGAAGAAATTTTCACTACACTCAAAAAACAAGTTCCTCAAATAATGTTTGATGATAATGGCAACATTGGTAAGCGTTATCGACGACAAGATGAGATTGGCACACCGTATTGTATTACTGTGGATTTTGATACACTTACTGACAACGCGGTTACTATTCGGGAGCGTAATAGCGGCAAACAAGAGAGAGTGGCTATTTCTGATATTCTTTCAAAAATCACAAGTTAGTGTTACTATTGCCCTGTATGGACAAGGGGAAAGTTACATTTTCTATTTCGACGGGTAGTGTTGTGAGGGTTTTGCTTATCCTCGTACTTTTTGCTGTGGTGTTGATCTTAAAAGATCTTGTTCTCGTTCTTTTGACTGCAATCATTATTGCTTCTGCTATAGAACCAGCTGCTTCATGGTTTGAACAACGGAAAATTCCTCGCATTCTCGCGGTGCTTTTTGTCTATCTAGCGAGTGCGTTGGTGATCGTTGGTATTTTCTATTTTGTCATGCCAAAACTTTTTCAGGAAATCCTCGCAGTGCTTGATTCATTGCAGAAGTACGCGAATGTTAATGACTTAACAAGCCAGTCTTCCATTCTTTCATGGAAACCCCTTTTCCAAGTTTTAACTGGTGCGGTGCCGCTTAAAGAGGCTATTACTACTTTCAGTAATTCATTTTCAATAATTTCTGGTGGGTTTGTTAATACTGCATCTTCAATCTTTGGTGGGGTTGTTAGTTTTATTGTCATTTTTGTTTTGTCATTTTATTTGGCGGTTCAACGAGACGGTGTTGGTAATTTTTTGAAAATTATCGCCCCTGTTCGACATGAAGCATACGTGCTTGATCTATGGAAACGATCTCAGAGAAAAATCGGGCAATGGATGCAAGGTCAGTTAGTGCTTAGTGTTATTGTTGGTTTGCTTACGTATCTTGGACTGACATTGCTCGGTATCCGAGATGCTTTGGTTTTGAGTTTTTTCATTGCTATTTGCGAATTTATTCCACTTTTTGGCCCGATTGTTGGTGCTATACCTGCGGTGCTCTTCTCATATCTAGATAGCGGTTTTACTTTGGCTCTCATAGTGGCTGGTATGTATTTGTTGATTCATCAATTAGAAAATCAATTAATTTATCCTCTTGTTGTGCGCAAGATTGTCGGCATAAACCCTATAATAGTCATCGTTTCTCTTATTGCCGGTTATGAACTGGCTGGATTTCTGGGTATGGTCCTATCTGTTCCGCTCGCGACTATTGGTATGGAATATTTGCGTGACGTAGAGCGTGGAAGGAATCCTGCGGCAAAGGAAGTCCCGCCAACCCAGATTATTGTATAATTTATTTAATTAATTTCTGATATGAAAAAAGAGAACATCTCCAAAAATTTTTATATTACCACGACGTTGCCTTATGTAAATGCAGATTTACATTTGGGCCACGCGTTGGAATTTGTCCGTGCCGATGTTGTTGCACGATACAAAAAAATGATGGGGTTTGATGTGTTTTTTAATACTGGTACGGATGAACACGGTTTAAAAATTTTAAAAAAGGCACAAGAGCAAGGGATTAGTCCACAAAAATATGTCGATAGTTTTGTGTCAAATTTTCAGCGCTTTATTTTGGATTTGGGTATATCCAGAGATGTCCATATTGTTCGCACGACTGATTCGCACCATATGAAGACAGCGCAGTATTTTTGGGGGCTTTGTGAAAAAGCTGGAGATATTTATAAAAAGGCGTATAAAATAAAATATTGCGTCGGGTGCGAGCTAGAAAAAACCGAATCAGAGTTGGTAAATGGTAGATGTTCAATTCATCCACACCTTGAACTCGAACTTATTGAAGAGGAAAATTATTTTTTCCGATTTTCCAAATATCAAAAAATTTTGTTGGATTTGTATGAGAAAAATCCGGAATTTGTTGTGCCAAAAAGCCGTTTGAATGAAATAAGGTCGTTTGCGGTACGTGGTTTTGACGATTTTAGTATTTCACGTCTTGCTAGCAAAATGTCTTGGGGTGTACCAGTGCTAGGGGATGAAAATCAGGTTATGTATGTTTGGTTTGATGCGTTGGTTAACTACATATCGACTCTCGGTTGGCCAGAGAATACTGATTTATATGAAAAATTTTGGGTTAATGGTACTCCTGTCCAATATTGCGGGAAAGATAATTTACGTCAGCAATCTGCTATGTGGCAGGCAATGCTTATTTCTGCCGGTCTTACCCCAACACACACGGTTGTTATTGATGGTTTTGTGACTGGATTAGGTGGAATTAAGATGAGTAAAAGTTTGGGAAATGTTGTTAATCCCCATGATATCGTGAAGCAATATGGCACTGATGCTTTGCGATATTTTGTTTTGCGCGAGCTGCAGTCATTTGAAGATTCTCCGTTTACAAACGAACAATTTAAATTGTCTTACAACGCCAATTTAGCTAATGGCATTGGTAACCTGGTGAGTCGTGTGCTGAAAATGGCTGTTTCATACGGCATCAGTTTCGATGCTTTACCTGAGGTTTCTCAAAGTTTGTCTGTGTTTGTTGAAAAACATGTGGAAAATTTTGAATTAAATAAAGCGATGGATGAAATTTGGAAGAAAATTGCAGTTCTTGATACTTTCATTCAAAAAAATGAACCATTTAAAAAAATAAAAGTTGATGTTGATGGAGCGCATGCAGATATTCGTTTTCTGCTTTCAGAGCTTGGTGATATCGCGAATGTCCTTCAACCGTTTATGCCGGTTACCGCAGAGGTAATCACTAGTTGTCTAAAAGACAAAAAAGTTCCAGAAAAACCACTCTTTATGCGAATGGATTAGTTGATCACTATGCCAAACTTCTTTGATATTCATTCACATTT
>Ga0172379_10008496_pt1 | contig 12908 bp, 12 predicted proteins | sample GrowelOW334metaG_FD_119756 | JGI IMG/M metagenome (GOLD analysis project Ga0172379, IMG submission 119756) | Groundwater microbial communities from an aquifer near a municipal landfill in Southern Ontario, Canada - Groundwater well OW334 metaG | ecosystem: Environmental > Aquatic > Deep... | reverse complement strand
CTGGGTAGCTATGTCGGGTTGCGATAACCGCTGAAAGCATATAAGCGGGAAACGTGCCCCAAGATTAGGAATCGTTATGAGGCTCCTAGGAGATGACTAGGTTGATAGGCTCTAGGTGGAAGTGCCGCAAGGCATGGAGCCGAGGAGTACTAATATGCCCAGTCTCTCGTGCGGAACTCTGTGTAGCACAATCAGTCGTGCAGACTTTGTTTTTCAATACCTTATGCGTATAGTATGTACCGAAACACTTCGAGTGTTCGGTTCTGGTGGTTCGGCGGGAGGGCCATACCCGTTCTCATTCCGAACACGGCAGTCAAGCCTCCTAGCGGCGATGGTACTCATCGTTTCAGATGGGGAGAGTAGCTAACCGCCAGAACCGAGTACTCGAAACACAATAACGGGGTGTAGTTCAAACGACGGACGCAGAGGCGTCTAGAACACCTGGAAGTCTTTTCGGATTAGACACCCGACGAGCAAAAGTTCCGGGAGGTTGCTGGTTGGAATCCAGTCACCCCGACCCTTTCACCGCCGTCCCCCTCGAAATAAAAGAGATCTTTTCGTGGGTGTAGCGCAGCCTGGTAGCGCACCTCAAATCGTCGTCAGCTCGCATCGTTCGATACGGGTTCAGTCCCACAGCGGGTATTCTTCCACCAGTTTGCCTGCAGCCGCGTAACCAAGCAGGTGGTTGAGACGATGTGCCGAGGAGGTCGTTGGTTCGAATCCAACCACCCAGACCCTTTCACCGCCATCCCTTCGGGATGGCGGTTTTTTTGTGCTAGCATCAAAGACATGAACTACCGCAAAGGATTTGCCCCACTCCTGGTTATCATTATCGTCGCTCTTCTCGCCAGCGGCGTATACGCGTATACACGGCAAAATTCAAGTCCGACACGGTCAACAGACTCTGAAACTGGAGTTGCAGAGGACTGGAATGCATATGCAGACGATGTTATTGGTATTCGGTTCCGATATCCCAAGGGTTGGGATGCACCGCGCATAATAAACGGTAATTACAACGATGTTCCGTATACAATAACTTTAGGCATATTTAATATTTCTGTTTCTACGACAACGAACAAGGTCACTCCACTACCCAACACTATCTATGACAACAGTGAAGAAGTTAGGGAGGAAAATGTACTCATAGGTGGCAGAAATGGGATCAAACGGTCCTTCCCAGACGAACCGGAAATGTTCGTCGGCACTCAATCCATCCTCATACCGCTATCAGATCGTGTTATCACGATTAATTACGCGGATAATGGTCCGGAAATGAATCAAGTATACGAACAAATCATCCAAACAATGGTTTTCGCCGACAGAACAACTTCAACCGCACAAACTTCGAATCCTCAAACTGCTGATTGGAAGAACTATTTAAACACCGGAGGAAAATCTTGTGTTCGAATACGCACGAAAGATTTTGGCGACATTTATATTTCGAATTCAAATGTTAGTGGCGAGGGGCTCTACGCAATAAGTTATCCTTCCGACGCTAAAATAGAGGTCTTGAACCCAAATTCTTTTGAAGCCCAAACTTGCGGAAGCCCAACTGGGTTTGGATTAGACGATGTTGCGTCGAACGATACTGTTACTATCGGTGGTAAGCAATATGTAGCCTCAGGCTTCCGTTACTTAGATAACTCCAATAGCTTCATGTCGTTAAGAACCTCTTTTCGAGACAAAATACATGTTGTCTATGGAGTCGCACACTACGACGAGAATTTTAAGAATTTGGGGCCGCTTACTGACAGCGAGTACCAGACTGCCCTTAATTCCGTCAAAGCCATCGTCTCAACCTTGAGATAGTCACGAAGAACTTGTTATACTGGCCGTATGTCCTGGGCCGCACGAAGGAGACTCATCATTCTGCTTATTGTCGGCGCACTCGTCGTCGCGTTTCTTGCTTCCGTATCCATTGCGACCTTCTATCAAACACCGTCGTGCACTGATGGCCGGCAGAATCAGGGAGAATCAGGCGTTGACTGCGGGGGTCCGTGCTCGTATCTCTGTCTTGCCGACACCCAGTCGCCAACGGTTCTTTTTACGAAAGCGGTGAGCAACAGTGCGGGACGGACCGACATCGTTGCGCTCGTCGAAAATAAAAATGCAACCGCTGCCGCGAAGAATATTCCATACCGCGTCCAGCTTTATGGCGCCGACCGCGCGCTCGTTCGGGAGATCTCCGGCACGCTCGATTTGCCGCCCGGCGCGACGGTACCAGTCTTTATCCCCGGTGTCTCTTCAGGCAAGCAGATAGTCACGGGCGCTTTTCTTACCATCGATCCATCTGCGCCAAAATGGTTTGCTCTTGTTTCCGACACGCGCATTGTGCCGCGCGTTTCAAACATGAATCAAACCGGTACCATCGACGCTCCGCGTGTCGAAGCAGTTCTCACAAACGCAAGCGTTACGACGCTTACTGGGGTGCCGGCGATTGTTTTGGTGCGCAATGAACAAGGGGGCGTCATAGCCGCATCGCAAACCATTGTGCCGATTATTCCAGCTCAGGGCAGTGCGACAGCCACCTTTACCTGGGACAGCGCCTTTCCGAGCACCCCGGCTTCCATCGAGGTTGTACCGATGATTCCGCTCCCGTAAGCGATATGGCTTTTACGCCGTCCACACGCTCCCGCCTTTTTTTCGATTGGACGCTTCTTGCGCCAGCACTCACGCTCTCGCTTGTGGGCATTCTTACGATGAGCACTTTCGGGATTGGCGCGTCGCTTGCATCGCGCCAGTTTCTCTGGCTCGTCATTGCGGCGGGCGTCTATTTTACGCTCTCAACAATCGATATGCGTTTCTTGCGTCGAACGCCGGTCGTGATGGCTCTTTATATCATCTCTTTGTCGCTGCTCGCACTCCTGCTTGTTGTCGCGCACCCGGTGATGGGTGCGCGCGCGTGGTTCTCATTCGGCCCCATTTCTTTCCAGCCGGCTGACTTGGCAAAACTTGCGCTCATAGCGCTCCTTGCTAAATATCTTTCGCGGCGGCATGTCGAGATTGGGGATTTCCGCCACATCATCGTTTCGGGAGCGTACGCGCTTACCTTCATGCTGCTCATTGTCGTCGAGCCGGACATGGGGAACACTATTATTTTTGGCGCACTCTGGCTTGGCATGATGCTTGTCTCGGGCATATCGAAAAAGCATCTCGCCGTTCTCGGGCTCATAGGTCTCGTCGTTGCCTCGGTTCTGTGGTTCGAGGGGTTGAAGCCGTACCAGCGCACGCGCATTATTTCATTCGTGAACCCGGCGAGCGATATTCACGGGTCGGGCTACAATGCGTATCAGGCGAAAATAGCAGTTGGCTCCGGAGAACTTTTTGGCAAGGGCATCGGCTACGGCACACAGTCAAAACTGCGTTTCCTGCCTGAATATCAGACCGATTTTATTTTTGCCGCGTTCGCTGAGGAGTGGGGTTTTGTCGGCGTGGTGCTCCTTCTCTCCGTCTACGCGCTTCTTTTTGTGCGGCTTGCGCAAATAGCCCGCGCGGCGGCAACAAACTTCGACGCGTTTTTCACACTCGGGGTGCTCATACTTCTCGCCGCCCATGTTGCGATACACGCAGGTATCAATGTAGGGCTTTTGCCGGTAACCGGACAAACCATTCCGTTCATGAGTTCGGGCGGCTCACATCTTACTCTTGAGTTCGCTTTGCTCGGAATCGTTACCTCGCTTGCACGCCACGGGCGCGGTGCAGTCCGCGACCTTTCTGCAAACGAATATCTAGGCGGTTAAAGCCAGCCCAAAAATCTCATCCGCGCCTTGCACCTGAGAGTTTTTGAACAGGCTTTTAGCGGTAGAGTGCGAATGTGGTTTCAATCATCTGCTGTTTTGAAAAAGCGTTCTGTACGCGCGCGTGGAGCCGGGCGCCGAGTTCTGCGGCGCGCTGCGGATCGCGCATGAGCGACTCCATCGCGCTCGCGAGCGCCTTCGGGTCGCGTGGCGGGACGAGGAGTCCGTGGACATCGTCCAGGATAATCTCCGGGATCCCGCCGACGCGCGTTCCTACGACGGGCAGTCCGGCACAGCCGGCTTCGAGTATCGCGTAGCCGAGAGCCTCGGAACTCGAACTGTGCACGAAAAGGTCAAAAGCCTTGAGAAGAGAGGGAGCATCGCCTCGAAAACCGACAAGGGAAATGTGATTTTGGAGGTGTAGTTCGCGAATGAGGTCTTCAAGCGCCCCGCGCTCTCGGCCCTCGCCGAGCACGACGAGGATGGCTTCCGGGTGCGTTGGCACCAAAAGCGAAAAAGCGCGAATGGCGTCCTCAATGCGCTTGGTCGGATTGAGCTCGGAAAGCATACCGACCCAGTATTTTCCGACGGTATGCTGCGCGAGTGCTGCGCGCGCATCTTCGCGCGGAAGGAGCGTTGCGCATTCGATGCCGTTATGCAAAACGACAATCCGACGATGGACGCTCGGCCACAAGCAGACATCGCGGCGCACCGCCTCCGACACCGCGATGGTTTGGTGTGCGAGCAGCAGGGTGAGCCAGCTGAAGAACCGAATACCAACCTTCGACAGAATAGTGCGCGGCGCATTGAACTCCCATCCATGTGCGGTGAAGATGATGCGCGGCACGCCAGTTATTCGCGCCGCGAGACCGCCGAGCCCACCCGCCTTTGCACTGTTGGCATGGACGATATCGGGGTGTTCAGTACGGAAGATTCGTATGAGCGAGAACAGTGAGCCGAAGGTAATGAGGTCTCCGATAAAGGTGCGGCGCTGTTTAAGTTCGAGCGGTAGTACGCGAATATTTGCTGCCACCAACTTTTCGGTGAGCGGCCCCTTTCCGCCGACCACCACGGCGACTTCGTGGCCCGCATCCCGCGCGGCTGTGGCGAGGTCATAGACATAGCGCTGCGCGCCGCCCCAGTTCGCTTTGGTGATGACATACAAAATTTTTTCCCGATGTTCGCTCATAGGGTGCAAGCGAGATGGTACGCGGGGCGGCGCAGGGAGTGGGTCGGGGAACGGAAGTTCCCCGCGGAGGAAGGCAGTGAGCGAAGCGAGCGCTGGAAAACCGCGGGTTTCCAGAGAGCGTTGCCCCAGCTCGCCTTGGTAATGATGTAGAGTATTCGGGTGGCCATAAGGGAGATAACCTTCGATTGCCTCGATTGGTTATATAGTATATAAGCCTACCATAATGATTATCGGCGGCAGACGAGCTTCTTTCCTCCTATTTGCGGGCGACATTGTCGCTTTTGGGGTGTCGCTGTACCTCACTTTGTGGTTGCGCTATGCAACACTGCCCGACACCGCGATGCTTGAGCCCTATGTCGTTCCATTCGCGCTTCTCTTTGCGCTCTGGGTGCTGGTCTTCTATAGCGCTGGACTCTATAACAAGCGTGTGGCGCTTTTCCCGAGTCGTTTGCCGGACGCATTGTTCAAGACACAGTTAGCGAATATTCTCTTTGCGGCGCTGTTCTTTTTCCTCGTTCCTATTTTCGGCATAGCACCGAAAACGATACTTGCGCTCTATCTGATTGTCTCGCTCGCGCTTGTTTTCTTTTGGCGCCTCAGCATATATCCGCGCCTGTCAATACGCCGCTCTCGAGAACAGGCAGCGCTCTTAGTTGAAGGAGCTGAAGCGGATGATCTCTTTGCCGAGGTAAACGGGAATCCGCGTTACGGTATTGAATTTTGCTCCCGCGATCTTGCATCGGGTGCGCCGGCGACAATGGTGGTCGTTGACCGAACGAACAGCGACGCGGTGTTTCTTGGCGGTCTTGCAAGCACCGAGAAGTCCTTGGTCGCATTTGAAGATCTGTACGAAGAGGTGTTCGACCGTGTTCCGCTTTCACAGCTCGGCCGTGCATGGTTCCGAGAAAATGTCTCACCATCCGACTCCGCATTGTATGCGGCCGCAAAGCGATTCATCGACATTGTCGGCGGCGTCATTATGGGTGTCGTCGTTGTTGTGTTGGTGCCGTTCATCTGGCTGGCGAACCGCATCGAAGGCCCCGGGCCGCTCTTTATCACTCAGGAACGATTTGGCCGTTACGGGACTCTCATTAAGACCTATAAATTTCGGAGTATGACAAAGAACCTCGCCGCGTCCGGGGAGTGGATGCACGAAGGAGAGAATCGCGTGACGAAAGTGGGGAGTTTTTTGCGTCGGACTTCGCTCGATGAATTCCCGCAGTTCATCAACATCCTCAAAGGCGAACTCTCGCTCATCGGGCCGCGAAACGACATCCTGGGGCTCGGGAAGCGGCTGGCAGAAGCGCTCCCGTACTACGAGGCGCGCTATCGCGTGAAGCCGGGCATTACGGGTTGGGCGCAGATCAATCAGCAGTATGAGCAGGGGAATGTAAGCCCGCAGTCCATCGAGGAGACAAAAGTGCGGCTCGCGTATGACTTCTACTATCTTAAACATCGCTCGCTCGGACTCGACATCATCATCGCCCTCAAGACGCTGAAACGAATGTTCTTCCGCGTCAGTTCTTGGTAATCTGTTTATATATGAAGCACCCCAAGAGTACTTCCGAATCCCTAACTCGCTTTGCTCGTAACGGATTCGGGGCGCATACGATTCTTATTACGGGTGCTGCGGGGTATGTCGGCGCAATGCTGGTAGAAAAATTTGCGCAGCGGGACGATGTCGAGCGCATCATCGGCATCGACAAGGAGACTATGCCGGACAACTTCCGCGACGAATCGAAGCTCGTCTACCTTCGCCTGAATACTGCCGATGAGTGGGAAGGGAAGGCGCGTGAATACCATCCGGACATTGTGATCCATACCGCATGGCAGATTCGCGAAATGTATGGCGACCAGGCGACGGAATGGAAGTGGAACATCGAGGGTTCGGACAAAGTGTTTGGGTTCGCACTGGGAGAATCATCAGTGGAGCGACTCATTCATTTTTCGACCGTCGCTTCCTACGGCGCGTATCCGACAAACACGCTCGAGCACCGCTATACCGAAGACGAGCCGTTCCGGACCATGGACTACCGGTACTCCGAAGAAAAGAAGATCTGCGAAGAGCATCTGGAGGAGCGGTACGAGAAAAGCGACCGGCATACGGCCGTAGCAGTCCTTCGCCCAGCGGCCATCACTGGGCCAAGGGGGCGCTATATGCGCATCCGCTTCGGTTTGCAGTCCGCGCTTGCCGGACAGCTGACAGGCTCATTCGTATATCGCGTGGTTTCCGCGCTTGTGGCGTTTGTGCCGACGACGCCTAAGTGGTTGCGGCAGTTCATCCATGAAGACGATGTCGTCGGCATCGTCGAGCGGCTCGCGTTCGGCGAGAAGGTTGGCGCATACGAAGTGTTCAATATTTGCCCGCCGGGCGCTGTCGTGCGCGGAGCTGACATGGCGAAAGCAGTGGGGAAGCATCAGTTGCCAATCTATCCGTGGATGGTCCGCATTCCGTTCTTCTTTTTCTGGCACCTCACGCGTGGGAAGATACCGACCGGCCGCGGTGCGTGGAAGAGCTACTCCTATCCGATAGCAGTCGACGGCTCGAAAGTGACGCGCAAGCTTGGGTATACCTATCGATACGCAGGGCTTGATGCATTCCAGTACACCAACGGCGACTACGAATCCTTTGTGCCGGAGGCGCAGAGGAAACACCCCAGTACCACAAGCGTAGGAACGCTTGGCTACGGGGCAGGCAAGCTATGATTCTCGACGGCCGCGCGCTCGCACAGGAAGTGCTTGCGCGCACGAGGGTCCGCGCGATGCGGTTGCCGCATCCGCCGCGCGTGCTCGTTATCGTTGTCAACGAAACAGCGGCGACAAGATCGTATCTTTCTATTAAGAAAAAGCGCGCCACCGATGCGGGCTGTCTCTTAGACGAACAGCGTTTCGCTGCTAATGTCACCACTGAAGAACTTTGTTCTGCGGTGCTCGCTGCGGGCGCTGATGCGATTGTTGTTCAGCTCCCGCTTCCAGAGAGCGTTGATACCCGCGCCGTGTGCGACGCAATTCCGATTGAGAAAGATGCGGATGTGCTTTCGACCGTGGGGCGCATGAAATTCGAGGCCGCTGAATACGACGCGCTCGTTCCACCGGTCGCGCTCGCCCTAAAAGAGATTTTGGAGAAAAGCGTCATTAGTCCCACGGGAAAGAAGGCGACCGTCATTGGTTCGGGCTGGCTCGTAGGGAAGCCGTGTGCAACCTGGCTTTCGCACGCGGGTGCGGATGTCTCGCACCTCACGCTCGAATCCGGCCATGTTGATTTGCTGAAAGGTGCGGACATCATCGTGTCCGGCGCCGGCTCGCCGCACTTCATAACGCCCGACATGCTCAAAAAAGGCGTGGCTCTCATCGATGCCGGAACTTCAGAGTCGAATGGTGTCCTTGCTGGCGACGCCGATCCTGCCTGTGCGGAGACTTGCTCAGTCTTTACGCCCGTTCCTGGGGGCGTGGGGCCTCTAGCCGTGGCCGCCCTTTTTGAGAATGTGGTCACATTGGCGGAGCGCGCGCATAGTACAATCAATCCATAACCGCCTGCTGCAGGTTGCATATCCATGTCATACAAAAAACTCATACTCACCTCCGCGTCTGAAGACAGGCTCGAGAACCTCATCACCGAGCGGCTTCGCAAGGGTGCAAACAAAGCACGGATTGATAAACGAATCTGGGACCTCTTTGGCGAAGATTGGTGCGTGATGTTTACCGACCTTTCAGGTTTTTCGCGCAATGTGGCGAAGTTCGGCATTATTCATTTCCTCCAGACGATCCACGAATCACAAAGGCTTCTCATCCCTATTCTTGAAAACAATGACGGTATTCTGCTCAAGGTTGAGGGTGATAGCTACTTAGTTATCTTTAGAAACATTACGAAAGCGATACAGGCATCTATCGAAATGGAAAAAGCACTTCAGAAATACAACAAAAAAAAGAGCAAAGAAGAGCAGGTCCTTTTGTGCGTCGGCTTGGGGTACGGGAAGGTTCTAAAAATTGGCGATAATGATGTTTTTGGAAATGAGGTCAACGCGGCAAGCAAGCTCGGTGAAGACACGGCAAAAGCGGGTGAGATTCTTGTTACCGAGTCAGTGAAGGAGAATTGCGACAAAAGTGGGAATTATAAATTTGAATTAATAAAAGAAATCCCTCCTGGGGCGGCAAGGGCCTATCGCCTGAAGTACTAAGTTTGCCTGCTGGCTCTTTGAGAATGTCGCTACGCTTGCGGAGCGCGCAATAAATAGACAGGAAACGCAAGACTTCGCTTTTTACCCATTTCGTTTATACTCTTCCCATGACTCGATATCGGGTGTTCGCTGCTATCGCCCTCGTTGCAGGGTTTTTACTTGCGTATTTCGTCTGGGCTACCGAAGCTAATCCGGGCAGCTCGTACCGCTTCAAGCTGGGTCTCGATCTCGCGGGCGGTACGGAGCTTGTCTATAAGGCGGACATGAGCCAGACGCCCGCAGCCGAGCGCTCGGACGCGCTCAGCGCGCTCCAGGGCGTCATCGAACGCCGAGTGAACCTTTTCGGCGTTGCCGAGCCTCTCGTTCAGACGGAGCAGGCAAGCGCATTCTCGGGCACCACCGAGGACCGTCTCATCGTCGATCTGCCGGGCGTGACCGATATTAAAGCCGCCGTTGCTGCGCTTGGCGAAACGCCGGTGCTTGAGTTCCGTCTCGCCGCTTCAATACAAACCGGCACAACAACGCAAGTCGGTTACATCGCAACTGGTCTCGACGGCCGCTATCTTTCAAGTGCGACGCTCGGTTTCGGTTCAGGCGCAACGGCTGGTCTCTCCGCGCCGCAAGTCATTCTCAATTTTAATAGCGATGGTGCAAAACTTTTCGAAAAAATCACGAACGAAAATGTCGGCAAGCAACTCGCCATCTTCCTTGATGGCCAGCCTATTTCCGAACCAGTCATCCAGGAAGCCATTCCGGGAGGGAAGGCGACCATTACCGGTAAATTCACGGCGGCGGAAGCGCGCGATTTGGTACGCAATCTAAACTTTGGCGCTCTGCCGGTACCCATTGAGCTTGAGAGCAGCTCAGCAGTCGGTCCGACCTTGGGCGCAGCGGCTATTTCAGCGGGTGTCATGGCGGGTGTTCTTGGTTTCCTCATTGTCGCGCTCTTTATGATTGCGTGGTATCGCTTCCCGGGCGTTATTGCATCACTCGCGCTCGCCGAATATCTCGCATTCATGCTCGCGGTCATCAAGATTATTCCGGTAACGCTCACCGCCTCCGGTATCGCCGGTCTCATCATTTCCGTCGGTATGGCAGTGGACGCCAATGTGCTTATTTTTGAGCGCACCAAAGAGGAACTCCGCGAAGGCAAGGGTCCGCGCGAAGCAGTGCACATCGGATTCAGCCGCGCATGGCCGGCGATTCGTGACGGCCACCTCACAATGATTATCTCGGGCGTCATTCTCTTCTGGCTCGGCACCTCCATCGTGCAAGGCTTTGCGCTCGTCTTCGTACTCGGCGTGCTCGCGTCCTTCATCTCCGCGGTATCGCTCTCACGCGTCTTCCTGCTCGCCGTCGTTCCGGAAGAGAACGAAGGCCCGTGGCACTTCCTTATGGGCTCGGGCGGCCGTAATTCATAGCATATGTATATCGTCCAACATCGCGGGCTCTTCTTCTGGATCACGGGACTCATTCTCGCGGCCGCAATCGGTGCGATTCTCGCATTCGGCCTTCCGCTCGGCATCGATTTTACCGGCGGTTCTCTGTTGCAGGTGCGTTATACAAATGGCGTGCCATCGCTCGCAGATGTGGAGAAGCAAGTCTCAATCGTCCCGCTCGGAGCCGTATCTGTCCGCGCCTCCGGCGAGGACGCCGTTTCCATTCGCACCCGCACGATGACGCCGGAGGAACACGACGCGATTCTCGCCGCGCTGTCCTCGGCCGGTCCGGTTACCGAACTCTCCTACACCTCTGTCGGACCCGCCCTCGGTAGCCAGTTTGCGAGTAAAGCGCTCTGGGCAATCTTTGCCGTAGTGCTTGTTATTGTGCTCTACATCGCTTTTGCGTTCCGCAAGGTTTCAAAGCCAGTTCCAAGCTGGGGATACGGCCTTATCGTTGTGGCGATGCTTGCCATCGACCTCATCGTTCCGACCGGCTTCTTTGCTGCGCTCGCGCACTACACCGGCGTTCAGGTGGACTCGCTTTTCATCGTCGCGCTCCTCGCGCTCCTCGGCTACTGCGTGAACGATGTCATTGTCATCTTCGACCGCATCCGCGAGCATCTTGCGAGGAATGAAAAAACCGGATTTAAAGAATCGTTCGAAGAAACGATAGGCAAGTCCATCAGCGAAACAATGACTCGCTCCATCAATACCGCGCTCACGGTTGTATTCGCGCTGCTCGCGCTCATCTTCTTCGGCGCTCATGCAACGCGCGATTTCGCGCTCGTGATGCTCGTCGGCGTCGTCGTCGGCACTTTCTCCTCCATCGCCCGCTCCGCACCGCTCCTTATCCCAATCTCGGGCTGGTTCGTTAAGAAATAGACAGCGACAAAAAACAAAAAACGCCGCGGGGCGTTTTTTGTTTTAAGAAATAACCGTTCCAATAAACGGCTTGTCGTCGAGGTAGTTTGAAAATTCCTCCAACTTCGCGCCGTTGATGATGGCGACTTCGAGTCCGAGCGCTTCCGCTTCTTTTGCCGCTACCGGGTCGAACGGGGAAGAGAGCCCCGGATCCCAGTGGTCGGGGATAATCTTTCGAAATTCTGCCCACGAGATTTTCTCTATCTTTTTTGCGTTCGGGTTTTTCCTCGGGTCTGCATCATACACATAGTCGATATTAGAAAGGTTCACGAGGCGCGTTGCGCCGACATTTTTCGCGATGAGCACCGCGTCATAGTCGGTAGAAAAGCCGGGCTGCCAGCCAGCAGCGATGATAACCGGCTCCTCGGCGTCGATATCGATAGTGGGATTCTTGACGACTTGTGCGTGGGCGTAGCCGACGAAAATATTGCGCAGCAATTGTCCGTTCAAACGAGTCGAGTGAATGCCGATCCAGTCGAGGTCGTGGGGCGAAAGGGGAGTGACTGCCTGTGCAGCATCCTGATAGCGACGCGCAGTTTTCCCGCCGCCGGTGATGATGGAGAAGGAGAGTCCCCGCTGCACTTTTTCAAGAATGAGTGTTTTGAAGCGCGAGAGAAAGTCAGTGTCAATTTGGTCGGGAACGATAAGAGAACCTCCGACGGACACAACAACACGCTCCCCCCGTTGGATAGAACTGCTAGATTCCTGCATATATCAGTAAGTAATTACCAGTATAGAACCAATTTGTACTTACCGATGCCTTATCCAATGGGGTTCATAATTAGGAAAGCTTGACGGCTCCACGCATCATACGCTCCTCCGCGCCGGATGCAATGTTGGCGCTGTTTTTCAGCATGCCGGATGCCAGCTTGACGCCCCTAATCCCCTCATATACTATGGCTCTACTGCCCCGTGAGATAAACATTTGAGACGGGCAGGGTGCTATAAACCCAATCGGCGGGTTCGATATCCGTCGCCGGTTTGGATGTTGCTATCTCACGGGGCGGGGTTTCTTTTTGACCTTTGACAACCCAAATATGTGAATGCCCAGCCCCACTTTTTGTGGAAACTTAAAATTGGAGCTGGGCGAAAAGATGTGTGAATTCTTTTGTTCCGCCTATTCTTAATGAGAGTTTGATCCTAGCTCAGGGTGAATGCTGGCGGCGTGGATAAGTCATGCAAGTCAAGGGGACCGACACCACTTTGTACCGGAATATTCGTTTGTGATATTCGGATGTAAAGTGGTGTCGGTAACCGGCAGACGAGGTAGTAACACGTAGGTAGATCCCCCGAAGTCGGGCATAGCCATCCGAAAGGATGGGTAATTCCCGATAGTCCCGCAAGGGTAAAGGTTTTTCGCTTCGGGAGTTGCCTGCGTAGTATCAGCTAGTTGGTAGGGTAATGGCCTACCAAGGCTACGACGCTTAGGGGAGCTGAGAGG
>Ga0172379_10008495_pt1 | contig 12908 bp, 13 predicted proteins | sample GrowelOW334metaG_FD_119756 | JGI IMG/M metagenome (GOLD analysis project Ga0172379, IMG submission 119756) | Groundwater microbial communities from an aquifer near a municipal landfill in Southern Ontario, Canada - Groundwater well OW334 metaG | ecosystem: Environmental > Aquatic > Deep... | reverse complement strand
TGGTTCCGAGACGTGGATTCGAACCACGATTAAGAGATTCAGAGTCTCTCGTCCTGCCATTAGACGATCTCGGAGTATGGCGGAGAACGCCGGGGAATATACCTATTTTTCTCCGCATCGTCAACAAAACATTCTATTCAAAAGTTCCGCCTAACTCAGACACAAATGACGTTACAGCGTCTGATTCTGCCTTTTGTGGAATATGAACGGAAACGATTGTGACGGCCTTTTGCAACACATCGAGGATTGCAGCTTCGATAAGTAATCTCGCCTTTGCATCTTTCAATGCTTCGGAATGAAAAGCATATTGGCAGCTTATCGTCACAACGTCGCCATCAACGCTTGCCGGCTTTGCGCCACGAAGAATTAAAGGCAGCGCGACATTTCGTTCTGCAACATACGCGCAACATCGTTCCCATTTGTCGACGATCTCGGACAGTGGGAATGCGGGAGCTGCAGAATTCAACGGTATTGAGCTCACAATGTTCGCAGCAGCATTTGCGAGTCTATCTTTCGTGGCCTGCTCAAAGTCGTAACGCAAAGGAGCGATCGATGGCGCGGATTGCTCCGGCAGCATCGAAACCGCAGGCGCTATCGAGACTACTGGATCAAGATCCCTCCCCCTTAACAAGGGGGAGTTGGAGGGGGCAGACGAGACAGGAGCCGAGACAGGCTGCGGATCCCTCACATACGTTCGGGATGGACCTTCGATCGTGTCTAATCCAAGAATCGCAATCTCGAGAGGAATCTGAGGAATGGCTGGAAGACTTTGGCGAACTCTGGCAACAAGTAAAGCGTCAAGGAATGTGCACGCCTTTTTCGTGCCCATCGTCGATGCCGCGGATCGAATTCTACTCAGCGTCTTCTCGTCATACAGATCATTCGACGTATCGCCGAGCGCGGCAAACATCACCGCTCGAATGTACTCCAACATTTCCTCAACAAGATGCTTAACAGAACCACCGTCGTTCACAAACGCATTAAGCTTGTCGATTGCTACCTTTAATTCTCCGTCTGCAATATGTTCAATCATGTCGGCGACAAGTGCCAAGTTCGTCATTGGAAGCACAAGCATCGCAATGTCTTTTGTGATGTGTTTTTCTCCAAGCGCAACAACCTGACCGAGCAAACTCTCTCCATCTCGAAGACACCCCTCAGACAATCGTGAGATCTGCGCAAGAACGTCGTCGTCAACTTGCACGCCTTCAGCTACGGCAATCTTTGCTAACCGCGGCATCATCACCACTGGTGCAACACGATGAAACTCGAATCGCTGACAGCGCGACGCGATGGTTGCAGGAATCTTATGAAGCTCTGTGGTAGCAAGAATAAAAATTGCATGCGACGGCGGCTCTTCAAGCGTCTTCAGAAGCGCATTGAATGACGACGAAGAAAGCATGTGAACTTCGTCGAGAATGAACACCTTATATTTTCCTCGAGTAGGAGCGAATCGTGCGTTCTCGATGATGTTCTCACGAACATTGTCGACACCAGTTTGTGATGCTGCGTCAATCTCAACACATGACAACATTCTTCCTTGTACAAAATCTAAACACGCAGAACATTCATTGCACGGTTCAAACGTGCCTTCTATTCTTTTCTCACAGTTCAATGCCTTTGCAAGCAAACGTGCGATGGTTGTTTTTCCTACTCCGCGTGGACCAGAAAAAAGATACGCATGCGCAACAGTATTCGTGGCAAGTTGCTTCGTGATTGTACGAAGAATGTGCTCTTGCTCTGCAACGTCAGCAAAAATTTGTGGACGATATTTTCGGTAAAGTGTTTCAGCCATACGGGCCGATTCTATCACCTCCCCCTCATCACACCAAATACAACAATCGGCGCAGCAAGCCACAATGTTCGCGGCAATTCATCACCAAAAATAACGCGTATTTGCGGCGAAATTGTTGCTAGAACATCTGCAGGCAAAAAAGCACCAATCACAGCAAGAATGAACCCGGCAAGCAACAATCCGCACACAATGAGTTCAAATCCATTTGGCACCACACTTGGCTCAAAATACGAGTGTCGTCGATAAACAACATACGTAATAATCGATACAACAGAAAACACTACAATGCGCTGCTGAAATTCTGGCCATGTTGCGATTCCCGGTATGTGGCCAACATACGGAGCCAACGCAGCAAACGCCGCGCCAGTTCCAAGTGCTGCAAGCATTGGCACCATGGAGTATCGACCGATTGTATAAACGAAGAGTAATGATCCAACAACGACTCCGGCAGCGACCATAGCATCGAAAACAAGAAATTGAGAAATATCAAAAGACATAATGCGCTCAGTATAGCGCAGCAGAATTTTCTACTCTTTCAAATTTGCCTCACGCAATAACTCCTGCACTTTCTTGTTGAGTTTTGTTGGTGTGATGACTTGGATAACAACGATTTCATCACCACGACCTCGAGAAGATGGAACGCCTTTGCCGCGCAAACGAAGTTCGCTACCGCTTTGCGTACCTTGTGGAATTTTTACTTCAACTTTTCCGTCAACCGTATCAACATCAACGGTATCGCCGAGCGCTGCTTGAGTAAAACCAATGTTCTTCACTACAAAAATCGTCAACCCGTCACGCTTAAATCGAGAATCTGCATCAACACGAATGCGAAGATACAAATCTCCCTTCTCACCGAGTGAGCCGATACTTTCACCTTCGCCGCGAACACGAACCGTCACGCCATCATCAACGCCGGCTGGAATATCTACTCGAACAGTTGCCCTTCCATGTATAACCCCTTTTCCATGACATTCAGTACAGAACTTCTCTGGTTTCTCGCCAACTCCATGACATTCATCGCACGCCGTCTTCATTTGCATCGCACCAAGAAGTGTTCGCTGCGTAGTAATGCGGAAACCCTTTCCATCACATGTTGTACATGTTTTCATTTTTGTTCCTGGCTCTGCCATGGTTCCAGCACATCGCGAGCATGTTGAATTTCTCGTCAATGAAATTTCCTTCTCAACACCAAAAATCGCTTCCTTAAAACTTAAGCGAATTCCAACTTCGATATTCTCTCCTTGTGATCTTCGATTACCTCCTCCGGCAAAGCCGGATCCGGCTCCGCCGGAAAACATGCCGCCAAGAATATCGCTCAAGTCTTCAAAACCTGCTGCGCCGCCACCAAAATCAAAATTAAACCCACCAGGGAATCCACCAGCACCACCAAAAGGATTTCCACCACCAGAACCGTCGAAAGCTGCAGCACCAAATTGGTCGTACTGCTTACGCTTTGCTTCGTCTCCGACAACTTGGTACGCCTCATTAATCTCTTTAAACTTCGCCTCGTCGCCACCCTTGTCTGGATGATGCTCATGCGCAAGCTTTCGAAATGCACGTTTTACGTCATCTTGCGATGCATTTTTTTCAACACCCAAAATTTTGTAATAATCTTTACCTGACATATAGCGCTTCAATATCTTTCAAAGTCACTCCAATAAATGTGGAGACCGTTCGTTTCGTTCCTTCAAGACTATCGGTGAATCTTCCATCACAAATTCCCAAAACATCCATTCCTGCACTTTTTGCGCTCTCGACACCCGCCGGGCCATCTTCTACCGCTAGCGCATTCGATGGCTCAACTCCAAGAAGCTCAGCAACCTTCAAGTAAATATCTGGCGCTGGCTTTCCGTGCTGTACTTGGTCTGCAGAAACAAACGATGAAAAATATTGCTTAATGCCGATCGCTTCAAGTGCAGCATCACGATATTCTTGTCCGCTCGCAGTTGCTACGCCAAGCTTGATTCCAGATTCATGTAACGCAACAACAAGCTCTCTCGCACCGTCACGAGGAACAATCGAACGAGCAGAAAAAATCCGCTTTCGAATGACTTCAAATTCCGCAATAAATTCTTTTGGCGAAACTGGAAGCTCTAGTACGTCAACAATGTGTGCAGCGCATGCTGGAGTGGCAATACCAAGCTGATATGCATGGAGCTCTTTTGTATAAACCTTTCCATATTTCTCGCATGCCTCGAAAAATGCATCAAAAAAATTCCACTCAGAATCAATAAGCGTTCCATCTAAATCAAAAATTACAGCGCTATACACAAAAGAAAAGTTTAGGATTGTTTTGTTTTCATCCAAATCGCTCGAACTGCGCGAACAATTCCGTACGCTACTAAGCTCCAAAAAATTGGAAGAATGAAAAGAACAAGCGCACCGATCATCGGAACAAATAATGGATGACTGTCGAATGAATTAACAAAAGGTGCAAATGGCAATATTACTGGAGCGACATAAATTTGAAAAAACAATGACCCTGAAACAACATTGCTGAAATCGAGCACCGTTGCACTCAAAATCCAATACCCAAAATTAAGTACTGCAAACACTCCGAGCATTTTGACCCACAACGAATCGATTTTGAATGCCATACGTCTACGAAAAAAATTATTCATGCTTCGCACTCACGTCGATCACTTTCTGATCTTTCTTCTGCTTCCCAGTCAGTAAGTTCATCAACCAATTTCTTACCGCAGGAAGTGTTACCACATACAGCAAACCCGCAAGCATGGTTTTCAAAGTTCCTGAACGAAATGCGCTCCAACGAGTTCCCATACTAATGGCAGCTACATGCACCTTCGTCGTCGCAGCACTTCTCTTCCGATGTCTCTTCACAACATTTCCCGTCAACCGAACATGTGCCATGTTCTTTTTTTGAAGTCATGTCATCTGGCCGCACTTCTGTTGGTGCACCAGGCAAATACTGCGCAACCATGAACTTGAGCTTTTGAATGATTTTCATAAGAGAAAAGATAAATAGCAATTGGCTAAGCAACTGCCGCTGGACTCTTCACCTCAGCGTACCATGTACACAATTCCAACGGTTCTGCCCCATCAATACGTGCCCAAACTCGATACTCGCCAGGCTTGGGCATTGCCATGCCACCGATGCGAACGAGGAGATTCGCGTTCGGTCCTTTGATCATTTGTTTAAACATCGATCCCTTGTCTACCAACGTATTCGATCCGTCGGTTACATACACCTCAAGATTTGGACTCTCTGGTAAATGCGTCAATCGCACTGCAAGAAATCCGCGCAACGTTACCGCTTCATTTGCTGGAAACGTTGTCCTGTCAAACACATGCATGAAACTGTTCAGCCCATTCGTCGACTGTGTAGCGAATTCACAGAGCAGTGCGTATTCTTTATTGGTTTGCATAGGAACAAAGGGGGTGGGATCTAATAAAAATGTCTAGAGAAAAATCACCGTGGTCATCCCCGCGTAGGCGGGGATCCATCTTGACCAACGTCGAGGTCTAACCACTGCGGATTCGATTCTTCTATAAGACGAATCTTCCATGCACGATTCCATTTTTTCAATTGGCGCTCACGAGTCACCATGGTATACGGATCACTAGCCTCTTCGAAATAAACTATTGTTTTTATGCCGTATTGCTTTGTAAATCCACTAATCATTTCTTTACGATGCTGAGTGATCCTGCTCGGAAGATCAGATGTTGAACCGATGTAAAGAGTTCCGTTCTTCTTACTCGCCATGATGTATACGAAGTATTGCTTCATAGCGCACTGGATCCCCGCCTGCGCGGGGATGACTAAAGTGGCTGAGATTAGTCTGTTGTCTTTTGATTTAACCATCACTCACTGCACCATCACTCACATGTGGTCATCCCCGCGTAGGCGGGGATCCATCATTCTTTGTGAAGCGGGGCATGGGAGCCCCGCCTATAATCTGAGTTAGCCTTGAGCCGTTCCGTCATCTTTCTTCTCAGTGAACTCAGCATCCTTTGCTTCTTCTTTCTTTTCTTCGGTCGCCGATGCTGCTTCTGCGCCAGCGGCGTTTGCTGCAGCGTCATTCTTTGCGTACATAGCACCACCAACGCGCTGAGCCTCTTTGGACAAGTCATCACCAGCAGCTTTGATTGCTTCAAGGTCATCCGTATCTTTCACCTTCTTCACGGCTTCCATCTTTTCTTCAAGAATCTTTTTGTCTTCTTCTGAAACTTTGTCTTTATTATCTGCAAGCATCTTCTCTACGGTGTACACCATGGTATCTGCAATGTTCCGTGCTTCAATGAGCTCTTGCTTCTGCTTGTCTTCAGTTGCATGACTCTCTGCATCTGCCTTCATCTTTTCTATTTCTTCTTTTGAAAGTCCGCTCGATGAAGTGATCGTGATGTTCTGTGCTTTTCCAGTCGCTTTGTCTGTTGCAGAAACATGCAGAATACCGTTTGCATCAATATCAAACTTCACTTCAATCTGCGGAACGCCGCGTGGTGCTGGCGGAATGCCAGAAAGGTCGAACTGACCAAGCACTTTATTATCGGCAAACATTGGTCGCTCACCTTGACCAACACGAATCGTCACTGCTGGCTGATTGTCTGAAGCAGTTGAGAAGACTTGAGACTTCGATGTTGGAATCGTGGTATTGCGGTCGATGAGCTTCGTGAACACGCTTCCCATGGTTTCGATTCCAAGGCTCAGCGGTGCAACATCGAGCAACAACACATCTTTCACATCACCTTGCATCACGCCTGCCTGCACTGCTGCGCCGACCGCAACAACCTCATCTGGGTTCACCGTCACATTCGGTTTCTTACCAAAGAACTCTTCGACCTTTTTCAACACAAGTGGCATGCGAGTCATTCCGCCGACCATAACGATCTCTCCAATCGCTCCTGCGTCCATTTTTGCATCTGCAAGCGCCTTCTTGACTGGCTCCATGGTCTTATCGACTAAGCCTCCAACTAATTCTTCAAGCTTCGATCGAGACAATGTCATGACTAAGTGCTTTGGCCCTTCAGCTCCCGATGTAATGAACGGTTGGTTGATTTCGGTGGTTTGTGCAGTCGAGAGTTCAATCTTTGCACGCTCTGCAGCATCTTTAATGCGCTGCATCGCCAACGCGTCACCAGAAATATCTACTCCTTCTAACTTTTTAAACTCATCCAAAATCCACTTCATGATGGTCATGTCAAAGTCGTCGCCACCAAGATGAGTATCACCATTCGTTGCAAGCACTTCGACGGTTCCTTCACTCACATCAAGCACAGAAACATCGAACGTTCCACCGCCAAGGTCGTACACCACAATCTTCTGCCCAATCTTCTTGTCGAATCCGTATGCAAGCGCTGCTGCAGTTGGTTCGTTAATGATGCGAAGCACTTTCAATCCCGCAATCTCACCAGCATCCTTTGTTGCCTGTCGCTGTGCGTCATCGAAATACGCTGGAACCGTAATAATCGCTTCCGTAATCTTCTCCCCCGTTCGCTCTTCTGCATCTGCACGCATCTTTCCAAGAATCATCGCCGAAATTTCTTGCGGCGACTTTTTATCTTCTCCAAGTCCAATCACCACACCCTCCCCCTTCTGCGAAATGGTGTACGGCATCAACTTCAAATCACGTTGAACTTCAGCATCTGAAAATCGTCGACCGATCAATCGCTTAATGGAATACAACGTATTCTTCGGGTTTGTCACCGCCTGCCTTTTTGCCGGCTGTCCAACCAATCGCTCGCCATTCTTTGCAACAGCCACGATCGAAGGCGTGGTCCTCATCCCCTCTTTATTTTCCAAAACCTTTGGCTGTCCGCCTTCCATCACTGCCATGCATGAGTTTGTAGTACCAAGGTCAATTCCGAGGATCTTAGACATAATAGAATTGTTGATTTTTTATTTCAGTCATTGCGAGAAGAATGTAATCGTTCGACGAAGCAATCTAGGTTCTTTTTTCCTGATCCTGGATTGCTTCGTCGGATTACCTCCTCGCAATGACTGAGTTAAATTATTCATTCACAATCACCTTTGCCGGTCGCAACACGACGTCGCCAATCTTCCAGCCTTTTATCATCTCTTCGATAACTTCGTGCTCTTTCTTTCCAGGCTCTGATCGAGACCCGCCGCTTTCGTGAAGGTTTGGGTCAAAGATGGTTCCGACGCTTTCGATTGGCTCAACGCCGAGGCCCTTCATCGCCTCTGCGAATTGACGTTCGATGTGACCGATGCCTTGGAACCACGTATCGAATTTCTTTTTGAAGTCATCGGGACAGTCAGTAACATCTGGAACATGCTTGAGGACGTAACCGAAGTTGTCGATGACGGGGAGTAAGTCTTCTGCCAAATTCGATCGAACTCGACGGCGATCATCGTCACGGGCTTGGGAGTTTTGCTTTTGCAGATTTTCGTAATCGGCGAGTGCGCGCTTCCAACCGGAGAGATACTCGGCGCACTTGATTTGGAGCGCTTCGAGGTCGGAGGAAGGTGATGGATCCCCGCCTACGCGGGGATGACCGGAAACTGAAGAGGGATAACCGGAGTCTGAAGGACGATCGGAGTCTGAAGGACCGGAGTCTGAAGGACCGGAGTCTGAAGGATGATGGCCTGAGTCTGAAGCATCGGAGTCTGAGCGGGGCGTGGGAGCCCCGCCTATGGTTTCGTCAGTATCCCCGATAGTTCCATCAGTAGCATCCCCGGTGATGTTATCCATGGTTTCATCAATTGCCTCGTCAGTCACCGGAACCGATCCTGCATTCTGTGATTCGTCTTTTGGCATAGTTTACAAATCATTTTCTTCAAGGATTCTTTTTGCTTCGGAAAGAAGGGCGACGTTTCTGGCGTAATTCATGCGAAGTGGACCGACGATTGAAAGAACGCCAATCTCACCGTTGGGAAGCTGATGACGAACAATAACCGTAGCAAGACGTTTCCCCATTGGACTTTCTTCACCAAGGAGAATCCGTACTTCACTTGGAGCCACGCTCATGACGCTTGTCGCGTCTCGCTCAAGTCGCTCAATATCTTCAGCAAGCGCAAGGAGCATGTTCTCTTCTTGAAAGTCTGGCTTTCGAAGAAGGTTCGCTACTCCGAGGGCTGATGTTTGATGTTCGTTCGTAACGATGACAGCCTCGCCAGAAAGATCAGCAAGCCGTCTTCCCAGAAACTGGATTTTCGATTCCAGCGACTTAATTTCCTCCATGGCAGACCGTAGCTCAGAAGCAACCTTTGGCTGCTTAATTGGCGCAACGTTCGCCAAGTAGTATCGATAGCCCTCCTCTGTTGGCACTCGACCAGAAGAAGTGTGTGGCTGGTACAAAAAGCCTTCCTCTTCTAATGCCATCATGTCGTTCCGAACCGTGGCAGGCGAACAGTCCAGGCCGTACCCTTCGCACAGCGCCTGGGAACTGACCGGTTCTGCATGCTCCACGTATTCGTCAACAATAAGCTGCAAAATGTGAGATTGACGAGAGTTCATACACAAGATGTGATGAGCTGAAAATGGGCCAAATGGGAACGTTTTATTTTAGCACTCGGTAGTATAGAGTGCTAATTCGACCATGTCAAAGTCTTGATGTCCCCAGAAAAACAAACACCCTAGCCGTGTAAGCAAGGGTGTTTCAAAGACGAAGCTAAGGAGCGTAACGATTCTCAATTTGACTCTGTAATCGAGGAACAGGACGCCGTCCAGGAGGTACTGACGGAGGTATCCCTGACAAAGGTCGTTCTGGCACGGGCCGTTCTGGCGTCAACCTCTCTGGTTCGGCCATTCTTCTCTCTGGCTGTTTTTGTAGAAGCTGGCGAACCTGATCTGCGGTGAATGGAATAACATCGGAAAAATTCGCAGCCTCTCTTGAACTCAAGCTCTCGTCCTTTGATTGAGCAATGTCGATTCTCCTTCGTTCTTCTGGAGTGGTGAAAAACATAGTGCCCGACTCCTCATCAACAAAAAGGATCATCGCCTGTCCAAACCCCTCAATATTCAATATCTGATTCTTATCAACTCTTGGCATTGGCTCAGCACGACGCTCAACAGATCTTGGAAAAGCTGAAGGGACCGGAGCTGAAGGCATTTGAAGAAGCCTTTCTCGTGCTGCAATGACACCATTCTGATTTTCTATGCGGCGCTTTCTCATTGCTGCCGTATATGCCGCTGCATACTCCTGACGTTCTTTTTCATCCGCCGGCTGACCGCCTTCTTTTTTTTCTCGCTCAGGCGAAGACGAAACTGGAATCTCAGAAATCGGTTGCTGAGGACGGGCCTCTTCTGGAGAATCAAAAAGGTGTTCGTCCATAAGCATTCTTGGCCTTGGTGAACCTTCGTAGTGGACTGTCATAAGAAAAATTTAAACTTCGCGCGAATGCATGTACTTCTTTGCCAACAAACTCCACATGGCCTTCTTCTGCTTTCGTGACTGCAAAAATTCTGCAAATCGTTCACCACTTAAAATACTTGGAACAATCACGAATGTTGCACCAAGATCATAGCATCGCCTTGCATCTTCTGCAGACTTTACCGTTACCACAATTGCTGCCTTGCTATGACGATGACGCATGAAATCAAGCAACGTGTCATTCACGCCCATGTCTGGAATGGTTGAAATAATTAGCTTTGCCTTATCGACATGATGAAGAAGTAAAACATCATCACTTCCCGCGTCGCCATACGCCACCGGCTTCTCATCAGCAAGAAGTGATTCGACCACAACAGGATTGAAATCAAGAATGCGATAGTCGCTCGTCATTGACTGAATTGCTGGTAGAATCTCCTTCCCCATTCTGTCGTAACCAAGAAGGAATGCCTCGCTACCAGCGTGTGCAATATCGGCATGTTCTCGATGGCGCTCTGGAAAATACGCAGCCAACTTTTCGTAAATTCGTTCGTTGTATGCGACAAGATATGAGGAACCAGCGATAGTGATAAGCCCAACAAGCGTTGCCAACGTCATTGCCTCTGGAATGACGTATCCAGCTGCAATTCCCGCGGCAAGCATGATGAACGAAAATTCGCTAATCTGCGCGACGGTTGTTCCGGTTAAAAACGCAGTACGCGGATGGTATCCCATGACTCGCATGATGACCTGTGCGATGAGCGGGTTTCCGATCAAAACATAAGCGCTAAGAACAATCGCTGGAACAATCAACAGCGAAGCATTTCCAAGCGTAAGGTGCGTGCCAAGAACAATGAAGAAAATAATGAGGAAGAAATCTCGAAGCGAACGAATCTTCGATTCGATCTCATGATGAAATCCCGTTCCCGCCAACGTTGCACCAGCAAGCAACGCACCAATTTCGATGCCGAATCCGAAATACTGCAGCGCACTTGCCACAGCAAAACACCATGCCAGCGCGATTAAGAACAAAAGCTCCTGACTTCGCGCCGCATACGCAAACACCTTTGGCACAAAAACTTTTGCAAGTACCCAAAGGACAAAAATCGTAATCAATCCCTTCCCCAGCGATAGCGTCAACACCATTTGCAAACTCTTCCCGTCTTGCATTGCCGCAAGCACAAGCAGAATCATCATGGCAATAAGATCTTGAACAATCAGCATGCCAACCGCGATGCGTCCGTAAAGTCGGTCAACGTCTTCTTTATCCGTAAGAAGCTTAACGATGATGATGGTCGAAGAGAAAGAAAACGCAACGCCAAGAAAAATCGAAGTCTGGAGTGGCACATCAAGTGCAAGCGCGATTGTCGTTCCGATAAGTGACGTAATTATGACCTGAGCAACGCCAGCAATCATCGCCACTCTGCCAACGTCTCGAACATTCCGCCAGTTTAAATTCAATCCAACAATGAACAGCAAAAATGCGATGCCGATTGACGACATTGTTTCAAAAACATCAAGCGACTTTGTAAGTCCAAGAATGCCAGGACCAACAAGAATGCCGGTTGCGATGTACGCAATAATGAGCGGTTGCTTCAGCTTATACGCCACAAGCGACAGCACACCTGCAGTCATCATCACTGCAGCAATCTCGAGAAAAAGAGAGTTGAACATAGCCTAATCATAGCATGCACATTTTCATAAAATCGACGTGAAACAAAAGCACCCGGAGCCGCAACGTACGCGTCGTACGAGCAACTCACGGGTACAGAATCCTCAGCAGGATGGGTCAACTCGTGACCTCGGAACAAGGTACAACCGGCCCTTGCCTTCGTCGCACTCGAACACGATCATCTGGCGACCTTCGTGTTCAACTTCGGCTCCCTGTAGGAGATTTTCATCGAACGGTATCCACTCAAGATTCTCCAGTCCCAACAGAGAAAAATGTAGGCTGTAGATCATGAATTGATCACCCGAAGTTTTAGACCTTCTACGAGAGCTAGGAGAGAAAGCTCTTGCTTTCCCAACCGTCGCACAATGCATGGCAAGAGCACGGAGGATAGAGAAAGGAACAGGTTCTTCTTCGTCACCAGAAAAGAAGTATTCTGGAGACTGTTCGGCGACAACTCGTTCCTTTGGATTATCGAGATCGAGAAGCGCCAGTTGAACCATCAGCCTCCTATCTGACTCGACAAGATCCCTCAGCCTACTCCAACGATGACGCATTTCCGACATCTGTGTCTCCCAGTGAAAAGGACGAATGGACTGCCCTAGCACAATCGCATAAGGCGACGTAGGATTATGAAGGGATTTTTCACTCCCTGTCAAAGAAACCAGCATTTTCAATCGAGGTGAATGTGGGAAAAAATAGAGATGATAGGCTTCGAAATTGGCTCAATGCCATATTAAAGAAGCATACGCGAGCAATATTGATCACGGCCACTCTCCTGGTTTCGATCCTGATAGCATCAAGAATCTACTCGCTGTATCAGGCCTACGTCAGAACCAACGAGGTACTGTCCGAATATCTCGTCATCGCTCAATGCGAAGGAGAAGGAGGCAGTAACGCAAGAGTCATCAAGAAAGATGGGGAAATCTTTCTCTACTGCGGCTTCGGCACCAGCATCCCAGGAATTCCGATCCCGAAATAAACACACGCAAGCCGAGTCAAAAGACTCGGCTTTTCGCAATCTTCTTCATTGACTCAAACGAAATTCTCCTGCTATCCTTGCCCTCGTTCGGAAAAGGATTCGGCTCCATCGTCTAACGGTTAGGACAGTGGCTTCTCAAGCCATCAATCCGGGTTCGATTCCCGGTGGAGTCACCA